>Ga0208398_100135_pt1 | contig 66335 bp, 44 predicted proteins | sample LakWasMe79_HOW10_2_FD_183905 | JGI IMG/M metagenome (GOLD analysis project Ga0208398, IMG submission 183905) | Freshwater sediment methanotrophic microbial communities from Lake Washington under simulated oxygen tension - Sediment Metagenome... | ecosystem: Environmental > Aquatic > Freshwater >...
AGCATTTATTGGGAATTGTCCATTTTAATGATATTAGGGAAATTATTTTCAATCCTTACAGGGTAAAATACACTTTGATAAAAGAAATAATGGTACAGCCGGTTGCTATTATCCACCCCTCCAATAGTATGGAAGTGGTAATGAACAAATTCGAATCTTCCAAAAAAGCCTTTCTTCCGGTAATCAGCGATGATAAATATTATGGTTTTATATCCAAAGCCATTGCACTCGATGCCTATAGAGCCAAGCTAAAATCGATGATTATTGAATAAAATCATCATTCTTCAACAATTGAATTTGATTATTATTTTTAGAGGCAAGAATATTTGAAGTTTCTAAGAAGTATCCTCCCGTCATCCGCTGTATCTTTTCCTTTTTAAAGAAAAAAGGAAAAGGATACCACTTCTACCGGGGCTAAAATTCAACATTTTTTCTTTTTTGCAATTATTCAAAAAGTAAAAACAATAATCTGGTTCTGGCTATAAAAGAATCAATCAAAATGGTAACTTTGCTTTTTTGCAAAAATTATGCTAGATACAGACAATACGATTGAAGTTCAGGGCGCCCGCGTTCACAATCTAAAAAACATAGATATTTCTATTCCCCGTGAAAAATTAGTGGTAATTACTGGTCTTTCAGGTTCGGGGAAATCCTCATTGGCTTTCGATACCATTTATGCCGAAGGACAACGACGTTACGTAGAAACGTTTTCGGCCTATGCAAGGCAATTTCTTGGAGGTTTGGAACGTCCCGATGTCGATAAAATTGACGGACTCTCCCCTGTTATCGCCATCGAGCAAAAAACAACAAGCAAAAGCCCTCGTTCTACAGTGGGAACCATTACCGAAATTTACGACTTCCTGCGTTTGCTTTACGCGCGTGGCGCCGATGCCTACAGTTACAACACAGGAGAAAAAATGGTTTCCTACTCGGATGAACAAATCAAAGACTTGATTATTCAGGATTTTACCGGAAAACGAATCAATATTCTCGCTCCGGTAATTCGAGCCAGAAAAGGACATTACGCCGAACTTTTTCAGCAAATTACCAAACAAGGATTCTTGAAAGTCCGTGTTAACGGAGATATTTTGGACTTGGTTTCGGGAATGAAATTGGATCGTTACAAAACTCACGATATCGAAATTGTTGTGGACAGAATGGTAATAGAAGATACTCCCGACAATGAAAAGAGATTATCCGAAAGTATTAATACTGCAATGCATCACGGAGAAAATGTATTGATGGTTCTTGATCAGGACACAAACGAAGTGCGCTATTTCAGTAGGAATTTGATGTGTCCTTCAACTGGTATTTCATATCAAAATCCGGAACCGAACTTATTTTCGTTCAACTCGCCAAAAGGGGCTTGCGATAATTGCAACGGCTTGGGAACTGTGAACCAAATCAATGTTGGAAAAATTATTCCAAACCCAAAATTATCGATAAAAGCGGGTGGATTTGCGCCTTTGGGTGAATACAAATCATCTTGGATTTTCAAACAATTGGAAATTATTGGAGAAAAATATGGTTTCAAAACAACAGATCCAATTGAAAAAATTCCTGCAGAAGCAATAGAAATGATTTTGAATGGAGGGAAAGAAAAATTCACCATAAATTCAAAAGATTTAGGAGTTGCCCGCGATTACAAAATCGACTTTGAAGGAATTGCCCATTTTATAAAAAATCAGCATGACGAAAGTGGCTCTACAACAATCAGACGTTGGGCAAAAGAATTTATGGACGAAATAAAATGTCCCGTTTGCGAAGGTTCACGTTTGAAGAAAGAAGCCAATTATTTTAGAATAAACGAAAAAAACATATCCGAGCTGTGTGATATGGATATTTCAGATTTGACGGCTTGGTTTTTGGATTTAAATAATCATTTATCAGATAAACAAAAACGAATTGCATCCGAAGTAATTAAGGAAATCAAAGACCGTTTGGCTTTTCTTATGAATGTCGGATTGGATTATTTGGCTTTAAGCCGAAGTTCAAAATCACTTTCAGGTGGTGAGGCACAACGTATTCGATTGGCTACGCAAATTGGTTCTCAATTGGTAGGTGTTTTGTATATTTTGGACGAACCGAGTATTGGTTTGCACCAAAGAGACAACGAAAAACTAATCCATTCTTTGGAACAATTAAGAGATATCGGTAATTCTGTAATTGTGGTTGAACATGACAAAGACATGATTGAACAAGCCGATTATGTTATTGATATTGGTCCGAAAGCGGGTAAATATGGAGGAGAAATCATTAGTATTGGCTCTCCGACTGAAACTTTAGCTTCAGATACAATTACTGCTCAGTATTTGAATGGTAAAATGAAATTGGAAATTCCAGAAAAGCGCCGTGAAGGAAATGGAAAATTCCTAAAATTAACAGGAGCAACTGGAAATAACCTGAAAAATGTTTCAATTGAATTGCCTTTGGGTAAAATGATATGCGTTACCGGTGTTTCGGGTAGCGGTAAATCGACTTTAATTAATGAAACGCTCTACCCTATTTTGAATGCCCATTATTTCAACGGAGTCAAAATTCCGATGCCGTATAAAAAAATCGAAGGTTTGGAACATATCGACAAAGTAATTGATATAGACCAGAGCCCGATTGGAAGAACACCACGCTCCAATCCTGCAACTTACACTGAGGTTTTTACCGAAATACGTAATTTATTTACAATGACTTCCGAGAGTATGATTCGGGGCTACAAAGCCGGACGTTTCAGTTTCAATGTTAAAGGCGGACGATGCGAAACCTGTGAGGGTTCCGGTGTTCGTACCATTGAAATGAATTTTCTGCCTGATGTGTATGTAGAATGCGAAACTTGCCAAGGAAAGCGTTTTAACAGAGAAACTTTGGAGATTCGCTATAAAGGCAAATCTATTTCGGATGTGTTGAACATGACCGTTGACGAAGCGGTTCCTTTCTTTGAAAACATTCCAAAAATTTACAGAAAAATAAAAACAATTCAGGATGTTGGTTTGGGCTATATAACTCTGGGACAGCAAAGCACTACCCTTTCAGGAGGTGAAGCGCAACGAATCAAACTGGCTGGTGAATTATCGAAAAAAGATACCGGAAATACCTTTTATATTCTTGACGAACCCACTACAGGTCTTCATTTTGAGGATATTCGGGTTTTGATGGAGGTAATCAATAAATTGGTTGACAAAGGAAATACCATTTTGATTATAGAACATAACATGGATGTGATCAAACTTGCCGATTATATTATCGATATTGGTCCAGAAGGCGGAAAAGGCGGCGGACAGCTTGTCGCTAAAGGAACTCCTGAAGAAATTGTAAAAATTAAAAAGAGCTACACGGCACAGTTTTTGAAAAAAGAATTATCTTAGTTAAGCATCTTAACAAAATAAAAATGAACTAAAAAGAATACCCTAGCCCCGATAGAATTGGAAATCCCACGCTTTTGGTTGTGGATTGCAACAAATAGCGGGATTAGCTCCAAAAAAATATAATTATGAGATTAGAAGATTTTGATAACGACGAAGAAAAAGTAATCCAAGATAAGTTTAAAAGAAAAACTTGGAACGAAATAAAAACAAATGACAGTTGGGCGATTTTTAAAATCATGTCCGAATTTGTAAATGGATATGATACCATGAGCCGTATCGGGCCTTGCGTGACTATTTTTGGTTCGGCAAGAATTAAGCCGGAAGACAAATATTATTTGCTGGCTGAGAGAATTGCTTTCAAAATCAGTAAAGCCGGTTATGGCGTGATCACAGGAGGAGGTCCCGGAATTATGGAAGCCGGTAACAAAGGGGCACATTTAGGAGGAGGACCTTCTGTTGGGCTTAATATTGAGTTGCCGTTTGAGCAACACTTTAACCCCTATATTGACAACGATAAAAACTTGAACTTTGATTATTTCTTTGTCCGAAAAGTAATGTTTGTCAAATATTCGCAAGGGTTTGTTGTAATGCCAGGAGGCTTTGGAACTATGGACGAATTATTTGAAGCGATCACTTTGATTCAAACAAAAAAAATAGGCAAATTCCCGATTATTTTAGTTGGAAGCACATTTTGGTCCGGTTTGATTGACTGGGTAAAAACGGTATTAGTAGAAAGAGAACATACTGTAAGTCCGGATGATTTGAATCTATTCAAAATAGTAGATACTGAAGATGAAGTTGTTGAAGCCTTGGATAAATTCTATAAAAAATACGATTTAAGCCCTAATTTTTAATACTGAGAGCCGGCTCGTTTTTTAGGGATGAGACGGCTCTTTTCTTTTAACGTATATTGTTGCATTTTGACCATTAAATACTGTACTTTTCTTAATTTTTTGTAAATTGTATTAGATATAATATATTTTCACAAACTTAATTTCCCCAAATTGAGAAATCACGGTAAAATAATACTCTTTATTATTGTTTTGTTGTTTTCCAACAAACAATATGCACAGCATCATTCTAAAATGAATGTCGCTGTGGATATGGCGTCAAAAAACCTGACAATTGACCAGGAAATTTCTTTTTATAACCAAACACAGGACACCCTAACTTCAATTGTGCTGAATGATTGGAACAATGCTTTTTCTGACAGACACAGTCCTTTAGGAAAACGTTTTTCTGATGAATTCTATAATAAGTTTCATATGGCACAACCTCATGAGCGCGGAGGAACCATTAATTTATATATTGAGGATAAAGATAAAAACATCTTTACTTGGGAAAGAACCGAAAAAAATCCCGATTACATTAAAGTTTTACTCCACCGCGTATTGCTTCCAGGCGAAAAAGTAAAACTTCACCTTACTTATGTTTCCAAAATTCCAAGCAATAAATTTACCAAATATGGGCATTTTGAAGAAAAGTATGGAATGCATCTGAAAAACTGGTTCCTTACTCCTGCACGCTATGAAAACCATCAATTTATAAAATACAGCAACGAAAACCTTGACGATATTGCCAATGGCATTTCGGATTTCGATATTGACTTAAAGATTCCCAATAAAAATGCAATCACAACGGATTTGAATATTGATAATTTGATTCAGACTGAGCAAGAAACTATTGCTGAACTATCTGGAAAAAACAGAACCGATTTTGATCTTATTATCGAAAAGGAATCCAGTTACAAAAGCTATAAAATTGGTGATTTGGAAGTTTTGACAAATATCAGTTCTGGAAGATTCAGCGACTCATTGAGAACTGCAATAATCACGCGCGTGGTTGATTTTGCAGGTTCTCAAATTGGACAGTATCCATTTGGAAAAATAATTGTTTCAGAGGAAGATTACGAAAAAAATCCTTTTTATGGACTGAATCAGCTTCCGAAATTCATGCGCCCTTTTCATTCTGATTTTATATTTGAGATAAAATTTTTAAAAACGTATTTGAATAATTTTCTCAAAAACAGCATACTATTGGATTCCAGAAAAGACAATTGGATTTACGACGGAATACAGGTTTTCACGATGATGAATTATATTGATCAATACCATCCCGACAGTAAAATGATGGGATCTGCCAATAAATATTTTCTGCTTCGGGGTTTCAAAATGGCACAAACCGATTTTAACGAGCAATACAGTTATTATTATATGCTAATGGCCAGAAAAAATCTGGATCAACCGCTTAATGCTCCAAAAAATACATTGATAAAATACAATGTTCAGATCGCAAACAAATACAAAGCAGGATTGAGCCTTAAATATCTTGATGATTATCTTGAAAACGATTTGGTTTTATCCGGAATTCAGCAATTCTATAAACTCAACAGACAAGGTCAAACCGACAGGTCAGCTTTTGAAAATATTCTAAAAACAAAAGCTTCAAAAAACATTGATTGGTTTTTTAAATACATTATCGACAGCAGGGAAATAATAGACTATAAATTTGATGATTTTTCTAAAACGAAAGACAGCATTTCTTTTACAGTAAAAAACAAGGGCGTTCCATTGGTACCGATCCCGATTTTTGGTGTTAAAGACAAACAAGTTATTTTTAAAAAATGGCTTGAAACGAATGAGATAGACACAACGCTAACTTTTAAAAGAGAAAATATCGACAAATTGGTTCTGAATTATAAAAATGAAGTGCCTGAATTTAATTTGAGAAACAATTGGAAATCATTGTCTTTCGTTTCATTAAATCGCCCATTGAAGATGACTTTCTTTCAGGATTTAGAAGACCCGCACCGTTCTCAGTTATTTTATGTGCCAACATTGTTTTACAATAAATACGATGGATTTGCTCCAGGAATCAGTTTTTACAACTATAGTTTCTTTGATAAACCGTTTATGTTTTCGTTAAATCCAATGTATTCTATCAATACCAAATCGATTACCGGAAGCTATACATTTGCATTCAATCAATATCTGAGAGAAAAAAGATTGTATAACATTCGCTATTCACTAAACGGTTCCTATTTTCATTATGCTCCGGACGCCGCTTATTTAAAATTATATCCAAGTTTATCAATGTATTTTCGGGAACCCAGTTACAGGGACAACAGGAAGCAAGCTATTTTTGTAAAGTACAATATTATCAAAAAAGAACAGTCAGCTGTTTTGATTGACAGTACAGACAATTATTCTATTTTAAACATTAAATACTCCAATATAAAAACGGAAATTACAAGCCACGTAAAATTTCTGACCGATGTTCAATTTTCAGCCTATTTTGGAAAAGTTTCTGCCGAAATCGAATATCGCAAGTTATTCAATGACAATCGTTATTTTAATGTAAGAGTATTTGCCGGGACTTTTTTATACAATACGAACAATACCCAAAACTATAATTTTGGTGTTTCAAGAGTAAATGATTATTTGTTTGATTATGCAGTTTATGCGCGATCTGATACCACGGGAATATTGAGTCAGCAATACTTTCTGGCACAAGGAGGCTTTAAATCATTTGTTAATCCTTCTGAATCCGATCAATGGTTAACAACTACAAATTTAAGTTACAGCCTATTATGGAATTGGGTGGACGCATATGCTGATTTGGGCTTTGTCAAAAATAAAGGAGCGCAAAATAAGTTTATTTATGACAGTGGAATAAGACTTAATTTGGTTCAGGATTACTTCGAATTATTCTTTCCGGTCTATTCTTCCAATGGATTTGAGGCGGGTCAGAAAAATTATGGTGAAAAAATCAGATTTATCTTTGTTTTTAACCCGAAATCATTAATTAATCTTTTTACCCGAAAATGGTTTTAATTCAAAACAAAAACTTTAAAATATTAAATAATTATACATTTTTTTAAGTTAAAATTACACATATGTTAAAAATACATTGCTTTTACTAGAAATTATTTCATAAAAAATTATAAAAATACAGAATTACATAATGAAATATACACAGTTTTTGATTAGATTTGCAGCATTAAAGCTATACTTTTAAATCATGATAAAAGAAAAAGTCAATACAAGTCTGACATTTGAAGATTTTAAAACTGAAGTCTTAAATGATTACCGAATTGCCATAATAAGTAGAGAATGTAGTTTATTGGGCCGCAAAGAGGTATTAACTGGAAAAGCCAAGTTTGGCATTTTTGGAGACGGAAAAGAAGTGCCACAGCTTGCTATGGCCAAATGCTTTAAAAATGGAGACTTCCGGTCAGGCTATTACCGCGATCAGACTTTTATGATGGCTATAGGCGAATTGACTATCGAACAATTTTTTGCCGGTTTATATGGACATACCGATATAGATTTGGAACCGATGTCAGCTGGAAGACAAATGGGTGGACACTTTGTAACCCATAGCTTGAATGAAGACGGATCCTGGAAAAATTTGACACAACAAAAGAATTCAAGTGCCGATATTTCTCCGACAGCCGGACAAATGCCAAGATTACTTGGACTGGCACAAGCTTCAAAAATATACAGAAACGTTCCTGGTATTCCAAATGCTGATCAGTTTTCAATAGACGGAAACGAAATTGCATGGGGAACTATTGGCAATGCCAGCACATCAGAAGGATTGTTTTTTGAAACCATAAATGCTGCAGGAGTATTGCAAGTTCCAATGGTGATGAGTGTATGGGATGACGAATATGGAATCTCTGTTCATGCAAGACATCAAACGACCAAAGAAAATATTTCGGAAATCTTAAAAGGATATCAAAGAGACGAAAACTCGAATGGGTTTGAAATACTAAGAGTTAAAGGATGGGATTACGTTGATTTGATTGCCACTTATGAAAAAGCCGCTGAAATAGCACGCGCGAATCATGTTCCTGTCTTAATTCATGTTGATCAGTTAACACAGCCTCAAGGACACTCCAGTTCAGGTTCACACGAAAGATATAAAAATGCTGCCCGATTGGCCTGGGAAAAAGATTTTGACTGTATCCGTCAAATGAAATTATGGATGATTGCCATTAATATTGCATCACCGGAAGAAATAGACGCCATAGATTTAGAAGCTAAAAAAGAAGTTTTTGAGGGTAAAAAAACAGCTTGGAATGCTTTCATCGGACCAATAATAGAAGAACAAAATCAAGTTATTTCAATTTTAGAAAGAATTGCTGCTACCAGTAATCAAAAAGAAGAAATTCTAAAAAATATTGCATCATTAAAAAGCATAAAATCTCCTTTAAAGAAGGAAATATTGATAATCGCCAGAAAATCATTGCGATTAATTATCAATGAAGAAGACAAATTAGAATTATCCAATTGGATTACTAATTATATTAAAAAAACACAGCCAAAATTCAGCAGCAATTTATTTTCTGAATCAGATAAAAATGTGTTTTCAGTTAAAGAAGTTTTACCTGAATACGCAAATAATGCCGAACAGGATACTGACGGCAGAATGATTCTTAGAGATAACTTTGATGCTCTTTTTTCTAAATATCCAGAAACCTTAATTTTTGGTGAAGACGCTGGAAATATTGGTGACGTAAACCAAGGCTTGGAAGGAATGCAGGAGAAATATGGTGAGTTGCGAGTTGCCGATGTTGGAATTCGTGAAGCAACTATATTAGGTCAAGGAATTGGAATGGCATTGAGAGGCTTGCGCCCTATTGCTGAAATTCAATATCTGGATTACCTGTTGTACGCCATTCAAATAATGAGCGATGACTTGGCTACTTTACAATACAGAACTGTTGGTAAACAAAAAGCGCCGCTCATTGTACGTACCCGCGGGCATCGTTTAGAAGGTATCTGGCATTCTGGTTCTCCAATGGGAATGATTATCAATGCTATTAGAGGAATTCACGTTTTGGTTCCAAGAAATATGACACAGGCGGCCGGTTTTTATAACACTTTATTGGAGTGTGACGAGCCTGCTTTGGTTATCGAATGTTTGAATGGATACCGATTAAAAGAAAAAGCTCCTTCGAATTATGGTGAATTCAAAACACCTATCGGAGTTGTTGAAACATTGACAAAAGGAACTGATATAACACTGGTTTCGTATGGTTCAACTTTGAGATTGGTAGATCAGGCTGCTAAAGAATTATTTGAGGCCGGTATCGATTGTGAAGTAATCGATTTACAATCATTACTGCCTTTTGATATCAATCAGGATATTGTAAAGAGTATTGCAAAAACTAATCGATTATTAATAATTGATGAAGATTTGCCTGGAGGAGCTTCAGCTTTTATTTTACAGCAAATTGTAGAACAACAAGATGCTTACAATCATTTAGACAGTAAACCTCAAACTTTGACTGCAAAAGCACACAGACCTGCTTACGGAACAGATGGTGATTATTTTTCGAAACCTTCTGCTGAAGATATTTACGAAAAAGTATATGAAATGATGCATGAAGTAAATCCATCAAAATTTCCTAGTTTATATTAAGCAATAAATTAAATATTCAAAATCCCATTTGTTCAAGCAAATGGGATTTTTTTTTATCTTTATTAAAACTATCACATTATTTAAATGGCATCATTAGAAACTTTATTTTTAGATTTAAAAGATATAAAAGTAATTGACAGCACCATCCCCTATTCAGAATACTTTCCATTGGACTTATCGGATTCCAATCAAGAATTGAACAAATTAAACATTACTGATTCTTCTCAATTTGAAACTTATATCGAACAGCTGTTAAATAAAAACAACACAAAAGTGGCACATGGAGGTTATAATGAAATCCGAAATTTATATAAACGAAGTACTTTTTTTAATAATCATAATACTGAAGAACGAAATATTCATATTGGATTGGATTTATGGATTAAAGCAGGAACTCCCGTATTAGCGGCTTTAGATGGAAAAATACACAGTTTTCAATTCAATAATAACTTGGGGGATTACGGGCCTACCATAATTTTGGAACATCAATTAGAAAAATATGTTTTTTATACCTTATACGGACATCTGTCATTAGACAGTATAGCTTCTATCAAAGCAGGTGATTTTTTTACAAAAGGACAACAATTGGCTTCATTGGGCGATGCTAGTGTCAATGGAGATTATTCACCCCATCTGCATTTTCAAATTATTAAAAAAATAGAAGACAATTTTGGTGATTACCCCGGAGTCTGCAGTAAAAGCAAACTGAATTATTATCTAGATAACTGTCCAGATCCTAATTTGTTATTAAAAATTTCATGATTTAAAAACATTAAAGCCTATTATAATGAACAACAATGAACAATTGATTAATAAATTTTATACCGCATTTGCAAATGCCGATGCAGAAACGATGTGTCAATACTATCATCCAAACATTCAATTTGAAGATCCTGCTTTTGGAGCTTTAAAAGGAAATGATGTTTCCTTAATGTGGAAAATGCTAATTGAAAAAAGCAAAGGAAATATAAAAATCGAATTTTCAGATATCAAAGCAGATGATTATTCCGGAACAGCAAAATGGGTTGCAACTTATAATTTCAGTAAAACCAAACGAAAAGTGATCAATGTCATTCATGCCCAATTTCTGTTTAAAGATGGTCTAATAATCAGACATAACGATAATTTTGATATTTGGAAATGGTCCAAACAGGCTTTAGGTTTTAAAGGATTATTATTAGGCTGGACTGGATTTATGCAAAAACAAATTCAAAAGCAAACTCTTGGTTCTTTAAAAAATTATAAAAAATCAATTTCATAAAAATGATAACAACTCTAAAGACATTATTTAACAGAGATCTCAATAAATTAAAATCAGAGATTGAGTCTTACCAAAATGAAAGTAATATTTGGATCACCGATAAAAATATATCAAATTCTGCTGGAAATCTTTGTTTGCATATAGTTGGCAATTTAAGCACATATATTGGAGCGCAAATTGGCGGCACAAATTATGTAAGAAACAGAGAATTAGAATTTTCGAATAAAGACATTCCTAAATCGACATTGATAGCTCAAATTGAAGCTACAATACAAACTGTTGACAAAGCCCTCAGCCTCATCTCCGATGATAATTTAAAAAACGAGCATCCATTTTTAGTTTTTGAAGTTAAAACATCAACAGAATTTCTATTAGTTCACCTAACGACACATCTAGCCTATCATCTGGGACAAATAAATTACCACAGACGCTTACTGGATACTTAAAAAAAACAGCAAATATACAGCCAATCATTATTGGCTTTGCCAATTCTTAAACTCCTCTTAAACCCATAAATCATGTCTTAATTTTAGAAGAAAAATTATTTTATTTTAAATTTTAACAAATAAAAACCTATATTTTAAATTGACAATAAATTTTATCGATAACGTAATAGCTTTTAGAAATAATCATAAAAATAAAGTATTATTTGTACAAAAAACTCCATATAGCATAATACCTTAAAATTAATTGAAAAATCAATAATGATGTTTATTCAATCCGTAAAATAACTAACTTTACTAGTGTAAATCAGAATGTTATAAACATAAAATATAAACTACAAATTTTAAATCGAAATGAAAAGCACGACAGAAACACTATATTTTAAAACAGGAAATTGGAATAATTCAATTGATGTTTATGATTTTGTATTGCAAAATGTCACTCCTTACGAAGGAGATTCTCAATTTTTAGTAGGACCTTCAGAGAAAACTAAAAACCTTTGGGATGTTTGTAAAGAAAATCTACTTCAGGAAAGAAAAAATAATGGATGTTTAGCAATTGACACCAACGTCATTTCAGATTTGACCTCATTTGGACCTGGATACATTAATAAAGAAAATGAAACCATTGTTGGACTTCAAACAGATCAGCTTTTAAAAAGAGCGATGAAACCTTTCGGAGGAATAAAATTGGTTCAATCTGCCCTAGCAGAAAGAGGATTGCAAGTATCTGACGAAGTGGTTAAAATTTTTAATTATGCCAAAGATCACAATCAAGCAGTTTTCAGCGCTTATGATAGTGAAATTAGAGCTTTTCGTTCCAAACACTTATTAACAGGTTTACCCGATAATTATGCAAGAGGAAGAATCATTGGTGATTTCAGAAGAATTGCACTTTATGGAGTAGATCGTTTGATTGAAGCAAAAAAAGCTGATTTTGCAGCTATTGGAGGCGAAATGACAGATCACAAAGTACGTCTAAGAGAAGAAATTACATCACAGATTAGTGCATTGCAGGATATGAAGTTAATGGCTCATACTTATGGTATTGACATTTCTGTTCCAGCAATCAATGCTCAGGAAGCCGTACAATTTACTTACTTAGCTTATTTAAGTGCTGTAAAAGAACAAGATGGTGCTGCTATGTCACTTGGAAACGTATCTTCTTTCTTGGATATTTATATTGAAAATGATTTAAAAGCTGGTTTAATTACCGAAGAAGAAGCACAAGAATACATCGACCAATTCGTTATGAAACTACGTTTGGTTCGTCACTTGCGCCCAGGAAGTTATGATGAAATTTTTGGTGGAGACCCAACTTGGGTAACTGAAGCTATTGGTGGACAATTTAATGACGGAAGAACTAAAGTAACTAAAACTTCTTTTAGATTCCTTCAAACCCTTTATAACTTAGGAGCTTCTCCAGAACCAAACTTGACTATTCTTTGGTCACAAAAATTGCCACAAGGATTTAAAGATTTCTGTGCACAAGTATCTATTGACACTTCATCTCTTCAATATGAAAATGATGATTTGATGCGTCCAAACAGAGGTTCTGATGATTACGGAATTGCTTGTTGCGTATCGTACCAAAAAATTGGTAAAAGAATTCAGCACTTCGGAGCACGTGCCAATTTGCCAAAAGCATTATTGATGGCTTTGAATGGAGGGCGTGAAGAAGATAAAGGATCAATTGTTATCAAAAATATTCCTCAAATGAAGGATGGAGTATTAGATTATGATTCAGTATTGGACATCTTCAAAACAACTTTGGCCGAAGTAGCAAGAGTTTATGCAAAATCAATGTACATCATTCATTATATGCATGACAAATACTATTATGAAAGAGCTCAAATGGCTTTAATTGATAGTGATCCAGGCATTGATATCGCTTACGGTGCTGCCGGTATTTCTATCATTGCCGATTCGCTTTCTGCAATTAAATATGCAAAAGTAACTCCTGTAAGAAACGATATCGGATTAACTGTAGATTTCAACATTGAAGGTGATTTCCCTAAATATGGTAATGATGATGACAGAGTTGACAGCATTGCACAGGAAATAACTAAAATCTTTATTGACGAACTAAGAAAACACAGAGCTTATAAAGATGCCACTCCTACCCTGTCTTTATTGACTATTACTTCAAATGTAATGTATGGAACTAATACAGGTTCTACTCCTGATGGTCGTAAAGCAGGTGACGCTTTTGCTCCTGGAGCAAATCCAATGCACGGCAGAGATGTAAATGGTGCTATTGCCTCTTTAAATTCAGTAAGTAAATTGAGCTATGAAGATGCTCAAGACGGTATCTCCAATACATTTAGCATGGTACCAAAATCATTGGGATCTGATAAAGAAGAGCAAGTTTCAAATTTAGTAACTATTATGGATGGTTATTTTGGAAGAAATGCTCACCATTTGAATGTGAATGTTTTGGATAAAGAAACTTTAATGGATGCTTACAATCACCCTGAAAATTACCCTCAATTAACCATAAGAGTTTCAGGTTATGCAGTGAATTTCGTTAGATTGTCCAAAGCGCATCAACTGGAAGTAATTACAAGAACTTTTCACGAAACAATGTAAATTAACTCTTAAACTATAAATCTTGAATTAAACCACACTAACCTGTCTAAAGAAACCAAATTCAGTTTGATTTAGACAGGTTTTTTTTAAACCTCACATTGAATGTATTTTCCACAGCAACAATATATTGACGACTCGATCGATGTACATAACCCAGACTTATTGCGAATCCATTCTATTGAAACATTAGGAACCCACGACGGTCCTGGAATCAGAATGGTTGTTTTTGTTCAAGGATGTCAGTTTAGATGTCTGTATTGCCAAAATCCAGATACTTTGGATATTCATGGTGGTTCTTTTGTACCAATTGAAGAATTAGTTGAAAAAGCATTACATCAAAAAACTTATTTTGGTAATAAAGGTGGTGTAACCGTTTCAGGAGGAGAACCTTTATTGCAACGCGAAAAATTGATTCATTTTTTTGATAGGTTGCATGAAAACGGAATAAATACCTGCCTTGATTCTAATGGGAGAGTTTTGGATTCAAAAACAGAACAATTACTTGACAGAACTGATTTATTGCTTCTGGATGTCAAACACATCAACAAGGAATGGCATAAAAAACTTACAGGTTTAAAAAACAAAACTACGCTTCGTGTAGCTGAATACAGAGAAAGCACCGGTAAACCGATGTGGTTGCGCTATGTATTAGTTCCAGGTTGGAGTGATCAAGAAGAATATCTGCATGAATGGGGACAGCATTTCACATCTTATAAAACAATAGAAAGAGTCGAAATTATTCCTTTTCATCAATTAGGGAAACACAAATGGGAAATTTTGGGACTGGAATATCAATTAGCCGATACTAAAGCTCCTACCAAAGAAGAAATTAACAAAGCTGCGGAAATATTCAAGCTTTACTTCAAAAATGTAAAAATTAAATAAAGTGTCTATAACTTTACAAATATAAAATAATGTCAAAAAATAAATATCTGATTGTATTGGCAGGAATGATTATGCAACTGTCAATCGGGTCTATTTATGCATACAGCAAATGGATTGAGCCTTTATCAAAAGAATTAAACTGGGATGCCCACGATACCAAAACCGGATTTAGTTTAGCCATTTGTTTCTTAGGATTAACAGCCGCTTTTATGGGTAAATTTGCTCAAAAAGTTGGTCCGTCAAAAGCCGGATTAATAGCCGCAACTTTTTTAACTTTAGGTTTATTAGGCGCTGCTTTGGCTGTCAAAATGAGTTCCATTTATCTGTTTTATTTAACATTTGGAGTTTTACAAGGAATAGGTTTGGGATTTGGTTATATTGCTCCTGTTTATACTGTTGTAAAATGGTTTCCTGACAGGCCTGGACTGGCTTCTGGAATAATTATAATGTCATTTGCATTAGGTTCTTTATTAGCCTCATTTTTAATAGGCCCGTTATATACTTCATTTGGTTTATCAGGTGCATTTTTAATACTTGCAATTTGCTACGGAGTCTGTATGCTATTAAGTGCTTTGTATTTATCGAATCCTGTAAGCACAGATACTGTAAAACATGTTCATGAAGATTTGACACCAAAACAAATTTTAACGGACAAACGTTTTATCGCATTATGGCTATTGCTGTTCCTGAATGTATGCGGTGGCATTGCGATAATTTCCAAAGCGGCAATTTTGGGTGAAGAAGTCGTAGGAATGAGTGCTGCAGAAGCCACAATGTTTGTTGCAATCATTGGATTGTTTAATGGATTGGGACGTTTATTTTGGTCGAGTATTTCAGATAAAATTGGCTGTTGGGCAACTTTTATGATTTTTATCGGAATCAACTCAATTTGTTTTGCTTTGATCCCTACTTTTTCAACCAATCAAATCTCTTTTCAAACATTAACCTTTATTATTATTGCGGGTTATGGAGCGGGATTTGCAACAATGCCCTCTTTTGTAAAAAACATTTTCGGCGCTGAAAAATATGGACAAGTACTTGGCTACACACTAACAGCCTGGTCAGCAGCAGCTTTTGCAGGGCCTTTATTGTTAGGTTTAACTACTGAAATCACTATTTTCTATCTGTTTGCTATATTGCTCGTGGTTGCTTTATTTGTTGGGCTATGGCTCAAGACATTATTACTAAAACCTGTTACGGCATAATATAAAAAAGGCTCAAACTAATCTAAGTTTTGAGCCTTTTAAAATTTTATTTAAACTGTGTTCCCAATTGAAAAATTTTATGCAGCCATTTTTTACGCTGTTTTTCTTCAGAACTTTTAATTATACTGACATAAGTAACTTTTACAGGTTTTACTCCGCAAAACTCTAATACTGTCTTTTTTAATTGATTGACACTCGGTTTTGAATAGAATAAATAATAATACCAGCTTGGCTGATCAAGTGTAGTTATGATATGAGCCGTTTTTCCTTTCAATAATTTGTCCCACCAAACCGAATTTTCACGGTATTGAAAAGCCATTCCTGGCAAAAACAGCCTATCGATAAATCCTTTGGTAATTGCAGGCAGACCGCCCCACCAAACGGGGTGAATCCATACCAAATGATCTGCTTTTTTAATTTTTTCCCACGCGACAACCAAATCGGGTTCTAAATCTATTCTTTTTTGATAGCCGTAAGCTAAATTTGGATTGAACTTCAAGTCTGCAATAACAATAGTTTCAACATTTGCTTTTGCTTCCAAAGCGCCGTTTTTATAGGATTCAGCCAAAGCAAAATTATAACTGGCAGTATTTGGATGTCCGTTTATTATTAAGATATTTTTCATAAAATTTATTTTCACCAAAAATATCTTATGCTGATTTAATACAGTAGGACAAATGTCCTAAAATACAGCAGTCTGTCTTATTCTGCTTAAATGTCTTGTTGAAACTCCTAAATAGGATGCTAAATAAATCAGCGGAATGTGCTGAATGTATTTTTGATGTTTTATAAACAGAGTCTCATATCTTTCAATTGAAGATTTTTTTTGCAACGATGAGATTCGGTTATGCAGATTGACGATTTCATTTTCGGCAATTTTCCTTCCGATATCAGCCCATCTAAAACTAGAACTAAAAAGTTTTTCGACAGCCGTTTTGTTAATTACTTCCAATTCACAATCAGTAATCGCCTGAATGTTTTCATCCGTTGGACTTTGTGTAATGAAACTCGAAAAGGCAGTCATGAACTCATTTTCAAAAGTGAAGCAGTTGGTTATTTCATCTCCTTTTGAATTGATAAAAAAAGAGCGCATAATCCCGTATTTCACAAATACAATTTCATTGCAGACCTGATTTTCAGAAATTAAATAATCTGATTTTTTAATTTTTCTGTAAGTGATAAAACTATTTAACAGCTGACATTCTTCTGAATTTAATTGAAATAAATATTGAAAAATTTCTATCATCTTTGATTAGTTCAGTTCAATTTTATTTCAATTAAATTTTCCCATAATACATAGCTTTTACGATTCCGTCTGAAAGTCCAATTTTTGGAACAAAAATTTGTCTGGCACCACTCCATTTCATTGCATTCAAATAAATACGTGTAGCCGGTACAATTACGTCAGCACGGTCAGGATTCAAACCCAGTTGCGAAATCCTTTGTTCGTAGGATAAAGAATTTAAATAAGCATACTGAGAGTTCATGTAAATGTATGAAAGCGGTTTTTCCTGAATTTTTCCTGACATTTTGAACAATTTATTGATATTCCCACCGGATCCTATCAATGTAACCTCTTCATAATCGGCGGTATTGCTTTTGATCCATTTTTCGATTTCGTCCCAGACTACATCACAAACCATTTCGTTAAGCAATCGAACAGTTCCTGCTTTGAAAGATCTGGAATTAACCATTTTTCCGTTAGAAAACAAAGTGAATTCAGTACTTCCACCACCAACATCAACAAATAAATAGGTTTCGTCGGTTTTCAATAAATAGTGTAAATCTGTGGAAGCAATTATGGTTGCTTCTTTTTTACCGTCAATAATTTCAATTTTAATATCAGCTTTCTTTTTAATTAAAGCTACGACTTCTTTTGCATTATAAGCTTCACGCATTGCTGATGTCGCAAATGCCATATATCGCTCTACTTTATGTACTTTCATTAACAAATTGAATGCTTTCATAGCATCAATCATTCTCTCAATATTTTCAGGAGAAATTTCTCCGACAGTAAAAGCGTCCTGACCCAAACGAATAGGCACACGGACTAATGAACTCTTATTGAATTGTGTTTCTTTTCCTTCTTCTTCTACAATATTGGTAATTAATAAACGCATAGCATTCGATCCAATATCAATAGCAGCATATTTTTTAATTTTAATCATGTTCTCTAGGATACGATTTATGTTTAAGAATAATTTTCTTTATTCTTGCCTTTTTTTAATCTTCTTTTAACTCACCTATCAGTTCAACTTTATGTTGATAATATTTATAAGTTTCCAGCTGGGCCCTAAAAACGGGATTATCTCCACGTAGTCTGTATTTATTATCCAGTTTAAATGAATGGAATCTCACTTTAACATTCCCTTTACAGGCAATGTCAAAATTATCAATCAATTCATTTTTTATTTCCTGGTCATAAATAGGACAAGTAACTTCGACTCTTGCATCAATGTTTCTTGTCATAAAATCTGCAGATGAGATATACACTTCAGTCAATCCGGCATTTCCAAAAATATAAACTCTGGAATGTTCTAAATAATTATCTACTATACTGATAGCTTCAATATTTTCACTCAATCCTTTAATTCCTGGAATTAATGAACAAATACCACGCACCTGCAATTGAATTTTAACTCCGGCCCTGCTTGCTTCATATAATTTATCAATCATAGCAAAATCAGAAAGACTATTCATTTTTAGTTTCATGTAGGTCTTTCTACCGGCAATGGCATGTGCAATTTCCCGATCAATCATTTTAACAAAACGATGTCTCGTATATTGAGGCGAAACAATTAAGTGTTTATAACGCTGTACTTTATAATTGATATCAAAAAATTCAAATATTTTTGATATGTCTTTCAGGATTTGAGGATGGCATGTAAAAAGTGTTACATCAGTATAAATTTTTGCAGTGGCCTCATTAAAGTTTCCAGTCGAAATGAATCCATATCTTTTAATTTTGTTTTTCTCCTGCCTTTCAATAACACATACTTTACTGTGAACTTTTAATCCTTTTATTCCAAAAATTAACTGAATTCCTTCTGTCTGCATTTGTTCGGAATAGGAAATATTTGAAGCTTCGTCAAATCGAGCCTGCAATTCTATTTGAACAATTACTTTTTTTCCATTTTTGGCGGCATTAATCAAAGAACTAATAATTTGAGAATTTTTAGCTAATCGATATAACGTAATTTTGATTGAAGTTACTTTTGGATCCAAAGCCGCTTCACGCAAAAATTTAATCAAGTAGGCAAAAGACTGATAAGGAGCATTGAGTAAATAATCTTTTTTGGAAATTTTCTCCAAAATACTGCCTTCAAGACTTAATCCAGGTATTGGAAGGGGATCATTTTTTTTGTACAATAGATCAAATCTGCCAAGGTTTGGAAAATCCATATAGTCCCGCCTATTATGATATCTTCCTCCAGGAATAATACTATCGGTAGCATCGATATTCATTTTATCCAAAAAAAACTTCAGAGTATCTTTTTCAATCTCCTGATCATAAATAAAACGAACAGGCTCACCAATTCTTCTGTCCTTTACACTTGATGATATTTTTTCGAGCATACTTTTACTCAAATCACTATCGATGTCCAATTGAGCGTCTCGCGTGATTTTTATCATATGAGCCGAAACACTTTCGTAATTGAAAATATTAAAGATATTGCTCAAGTTCATTCTAATCACATCATCGATTAAAATGACATACTGTTTTTCATTACTTGTGGGCAAAACCACAAAACGGTTAACCATTTTTGGGATCTCAATCATGGCATAACGAACTTCCTGATTTTTTTTCATCACCAGTTTCACAGCCAAATATCCCAATGAATCTTTTAGAATCGGAAATTCTGCTAAATCATTTAATATAATAGTAACCAGCTCTGGACTTAACTTTTGAATAAAAAATTCTTTTAAAAAAACTTCCTGTTCTTTATTAATCTCGTTTTCGTGAACAATAAAGATATTTTCAGTTTTTAATCTTTCCTCAATATTATTGAGAATTCGTAAACTTTCAGATTGCTGCTGGATGACAATCTCTGTTATATCTTTAATTAATTGCTGTGCAGTAACCCCTCCAAAATATTTTTCTCCTGAAATACCACTAAGACTTAAACGTCTTATAGCTGCAAAACGGACTCTGAAAAATTCATCTAAATTATTGGAAAAAATCCCTAAAAACCTTAATCTGTCTAATAATGGTACCGAATCATCGGCAGCTTCCTGTAATACTCGAGAATTAAAAGCCAACCAGCTTTTCTCTCTATCAATATATTTATGTTCAAACACTTTTACTTATTTTAAATCTCTGGGGAATAGAATTTTTTTTGTCTTGCCTTTATTAATATTATCCCAACTTTCATTGTCAAATTCTAAATGAACAAAACCGGCAGTTGGAACATTATCAATGTAAACATCACCAAATTTATTAACAAAATTTGTAATAGCCTCGTTATGTCCGAATATAATTATACTATCATAACCATTACTATATGATTTGATAACCTTTTCCAATTTTCTTTCATCAAAAGTGTATAGTTCATCCTTATATAAAATACTTTCTAAAGGGAAATTTATATTTTGTGCAAAAATCATCGCAGTTTCCACCGCTCTTTCAGCTGTACTGCTCCAAATGCTAAAAATTTTAGGCAAATAATCAATCGCTTTAGAAGAAACTAAATGCGCACTTTGCATTCCTTGTGAAGTTAATGGCCTGTCTTTATCATGTAAAGGTGCATCCCAACTAGACTTTGCATGCCGAATTAAAATTAAATTTTTCATACATCAAAACTTTTATTTTATAAAACATAAAAACTCCACAATAAACTTAATGATATGAAATCCGATAAATTAAGTGTTGTAATTAGGTTAGGTTTCAATAATAAAATTGAATTAGAAAATTTTAGGGACTTACAATTTACAAAAAAAAGTTTAGAATCTTTATTATAATTTTCATTTAGATATAATATTATGATTTTACACTCAAATGCCTATTTTCTGAAATAATTCAATATTCAATAGCCCGATCTTGATTAAAACACTGAATGTAAGCTATAAAACACCTCTTGAATTTGTTTTGATTTAAATTATTTTAAAAAAAAAGCTATCATATTATTGACAGCCTCTTTACAAACAAACAAACAAAATTTACATTTTTACAAAAATATTAGTGTAATATTTCCTTCCATTAACTGGATTCTCTCTTATAGACAATCCGAAATGTGTAAAATCTCCTTCAATATTTTCTCTATGACCGGGACTATTCATCCAGGCATCAAATGCGCCTTTAGCACTATTATAATTATATGCGATATTTTCACTTACTTTTAATGCACCCAGTGCTTTTATTATATTTTCTGATCTGGCAACAAAATCGTCATGATTTACTACATTATTAGCAATCATGTATTCATCATGCTCTTCTGATTTATAGGAAACGTGATTTATTTTCTCCAAAGCATTTAGACCAATACTCACTCTATAATTATTTATCAATTCCATTGTTTCCAATTCCATAGGACTATAATCATAAACAGTAACAATTGGCAATTTTGCTTCAGTTTCATTTGAATTATCTTCTGATGAGCAAGATGATAAAATCGTCAGAAAAAAACCAATAGCAACAAAACGAAGTAATTTTATATTCATAATATTCTTGGTTAAATTTAAAGTAGATTGTGGGGCAAAAAACTTAAATTATTATTATAATCAGTATATCAATTTATTTATTCAAATAAACAAATTATTCGTTGAAATGCAAAAAATAATCGACAAAATACATAGTATTTAACAAAATTGTAAGTAAAATATTAACATAAAAATATAACTTACTAATTTACAATCAGATATGTTTTGACAGTCTTACGGCTTAATATTTTCTATCTTTTTTATAGAATTTAAATTTTGAAAATAACAGATCACTATTGTAAAATATTACATTCAATATGTATAAATCAAAAATGCTATTTCATTACGAATATTGAGTATTTATTTTATTTATCAAATATTCAAGCAATAAGGTGATATTATCAAATTGAATCACAAAACACTGATTTACAAATTTTTAACATTTTTTTTTAACCATTTTAAAGTACTGTTTTTTTTTTGCATCAAAAAGGACATATTCTTAAACTATTCGTACCATAAATACCTTTTTTTTATAACAATTAAATATAATTAACATTATTCAGAATCAATTTGTTATATAAAAGTGAAAATCGGCATAAAAATGTATAATTTTTTAAGGTATTTTACTTATATTTTTAACTCTTCAACGAGTATTTAGGTTTTTCAAAGACAATCAGATTGTATTATAAACATTCTTTATAAATTTGGTCTATAAATAATTTAGTTTGTTTTTTAACCCCAGATAAAAAACTTTTTTAACGATTATTTAATAACCTACTCAAAGCATTAATGCTGAAACTGAAATTTTGATTATTTCCCAAATATTAATCAGAATTAGACACAAAACCTACTTTAATTACCTGTTAACCAAACATTTGTTAACATATTAAAAATAATGATTGTTTTCCCAAATCCAATCAAAATTAGAAAACAAAACCTACCGCAATTATCAGTTAACAAATAATGTGTTAACATTTTAAAAAAAAATTTTGATTGTTTTCCCAAATCTCAATCAAAATTAAATTGTCAAAAAACCTACTTCGATTCATTGCAAACTGACAACAGTTTCAAATTTGACAAAAGAAAATTTTATTTGATTTAATTCCCAAATCTGAATCAAATTAAAAAGCGGACAACCTACTTAATTTAATGCTGACTGATAGAATCTTTCAGTTTTTTCAATTTAGACAAAGCAAAATTTTTAATTGATTTCTTTCCCAAATCCAATCAAATAAAAATTATCATTCCCAAACCTACTGCATTATTTGAGCTTCCTGTTTGTTTTTGAACAAACTAATCAAAACAAGTTTACAACTCTATTACTAACAATAATTTCAATTAAAAAAACTAAGAATATGAAACCTAAAACTACGCTAAACCTATTCAAAAACTTTTTAGCAATTGATCTTAAAAAAAACATTTTATTGTTTTTAGTATTTGCTGACAAAAAGGTATTACAGACTCCTTCAATGTTGCTTTATGCATCAATTTTACTTTTAAGTAGCTCTTTTGCTTATTCTCAATCAGGCTCTTGTAAAGCGACACTTCAAGTAGAGAAAAACAGATTTACACAAAGTGTTCCACCTGAAGGAACATCTTATACATTGCAGATTTCAAATACAGGAACATCCAGCTCAAATTATACTTTGAGCTCTTTGAATGTAAACAGCAGTTGTTCAAATAATGATGGCACTAATACTTCAGCCAATGTAAATTTGGATATATCCTTTACAGACTCTTCCCAAAATTCAATTTCTGAAATTTCGTTGAGTCCGGGAGAAACAGCAAGTTTTTTTGTAAATGTAAAAGTACCGGCAGGAACGGCTGTCAATAAATGGAACTGTACCGAAATAACTGCTACAGCTGCAACTTGCTCTTCTTATAAAGTCAGTACAATTCTGCATTCTTTAATTAGTGATCCTAATCAGGAATAGTAAAGAACCAAACTCATAATACTAGGTTATTCACCTTAATATAGTTAAAAATGAAAAAACTTTTACACTTCAGCAATTATATAGTAGAATTAAAAAAAGAATTATTTGCAATTCTTTTAATTCTGACATCTGTACTTGGTTCAGCACAAACTATTACGCCCACAAAAACTGTTACGGTTCGACCAGGAGTGTGTGGGAAGATTGATGTAGAACTTAAAATTCAGGGAGCCAATCCTGTTTCGAGACCTCTTGAAGTTGTTTTGGTTATTGACGTTTCCGGAAGTATGGGATCAGGCAGTGGTACAAAGCCTATAGCATACGCTCAGGATGCAGCAATAGATTTTATCAATAAAACTTTTCTTGCTGCAAACAATCCAACAGGAAAAAACAAAATAGCTCTTGTAAAATACAGTTCCTCAGCAACAATTGTAAAACATTTGCTTCCAGCAGCAAATAAACAGGAACTGATTGATGCTGTTAATGCTTTGGTTGCAAATGGAAATACCAATATTGAAGATGGAATCATAAAAGCCGACGATGAATTGACGGCTAACGGTACATTTGATTGTGTTACCTCCAGAAGTATCGTTTTATTAACGGATGGGGTTGCCAATAGAAATAATGCCAGTGGTGATAACTGTTCAGGCGGTCAGGCCGGTACTTGTATTCAAAACGCAATTACAGCAGCTACAAACGCTAAAACAACTACAGTATCAAGCGTTATATACAACAATCAAATATTTTGTGTAGGTCTTTTTGGAGCTATTTCAGGAACAGAACAAGACAATGCACAATATACCTTAAATAATATTCAATCAGCAGGAGCTTACTTCACAGAAAGCGGTGCTGACTTGACCGGTATATACTCAAATATATTTACACAACTTTCATGGGTAGCCCAACAGATTTCAGGCACCCCTTTTGATAAAGAAACCGTAAGTACTGATTTTACAATTGGTGCAGTTACACCTTCAAAAGGAACAGCATCAGTTTCTGGACAGGTTATTTCATGGAACATAGATTTCTTAAATGTTGAAACTATTACACTGAAATATGAATTGACTCCTAAATCAAATGTATGCGGTACAAAAACGGTCAGTACATCAAGGCTTGATTATAAAAATTCTGCATGTACCAATACCTTCTTAGACATTGCTACCCCATCAACAAATGTACCCTGTCCTTCTGTTACTTTATTTTCTCAGACTAATGTAAACTGTTTTGGAGATAGTACTGGAGCAATAACTATTAACGATGCCACTGGAGGAACAGGCCCATATACTTATGCTTGGAAAAAAAATGGTGCAGCCTATGCCACAACTCAAAATCTGACAGGATTGGGAGCTGGAACTTATACTGTAATTGCAACAGATAAAAACGGTTGTGCTTCAAGCGAATTATCCGTTTCTATTACCCAACCAAACGCTACTTTGAGCATTGCGCTAACATCTCAAACAGATGTTAAGTGTTATAATGACATCACCGGAGCAATTGACCTGACAATCGCAGGCGGAACTTCTCCTTATACTTTTGCATGGACAAAAGACGGAAGTCCGATAGCTTCCGCTACTGAGGATCTGTCCGGTATCGGCGCAGGAACTTATGAGGTAACCGTAACTGATAAAAATGGCTGTAAAGCAACAAAATCGGTTAAAATCGATCAGCCTGATGCTGCATTAAGCATAGCTGTGGCTTCAAAAACCGATGTTAACTGTTATAATGATTCAACAGGCGCAATTGATCTTACTATCTCCGGCGGAACTTCTCCTTATACTTTTGTATGGACAAAAGACGGAAGCCCGATAGCTTCCGCTACCGAGGATCTGTCCGGTATCGGTGCAGGAACTTATGAAGTGACCGTAACCGATAAAAATGGCTGTAAAGCAACAAAATCGGTTAAAATCGATCAGCCTGATGCTGCATTAAGCATAGCTGTGGCTTCAAAAACCGATGTTAACTGTTATAATGATTCAACAGGCGCAATTGATCTTACTATCTCCGGCGGGACTTCTCCTTATACTTTTGCTTGGACAAAAGACGGAAGCCCGATAGCTTCCGCTACCGAGGATCTGTCCGGTATTGGTGCAGGAACTTATGAGGTAACCGTAACTGATAAAAATGGCTGTAAAGCAACAAAATCGGTTAAAATCGATCAGCCTGATGCTGCATTAAGTGCTACTGCAATAATCACAAACAATAATAATTGTACTGGTTGCAGTAATGGCTCTATAGATTTGACAGTTACCGGAGGAACAGCTCCATACACATTCTTATGGTCTAACGGAGCAACAACAGAAGATATATCAAATTTACCTGACGGTACATACAGTGTAGAAATTACAGACAGTAAAGGCTGTAAAGCAAACTATACATTTGTAATCTCTCAATCAAGTATCAATATTACTAAAGACGGTACATATGTTGACAGCAATCAAGATGGCATTACCAATGTTGGAGATGTTGTTACTTATAACTTTGTTATTACAAACACAGGAAGCGTAGATCTTACCAATGTAACAGTTACTGACAACAATGCTACTATTACAGGTGGACCAATTCCAGTTTTAGCTGCTGGTACAACAGATTCAACAACATTCTCCGGTTCACATGTCATCACTCAGGAAGATATCAATACTGGATATGTATATAACTTAGCTACTGCTACTGCTAAAGATCCTGAAGATAAAACTGTGACAGACACTTCTTCAGATCCTACGCCTTGTACTACTTGTCCAATTGACCCTGAATGTCCTGATTGTACAATTACACCGCTTACTCAGTCTCCAAGTATCAATATTACCAAAGACGGAACTTATGTAGACAGCAACCAAGATGGTATTACCAATGTGGGTGATGTAGTAACATACAATTTTGTAGTAACAAATACTGGAAATGTAACCTTAACCGATGTAACAGTTACTGATAACAATGCAACTATTACAGGCGGGCCAATTGCAACTTTAGCTGTTGGAGCAACTGACTCTACAACATTCTCAGGTTCGCATACTATCACTCAGGAAGATATCAATACTGGATATGTATATAACCTGGCAACAGTAACATCCAAAGATCCTAAAGGAAATCCTGTAACGGATACTTCTTCAGATCCTACGCCTTGTACTACTTGTCCAATTGACCCTGAATGTCCTGATTGTACAATTACACCGCTTACTCAGTCTCCAAGTATCAATATTACCAAAGACGGAACTTATGTAGACAGCAACCAAGATGGTATTACCAATGTGGGTGATGTAGTAACATACAATTTTGTAGTAACAAATACTGGAAATGTAACCTTAACCGATGTAACAGTTACTGATAACAATGCAACTATTACAGGCGGGCCAATTGCAACTTTAGCTGTTGGAGCAACTGACTCTACAACATTCTCAGGTTCGCATACTATCACTCAGGAAGATATCAATACTGGATATGTATATAACCTGGCAACAGTAACATCCAAAGATCCTAAAGGAAATCCTGTAACGGATACTTCTTCAGATCCTACGCCTTGTACTACTTGTCCAATTGACCCTGAATGTCCTGATTGTACAATTACACCGCTTACTCAGTCTCCAGGACTAGTAGTTATTAAAACAGCTACAACTGCAAGTTATAGTGTTGTTGGTGATGTAATTAATTATACAATAACTGTAAAAAATACAGGAAACCAAACACTGCATCAAATAACTGTAAAAGATCCGCTTACAGGATTAGATACAATTATAGATGTATTGGCACCAGGTGCAAGTTCAGAATACACACAAAGCTATACTGTAACTCAGGAAGACTTAAACAAAGGCTCGGTTACAAATGTTGCCAAAGCTGATGGATTTACACCAAATGAAACACCAATAAGTGCTTCAGATGATGAGATAGTTAATGAAAAAACAAATCCTATCGATGCTGTTGATGATAATGCAGGAACAATCGTTGGTGTGAATCAAACTACACCAAATGTTATCAATGTTTTCACTAATGATACTTTGAATGCATTACCTGTAAATCCGGCAGATGTAATTTTAACAACAGTAACATCTAACCCATTTTTGCAAATGAATCCTGATGGTTCAATAGATGTATTACCTGATGCTCCTGTTGGAACACAAACAATGACATATCAAATATGTGAAAAATTAAACAACACAAATTGTGATACTGCCACTGTTACTGTTACAATTGAAGGACCAACCATGACAGTAACCGGAGAAGGAATTTGTGTTAATGATGTTCCTTATTTTAACTATACATCTACTGCCAATAATTTCACTCCTGTAAATGGATTGACATTAACATGGACAGACAGTAATAATAATGTAGTTGCTACCATGAATAACTTGCCATTGAGTGGAAAAGTATTATGGCCTGGTGCAGTTGTTGATGAAAACGGTAATGGTATAGATTGGCCGGGATGGTTATTGGTAGACGGAAAATGGATCGAAGGTTCTGATGGTTTTGAAGGTCTTAGACCAACGGCTTCAGTTACATTTACTTTAAATCCAAGCCAAACCATTATAGTAAATTATCCTCCATCCGATCCAAGATGTACTTCAAGACCAACATTTAAAATTGATGCTGTAGATGATACTGCCGGACCAATAGATGGAATAAATGGTGCATCCAATGTTCTTAATGTATTCACCAATGACACTTTGAATACTGAAGCAGTTAATCCTGCCGATGTTACTTTGACTTTAGTAACACCAGATGCAACCGGTTACATGACAATGAATACAGATGGTTCTATTGATTTAAAAGACGGTACACCAGCCGGAACTTACACTTTAGTTTACCAAATTTGTGAAAATGCAGATTTCGGAAATTGCGACACTGCTACTGTAACTGTAAATGTTATTTGTAACAATGCTACAAAAATTGCGGGTATCGTTTACAATGCAGGAACAAACACTCCTCTTGCAAATGTACCTGTAACATTGATTCCGCAAGGAACAACGACCGGTCCTATTTTAATCAGAATTACCAATGCCCAAGGGTATTATAATTTTACCGGAATGGTTCCTGGAGATTACTTAGTACAAGTACAAGATGCCAACTTAAACAGTGCTTACCAATTGTATCCGGTAAATTCAAGTTTATTCTTTACCACTTTAGAAATTTGTAAATATCAAACACATGATTATGGATATGACAAATCTGATTTACCTGTATTAGGAGACTTTGTTTGGTACGATGCAAATAACAATGGTATTCAGGATGAATGGTTTGATGCCAACAATGATAATTTGGTAACACAAAATATACCAGATGCCAATGGATCATTTGATTACAGCAAATGGGAATGGATTGACCTTAATGGTGATGGAAGCTACAAAGGGCCATCAAATGTAGGAGAATTGAATGCTGCCGGTTTTGGAAATGCAAAATCTTCAAACTTATTTGTAACAGGCCCTAATGATTACGCTGCCAGTGTTATTATTGGTATTCAAGGTTTCTGGAGAAACAGACCACCAGTTGGCGCTTTCGGAGACTATAAAGTTGAACTAAAAATGGACGCCAACTTAGAAGCACAATCTTCTGCGATGGGTGCTACCGGGTTAGTAAAAGTTTTGCCAAGTACAAGTAAAAACGGTAATTCACCAAAAACAGGCAAACCGGCAAGTTTTGAAGTTTGCGGGCCTACAAATACTAATCCTCAGACAGCTGTTGTAACTGCTGACGATCAAGTTCATTTGGATATTGACTTTGGAATCAGCTGTAAAATGTTTGCAGACATAGCAGCAACTCCGGATACTTACAGTATAACACAATGTTCAATTGGAAACGCAATCCGCAATGCATTGAGTAATGATTTATTGAATGGTCAACCGGCAAATATCTCTGATTTTAAATTTAAATTATTAACTGCTATAGTGCAAAATATCAATATTGATGATATTGGAGATGTGACATTTGCAAATGGTGTTGAAGCTGGTCAATATGTATTTGATTATCAAGTTTGTGAAGCAGCGAATCCAACAAACTGTGCTACATCAACAATTACAATTAATGTAGCTGCTATTGAACCAGTTACTATTACCAGCCAGGCATTTTGTAATGCTGATACAACTCCAATTGATTTGACAAAATTATTGCCTCAAGGAGTGCCAACAGACGGAACCTGGGTTGACACTGATAATACTGGAGGATTAAGCGGAAATACCTTAAATGCTCTTGGAATCCCAATAGGCACATATCATTATGAATACAAAACTACGGGTGATTGTCCAAGAAGTATAATCCTCGTAATGCCTATTAACGATGATTGTAAAGTACTGCCTTGTAAAACTATAATTGTACATAATGCTTTCTCTGCAAACGAAGATGGAAGAAATGATTATTTCCAAATTGAAAATATTGAAAACAACGATTGCTATAAAAATGTAAAAGTTGAAGTATTCAATCGTTGGGGAGTATTAGTTTTCGAGAAAGACAATTATAACAATGAAGGCAATGCATTTAGAGGTAAATCTGAAGGAAGAACTACAATTAATAAAAATGAAGGTTTGCCAACCGGAACTTACTTCTATGTATTAAGTTACGACACAGTGGATGGTGTAGGCAAAACACAAAATATCAAAAAAGACGGTTATCTCTATTTAGTAAAATAAACAGAGCTGTGAAAAATACTCTGAGGAATAAACCTCAGAGTATTTTCAACAGTCTTCAATAAAAGACTAAAAATAAATTAATATATCCTCAAAACTATGCTATTGAAAAAATAGCCAATTTAAACCAACAAATAGCTAACTATGAAAACAAAATTATTTTCTATCGTTATGATGTTTACAGCCATTGTAAGTTATGCGCAACAAGATGCTCAATATACTCAATATATGTACAACACAATAAATGTGAACCCTGCTTATGCCGGTTCGAGAGGTGCCTTAAGCTTTTTTGCTCTGCATCGTACCCAATGGGTTGGTCTTGATGGTGCTCCTATAACCAACACATTGTCAGTAAACACTCCTTTCAATAATAGTAAATTAGGGTTAGGTGTTTCTATAGTAAACGATGAAATCGGACCATCAACTACCAATTCAATATCAGCAGATTTATCCTATACTATTCCAGTATCCGAAACATATAAATTGTCATTCGGTGTAAAAGGTACCGCAAATCTATTTAGCATTGATGTGAATAAATTAAATCCAGGCGATCAAACTGATCCTCAGTTTCAGAATTTTAACAATGAATTTTCACCAAATATTGGTGCTGGACTTTATCTGCATTCACATAAAGCTTATTTAGGTTTTTCGATTCCAAACTTTATTGAAACAGATGCATACAATGACAATGATGTAGCTATTTATAAAGAAAAAATCAACTATTATTTAATTGGAGGTTATGTTTTTGATTTAAATCCTTCAATAAAATTCAAACCAACTTTCATGACTAAATTAGTTGAAGGTTCCCCTTTACAAGTCGATCTTTCTGGTAACTTTTTGTTCAGTGAAAAATTTGTCGTTGGATTGGCTTATAGATGGAGTGCTTCAGTGAGTGCGATGGTTGGTTTTCAGGTTTCAGATGCGTTCTATGTTGGATATTCTTATGACTTTGAGACTACTGAACTAGACAATTACAACTCTGGTTCCCATGAGATCTTTTTACGCTATGAAGTGTTCAAGAAAAACAGCAAAATCACGACTCCTAGATTCTTTTAGCACTATAACAGTGTAATAGTTTTTAATTCTATTAAAAAAGAATCAGCAAATAGTAATTACATATAGAAAGTGTTTACTCTTAAAACTAATGCCATGAAAAAACAAATACTTCTTTACACCGTAATTATATGTTTATTTTCATTTAATAGTTGGACTCAAAAAAAAGACATTTCACTAAATGAAAAAAAAAGAGATGATTCAACTAATAGTTTGGCAATAGATGATAAAATTTTTCATCCAAACATGAAAGTAAAATATTATCATGTAGAAGAAATCGTTCCTATGAAATTTGGTGGTTATAAAACAGTCTATGATGTAACCAACCCCAAATTAATTAGAACTTATGATTTAGGTCCAAATAACAAACGAATTGTAACACCGGTATTTACCGAAGTAAAACAACCGGAAAAAACCGTTCTAAAACCGGATACAGCACTGAAAACTGAAAATGCAAAAATTTCAATTTCAGATGCACCAAAAAAGGTTGATTCGTATGCTTATATAGACGTTATTAAAACATACGAAAGAGTTGCAGAAAAAGGATATGAATCTGTAGATATGTTAAAAAAAATGGGAGATTCATACTTTTTCAACGATGAATTGGATAAAGCCGAAAGCTGTTACAGTAAGCTGTTTAGTAAAACATCGAATTTAGAGCCTGAATATTATTATCGCTATTCTATTACACTAAAATCGGTTGGCAAAATAGACAAAGCCAATGAGTATTTAAAAAAATTCAATCAATTATCTAGTAACAATACGCGATGATAACACTTATAGTAATCAAAAAACGCCATTAAAGATTCCTAAAAAATTAGTATTATGAAAAACATTACAGTAATTTACTTAACAATACTTTACTTTTCTACATTAAGCATTTATGCTCAAAAAGCTAAAGTATCAAGTGCGGATAAAAAATACGACAAATACGCCTATATTGACGCAATAAAAACATACGAAAGAATTGCTTCAAAAGGATATCAATCACCTGATATGTTTCAAAAATTAGGTAATGCATATTTCTTTAATTCTGAGTTAGACAAAGCTGCCAAATGGTATGATCAATTATTTGCTTTAACTTCAAATGTTGATCCTGTATACTATTATAGATATGCTTACTGTCTTAGATCTACGGGTGATAATGAAAAAGCAAATGAAATGCTTAAGCTCTACAATGAGAAATCAGACAATAACAGCAAAGGAGAACTTTATATCCAGGATGTAAATTACTTAGATGAAATAAAAGAAAATTCTGGACGCTATAAAATTAAAGATGCTGGAATCAATACTAAATATTCTGATTATGGCAGCTCTTTCTACAATGAAAACAAATTGGTTTTCACTTCATCAAGAGATACTGGAAGTTTGGGACAAAGAAAACATACTTGGACCGATCAATATTTTACAAATTTATATGAAACAAACTTAAGCGGTGATTCATTGAAACCGGATAAAGTAAGTAAATTTTCAAAAAGTGTAAGATCAAAATTTCATGAAGCCAGTGCAGTCTTTACTAAAGACGGTAAAACTATGTATTTTACTAGAAATAATTATTTGGAAGGAAAAAAAGGAAAAGATGATAATAAAGTTACTTTGATTAAATTATACAAAGCCAGTTTTGTGGATAATGATTGGAAAAATATTACGGAACTGCCATTTAACAGCAACAATTACAGTACTGCCCATCCCGCACTGAGTCCAGATGAAAAAACATTGTATTTTGTTTCGGATATGCCTGGAACATTGGGAGAATCAGATATTTTTAAAGTGAGTATCAATAGCGACGGCAGTTACGGAACTCCACAAAATTTAGGAAAAAATATTAACACTGCAGGAAAAGAAACATTTCCGTTTGTAAGCGAAGAAAATGAAATTTATTTTTCATCTGACACCCATTCCGGACTTGGAGGTCTTGACATATTTGTATCCAAAATTAATCCGGACGGAACTTTTGAAGAAGTCCAAAATGTTGGAGCCGATGTCAATTCTCCGAAAGATGATTTTGCCTATTTGATAAATACCAAAAGTAGAATTGGATTTTTCTCTTCCAACAGAGATGGCGGAAAAGGATACGATGATATTTATCAATTTTTAGAAGTAAGACAACTTTGTAAACCTCAATTAAACGGAATAGTAAAAGAATTGGTTTCTTCACAAGTGGTCGAAAATGCCAAAGTAACACTATATGATGATATGCACAAAGCAATCAGCAGTGTTCAAACTGATTCCAACGGTTATTATTCATTTGATAACTTACACAAGAAAAAAACGTATAGCGTAAGAGTAGAAAAAGATGATTTTACAACCGCCGAGCAAACCAAAACAATGCCTGCCGACTGTAAATCAGAATTAAATTTTTCACTTGAAAAAGCGTTATGTAAAGTGGCAGTTGGTGATGACTTAGGTAAATGCTTCGGAATAAAATGGATTTATTTTGATTTGGATAAATCAAATATCAGACCGGAAGCGGCTTTGGATTTAGCAAAAATATTGGACGTTATGGCTGAATATCCAAATATGAAAATTGATATCCGCTCACATACTGACAGCCGTGCTTCATTCAAATACAATGAGGGATTATCAGACAGAAGAGCAAAATCAACTAAAGAATGGCTAATTAAAAACGGTATTGCACCAAACAGACTGACCAGTAAAGGTTATGGCGAAACTCAATTAGTAAATAAATGTTCTGACGGAGTACAATGTACCGAAGAAGAACATCAACAAAACAGACGTAGTGAATTTATCATTACGGCTCTATAAAGCAGCGATATTCTTAAAAACAAAAAAACTACCTTAATGGTAGTTTTTTTGTTTATGTTTAATTTCTGAATTTAAATCTTAACAAAGATATTGGTATAATATTTTTTACCATTTGTTGGGTTTTCTCTTATTGAAATACCAAAGTGGGTAAAATCACCTTCAATATTCTGTTTGTGCCCTTCACTTTTCAGCCATGCATCGAATGCTCCTTTTGCACTATTATAATTATAAGCAATATTTTCACTTACATTTTTTGCATGCAAAACTTTCATAATATTTGCAGAACGGGCTTCAAAATCATCATGATTTACAACATTATTTGCAATCATATAATTATCATGCTCCTCTGATTTATAAGAAATATGATTGATTTTCTCTAAAGCATTCAAACCTTTACTTACTCGGTAATCATTTATCAAAGCCATTGTTTCAAGTTCTACCGGGCTGTAATCATAGTTCAAAACTATTGGTAAATTTTCGGAAGCTTCTTGCGTAGAACCAGTATCCTCGGCTGTACAAGAAACCATAAAACTCAAAATCGCAACAAAAAAGGACAAACGAAGTAATTTCGAATTCATAAATTTAGTAGTTTAAATTTAAAGTAGATTGGGGGCAAACTGCTTTAATGTTAGTGGTTTAGGTCAAATTATAATTCAAATAAACTCACTATACTTTGAACTGCCAAATAAAATCGATGAACTACATATAAATTACAAATGATACTGAAATATTCCTACATTATGGAGCAAGACGAGATATCCTCCAGGAATAATCCTCTTGCAATGTATAACGAATTCTATCATGCAAACGATTGGGTCTTCCCTGCCAAAACTCTACGACTAAGGGTGTTACCAAAAAACCTCCCCAATGTTTTGGACGGGGAATTTCTTTACCTTCAAAATCTTTTTCCAATTGTTTTAAATGTTCTTCAAGGTAATCTCGGGAAGGAATTTCTTCACTCTGATCGGAAACTACAGCACCTAATTTACTGCCGTCCGGTCTAGAGTCAAAATAGCCGTCTGAAATATTTTCAGAAGTTTTCTGGGCAATACCTTTTATGATAACCTGCCGTTCCAGACTTTCCCAAAAAAAAGAAAGACAGATTTTTGGATTATTTGCGATAGCCCTACCCTTTTCAGAATTGTAATTGGTATAAAAAACAAATCCTTCCTCATTAAATTTTTTCAGCAATACTACACGGGACTTTGGAAAACCATCCAATCCAATTGTAGATACAGTCATAGCATTGACTTCACCTGCACCGTCAAAATCCTCTACTTCATGAAACCATCTATTGAAAAGATTTATCGGATCTTCAGGAATTGAAGATTCTAATAATTCACTTTTTTCGTATGATTTTCTATAATTGCTTAAATCGCTCATTTTTTTATTCTTTAAATTTTCAAAAAGAATTACTCGAACTCAAAACTTTTGCCGTCATCGGCCAATAGCACTTCTTTAAAAATAGTTTCAGCTTCTGCTTTAAACAAATCTATACTATCGTAGCGGGTAGAATAATGTCCTAAAATCAATTGTTTTGCATTGGCTTTCAAAGCAATTTTAGCTGCTTCTTTGGCAGTAGAATGCATTGTCTTTGAAGCAAGTGCTTCTTCAGATTGCAAAAAAGTAGATTCGTGATACAAAACACTGACATTTTCTATCAAAGGAATAATGTTTTCATAATATTTTGTATCAGAGCAAAACGCATAATTCAAAGAAGGAATTGGATCAAAAGTCAACTTATGATTGGCAATAATACGACCGTCTTCAAGTGTGATATCTTTTCCGTTTTTAATATTTTGAAAATAACAGGTTTCAATTTCATAATCCTTTACAGCATTAAAATCGAGTCTTCGTTCTCCAATTTTCTCCTGAAACAAAAAACCATTGGTATAAACGCGGTGCTTTAGCGGAATAGTTTTTACGATTACTTTTTCATCTTCATAAATGATTTCACTTTCTTTGGATTCCAGTTCATGAAAAAACAATTGATAATTAGTCCAGGAATTTGACAATTTTAACTGTAAATCAATTATCTCTTTAATGCCTTTTGGACCATAAATATGTAAATCTGTAGTACGTCCTAAAAGTGAAAAAGTAGAAATCAAACCTATCAATCCAAAAAAATGGTCTCCATGCAAATGAGAAATAAAGACATGGTTTATTTTTGAAAACTTCAATTTGTTTTTGCGCAACTGTACTTGAGTACCTTCTCCGCAGTCAATTAAAAAAAGTCTGTTTTTAATTTCTAAAACCTGAGAAGTAGGATTGGTTAAAGTTCGCGGAGTAGCGGCATAACAGCCTAAAATAGTAAGTTTCAATTTTTTTGTTTTGTTTAATCGTTTAACTGTTTAATCGTATAAAGGTCTGTTTAAAAAAAATATAGAATTTTCAATTGTAAAATCACTCGCACTAAACTAATGTAAAAAAAACGATCTAACAATTAACCGATTAAACATATAAACAGTTAAACGAATAAACAATTTTAAAACCCTAAATCTCTTTCAATTTCATCCATCTCAATCAAATCCTGAGCTTCCAGTTGGGTAGGAACTACAGTAATAGAAACAGGAACTTTATTATAATCGATATCGGGAACAACAAAAACCAAGGATTTTTTTTCTTTTTTATGCTTTTTGACCAGTTCCGAAAAGATCTTGATTGATTTAACATCAACTGATTTGTCATGCGAAATATCCAAAATAAGATTATATTCTTTAAAACTATTGTATTGGCTGTTTACTTTCTCCAGAAACTCAACAATATTTCCTTCAGTATCTTTGATTATAATAGTATGTCCTTTTTCGATAACTTTCATATTTTTTTTATTGAATTTTTGATGCTAAAAGATAGATAACAGCCATTCTGATAGCCACACCATTTTCTACTTGATTTAAAATCACCGATTGTTGTGAATCGGCTACATCACTTGTAATTTCGACTCCGCGGTTTATTGGTCCTGGGTGCATAATTACAATCTCTTTATCGAGTGAATCCAGCAGAGCTTTATCAAGCCCGTATTGCTGGGCGTACTCTCTGGTTGATGGAAAAAAGTTAACATCCATCCGTTCATTTTGAACTCTTAACATATTTGCTACATCACACCATTCAAGTGCTTTACGCAAATTAGACTCAACTGTTACTCCAAGTGACTCAATATACCTTGGGATCAGCGTTTTTGGTCCGCAAACTTTAACTTCGGCGCCTTGCATCTGCAAAGCATATATATTGGAAAGAGCAACCCTTGAATGTAGAATATCTCCAACTATCACCACTTTTTTTCCGCCTACATCTCCTAATTTTTCTCTGATAGAATAACTGTCCAATAAGGCTTGTGTCGGGTGTTCATGAGCTCCGTCACCTGCATTTACAATACTTGCCTTGACATTTTTTGATAGAAAATAAGCAGAACCGGGATTTGAATGTCGCATTACTACCATATCCACTTTCATCGAAAGGATATTATTAACCGTATCAATTAATGTTTCCCCTTTTTTAACCGAAGACTGAGCTGCCGAAAAACTGATAACATCGGCTGATAAACGTTTTTGAGCTAATTCAAATGATAATTTTGTTCGTGTACTGTTTTCAAAAAATATATTGGCAATTGTAATATCCCGCAATGAAGGTACTTTCTTTATTGGTCGGTTGATTACTTCTTTAAAATGATCGGCAGTTTCAAAAATCAGGTTAATATCATTTTCATTAATATATTTAATCCCTAATAAATGATTTACACTTAATTCGCTCATTGTTTTTTTATTTGTTTTATTTGTTTATTCGTTTAATCGGATGTTTGTTTATTTGTGATTTAACGGTCAGACAATTAACAGTTAAATAATTAAACAATTTAACGATTCAACTTAATTGGTAACCAGATAAACCCCGTCCTCTCCATCCTGCACAGCCCAACAAACTTTTACCTTTTCACCATTTATAGCATCTACCTGACGCCCACGGTAATCCGGTTGAATAGGCAAATCTCTGCTGAAACGACGGTCAATCAATGTAAGCAATTCAATTCCTGAAGGTCTCCCGAAAGACTGAATAGCCGTCAAAGCGGCACGAATACTGCGACCGGTATACAACACATCATCAATGAAGATTACTTTTTTATCTTCTACCAAAAAATCAATTTGTGTTTTATTTGCTTCCAATGGCTTATTAGTTCTGCGAAAATCATCTCTGAAAAAAGTGATATCTAAATACCCCAAAGAAACATTAGAAATATGATATTCTTTTTCCAATAATTCTTTTAACCGCTCAGCCAAAAATGTTCCTCTAGGCTGAATCCCAATCAAAACAGTATCTGAAAAGTCAAGATGTTTTTCAATTAATTGACAAGCCAAACGATTCAAAATAATATTGACTTCTTTTGAATTGAGTAACACTTTTTGGTTCATATTTCCAATTATTTGATTTTAAGAGATTACGACTTAATCAATATGCTTTATAATTGCAAGATCAGATTTCAAAACATCGTAGGTTTAGGTTTAGCAAATATACAAATTCCGATTTAGGATTTATTCATTGCAACGCCAGAAAAATTTTTTCTTTTTTTTTCAAAGGAAATCCAGGTTGCTTTATGCCAAATATACTCCAAAGGACCTTGTTTATGAGTTTTTAACCACCAGGTACAGAAAGATATCTGCAAAACAAACAAAACAATCCCAATAAGCAAACAATATGTTGCACCGGTATATTCTACCATTCCCAGCCCGTAACGGTAATAAATAAATGCCCCGACAACAGACTGCATGATATAATTGGTCAAGCTCATTTTTCCAAAAGGAATAAGTTTTGACAATATTTTGTGCATTGATTCTTTTTGATAAGCCAAAATAAAAGTGGATGCCAAAACAATCATGAAAACCAAATTAGACCATGATGTTATAATTATTGAAAGACTGTTCAGCTCGGCTTTTCGTACTATCATATCAGGTAAATAAGTTTTCAATGCAAATAAAGGAATAAAAAGAATGATCGCATACTGCAACGCTTTTTTCCAAAACAGATTACTTACAGGAGAGGCAATAAAAAGCTTTTTGCGCCCAACCAACATCCCTAACATAAATAAAGACGGAGCCTGAAAAAAACGTCCATTCTCCCATGACCAAACAACTGATGCAAATCTGCCGATGCTAAGATTGCCTATTGCATAATCCATAAACGAACTGCTTTTGAGATAAGCACCCATACTTCCAAAAAAACTGTCGGATAAATTTGGCCCCAGTACATATTCCGGATGCAGCAAAGCATAAAAGTACCTTAACCATTCCAAAGGCTGCAACATTAAAATAACTGCTGTAATAAAAACAGCTTTATCATTCCATTTGCACACAGGAATCAGGACAATTCCTAGTATGGCATAAATCATCAAAATATCACCTTCGTAAAAAATCGTGTTTATAAAACCAAATCCCAACAAAAGCAGCAAACGCCACAGAAACCTACCTCTAAAATCTTTTCCCTGTTTCTCCTGATTATCATTTTGAATATAAAAACTAAAGCCAAACAGCAAGGCAAAAATAGCATACGATTTTCCGCCAAAAAGAAAGAACAAAGTTTCCCAGATTATTTTATCCAAAACTTTCATCCATTCGGGTAATGCTTCGGGAAAATTATAGTAATCAAAATGCTCAATATTGTGCAATAACATAATGGACATGATTGCAAAACCTCTCAAAGCGTCCACAACTTCAACTCTTGGAGCTTTAAAATTTAAAGTACTGTTTGACATAGTTATAATAGAAAAATGGTTTCTCAAAAATATCTTAATTTTCCATCAAAAGCTAAATTTTTATTGGAGAAAAAAATGAATTTCGTCATAATATTTTAAAACAAAAAAACTCCCGCTTTTCAACGGGAGTTTCCTTTATATAAATTATCAAAAAACAATTAAGAATACATTTTAGTTCTTTGTTCCTGAATCTTTTCGTCATCCAAATACTCATCAAAAGTCATGTAACGGTCGATAACGCCGTTTGGCGTCAATTCAACTACACGGTTACCTACAGTTTGTGCAAATTCATGGTCATGTGTTGTAAAAATAGCTGAACCTTTGTAGTTTTTCAATGAATTATTAAAAGCTGTAATCGATTCCAAATCCAAGTGATTGGTAGGCTCATCCAACATCAGGATATTGGCGCGTTCCATCATCATTCTAGACAACATACAACGAACTTTTTCTCCTCCGGATAATACACGGCTCGTTTTTAAAGCCTCTTCACCAGAGAAAATCATTTTCCCAAGAAAACCTCTAATGTAAACTTCATCGCGCTCTTCCTCGGTTTTTGCCCATTGGCGCAACCAGTCCACCAATGTCAGGTCATTTTCAAAATACGAATGGTTTTCTGCAGGCAAGTATGCTTGATTTGTGGTAATTCCCCAATCAAATTCACCTGAATCCGGTTTTTGGTTTCCGTTCAATATTTCATAAAAAGCTGTCGTGGCACGTGAATCTCTCGAAAAAAGAACAATTTTATCACCTTTGGCCATATTCAAATCCACTCCTTTAAACAAGGTTTCTCCATCTATCGAAGCACTTAAATTTTGCACATTCAATATTTGATCCCCGGCTTCACGGTCCTGATCAAAAATAATGGCAGGATAACGGCGGCTTGATGGTTTAATTTCAGAAATATTCAGTTTGGAAATCATTTTTTTACGGGAAGTAGCCTGTTTTGATTTAGCAACGTTCGCAGAAAAACGACGAATAAATTCTTCCAGTTCCTGTTTCTTTTCTTCCGCTTTTTTGTTTTGCTGAGCACGTTGTTTAGCAGCTAACTGGCTTGACTCATACCAAAAAGTATAGTTTCCTGAATAGTGGTTTATTTTTCCAAAATCAATATCCGAAATATGAGTACAAACTGAGTCCAAAAAGTGTCTGTCGTGAGAAACCACAATTACCGTATTTTCATAGTTTGCTAGGAAATTTTCAAGCCATGCAATAGTTTCAAAATCCAGGTCATTGGTAGGCTCATCCATAATCAACAAGTCAGGATTACCGAAAAGAGCCTGTGCCAAAAGCACTCTCACTTTCATTTTTCCTTCCAAATCAGCCATCATAGTATAATGGTTATCCTCAGAGATTCCAAGGTTGGAAAGCATTGAAGCTGCGTCAGAATCGGCATTCCAACCGTTCATTTCTTCAAATTGTACTTGCAATTCCCCTATTCTGTCAGCATTTGCATCATTATAATCCAAATAAAGCGCATCCATCTCTGTTTTTACAGCATACAAAACTTTGTTGCCCATCAGCACAGTTTCCAGTACCGTATGTTCGTCAAACATATTGTGGTTTTGGTTTAAAACCGACATACGTTTTCCCGGTTCCAAATGAATATGTCCCGAAGTTGGATCGATATCACCTGAAATTATTTTTAGAAAAGTTGATTTTCCAGCACCATTGGCTCCAATAACTCCGTAAACATTTCCGTGAGTGAAAGTTGTATTTACTTCGTCAAACAAAATTCGCTTGCCAAACTGAACTGATAAATTATTGACTGTTAACATGAATGTCTTTTTATTAAAATTTTGTGCAAAAGTACAAAAAAATGTCAATTATTTTTTACTCAAAATCTGAGTTCATTCATTATTTTTTGGAGTAAAATATTTTACTTTTCAATCTTCATCTTAAAAACCAAAAACCTGGCAACGTATTACCAGGATATAACTGTTGTTATCGTAAAAGCGAAAAATGACCTTTTGTAAATCTTCCGTCTGATAAATATAAAGTGTACCAATAATCATCAGCTGATAAAGGAAGATTGTTAAACGTACCATCCCAGCCTTTCTCGTTTGGCGAAATTTGCTTTAGAAGTTTACCAAATCGGTCAAATATCTTAATGACTGCATTTGAATTAGAGGGAGTGTTTAAGTCCCAAATATTCCAATTGTCATTTATACCATCTCCATTTGGACTAAAGTATTTTGGAGCACCTAAAACCGAAATTATCTTATGTAGAATACCACAGCCATTAAGGTCTTTAATATACAAATCATGAATACCGGTTGCAACATTTTCAAAAATGGGGGAAAGCTGATAATTTTCGGACATATTGTCTAAAGAATACTCATAATCTCCTTGCCCTGATACAGAAATTGTAATTTTTTTCACTTCGGTGAAATCGTCTATTATGACTTCATTGATTTTAGCAAGTTCTGAGTTCATCACTGTAAATTTCCGTTCTTTTGTGCATCCGCTTTGATTTTTAACTGCAACCGTGTATATTCCTGCATCATGAACATCTATATCAGAAGTTGTTTCTCCGTTTGGAAACCATTTGTATTGGTAATTAATTAAATCGGAGCTGGAAATTCCTGCATTTAATTTTAATGATTCATTTGTTTTGTTTAGACACAGATACAATGTTTCATTTTTTTCAAGATTTGGCAAAACTGCCACTTTTAACTCAATAGTATTAATGCCCATGCAATCATTTTCATTTTGTACTCTGGCATACACCGTTTGCTGATAAGGTTGCGTATTCGTAAAACTTACAGCTATTGGATTTTGCAACAATTGTGCATTTTCTAATGTTAGGAAATAAGAGACTTTGTTTCCGTTATTTTCGAAGCCTGCGTCAGCCAAATTAAATTTTACAATGCCATCTGCTACAGCATCATCATCACATTTTTCTAAAATTTGGGTTAGTGTTGTTCCTTTTTTTACTTTCAAGTCAACAGTTGTAAAAGCATAACAAGCTGTATTTTTATTGGTTACTTTGGCAATTATTGTTTGTGGATTTGTAGTATTGGTGTACAATAAATTTAAGGGATTTGCATCGCTTTGAGCATCTGAATTGTTAAGGTAATATTTCACAGAAAACTCAGAATCTTTTAAAGTCAATGCTTCCGATGCTTCAGAGAGATTAAATACTTTTATATCACTTGGTGCATTGCCTATATCACATTGTGTCAGCTGTACAGGTTTTACATTCGGAAGCGTTTTATTTATTATTAATTTGAAAGGCTTATAAACACTGCAAAGTGATTTTGTATCCAATATTTTAGCATAAACCGTTTCTTCTTGATAAGCCGTTTTGTTTACATAATCTTTTGACAGTGTTATCATATCATTCGCAGCAGGATGATAGGTTACAATTCTGTTTGGATTATTATCCTTCAATAACAAATCATTTTCTGCCAAATTGAAATGAACAAAACCTGTTAAATTCACATCACAACCGGCAACATTAAGCGGAAAAGGAGTTTGAAGTGGCTCTACCGTAAAAATAAATTCATCAACAACAAAACATTTAGAAACAGTGTTCGTTAATCTAATATATACCTTTTGAGGGCTTTCGGTATTTCGATATCCATTAGGAAGCCTTCGAATGTCTTGTATCGCATCAAACCCCCGAGTGTAAAAAGAAGCTTCAACATTGTTTTGATTTCCAACCGCAATAGCCGCAATTTCAGTTAGATCAATATTTGTAATAAAATCATTTACACCGTCCGATTCACAAATTTTTGCACCATAACTACCGTATATTTTTGGCGTTTTTATCTCAGGAGGAGCATCTATTGTTGCAGTGCCATTAAAATCAATTGAAAACTGATTATAAGGCGATCCCGCATCCATAACAACTATATAATAACTTTCTCCTGCTTTTACGTCTAGCATTTCAAGAAAACCATTCCCTTCGTTAGACTGCCTGCTGACTCCGTAAGCACCTGGAATTAATCCAGTTGCGTTTTTTCTTGAAAATATTTCTGTAGGTGAAGTATAAGAACAGCGAATAGACTGTCCGATATTGCCACAAGTAACGTTTGGACCAAAAACAAAAAAGTTTAAATCTGCTTTGGGATCTGGACTCTTGGGAGTCAGTACAAACCCAAAACTACCGCCCGTTACAATGGTTACTTTAAGCCATATCATTGGAGAATGAAGGTAATCTCCACAACTCACATGGCCGTTAAACTGAGTATCATCCGGATATGTTTTTATTGTTCCTGTAAAAACTGTATTACCACATATTGTTAGAGCAGTGGCGCAATTTCCTTGTGAAAAAGACATTTGACAAAATAAAATGCAACAAAGTGCAGCAATTTTTTTGATAAGTATCATAAGCTAAATTTAAATTATAACACGTTTAATCTTACTAGAAAATAAATGCTTCAAAAAAAACCTGATAACTAATTACCAGGTTCTAAATATTGCTTTTAGTAAAACAATATCAATTCAAAATATAAAACCACATTAAAATGTAAATAACCAAACTCAATCTTAACGATTACAACTTTTATTTTTGAATTTAAATTAAGCTTGAACTAACTTTTTCAAGCTATTATATACCGCTAATTCAACATCGGCATTTTCTTTGGAATTGCATTTCTCTAATAATCCATTCAATAGAGAGCTGTCAATATTTTGTTTTTTATTTATTTTAAGCAACAATTGCTCTGATATATCATTTAAACTTTTTGACAATGGCAAAAGTGGCTGAACAAGTGGTGCATTATTACTCAATGCAGTTAAGCTTGAATGCATGTTAATCCATTTGTTTAAATAACTGACAACAATATTTTGATTTTCATTAGTTTTATTATTTAAATATTCAGTTACCGCTTGATTAAATCCAATGGCATCAAATGCGTCCGGAGTACAGACATCTGCAAATAATGTCAATGGTGAATACATCTGATATTCGGTACCTCCCTTATTTCTGGAATATCCTTTAAGAGGCTCACATACATTAGACAAATCCAACAATGCATCACTCTTTTGATTATTGCTTATATTTCTCAACAACCCCTCTTTACTCTTTAGATGTGTCAGTCCCAGTTCTTCCAATCTGAAAGAAACAGTAGTTAATCTTTTACGCAGACTATTGATATCGGTAACATTTTCATTAGACCAAAAACGCTCGGCAATAGCTGCTGTTCTAGGCCAGATTCTTGAATCAAGAGTTTCAGGTGTAACCAGTTCTGTCCACATTGGCGCTTCTCCGCCCAAGATTCTTGCTTTTTCCTCATCTGTCAGAACAACATTTTTTGGCATTGGATCAACACTGTAATGATCTTCGATGCTTTGCATCAAATCAATATAATAACCATTTGACAATACTGTTTTGTATCCTCCTTTAGCAGCTTCAACAAGTGATTTTCCGGGAGTTGTACCTTCGTTGCTTCCTTTCCAGGCGTGAATAATAGCATCTTTGGACATGTTTTTGGTCATGATTTCCTCCCATCCCATTAATTCTTTATTATGCTTTTTAAGCATCGGAATCAATTGCATGGTAAAATACGTCTGCAATTCGTGGTTATTGGCAAGATTATGTTTTTTCTTGAATTCCTGAATTTTAGGATTTGAGTCCCAATCTTTCCCTTCATTTTCGTCACCCCCTATGTGAAAAAATTTACCGGGAAAGAGCGGACAGATTTCATCAAAAAATTCACTTAATAATTGATATGTTTTTGGATTTGAAGGATCCAGTGTCGGAGTGAAAATACCTGCATTTCTTTCTAAACTATAGGATTGAATTTGAGTAAGCTGTTGTCCTTTTTCACCTGAATTCAAATTCAGATTTACAACTTTGCTTCCTATTTCCGGATATGCAGTCAATATTGCTGTACCATGACCTGGAACATCGATTTCCGGAACTACTAGAATCCCTCTGTCTGATGCATATTTTACAACACTTTTGATTTCTTCCTGAGTGTAAAAATTTCCATCAGATGCCATTTGAATCAATTTCGGATGTTTTTTCATATCAATTCTCCAGCCTTGATCATCTACTAAATGCCAGTGAAATACATTCATTTTTACCGCTGCCATTCCGTCCAGATTTCGTTTAATTACATTGACAGGCATAAAATGTCTTGCGCCATCAATCATCAAGCCCCTCCAGGTAAATCTTGGAAAATCTGATATTTTTGAAACCGGAAAATAGTACGAATTACTAGTGTTTTGCAGCAACTGCAGTAAAGTTTCCAATGCATGCAAAGCACCTACATCTGTAGTTGCATTTATAGTAATCTTATTTGCACTTACATCCAGCAAATAACTTTCGTCTTCATACAACTCAATTTTTCCTGCCCGAACACAATTGATTTGCAATTCAGCATTAGGAACTTCATTTAAACCGGTTACAAAACCTTGATTAAAAAACAAACCGGTTCTTCCATCCAACCTTCTTAAAAAATTAGTTGTTCCTATAAATATCCTTGAATTTGGTGCTCCTGTAATATTTACTTTAAAATTCTTTGTCAAAGGAAAAGTTCCTTCCGAAAGTGAAATGTTTTGAGGCCACGGCATAATATTTAATTGCTCCTTACTAATTTGAGCAGATGAAATAACTGAGGCAAATAAAAATATTATGATGTATTTCATTTTGAAAAAAGGTTGTTAAAAATCTAAACTTTAAAAAAATGTGCAAAACAAGCGCTAAACTCAAGAATTCATAGTTTTACAAAAACTTAGAGTCTAGCAACTTTAGTAAGCACACAAAACAAAAAGTGGTATTTTAGTACTCAAAACGTTTAAAGGCTTCAATTGCCTCATACTCAGCAAGTCCTAATTTATCGTATAACTTTGCAGTATTTTTATTTCGATCTTCGGCTCTGACCCAAAATTCTCTTGAATCATTTCCTTGGAACATTACTCTGTCTTTTTGCGATTGGTGGTATAAAATGGCCTGTCTTTTCAACATAACTTCATCCGGACTCAATGGCACAGCCATATCAATTTCATGAATATCCCATTCGTGCCATGCGCCTCTGTAAAGCCATAACCAGCAATCGTTCATAAACGGTTTAGATTTTAAAGCTTTCATGGCCGCAAAAATCGCATTCAGACATACTTCGTGTGTACCATGCGGATCAGCCAAATCTCCGGCAGCAAATACTTGATGCGGCTTAATTCTTTCGATAATTTCTTTTACAATACTGATATCCTGAGGACCCAATGGATTCTTTTGAACCATACCTGTTTCGTAAAACGGCATATCCAAAAAATGGGTATTTTCGTCTTTCAAACCAATATATCTCGTTGCAGCATAAGATTCTCTTCTTCTGATTAACCCTTTTAATTTACGGACTTCAAGAGAATCACTTTGTCCTATCGGTTTTGAATTAATAGAATCGATTACAGCTTGGAAATTGATTCCCGATTTATCTCCTTCGGCAAAATCATTGCACACTTCAGCAAACTTCAATGCTTCATCATCAGTAACTGCAATATTTCCTGAGGTTTGATACACTACATGCACTTCATGTCCTTGTTTGATTAATTTAGCAAAAGTTCCTCCCATTGATATAACATCATCATCAGGATGCGGGCTAAACAAAATAACTCTCTTTTTCGCAGGATTTGAACGTTCCGGTCTGTTGGTATCATCTGTATTAGGTTTCCCTCCTGGCCAGCCTGTTATCGTATGTTGCAACACATTGAACATATTGATATTCAAATCATAAGCCGAGCTTCCGGCTGCCAATAAATCAGACATTCCATTATTATTGTAATCTCTGTCAGTCAATTTAAGAATCGATTGATTTGTATGCTGGCAAAGCCACACGATTGCTTTATTTTTAAGCTGTTCTGTCCAAATACACTCCCCTACCAACCAAGGCGTTTCCAATCTCGTTAATTCCGATGCTGCTCCTTCGTCCAATACAAAAGTTGTATTGTTATGATTTTGTAAAAAAGTTGCAGGAACTTCAGAACTGATATCTCCCTGAATGGTTCTCTTGATGATAGAAGCTTTGTTTTGCCCCCATGCCATCAAAACAATTCTTTTGGATCTTAGAATTGTAGAAACTCCCATTGTGATTGCCTTTTTGGGAACATTCCCTATTCCGTTAAAATCTCCTGAAGCATCCACTTTGGTTATATGGTCCAAAGTGATAATTCTGGTTCCCGAGTTGATATGTGAACCTGGCTCATTGAAACCAACATGTCCCGTACGTCCAATACCTAATAATTGAAAATCGAGTCCTCCTGCATTTTTGATATTCATTTCATAATCAACACAAAACTGGTTTAAGTCTTCTAATGCAACAGTACCGTCCGGAATATTTACATTTTCAGGTCTGATATCAACATGATTAAAAAGATGCTGATGCATGAAGTAATGGTAACTCTGATTACTTTCCTTTGGCATAGGATAATATTCATCCAAGTTGAAAGAAACAACATTATCAAAACTCAAACCTTCCTCTTTGTGCATACGAACCAATTCCTGATACACTTTTATCGGCGAAGAACCTGTAGCAAGTCCTAATACGCACTTTTTATTTTTTTCTTGTTTGGAACGAATTAAAGCAGCAATCTCCTGAGCAACGATTATTGAAGCATCAGCCGCATTTTTAAAAATTACATTATGGATTTTTTCAAAACGGGTATCTTCAAACTGACCAGCTTTTTTGAAGCTTATGTCATTACCATTAATTGATGTAGTTCTCATGTTTTTATAATTATATATTTTTAATCTTAAAGAGTATAATATGGTTAAGTCATTAAATACCAGAATCAGAAACATTTATTACATCTGGTATAGAATTTAATCTAGTTTGATTTGAAACAAAACCGTATAAGTTTTGTTTGTATATAATTTTTATTTTCTAAAAAAATAAAAAGAAATTTCAATAGTAATAGGCTCTTAAAACAAAGTAACATACTTTACAAATCAGAGCATTTGGTTATAAAACCTTTAAAAATCAATTAAAAAAATCTTGCAGCATCATTTTTCAATTCTTCATTTTTTTTTATATCCAGACAGGTTTTTACCTGTCTGGAATAAAAAAAATCAACTAATTATATTTTTTAGAAATTAGCACCGGTAGTATCCCACCAAAGTCTAGTTCCTCCATTATCCGGTCCGCCCAATTTAGCAAGACCTGTTTCAACACCACCAGGGTTTCCGTCTTTTTCAGACTGAACAAAATTTACTCTTCGAGGTCCAAATTCTGTAGTGATTGTTCCACCACTTGTATTGTGCAATATTCTGAACAATTTAGGATAACCTGTTCTTCTGTATTCAGACCATGCTTCTTGACCTTCCGGGAAGTTGGCAATCCATTTTTGAGTAATGATTTTTTGCAATTTAACCTCATTTACAGCTGCACCATCCCAAGCAATAGTAACATTATTTACTGCTACTCCATTATTGGCAGCATCTTTAACATCAACAAAATCTCTAGCCGTTTTTACATTATCAGCAATGTAAGCAGCAGCACCAGAAACACCATGTTGTGCGAATGAAGTAGTAATACCTGCCTCATATAAAGATTGAGCTGTACCTCCCATATTCCAACCTCTTAATGCTCCTTCAGCTCTCAAGAAATATACTTCGGCTGTAGTCATCAACACTTTTTCATTTGATCCAACAATTGGACCAATTTCAGACATACCTGTACGGTCAGACTTAGCAATCATGTTAATACCTGTACGAACTCCTCTGTATTCTCCAGGAAAATCAGCTGATTCATTAAAGTATTTAGCAAGTCTTGGATCAGAGTATCCATTCATTATAGATTCCATATCGGCAGACATTCTAATATCACCCCATGCAGAAGAGATTGTTAGAATTGGATCAATGTAATTAGGAATAATAACTTTAGCGATATCTGCATTTGTAGTCATTACACCAAAAGTCTGGCTGATAGCTTTTTCTGCTTCTGTTTTTGCTAACGCTGGTTTAATCTTAACAATTCTCATAGCCAAACGTAAACGCAATGAATTTGCATATTTAACCCATTGTTTGTAATCCCCTGCGTAAGCAGTCATATCTGTTGAAGCAAAAGTGGTAGCTTCACCGGCGTTTATTCTTTTAGTCAATTCTGCAACAGCAAAATCAAGTTCTGAAAACATTTGAGTATATACTTCTTCCTGTGAATCATAAGGAATAGTAGTCGCTGTTGTTCCAAATTGAGAATATACTATAGGCCCAAATATATCAGTAAGTCTATGTGCAGTCTCAACTTTTAAAATCAAAGAAATTGCATAGAAATTATCATATGTTCCCTTGGTTCTTTGCTCGATTTTAAGAGTATTTGCCATTACATCTGTATAAGGCAAACTCCATATAAAACCATTCCACCCATCAACATAATTATAATTTGAGTTATCTCCGGCCGCTCCTTTAAAAGGAGTTGGCGTTGCCATATAACCAGACCAGATATCTGCATTTAAATTTTGCTGTAATTGGTATTTCCAGTGCAGAGTATTAAAGATACCCGTAAAAACCGTACTAAAAGGACCTTTTATATGATTAAAATCTTGTGCAATTAGCTCATCTGTAAGTCCATGCGGGTTCGTGTTAACATCGTTGAAATCGCTAGTACAACTCACTGTGGCCAACAATGATGCACAAATAGCAGTTCTTTTTATTTTATTTAGTATCATGATGATATATTTTTAGAAAGTTACATTTAAATTAAGACCGATACTTCTTGTAGATGGTGCTGCATAAACATCAATCCCTTGTAAACCATTACCTGTACTCAAAGAAATATTTGGATCAAACGGTGCGTCTTTGTAGAAGAAAAATAAATTTCTTCCCACCAATGACATATTGGCTGTTTTAAAAATCTTACTGTTTTTAATATCAAATGTATATCCAAAAGCCAATTCTCTTAAACTTACATTGGTAGCACTGTAAACATATTCGCCGGTTATACCCGCTCTGCCTCCAACTTGGCTATAGTAGCTTTCTGCAGGATATTTTCCAGCATAAGCAGTACCATCAGGATAAACAGCATTAATAGCTACACCTCCAGCATTTCTAGCATCACCTGTTACTTTCGAAACACCAAACTGATCATTTACAGCTTCAGTCAAACTCATTACATCTCCTCCAAAACGGCCGTCAATTGTGAAATTCAAGAAAAAGTTGTGGTATTTGAATGAATTTGAAAAACCTAACATATAATCTGGATTTGCATTTCCTACCTCTTCGAAACCAGTTTTTTGGAACGATCCGTCAGCATTCAATAAAATTCTGCCTTGAGCATCTTTCTTGAAATTAATTCCTTCAATAACCCCAAACGGACGGCCATTGATTAATGAATATCTATAACTGTTTACACCAGGTTGGGTCAATATAACTTTTCCTCCCAATTCTTCAGGTAATCCGGAAACCTCATTCGTATTTTTTGAATAGTTTAGCGTAGCATCCCATTTAAACTTGTCGTTATCAATGATTTTTGCATTCACTAATACCTCAATACCTTTGTTTTTGATTACACCGCCATTGTAAGCATAATTTTGGAAACCTTCTGCATTGGTAGATGGAGCAGGAATACTAAGCAATTGATTTTTAGTCGAGTTATTATAATAAGTTAATTCTATTCCAAATCTATTTTTTACAAATCTCCACTCAGTACCTAACTCATAAGAATCCTGACTTTCCGGTTTCAAAGTAGTGCCTGGTCTTGGTCCGATACTTGGATTATAATTATTTGTTCCTGCAACAAAAGTATTTGTTGGAGAAGTATAAAACGCAGGAACATCATTACCAACCTGTGCATAAGAAGCACGAACTTTACCAAACGAAATTGCTTCCGGCATAGTAAACATTTCACTCAAAAGAGCAGTAACCCCTGCAGAAGGATAAAAATATGACATATTCCCAGTATTAGCCAATGTAGATGACCAGTCATTACGTCCAGTAATGTCAACATACAACATATTTTTGTAACCAAAAGTGGCTGCTGCAAATGCAGACTGTAACTCTCTGCGGTAACCATAATTTTGGAAATTTCCTGTATTAGAATTAAAATTATGAAGTGTAAACCAGTTTGTAATTCCTAATCCTGAAGGATCTGAATCCAAAACAGTTTCATCATTAATTGAAGTTTTTAGAAAACTTCCCCCTACGTTTGCAAAAAAAGTTAAATCTTCATTGAATTTAGTATTAATCGTAGCAATTAAATCACCATAATTTTGTGAACTTACATCAGTAATATTGATATATCTACCATTAGGATGAGACAAAGTTCCTTGTGTTGTGGCATAAATATCTTTTTCGAATTGTGAAGTTATTCTATCATAATTGTATCTGGAACCAATGGACAACCAATTATTAACTTTATAATTCAACCCAACAGATCCATTCATGAATTGATTACCATCCTTCGATTTATTGCGGTTCAATCCCCAATATGGATTTTGCTCAATATCTCTGTTAGTCATCCAGTTTTGAACCATCATGTTTCTAGTCGGTTCAAATACTTCAAAATTATTTTTGTAATATTCAAAATCATATCCTCTCGGCATTAAATAAAGACCTGTAAGAGGGTTAAAATACAAACCACTGGTCGGTCTGTTGGTCACATATTGTGAAGTATAATTTGCATTGGCATTAACAGTAAGTCTATCACCAAAAAATTTCCCCATTTGTCTGATGCTAAAGTTGTTTTTACTCAAACTGTTAGTTGGTATCACCCCATTGGCAGAAGTATTTGCATAAGATACATTTGTAGAAGAATTTGAAGAACCTGTAGAAAAACCAAATGAAGAAATTTGTGTTACTCCAGTTTCAAAAAAGTCTCTGGTATGATCGTGCGTTGCTTGCGCAGCTCCCCATGATTCATCTGCTCCAGGCTTAGCGATATATGACGTTTGAAATTTTGGCAAATAAGCGGCAGTCTCAACAGTTGTATTTGAAGACGCTCTAAAAGTCGAAACTCCTTCTTTAGCTTTCTTTGAACTCAGTAAAACAACCCCTCTGGCACCTTGGCTACCATACAATGCTGTTGCTGATGCACCTTTAAGAACAGTCATTCCCTCATAATCATCAGGATTTAACATACCGATTACATCACCACCATCACGGTTTCCTCCTTGTGTAGATCCAAATGAATCATTAGGCTGAATAGATGACACATTAAGCATCGGTACCCCGTCAACAACATACAAAGGGTTGTTGTTTGTAGTAGATGAATTTCCACGAATAGTAACTTTTGTAGAACCTCCAGTACCACCGGCACTTTTAGTTACAGCAACCCCGGCAATTTTTCCGGCAATTGTGTTCATAAGGTTAGGATCTTTTGCTCTAACTAAATCTTCACCTTTTAATTCCTGAGCAGAATAAGTCAAAGACTTTTTAGATTTCTTGATACCTAATGAAGTTACAACAACTTCTGATAAAGCAGTAGATTCAGCGGAATTCAATTTTACATCAATTGTTGAAGACTCTCCTACTTCTACATTTCGTGTTACATATCCTATGTATGAAATCACTAATGTGGCACCAGGCTTAACTTCAAGTGTAAATTTACCGTCAAAATCTGTCGAAGTCCCATTAGCTTCGCCTTTTACGTTAACATTAGCACCTGGTATAGGAACACCGGAAGCATCAGAAACAAAACCATTGATCTTTTTTACCTGCGCAAGGGTTACCTGCGTCGTAAAAATAATCATCACGATTAAAAAAATTTTTCTCATTTTTAAATTATTTTTGTTAGTTATAGTGGTAAAATTATGGGGATGGTATTTTTAAAAAAAATAAATTAAACCAACAACATTGTTTTTTAAACGAACGACATCTTTTAATCAATAATGTGTTTTTCGAAAACGTTTTCTAAAAAATTTTCCAAACAGTTATTCTTATATTACAACATTTTTTTCGTTAAAATGCTTTTTTTAATGACAAAATGATTATTGTTGCAAAACAAAACTACAAATAACTTTATTATATATTATTTGGTATATCTTTCCTTGAATGAAAAAAATAAACTTTGATATTAAATTCATAAACCACATATGGTTTTGGGCAATCTGGTTTTTTCTTAACTTTTTGCGTTGGGGTGCCTATTTCAATGATTATAAGTATTCCTTCAAATCAAATCTGTTGGAATATGCACTGCACATACCTTTTGTGTATTTCAATATATTAGTACTCATACCTTTATTTGTATTAAAATCAAAATATATAAAATATACTATTTCACTGTTAGCTAGTCTGGCAGTCGTTTATTTATTAAAAACCGGGCTGACATACTATATAATTTCAAAAAACATATGGCCTGAAGCCAATAGAGATTACAGGCCTTTTGAAATTAATCATATAGTCGCTGTTTGTATTGGTGAAGTTTATGTGCTGGCAATTGCATCATCTTTTTATTTGATGCTGACCTGGTTAAGAGAAAGAGACCGTAATAAAGCAATTCTAGAGAATCAGAATAAAATTAAATTAAAATATTTAAAGAATCAGATTCAACCCCACTTCTTTTTTAATACCTTAAATAATTTATACGCATTGTCATTGGAATCATCAAATAAAGTTCCCAATGTCATCATAAAGCTTTCCCATTTGATGGAATATGTATTGTATGATATTGAGGGAACAAAGTTTGTCCCGCTGATAAAAGAAATTGATTATATCCAGAATTATATAGAGATTGAGAAACTCCGTTTTCAAAACGTAGAAGTCAGCATTAACTTGGAATCGGATCTCGATAATATAAAAATTCCCCCACTGCTATTCATTTCACTCATTGAAAATGCTTTTAAACACGGAGGTGCAAATAATGAATATCTTAAAATAAAAATTAATTTCAGGGTTGTAAATTCAAAGCTTGAATTTGAAATAATAAATAATTTTGTAATTTCACCGCAATCACGAGCCAAAAAGGGAATTGGTTTATCAAATACTAAAAAAAGACTTAAATTAATTTACAAAAATAATTTTGTCATACTTCAAATGATAAAATTCAATTTTTATATAATCAAAATACAAATACCTTTATATAATGAAGATTAAATGTGTATTAATTGACGATGAGCCTTTAGCTATAAAAGTATTGCTGAATTATTTTGAAAATTTTTCAGACTTTGAAATTATCGGCACATTTAATAATTCATTAGAAGGACTTGAATTTATAAATTCCAATAATGTTGATGCGGTATTTTTGGATATAAATATGCCGATGATGACTGGCTTTGAGTTAATCAGTTTACTTGAAAATAAAACCCGGGTAGTCATTACAACTGCTTTCAGAGAATTTGCTGCCGAAAGTTATGACTTGGAAGTGCTGGATTATTTAGTAAAACCTATTCCATTGCCAAGATTTATAAAATGTATTCACAAAATTGAAGCCGAATACAATTTAAAAAACAATATCAAAACTGAAAATCACCGTGCAGAACCGCACCTTTTTATCAAAGTCGATAAAAAGATGGTAAAAATCAATATTGATGAAATCCTTTTTATAGAAGGAATGAAGGAATACATAAAAGTTGTCACTCCCGAAAAAACCTATATCACTCATAAATCATTGACTTCACTAACCGAAGAATTACCTACTGACCGTTTTATGCGCATCCATAAATCATACACTATTGCATTAAACAAAGTAAAATCAATAGAAGGTAATAGAATACAAATTTCCTCTTATACCATTCCTATAGGAAGAAATTACAGCAAAGAAGTTAAAAGCAAAATTCTTGAATAAAATTCACAAAGAATCGATAGTTTATATTTTTTAGTGTTCTTGTTACATTTATTTTCTTAATTAAAATAATCACATTTTTAATACTGAAATCGCAGTTCTACATCGTTTTTTTAGCTGCAATAAAACAATAAAATCGACATTAGTTGACAAATTAGTGTCGTTTATTTAAAAGTGAAAAACTTTATCTCTTAAAATTTTTTTTTAAATTTCTTAACAAATATATTTACAGTCTTGCAGCATCAAAAAAATTAATAATAACCAAAAAAATTAAATTTTTAAAAATTATGAGTTCAGAAAATTCACAAACCAAATGGGGACAATTTATCCCCTTAGTCATCGTATTCTTCTTTTGGGGATTTGTTGCTGCAAGTAACGACATTCTTATTCCAGTTTTCAAAACAGCATTTAACCTGACACAAGGTGAAAGTCAGTTAGTTGCTTTTGCATTCTATATTGCATACACAGTTGGTTCCCTTATTTATATGGGAGTTTCCGTTTTATTGAAAGAGGATTTAGTAAACAAAATCGGATACAAAAATGGATTATCAATTGGATTATTTATTTCCGCGTTAGGTACTCTTTTATTTTATCCTGCTGCCAATACAGGTTCTTTCCCGTTAATGTTAGCAGGTCTTTTTATTGTTGGTCTAGGGTTCTCGCTGCAGCAAACAGTTGCAAACCCATTGGCAATCGCATTAGGGCCAATCAAAACTGGATCACAACGTCTAACACTTGCCGGAGGTATAAATAATTTTGGAACCACCATTGGACCGCTAATTGTAAGTTTTGCCATTTTTGGTTCAAATGCCACTGCTAATACCACCGCAAGTATTGAAAGTGTTAAAATTCCATATCTGGTTTTAGGATTTGCATTTTTAGTTGTTGGAATTTTATTAAAATTCTCTTCATTACCAGAAAAACCGGAACTAGTTGAAGAAGATGATTCTAACGACAAAATATCGGTAAAAAAATCAGCCTTGCAATATCCGCAATTGCTTATGGGGATGATTGCCATATTTTTATATGTTGGGGTTGAAGTTTCTACAGCGAGTAATTTACCTGCTTATATGGAAACTAAATTAGGTTTTTTAACCAAAGATGTTGCTCCTTACATCTCTTTATATTGGGCAAGTTTAATGATTGGCCGTTGGACAGGAGCTGTTGAGGCTTTTACTGAAAATATGAGCTTGTTAAAAATATTGCGCTTTATTGCCCCATACCTGGCTTTTGGTGTGTTTTTGGCTGTAAATGCTATTGCTAACCATGACTTAACTCCTTTTTACATCTATGGACTTGTAATTTTAGTATTAATTGGTGCCGATATGGCCAGCAAAGGAAATCCGGCAAGAATGCTTTTGATTTTTTCTTCTCTGGGTATTTTAGCAACTGCTGTCGGCATGCTGACTACAGGAATGATCAGCGTTTATGCTTTTACGAGTGTTGGTTTATTTTGCAGTACCCTTTGGCCTTGTATCTTTACGTTGGCAGTAAGCGGACTTGGCAAACACACGAGTCAAGGAAGCAGCTTCCTTATCATGATGATTATGGGAGGTGGTTTTGTGAGTGTATTCCAAGGTAAAATAGCCGAAATCATCGGAATACAATCCAGCTACGTTGTTGGTGTTGTTTGTTTTGCTTATTTGGCATTCTATGCCTGGAAAGTTAGTGCGATTTTAAAAGCACACGGTATTGATTTTGATAAAAAAGTAGCTGGAGGACATTAAAATAGTTCAGTTTTCAATATCGCAATATTCAGTATAGTATTGTGAATAACAAATAAAATCCCATTCTAAAACAGAATGGGATTTTATTTATTTCTGACCCGACAGGTTTTAAAAACCTGTCGGGTCTCACTTTTTAGCACAACTTAATCATAAAAAAGCCCCATTTCGTTGACGGAATGGGGCTTTCCAATACTTCTTCTTAACTGAATTTATTATTTATTTCCTTTTTCGAAATCAGCAACAAATTGTGCTAAACCGATATCCGTCAATGGGTGTTTCAATAACCCCGCAATAGCAGATAATGGCCCAGTCATAACATCAGCACCAATTTTTGCACAGTTTACAATATGCATTGTATGACGTACTGAAGCAGCCAAAATTTGAGTTTCATAACCGTAGTTATCATAGATTTCTCTAATTTCTTCAATTAAAGCCAATCCATCAGTAGAGATATCATCCAAACGACCTATAAATGGAGAAACATAAGTAGCTCCTGCTTTAGCAGCCAATAAAGCCTGTCCTGCAGAGAACACTAAAGTAACATTGGTTTTAATTCCTTTATCCGAGAAATATTTTGCAGCCATTACTCCTTCTTTTGTCATTGGCAGTTTAACTACGATTTGCTCGTGTAAATCAGCTAACTCCTCTCCTTCTTTGATCATTCCGTCATAATCCAAAGCATTAACTTCGGCACTAACATCTCCATCAACCAAATTACAGATATCAACATAATGTTTCAAAATGTTGTTTTTTCCTGTAATTCCTTCTTTAGCCATCAAAGACGGGTTTGTTGTAACTCCATCCAAAACACCTAACGCTTGTGCTTCTTTAATTTGAGCTAAATTAGCTGTATCAATAAAAAATTTCATAATATATTTATATTTAATTGTGTGTTTAAAAAATTCGGTGCAAAATTACGAAATCAATTTCAATTGCAATTACAATTTCAAAAATCAATTGCAATTACTATCAAAACTGCAAAATCCTAATTCTAAAAGCTTAAAGCTTATAATGGTTCATCAGCATTTTTTCATATACTTTATCAGGGAGTACCTTCTTTAATACAATAGAAAATTTTTGCATAAAGACTCCGACTTTATAATGAATTTTAGGACTTGTTTTTTGAATGACTGCATAAACAGCTTCTGCCATTTCATTTGGGTTACTTCCACTGTCAACATGCTCATCCATGGTCTTTAAATTATTACCATAAGAAACCTCATAAGCAGATCCCTTTATTACAGGGGCATGAAAACGGCCTGCTGCAATATTTGTAGCAAAATCACCTGGAGCTATATTAGTAATTTGTATCCCAAATGGTTTTACTTCCATGCGCAAGGCCTCAGTAATTAATTCCAATGCTCCTTTTGACGCCGAATAAACACTGCGGTAAGGCAAACCCATATACCCTGCGATTGAGGTGATGTTAATAATTAAACCCGATTGTTGCGAACGCATTTGCGGTAAAACCGCTTTCATCACTTCGATTGGACCAAAAAAATTGGTTTCAAAATTATTTTTGATTTCCGCCATAGGAATTTCTTCCAAAGGGCCGGTAATTCCAACTCCTGCATTATTAATCACAATATCCAGTTTCCCAGAAGTTGCAATAACTTTGACTACAGCCGAATGTATAGAATCTGAATTTCTCACATCCAAAGCAATTAAAGGAAAAACTGAATTAAGCACACGTTCAGGGTTTCGGCTGGTTCCATATACCACAAATCCTTTGTGGTGCAAAAATTCACCGATTGATTTTCCTATTCCTGAGGATGCTCCTGTAATTAATATTACTTTATTCATTATTTTTAGTTATGAATTATAAATTATCAGTTATGAATTTGCCAATTGCCTTTTGATTTTTGCAATTGCTATAGGTAAAAATAAAAAAATCTCCCCGAAGGAAGACTGCATTTACAAAATTCTTGAATTAAAAAAAGAAAAAATGGCAAGCGATCTACATCGCACCGCTCAACCACGTACCCTTGCTATGTTCCCATCCTGGGGGAGTCTGCAGGAGCTGGTCGTGTAGGACTTGCCGGTGCAAATATACAATCTTTTTATATTTTTGCAAGGGCTTTGCCTCTTAAAATTATCGTTGTATATTGGCTTTTTAAAATATAATAATTATGAAAAAATATAACTTCCTATCAGTCATTTTCTTAGGAATACTTTTAACAAATTGCGGAAACACAAAAAATGGAGAAAATTCTATATTTACCATCGATGATTCAGCATTTCCAGCACATTTTCTGCCACAGGAAACAGTATCTATTGCTGTTTTAAACCCAAATTCCAAAACAATTGACAGCATTGCTTACTTTGTAAACGACAAAAAAGTGGGAAGTACAAAAGGTGCTGAAAAGTTTAAATTTGAATTAAAAGACCAAAAACTGGGCTATCAATACTTAAAAGCTACTGCTTATTTTGGTTCTGATTCCTCTGATGCGACCAAACGAATTGAATTGGTTTCAAACGTTAAACCAAAATTATTGAAGTATAAAATCTTAAATACTTTCCCTCATGATACTACCTCCTTTACTGAGGGCTTGGAATTTCATAAAGATACCTTATATGAAAGTACTGGTTTGTACAAAAAATCCAAACTTCTAAAAACGGATTATAAAACTGGAAAAGCTTATAAAAGTTTAAAATTGGATGACAAGTATTTTGGTGAAGGAATTACTTTTATAAACGATAAATTATTCCAATTGACCTGGCAGGAAAAAACTGGGTTTATTTATAACACCAATACCTGGAAAGTAGAAAAAACATTTACTTACAACAAAGACATTGAAGGTTGGGGAATGACAAATGACGGTACTTACATTTACCAAACAGATAAAACTGAAAAAATTTGGAAAATGGATCCAAAAACACAAAAAATGATTGATTTCATTAATGTATATTCTGGAGAATCAAAAATTAAAGCTATCAACGAACTGGAATGGATTGATGGAAAAATCTATACTAATGTTTGGCAAAAAGATGCAATTGCTGTCGTAAACCCAAATACAGGTGTTGTAGAAGGAATTTTAAATATGTCCGATTTACGTAAGTTTTTAAAATATCATAACGCTGAAGTTTTAAACGGAATTGCTTATAACCCTAAAACAAAAACCATTTTTGTCACTGGAAAAAATTGGGACAAAATGTTTGAAATAACAGTTTCAGAATAATACAGATCCAAAATAATTTTACGAATTTCACAAGTTTTCATGCATTTTTAAATTAAAATTTGTGACTCGACCGAAGGGAATAGGTGGAGCAAATTTGTTTTTTATAACAATTCACATTAATGACAACTTTAATCACAAACATACAAGAACTGCTTCAAGTTCGCGAAAATTCAATTTTAAAAGTTTCCGGAGGTGAAATGGCTGTTTTGCCAACAATCAGAAATGCTTTTTTACTCATAAAAGATGATTTGATTGCTGATTTTGGCTCTATGGATAATTTGCCTAAAGTAACAGTAGACACCACTATTGATGCCACAGGAAAAATGATACTTCCTTCCTGGTGTGACAGTCATACCCATATTGTATATGCAGGAAATCGTGAACAGGAATTTGTTGATCGCATAAACGGAATGACTTATGAGGAAATTGCCAACAGAGGAGGTGGAATCCTAAATTCTGCAAAAAAACTCAACGAAACATCAGAAGAAGACATTTACAACGAATCGAAAGAAAGGCTTGAAGAAGTAATGCGACTGGGAACGGGCGCTGTAGAAATTAAATCAGGATACGGATTAACTGTTGAAGGAGAGCTCAAAATACTTCGCGTAATTCAGCAATTATCTCAAAACTACCCCATAACAATAAAAGCAACTTTTCTTGGCGCTCACGCCTTCCCTAGTGCTTTTAAAGACAATAAAAAAGGATATATTGATTTAATAATTAATGAAATGCTTCCTGAAATTACCAAAAACAAATTGGCTGATTTCATTGATGTCTTTTGTGAAACTGGTTATTTTTCGGTCGAAGAAACTGAACAAATTATGGAAGCAGGAATACAATTAGGCTTAAAGCCAAAAATTCATGTCAATCAGTTCAACTCTATTGGCGGAATTCAAGCCAGTGTAAAATACAATGCTCTTTCTGTAGATCACCTTGAAATAATGAAACCGGAAGATATCGAGGCCTTAAAAAATACTGAAACAATGCCTGTTGCATTGCCTTCCTGTTCTTATTTTTTAAGTATTCCATATACACCGGCACGTGAGATGTTATCAGCCGGGCTTCCTTTAGCTCTTGCAACCGACTACAATCCAGGATCTACTCCATCCGGGAATATGAATTTTGTTGTTGCCACAGCCTGTATCAAAATGAAAATGACTCCTGAAGAAGCTATAAATGCTGCAACTCTAAACGGTGCTTATGCCATGGGAATTTCAAAAACTCACGGAAGTATAACAAAAGGTAAAAAAGCTAATTTAATCATTACAAAAGAAATCCCATCCTATTATCAATTACCATATGCTTTTGGCAGTAATCTAATAGATAGCATAATACTTGATGGTAAAATTATCGGGGAATAATTATTATATTCTTTAAATAATCAATCATAAAAAAAAGAACGGTATACAAATTTGTATACCGTTCTTTTTTTTTATGATTTAATGAAATATTATCTTAAAGAGAAATTAGTTGATGAAACCAATTGATCTTTATCATAAACATTAACAGAATACAATCCTTTTTCAAAATCTTTTCCAGCTAAATCTTGAGAAACCTGAACTGTTTTATTTTCATATTTCACGCTGGAAACAAAACTATAAGACAATTCTTTAGTTCCAAAAGTAATAGTTTTAGCTTCACCCAAAACATTGTTTTTACTGTCAATTACTTGTACGTAATAATCTTTATCTCCGGATTTAGCAATTGAATTCTCAGCAATAGTAAAGCTGATTTTAAGAACATCTGCTCTACTTGCTTTATCTGTAGCAATTTCTTTTCCGGAACTTTTCAATTTGTAAGCAGCTGTTTGCAGGTTTAAAATTGACAACTTAGCTCCTTTTTCAACAGTTTTTGACAATTCTTCATTTTGTCCAACTAAAACTTCATTAAATTTTTGGGCCTGACCTAAAACAACTACTGTACTATCACGTTGATTCGTCAAAGTTACGTTTTGTTTTTTCAAACCTTCATTTTCTTTCATCAATTCATTCATGTGATTTTGCAATGTACGAACCTGACTTTTATATTTTGATAAATCACCATTAGATCTTTTAAGTTCATCCATCAAGTTAACGACTTTATCCCTTTCCTGGATTAATTCTTCAGACATTGAAGTGTTTTCTGCAATAGCTGCATCGTAAGTCGTTTTCAGATCTTGCAGATCTTTCATTACCGATTCTTTTTCTGATGATACTTTTACAACTTCAGTATGAACAGCTTCAACTTCAGAAGACATTTTAAAAATATAAACTAAACTCCCTACTAATAAAATAGCTAAAACTGCAATGACAGCTTTTAGACTTGAATTGTTTTTTTGATTTTCCATGTTAAAATATAATTGTTTATTACAAATTTAATAATATATATAACGCAACTTAGTACAATTATATTATTTTTGAAAAATATATTTTTTATGGAAAAACTTATTACACTCAGTATTAACGACCTAGCCAAAATCACCAATCATCGTAGCGGAGAAATAAAATTTGGTGAAAAAATACTTACAATACCACCTAATACTGACCCTATAGACTTTATAAAATCAAGCGAAGCAAAGTTTGTCTTATTTGGAATTCCGGAAGACATTGGAGTTAGAGCAAATTATGGAAGACCTGGGACAGCATCTGCATGGGTAAGCGCTATTAAAAGCATAGCAAATATACAGCATAACCGTTTTTCAAAAGGAAACCAAATTATAGTTTTAGGTCATCTGAATGTAAAACAAGAAATGAAAGAAGTAGAAGATCTCGACTTCAATGATATTGATGACCGCTCAAAATTAAGTCAGTTGGTCGAAAAAATTGACAAAGAAGTTTCTCACATAGTATGCAAAATCATTCAGAGCGGCAAAATTCCAATTGTTATTGGCGGAGGACACAACAATGCATACGGAAACATCAAAGGAGCAGCTCTTGCCAAAGGAAAAGCTATAAATGCTGTTAATTTTGATGCTCATTCTGATTTCAGAATTTTAGAAGGCCGTCATAGCGGTAATGGTTTTTCATATGCCTTTGAAGAAGGTTTTTTAAAAAAATATTTCATTTTTGGACTTCATGAAAATTATACTTCCAAAAGTGTTTTGGATATTATAAAAAAAATCGAAGATAGAGTCCGCTATAACACTTATGACAGTGTAAATATCAGAAAAGAAAAAAACTTTGACCAGGAAATGGCAACTGCTCTTGATTTTATTAAAAATGATGCCTTTGGAATTGAAATTGATTTGGATGCCATCCCTAATATCGCAAGCAGCGCAATGACTTTAAGTGGTTTCTCAATAGAAGAACTTCGTCAGTTTGTTACTTTTTTTGGAAAAAATAAAAATGCAACATATCTGCATATTTGTGAAGGAGCTCCAGATTTAGGAGAAGATAAAAACAATCATTTAATTGGAAAACTGATAGGTTATTTAGTAACCGATTTTATGAAAGCACAAAATTCAATTACAGCATAAGACTTTTAGGGTTTAGGCAATAAGTTTCAGCCCCTTGTGACACATCTAAAATCTCCTTTAATTAATCGTTTAAACTTTAAACTTAGAGTCTAAGAATTTAAGAAACTTAGCAACTAAGAATAATAACACTATCTTTGTGCGCTTATCTATGTACTTAATACAGGATATTTAATACCAAAAATATGTTATTCGAAAATTTATCACTTTCAAAAAGTATACAAAGAGCCGTATTCGAAGAAGGCTATACACAAGCAACACCCATTCAGGAACAATCCATTCCGGTCGTATTAGCCGGAAAAGATTTGGTGGGCTGTGCGCAGACAGGAACAGGAAAAACTGCCGCTTTTGCAATTCCAATTATTCATCAATTGCACCGAATCGTAGGTTCTTCCAAAAAAGCAAAAGTAATTCGTGCACTTGTTGTTACTCCTACAAGAGAACTTGCTGTTCAAATAGGACAAAGTTTTGATACTTACGGTAAATATACCAACCTAACCCAACTTACAATTTTCGGAGGAGTTTCGCAAAATCCACAGGTTGATACTTTAAAAAATGGTGTTGACATACTGATTGCAACACCAGGACGCTTATTGGACCTTCACAAGCAAGGTTTTATTGATTTGAATCATTTGCACACTTTGGTGCTTGATGAAGCTGATCAAATGCTGGATATGGGTTTTGTAAATGATGTCAAAAAAATTGTAAAACTGACGCCAAAAAACAGACAGACACTTTTCTTCTCAGCAACTATGCCTATAGCCATCAGAGAATTGGCAGAAATGTTTCTGACTAATCCGGAAACAGTAACTGTTTCACCAGTATCATCAACAGCAGAAAATGTTGAACAACGTATTTATTTTGTTGAAAAGGGAGAAAAAAGAAACTTATTGCATCATTTGATAAAAAATGAAAATTTATCAGATGTCCTTGTTTTTTCCAGAACAAAACATGGAGCAGACAACGTAGTAAAAGCACTCAGAAAGAAAAATATTCCTGCTGAAGCTATACACGGTGACAAATCTCAAAATGCAAGACAAAGGGTTCTTGATGCATTTAAAAATAAAGAAGTTGGTGTCCTTGTAGCTACAGATATTGCTGCCCGTGGAATTGACATAGATCAACTACCTTATGTAATCAATTTTGATTTACCTAATATCCCGGAAACATACGTACACCGTATTGGAAGAACCGGCCGTGCAGGAAATGGAGGAATTGCAATCTCATTTTGCAGTAAAGATGAAAAAGACTATTGGAAAGACATACAAAAGCTAATCAAAGTCGATGTTCAGACTATAAATGATCATCCATATCCATGGCATTCCGGAAGTCCTACAGAAACTTCGAGTAAACCAAAAAATTCGAACCGAAGCGGTGGAGCACATAAATCCAGGAAATCAACTACGTCTAAACAAAACAAAAAACGTTGGTATTAGCGATTTGCAAACAGATTATCCTAAAAAAAAGCGTTGTTATCAAACAACGCTTTTTGTTTTTAAAATGAGACAATTGATAATTTTGAACAGTTGAACAACTTCAAAAGGCTTTACAATAATATCATTTATACCTGCCATTATTGCTTCATCAGTAATTTCGTTTTTGTCAAAAGCAGTCAATGCTATAATAGGAGTTTCAATACCATTTTGCCTAATTCTTCTTGAAGTTTCAAATCCATTCATCAAAGGCATATTAATATCCATTAAAATAATATCAAATTCTTTTGTCTCTAATATTTCCAAAGCCTTAAATCCATCCTCAACTACAACACAGGAATAATTATTTTTCTCTATGGTTTTTTTGGTTATTAACTGATTTATAGGATTATCCTCTACAACAAGAACTTTAAAAACCTGACTGGAACTGATATCCACTTGAATATTATTTATGATTTCAATAGTCTTGGCAGCGTTATATTCAAAATTAATCAGAAACGTGAAAACCGTTCCCTTTCCTAATTCACTTTCAACAGAAATTTCACTGCCAAAAAGCTCAAGCAGTCTTTTAACTATTGGCAAGCCCAATCCTGTCCCTTGATAATCAACTTCTTTCCTTCCTACCTGAACAAATTTATCAAATATTTTTTCCTGATCTAGAGGAGCAATTCCAATTCCGTTGTCTCTAATCTGAATCTCAATCGAATGCATTTTATCTTCAATTTTAACTTGCTTCGCAACTAAATAAACTTCTCCGTTTTTAGTAAATTTCAAAGCATTGCTGACTAAATTCATCAGAACCTGTGCGAATCTCAATTTGTCCCCAATTAAACTTTCAGGAATTAATGAATCTACATCTATGAATACTTTATTCTTGTTTTTTTTGGCAATGAAAGACAATGAATTTTTTATCATATAAAACTCATCAGCCATATTGAAAGTTAAATTATCCAAAACAACTTTATTTTCTTCAATTTTATTTG
>Ga0208398_100137_pt1 | contig 66172 bp, 65 predicted proteins | sample LakWasMe79_HOW10_2_FD_183905 | JGI IMG/M metagenome (GOLD analysis project Ga0208398, IMG submission 183905) | Freshwater sediment methanotrophic microbial communities from Lake Washington under simulated oxygen tension - Sediment Metagenome... | ecosystem: Environmental > Aquatic > Freshwater >...
CCCCAAGGAACAAAAGCCCTCGCTTGCGCGCCGTCAACGCCAGCACCAGAGCTTGAACGATTAAAATCCGCGCTTTGCCGTCAATGGGGAGTTCCATTGACGTCCCAGGGCCCTTAAAACATCAGAGCTGCTCCATGACCCACGTCGTCCTCGAATCGTGCATCCGCTGCAAGTACACCGACTGCGTCGATGTCTGCCCGGTCGACTGCTTCCGCGAAGGCCCCAACTTCCTCACCATCGACCCCGATGAGTGCATCGACTGCGCGGTCTGCATCCCCGAGTGCCCGGTGAACGCCATCGTGCCCGAGGAAGATGTGCCGGGCAACCAGCAGCACATGATCAAGATCAACGCCGATCTGGCCAAGAAATGGCCCAGCATCACCAAGCGCAAGGGCTCGCTGCCCGATGCCGACGAGTGGAAAGACCGGACCGACAAGCTGTCCGAACTGATCCGCTGACCCGCCTTCGTCCCCTGCCCCTTTGTCTGGGGCCCTGACCTCCATGGAAAACCAAGTGACTCAAGCTGCCTCCAATGCCGGCCACGCCGGCGTGATCGAAACCGATGCCGTCATCGTTGGCGCGGGCCCCGTCGGCCTGTTCCAGGTGTTCGAACTCGGCCTGCTGGAGATCAAGGCCCACATCATCGACTCGCTCGCCTACCCGGGCGGCCAGTGCATCGAGCTCTACCCCGACAAGCCCATCTACGACATCCCGGCCGTGCCCGTGTGCACCGGCAAGGAGCTGACCGACAACCTGATGAAGCAGATCGAGCCCTTTGGCGCGACCTTCCATCTGGGCCAGGAAGTCACGACCGTCGAGAAGCAGGACGATGGCCGCTTCTTCGTCGCCACCTCCAAGGGCACGCAGTTCCTCACCAAGACCATCTTCATCGCCGGCGGCGTGGGCTCGTTCCAGCCGCGCACCCTGAAGGTGGAAGGCCTGGACAAGTACGAAGGCAGCCAGGTGCACTACCGCGTGCGCAACCCGGCGCAGTTCGCCGGCAAGAACATCATCGTGATCGGTGGTGGCGACTCGGCACTCGACTGGGCACTGAACTTCTGCGCCGGCAATGAGGACGGCAGCGCCAACAAGGCCGAGAGCGTGATCCTGGTGCACCGCCGCGATGGCTTCCGCGCTGCGCCGGCCAGCGTCGCCAAGATGAAGGAGCTGTGCGACAACTACGAAATGCAGTTCATCGTTGGCCAGGTCACCGATATCGATGAGGGCGATGACCAGCTCAAGGGCGTCAAGGTCACCGGCGGCGACGGCGTCACGCGCGTGGTGCCTTGCGACCAGGTGCTGGTGTTCTTCGGTCTCAGCCCCAAGCTCGGCCCGATCGCCGAATGGGGCCTGGCGCTGGAGCGCAAGCAGATCGTCGTCGACACCGAGAAGTTCGAGACCAGCACCCCTGGCATCTTTGCCGTGGGCGACGTGAACACCTATCCGGGCAAGAAGAAGCTCATCCTCTCGGGCTTCCACGAGGCCGCGCTGGCCGCTTTTGCCGCCGCGCCCTACATCTTCCCCGAGAAGCGCATCCACCTGCAGTACACCACCACCAGCCCCAAACTGCACAAGGTGCTGGGCGTGGAAACGCCGGTGTTTGATTGACCACCCCTCAAGGGGGCGGAGCCTGGACTCATTCAGTCCTGAGGACTGGATGTGACAGGCGACGGCCAAGGCCTCTGGCCTTGGCGAGATCGGCGGACCGGCAAAGCCGGATCCGCGATCTCCACTGAGTGAAAACCAAGCCCGCCCCGCGCGGGCTTTTTCGTGGCCGTTACAATCCAGCCTTCGCTAGGGGTGCTTGCTCATTGACTGAGCTGGCTGAGACAGTCCCTTTGAACCTGACTGAGGTAATCCTCGCGCAGGGAAGCAAGCCAGCAAGAGGGCCCCACGGCCCCGCCTGTTTTGCCGCCCTGCCATCGAATGAGTAGGACGATGGCACATTCATTTCATTTCTCCCGTATCGCAGTCGCCAGCGCCGCCGCGCTGAGCTGTGGCCTGAGCCTGGCCCAACCATCCAACAGCCTGCCCACCGTCACCGTGAGTGGCCGCAACGCCGACGCGCCGGTGAGCATCGGCGGCTTTGGCGAGACGCCGGTGGCGCGCCTGCCGCTGCAGGCCAGCCTCATCAATGCCGAGCGCCTGGCCGACGCCGGCCTCAGCAGCCTGGCCGGCATCACCAGCCTGGACGCCAGCATCGGCGACGCCTACAACGCGGCCGGCTATGTGTCCTATCTGAAGATTCGCGGTTTCGATCTGGACAACCGCTTCAACTACCGCCGTGACGGCCTGCCCATCAACGCCGAGACCGCGCTGGCGCTGGGCAACAAGGCCAGCATCGAGGTGCTCAAGGGCACCAGTGGCATCCAATCGGGCACCAGCTCGCCCGGCGGCCTGGTGAACCTGCTGGTGAAGCGCCCCACCACGAACCTGCTCAACGTCAGCCTCGGCTTCAGCGAGCGCGGCACGACCGAGGCGGCACTGGACTGGAGCCAGCGCTTCGGCAACGGCGAGGCCTTTGGCCTGCGCGTGAATGCCAGCGCGGCCGAGTTGCGCCCCGAGCTCTACAGCGCCCATGGCCAGCGCCGCCTGCTGGCGGTGGCCGGTGACTGGCGCCTTGGCGCCGACAGCCTGCTGGAAGCCGAGTTCGAGCTCAACCGCCAGTCGCAGCCCAGCCAGCCCGGCTTCAGTCTGCTGGGCAACCGCCTGCCCGATGCCAACACCATCGACCCGCGCACCAACCTGAACAACCTGCCCTGGACGCTGCCGGTGGTGTTCGACAACAGCCATGCCTCGCTGCGCTGGCAGCAGCGCCTGAACGCCGACTGGCGTGCGCAAGCGCATTGGGGTGCCCAGCGGCTCAAGAGCGACGACCGCCTCGCCTACGCCTATGGTTGCTCGAACGAGAACAACTACGACCGCTATTGCAGCAATGGCGACTTCGATCGCTACGACTTCCGCAGCGAGGGCGAGCGTCGCAACAGCGATGCCCTGGACCTCTCGCTGGCCGGCAAGTTCAGTACCGCCGGCCTGCGGCATGAACTCAGCACCGGCCTGCTGTTCAGCCGCTATGAGGCACGCTTCAACCGCCAGGCCTACAACTGGTCGGGCGTGGGCAATATCTACCAGGACGTGGTCACGCCGGCCGACCCCAGCCTGACCGACGAGAACACCAACCGCGACGAGCGCAGCACCGAGCTCTATCTGCGCGACGCCGTGCAGCTGGGCGCCGACTGGCAGGCCTGGGCCGGCCTGCGCCACACCCGCCTGCAGCGTGAATCGGTGCGCACCGATGGCTCGCGCGCCACCGACTACAAGCAGTCCTTCACCACGCCATGGCTGGGGCTGAGCTACACCCTGGCCACCGAGCTGATAGCCTATGGCAGCTGGGGCGAAGGCATCGAGTCCGAAGTGGTGCCCAATCGCGGCCGCTATGCCAACGCGGGCCAGGCGCTGCCGGCGCTGCGCAGCCGCCAGTTCGAACTGGGGCTGAAGGCCGGTTCCAGCACGGTGGATTGGTCGCTCGCCTGGTTCGACATCCGCAAGCCCGAATGGCGCGACATTGGCAGCTGCGATGACGCCGCCACCTGCACCCGCCAGGCGGACGGCAAATCCCACCACCGCGGCATCGAAGCCCAGGCCGACATCAAATGGGCCGGCGGCGGCCTGCTCGCCAGCGCCATGAAGCTCAAGGCACGCACCGAGGGCAGCTCGATGGCGGGACTGGATGCGCTCAAGCGCCCCAATGTGGCCGAGACCTCGATCAAGCTCAACGCCCGCCAGCGCCTCGCCGCCCTGCCCGGCCTGCAACTGAACGCCGGCCTCGTCTACGAGGGCCCGCGCGCGGCCCTGCCGGACAACAGCATCAGCATCCCCGGCTGGCTGCGCCTGGACGCGGGCCTGCGCTACGAGCAGGCCCTGGGTCAGCGCCGCCTGCTCACCTGGCGCATCGGCGTGGACAACCTCAGCAACAAGCGCGCCTGGCGCGAATCGCCCTACCAGTACGAGCACAGCTACCTCTACCCGCTGGCACCGCGCAGCTGGCGCGCGAGTTTGGAATACAGCTTGTAAGGTTCCAAAAATTCAGTCTATAATGCGAGGCTCTGTTCCTCGATAGCTCAGTCGGTAGAGCGCCGGACTGTTAATCCGTAGGTCCCTGGTTCGAGCCCAGGTCGAGGAGCCACAGAATCTGAAGCCGCTGCTTCGCAAGTTGCAGCGGCTTCAACTTTGACGACATACCGATCAATTCCTCGATAGCTCAGTCGGTAGAGCGCCGGACTGTTAATCCGTAGGTCCCTGGTTCGAGCCCAGGTCGAGGAGCCAAAAGAGAAGCCCCCAGCGTCGCAAGGTGTTGGGGGCTTTTGCTTTCTGGTCCCATCTCGCGCGAACGCGACTTCTTGTTCGAGCACGCTGCCCATCCCAGCGGCACAAGGCCGATCGACGATGCACGTGAGCTGCCCGTTTGCGTGCTCAAGGGCAATGTGCATGACGCCATCCTGACCCAGCGCGGATTCACCCCGACTAACGTGCCACGGCTCCTACGAGGGCTGCCTGCGCATGCTGGCGGCCGGCCGGGTGCGGCTGGTGGCCTCGGCGGTCCAAGGGCATTTGCAGAAGGTCCGTCATGCGCGACTTGAGCCGCCTGCCAATTTTCGGCGCAGGCAGCGCAGGTCCAGGTCGGCATGGCTGTCACGTCTCGTCAAAGTCGCGTCGTGCTTTGGCAAGCAGCCGCGCTGCGGGCCACCCACAATCCCGTCTCAGTTTCAGCGCCCGCTGCCAAGTCGGTGGCAAGCCGGCCCACCCATGCCCGGCTGCTGCGCTACGCTGCGCCGCGGCCGCCAGGTCAACCCTGACTCCCCAGCCCTTGCGCGCGCACGCGACTGCATACCCGCAGCCGCCTGCCATTGACCTCTCTACCGAGTAGGAACGCCATGTACTGCCAACCCGCCGCAGACCTGCTGCTGAAGGTGACGCCACCGCGTGTGCCTCGTCACCTGCTGACACGCGAGCCCCTGACGATAGGCGGGCCGCGGCTCGGTGGCGTACCCGCCCTGCTGGTGCAGGCGCCGGCCGGCTTTGGCAAGACCTCCTTGCTGGCGCAATGGCGGCTGGAGTTGCTGGCGCGTGGCGCCTGCGTGGCCTGGGTCACCTGCCAGGCGCAGGACGACGCGTCGCGGCTGCTGCAAAGCCTGGTGATGGCGGTGCGCGCCGCCACGCACCGTCCGCGTTTCGGGCAGGACTTGCTGGCCAGGCCAGGGCTGCCGCCGCTGGAGGGCGTGACATGCTGGTTGTCGGAGCTGGTGCAAGGCGCGCTGGACGTGGCCCTGGTGCTCGATGACGTGGATCGCATGCACCCGTCCGCGCGTGCGCTGCTGGCCCATCTGCTGCGTCATCAGCCGGCCAACCTGACCGTCGTCGTCAGCGCCCGCCACGACTGTGATCTCGGCCTCGACGAACTATTGAGCTATGGGCATGCGCGCAGCCTGGGCCCCGCGGAACTGCGATTTTCCCTGGCGGAAACGCTGCAACTGATACGCAACAGCCTGGGCAGCGGATTCGATCTTGACATCGGGGCGCGCCTGCACGCCTGCTGCGAGGGTTGGCCCCTGGGGCTGCAATTGCTGCTCAACCAACTCGTCAGCGGCGCCGACCCGCTCAGCATGCTGCAGTCGCTGGACGAGGGCAGCAGCCAACACCCCAACGGGCTGCGGCAGCGATTGACCGATCTGATGTTCGCCACGCTGTCTGAGTCCGATCTCAGCCTCCTCGAATGCGCGGCCATCGGCGAACCGCTGCATCCCGATCTTTTGCGCAGCCTGACGGGCATGAACGACGCCGCCGAGCGGCTGAAGCGGCTGGCGCGCAACACGCCGCTGCTGAGCGTCGCGGAGCCCGGCGCCTGGCTGCGCCTGCATGCCCTGGCGCGCGAACGCCTGCTGCAGCGCCTGCAGCAACGGCGCCCGGCGGCCGAACTTGCCGATCTGCACGGCCGCGCCTGCGCCTGGATGCAGGCACAAGGCCAGCTGGACGCGGCGGCCTGCCATGCCTGGGAGGCCGGCCAGCATGAGCAGGCCCTGGAGCTGGCCGAGCGCGGTCTGCACGAGGCGCTGACGCAGCGCGGCCAGCATGGTCTGGTCCAGCGCTGGCTGCAGCGGCTGCCCGCCCAGGCCTGGCGGCAGCGGCCACGCCTGCAACTGGCAGCCGCCTGGTTCCATGCGACCGGCGAGAACCACACCGAAGCCGTGCAGATCGTGAACGAGCTGCTGGCCCAAGCCAACATCACGCCGACCCACCGCGCCGAATGCGCGCTGATACTCGGTGCCGCCGCCCTCTATGCCGACGCGCCGGATCGTTTCGCGGCCCTGCACAACCCATCGGAGCAGACGCCGCCGCAGGACACCCTGCTGCGCCAGATGCATGCCAACCGCAGTGCGATGTGCATGCTGCTCGAGGGCGAACCCGCTGCGGCACGCCTGCGGCTGCAGCAGTGTCGGCAGGCGGCGCCATCGATGCGCTACAGCATGCGCTGGTCCGAGCTGATCCAGGGTCTGAGCCATTGCGGGGAAGGCCAGGTCCATCACGCCGAGGCGCAGCTGGCGTCGGCCCTGGGCCGCGCCGAAGCGGAGCTCGGACGCCGCAGCAGCATGGCCTGCATGCAGGCCGCCATGCTGGCCGCCTGCCTGTGCGAGCAGGGCCGCGAGGCCGAGGCCCAGACGCTGCTGGCCGACCGGCTCGACGTGCTTGAGCGCAGCGGCCTCGCCGATGTCGTGGTGCTGGGTTTCCGCACGCTCGTTCATATCGCCGCGGCCAACGGCGCCGAGCACCAGGCGCTGGCCTTGCTGGCCAGGCTCGACGCCGTCGGTCAGGCCCGCGGCCTGCCAAGGCTTCGCATCGTCAGCTTGTGCGAGCAGGTGCGCCTGCACGCGCGCCATTTCCGCGGCGAGACTTGCAAGGCGCTGATCACCGAGCTGGACCTGTTGTTGAGCGAACCCGGCCTGCCCGAGGGTCGGCTGTGGCGCCGCAGCGTGGACCTGCGGGTCGAGCTGGCACGCGGCCTGGCCTGCATCGCCGCGCGCGAGTGGCGCGGCGCCATTGCCCCGCTCGACGCCGCCCGGCAGGCGGCCCAGGAGCTGCGCATGGGTCGGGTGCAGATCGAGGCGCAGGCCCTGCGGGCCCTGGCACTGGATCGCTGCGGCGAGCATGGCGCGGCCACCCTGATGTGTGAATGCCTTGAGCTGGCCAATGCCCTGGGCCTGCAGCGCGTCTTCACCGATGCCCACCCCGAGCTCGCCGACTGGCTGGGCAAACTCGGTGCGGCGCCACAGGCCCCCGCGGCCGCCGAAAGTGCCAGCCAGGCGGCGCGCGCGCCCAGCCCCGCGCCGCCAGCGCAGGTCCGCGACAGCACGGCCCTGAGCGCGCGCGAGCGCGAGGTGTTGGAACTGCTGGCGCGAAACTTCACCAACAAGGAAGCGGCCCTGGCCCTGCAGCTCGGCGAGGAAACCGTCAAGTGGCATGTCAAGCGCCTGTTTGCCAAGCTCGAAGCAGGCAACCGACGCCAGGCGGTTGGCCGCGCCCGCATGCTGGGCCTGCTGCCGGCGCTCGATGCGCGTCAAGCAGGCTAGGACCTGCGAAAAAGAGGGCCGGCAAGCTGCCGGCCCTTTCAGCGTGGCGCTTGGCGCGCTCAGGCCATGGTCTTGCGGCGGCGTGCCATGAAGCCGATGGCGCCCAGGCCGGCCAGCATCAGCGCATAGCTTTCGGGCTCGGGCACGGCCGAGATGCGCACGGCCAGGTCATTGCCATCGCCGATGCGACCCAGCGAGTCGGTGCCCTGGAAGGCGTAGTCGATCGACCAGCTGTAGCCGGTCGGCAGATCGGCCAGGCCGCCGATGCTGGCGAAGGTGCCGTTGATCGCGCCGCTGCCACCGTTGGACACCAGCATATAGCTGCGGGCGAAGCCACCCGTCGCCGGCAGATGGTCCAAGGCTACCTGCAGCGAGCCGCCGCTGATGCTGAAGCCGCCGCCCGAGAGGCTGAGCAGATCGGCACCACCGCCCGCGCCCATATTGATGTCGGCCAGCAGCGAACCGGCCAGTGTCAGCTTGTCGGCCGACAGGGTGCCCGTGCCGCCCACCGTGCCGCCGGTGACCGTGCCGCCGGCGTTGACCAGGATCTCGCCCTGCACCGTGCCCGTGCCGCCCAGCGTACCGCCGTTGTTGACCGCCACGCCCAGGCCGCCCAGATAACCGTTCAGCAGCAGGGTGCCGCCGTTGATCTGGGTCGAACCCACCCCGTTGGCCGAGTGGCTCAGCACCAGGGTGCCGTCACCCGACTTCATCAGATAGGTGTCGGCACCGCCGGTCACGGAGCCCGCCCAGGTCGCGGTGATGCCGGCGCCCACCTGGGCCTTGATGTCGGCACCGCTGGCGACGATGGTGTTGTGGATCGTCGAGGTGGCCAGCGGGATGATCACCGGTGCGCCGTTGCCGTAGCCGCCCAGCACCGTCAGCTGGCCGGTCGGCAGCGAGCCGGACATATAGCTCATCGTGGTGGTCTGGGTCGCCGATTGGGCGCCCACCAGTTCGATCGGCGCGGAGCCGGTGGTCGTGCCCAGGAAGCTGACCTTGGCGGTCCAGCCGCCCTCGCCGATGCGGAAGCCGCCCGCGTTGGCCAGGTTGCCGCTGAAGTTCATGCGGCCATTGCCGATCAGCAGCCGGTCCGTACCGGAGAAGTTGCCGGTGAAGTTGGTCGCACCGGTGTTCGTCGCCGTGGCATTGCCACCCGACGCCTTCAAGGGGCTGTTCAGCACGAAGTTGCCGCTCAGGGTCTGCGAGCCGGTGTTGTTGCTCAGGACATTGATCTGCGGCACGAAGGCATGCCACAGGCGCGCGCCGGCCGCACTGGTGGAGCCGTTGTCGACGATGAAGTCGCGGCCGATCACGGCGTCCTTGCCGGCGCCACCGATGCTGACGGACAGCGCAGCGGCCAGCAGATCGGCGTCGTTCTCGGGCACGCCGATCCGGACCGCGCCCTGGCCGGCCAGGGTCTGGCTGGTGTTGATGGCCAGGCTGCCGGCACGCAGGTGGATGTCGCCGCCGAAGCTGTTGCTGGCCATCACCAGCGCGGTGTTGCTGGTGATGGGGCCGCTCAGGCCGGACAGGTCGCCGTTCAGCGTCAGCTGGCCGGCGGAGTTGATCAAGCCGTTCGTGCCGGTGATGGCGCTGGAAACGGTCACCACGCCATTGCCGAGGAAGCTGCCCGGTGCTGCGCCGAAGGCCAGCGTGCCGCCGGCGAAGGTGCCGCCGTTGAGGATCATGCCCGAGCTGACGCCCAGGGTCTGGCCCGCGCCGATGGTGGTCGTGGCGCTGCCGGTGCGCTTGAGGGCGTTGATGGTCACCGACTCGGCCAGGGTCGCTGCGGCGGTGAGATTGACATTGGCACCGGCGGCGAAGCTGTTCACGGCGTAGGCGCCAGCGGCCAGCGGCGTGAGGCCGGTGGCGGCGTCATAGCTCAGGAAGTCAGTGTTGCTGACGACGCGCTGCAGGATGCCGGTGCTGTCGGCGGCGGGCATGGCGCCGTTGATGAAGAACTTCGAGTTGCCGCCCAGCGTCGACGAGCTGATCTGCAGCGTGCTGCGCTCGGCCATCTCGAGGCCGCCGCTGGCCGTCAGCGCCACCGTGCCGGTGCCCTTGGGCGTCATGCTGACGACGTTGTGGCCGCCGATGATGTTGAGCTTGCCGAAGGTTTCGCTGGAGGCCTGGTCCTTGCCGCCGATGTAGACGAAATTGCCATTGCGCAGCTGCAGCTCGGCCGTGTCCTTCAGCCGGTTGCTGTTGTTGCCGGCTGCAACGGCCGGGTAGTCGCCGCCCTCCGGCATCGCAAAGCTGTTGTCGATGGTGATGGCGCTGCTCGCGAAGGCTTGCAGCATGTCGGCCGCCAGGTAGGAGCCGTTCGCGCCGATCAGCGTGACGCCGGGAGACGAGCCCGCGGTGAAACCGCCGGAGACCAACAGCCGGCGCGAGGCGTTGGTGCCTGTCACCAGGCTGGCCCCGCCGTTGAGGATGGTCGCGCCGGTGTAGGTGTTGTTGCCGAACAGGCCGATGCCGTCGGGCTGGCCGAGGATGCCGACCTCCTGGACGCCCGTGGTCTTCAGCAGCGAGCCACTGCCGGAGATGACGCCGACCAGCTGCAACGCCCGGTTCTGCATGACGCTCGAGTTGTGCGAGCTGCGGATGATCTGGGTGCCGCTGCCGATGTCCAGGTTGGTGGAGATCGTGTTGGAGCCATCGGTGCCGCAGCAGGCGCCGCGCACGGTGATGTCGCCGGTCACGCGCAGCGTGCCGGTGCCGATCACGCCGGTGCTGCCCACCTTGCGCACCGGGTCCCAGACGGCGGCGTCGGCCTGGTTGATGAAGTTGAGCGCGCCAATGGTGACGTCGTTGGCGCCGAGGTCGAGGATGCCGTTGCCAAGCCCCACCCGCGCGTTGCTCGGCAGCACGCTGCTGTTCATGATCTTGACCGTGCCGCCCAGTTCCTTGCGGCTGTAGCCGGCGATGTACAGGTCGTTCACCATCAGCCTGTCGGGGCCGTTGACGATGAAGGGCATGCCCGGGCCGGTGAAAGTGAGCGGCCCGGCCAGCTCCAGCGTGCCGGCGCCCTTCTTGACGATGCCGACGCTGCTGTTGATGGCTGAATCGATGCGCGCGGTGACGCCGGGCTTGGTATTGATCCAGCCCGCACCGAGCGTGTTGCCGCTACCGGCCACAAAGCTCAGGGGCGCACCGCCGATGGTGTAGCCGTTGGCGCCAAAGTCCAGGGCACCGACGGAAACCGGCTCCAGGGCCGTGATGTAGCCGGCGCCGGTGCTGCCGAAGATCGCGGCGTTGCCAGCCGCGTTGTTCCACACCCCGTTCGACCAGTTGGGCAGGCTCAAATTCCAGTAGGGCAGGTCGATGACGTTGTTCCACGTCACATCGGCGGCGTGGCTGCCGCCCGCGGTTGCAAGGAGCGCGAGCAGCGCGGCCTGCGAGAGCTTGCTGCGAGTAGGTTTGGTGGTGCAGTGGCGCATGGGGTCTCCGGTTATTGCTTGTAGTCCGATCAGGGAAGCGACCCGGCCCTCAGCTAGGGGCGCGGGTCACGACTCGCTTTCAGTACGGGATTGCCAGGTCCTTGGTGCTCACGACGCGTGGCTCCTCCGACACCGGCACGCCGCCGTTGGTCTCGACGCGCACCGCGGTGCCGGTCTGGATCACGCCGGCCGGGTCCTTGAAGACGGCGCCGCCGAAGTAGCGCTTGCCGGCGGAGAGGCCCGACCAGCTGATGCCCACCGTGGCCGTGCCACCGGCGTAGACCTGCGCCGGCAGGAGCACCGTGAACTTGCCACCCAGGTCGTTCGGGCCGACGATCCAGCTCGACAGGCGGTGGCTCATGCCGCCGTTGATGCCACCCGAGTAGGCGCCGACGCAGACCCGGTAATTGCCCGACAGCGGGTTGATCAACTGCACCGATTCGTTGGAACCGGCATTGCCCGACACATAGGACTTGCCATTCGGGTCCAGCACGATGAGGTCGTGGTCATCGTTGACGGTGCCCACGTCCTCCTGACGCAGCGCCCAGCGGGCCACGATGGTGCCGGCCGGGATCACCACGTCGTAGGCCTGGGCAAAGTAGCTGCCGCCGCCCTGGCAGGCCTGGCCCAGCGAGAGGCCGGTGTACTTGTAGGGCGCCAGCAGGTTGACCGGCCCCATCGTCACGTCCTTCAAGCCGGCCTTGGCCATCGTCATGCGACCGGCGAAACCGGTCTTCACCGACATCAGGCGGGAGCCCGAGGCGCTGTTGGCGATCACCTGCTCCGGCGCCGTGATGGACTTGCCCATCTTGACGCTGATGGGGCTGGTCACCGCATGGGCGCCGTCGCTCCAGACCAGCGAGCCGTACTTCCAGATGCCGTCCAGCGCGTCCACATTGGTGAGCGTGACGGTGAAGGACTTGCTCTCGCCCGGCGCCAGCGTCAGGCTCGCCGGCGTCACCGCCACATTGAAGTTAGGCAGCGAGGCGCTGGCCTGATAGGTCGAGGTGCTGGCGGAGACATTGGTCACCTTGCGCGTCACCGTGACCGCGCCGGGCACATTCGCCACGGTGATCGAGGGCAGGTTGAGGTTATAGGTCGCGTCCAGCGTGCCAAGGTTCGTGCAGTCTTCGGCCGACACGCTGCTCTTCGCGACATTGCACAGGTAGCGTATCCAGTCGGTCTCGCCGGCGTCATAGACCAGGCCCGGATCGGTGGCCTTGTTCGGCTGCACGTTGCCGGTGCCCTGCGACCAGGGCAGCAGGCCGTTCTGCATGCCGGGCAGCTTATCGTCCAGCGTCGAGCGGGTGGTGGTGGCCAGGGCCGACTTGATGGCCGCGGGCGACCAGTCCGGATGGGCCTGCTTGAGCAGCGCGGCCAGGCCGCTCACATGCGGCGTGGCCATCGAGGTGCCCTGCATCGAGACCCAGGCGGCGCGCGGCACCAGCGTACCCGCTGCCACGGCATTGCGCTCGGCCGCGGTGAGCCCCGGCGCCACCCCTGCGATGACGTCCACGCCCGGCGCCGCCAGGTCGGGCTTCAGCACATTGGCATCGGCCTTGTTGGGGCCGCGCGACGAGAACGCGGCCATGATGGGCGCGGCCGTGGTGCCGGCATAGAAGCTGCCCAGCGTCGAGGTGCCCGTGCCGCCCGCGGCATAGCCCTTGATCGCGCTGCCATCGGCCTGCGAGACATGGATGGTGGGCACCGCATGTGCCTCGGCCACCAGGCCGTTGCCATCGTCGGCCATGATCATGCCGACCCCGCCGGCCTCGCCCACGGCCTGGCTCTTCTCCACGCGTGGGTTGGTGCCGCGCGAGCAGACGACGATCTTGCCGCTCACCTTGGCCGGATCCAGCACCGCGGCGCCGGAACTGGCGCTCTTCAGGTAGCAGAGGTTGGCTTCGGTGAGATTGGCGCCAGGCAGGGCCGCGTTGACGGACAGGATCAGCGGCTTGGCCGGCAGGGCCGTCACGTTCACCGAGGCACCGGAGTACTTGACGCCGCTGCCCAACGTCAGGTCGGCCTTGTTGAGGCGGTCATGGGTGGAGGCTGCCACCGTGGTCAGCCAGGGGCTGGCGTGGTTGACCGTATTGTCCGGGCCCGCGTTACCGGCCGCGGCGGCCACGAACACGCCCGCGTTGGAGGCCTTCAGGAAGGCCTGCTCGACCGCGTCGTTCACCGTGGTCTGCGAGCCGCTGATCGAGTAGTTGATGACGTTGACGCCATCCTTCACGGCCTCCTCGATCGCCGCCACGCTGTCCGAGCTGAAGCAGGAATTCTGGCCGCTGGCCGAGGTGTCGCTCGCGTAGGTGTTGCAGACCTTGTAGACGGCGACGCGGGCGCGCGGCGCCATGCCCGAGGCCTTGCCCATCAGCACGCCGCCGATCACGGCCGGAGCGCCGCTGTTGCCGCCGGCCGTGGACGCCGTGTGCGTGCCGTGGCCACCATGGCCCGAGGGGCTGCCAAGCGAGTCGCGCGCCGAGTTGAATTCGCTCCAGTGCAGGCTCTCGCCGGCGGCGAACAGACCGGCATTGAAGACCTTGGCGCCGATCAGCTTGTTGTTGCAGTGCTTCGCAGGATCCAGGCCCTCGCCGGCCACGCAGGCGCCGGTGAAGCTGGCGGGCGGCGGGCCGTAGGCCAGCGTGCCGCCATTGAAGGTAGGCGTGCCGTCGGCATCGACATGGTCCGCGAAGGCGGGATTCTCCGGCCACACGCCGGTGTCGATCACGCCGATGACGATGTCCTCGCCCTTGTCCAGGCCGCCGTGCACGGTCTGCGACCACAGGCCACCGGGCTCACTGAGCCCCAGGAACTTGGGCGTGGTGCTGGTGGTGACATGGCGGATCTCGTCCACCTGCACATTCCTGACCATGGGGTGGGCCTGCAAGGCCAGCACTTCGGCGTCGGTCAGGCGCGCCGCAAAGCCGTTCAGCACGGTGGTGAAATTGGCATAGACCGGCGCGCTGCCGACCAGGGCGATGACGTCCTGCTGCTTCTGGCTCAGGTAGCCGACATAGGCCTGCACCTGCTCGGCATGGAAAACGAAACGCTGTCCCTGCACGGGCTGGGTGGCGGCGTAGCCGGACACGCCACCGCCATAGGACAGGACGGGCTCGTCGGCCAGGCGCACGATGTAGCCGCGGCGCTGCTCATCGGCCAAGGCCGAGGTGGCCAGCGCCGACAGCAGGGCCAGGGTGGCCAGGGAAACGGGGCGGAGCTTCATGGCAATTCCTTGTGCTTCTTCTTTGAGGACTCAGGCAGCGCGGCCGCGGCGGCGGGCGATGCCGCCGACCGCCGTGAGGCCCATGGCCATCAGCAGCCATTGGCTGGGTTCGGGCACGGCGGCCGCGACCGTGGTGGCGATGTTGTCCAGGCCGAACTGGGCCTGGTTGGAGTTGAAGGCGCTGCAATGACCACTGACGTCGCAGGCCAAGCCATAGAAGGCGACATCCTTCAATTGGTAGGACTGGAACTGCTGGCTCAGCGTGACGCCATAGAAGCCCAGGCCGTCTGCCTTGGGCGCCGGCAGCAGCACCGACTCCAAGCGGGTAGCGCCCGTGCGATCGGTGCCCTGGACCGTGAACAGCAGCGGCGCGTAGTTGATGCTCGAGACATCGACGGACGCGCTGATGAAGCCGACCTGGAAGCTGTTCAGCGAAAACAGCTGGCCATCCTGGCGGCCCATGGCCAGCACGCTGTCGTTCAGTCCGGCATAAAAGGTCGAGCCATTGCCGGACGGGCAGGCCACCGCCATGCAGGTCTCGGCCAGGCGTTGCGGCGTAGAGCCGTCGACGAGTGCGCCGACGAACACACCATCCAGATCGGTCGACGGCAGATTCGGATGATCGGGCTGGTAGGCAAAGGGCATGAGCCAGTAACCGGCCTCGGCGAAGACGTCGCCTTGCGTCGCGAAGAACGGCTCGTCGGGCGAGGTCCTCAGTCCGTCGAACTGGATGTCGACGGCATGGGCCTGCGTGGCGCCGGCCAGGCAAAGCGCGGCGAGCAGCGCGGCGCGGGACAGCGGGGGGCAATGATGACGCATAGATTTCCTATTGATGCATGTCGGACTTCGCACGCAGGCAGACGTGAGCCAAGTCCAGGGCGTGCAAAAATTTTGCTGCCGGGCCTTCACCCACTCCCCCCCCGTCGCTGGGGGCGCACCGGGCGGACTTTCCCGCCCGCTCATTCGCGGGGTGGACATCCGGCACGATGCCGTCCGACAGCCGCCGGCGCCTGGGCGATAATTGCGCCCAAGCCCTGCTGCAGCCCCATGCATCGGGGCTTTTTTCTTCTTCCAATTACCACCCAGCCTGGAGTCCCCGATGAGCGCCCTGCCCAATTGCCCGCAATGCAATTCCGAACTGACTTATGAGGACGGTAGCCAGTTCATCTGCCCGGAATGCGGCCATGAGTGGTCCAGGGAAGCCGCGGCGACGGCGCCTGCCGACGAGGTGCGCGTGGTGCGCGACGCCAACGGCAGCGAGTTGAAGGACGGCGACACCGTCACCGTCATCAAGGACCTGAAGATCAAGGGTTCGTCGCTGGTGGTGAAGGTCGGCACCAAGGTCAAGAACATCCGCCTGACCGAGGGCGACCACGACATCGACTGCAAGATCGATGGCATCGGCGCGATGGGGCTGAAGTCGGAGTTCGTCAAGAAGGCCTGATAAGGCCGGCAGGCCGCATCAGCCGTTCAGCCCGGCCGCCCCTTGGCCAGGTACATGGCCTGGTCGGCAGCGGCGATCAGCTCGGTGGCGCCCTCGCCATCCTCGGGATAGCGGCTGATGCCGATGCTGGCGCCGGAGGGCAGCTCGGCGCCACCGTAGTGCACCGGCAGCGACAGCGCCTCGCGCACCTTCTGCGCCACCGTCTCGACGGCCTCGCTCGCGTCGATCTGGTCCAGCAGGATGATGAATTCATCCCCGCCCATGCGGGCCACCGTATCCGCCTCGCGCACCAGTTGGCGCAGCCGTTGCGCCAGCGTGCACAGCACCGCATCGCCGGCGGCATGGCCCAGCTTGTCGTTGATGTGCTTGAAGTTGTTCAGGTCGATGAAGAGCAGCGCCAGCCGGCCCTGATTGCGCTTGGCATGGGCCAGCGCATGGTCGAGCCGGTCCAGGAAGACGCGCCGGTTGTGCAGGCCGGTGAGGCTGTCGTGGCTGGCCAGGCGGTCCAGCTCCTGCTGCTTCTGCTCCAGCTTGGCGAACTGGGCGCGGATCTGCTGCTGCATGTCGGCCACGCTGCGCGCCAGCAGGCCGATCTCGTCGCGGCGCGCGGTGGGCAGGCTGCCCTCGTCGCGCTCGCCGGTGGCAAAGCGCCGCACCGCCAGCACGATCTGCCCCAGCGGCCGGCTCAGGGCGCGCGCCAGCATCGCCGCCAGCAACACGGCCAAGGCGCTGAAACCCAGCACGATGCGCATGCTGACTTCGCCCAGCCGCGCGCTTTCCAGCAGCACCGCCTGCACCGGCTGGGCCAGGCCGAGAATGAAGTCCTCCTCCTGTCGCAGCTCCGAGGGGGGCTGGCGCACGAAGGCGGCCACCACGGCACCCTGCCCCGGCGGCGCCACCGTCGTCACCAGCTGATCGCTGCGCCCTGGCGCACCCGCCACCAGGGCGGCCGTGGCCGGGAAGCTGTCCTGCATGCGCGCGGTCTGGCCGCGATCGAAGGCAAAGGCCTGCCGGCTGTCCGGGTGGATCAGGAAGTCGCCCGCGCCATTGCTCAGGTAGAGCTGCAGGCCGGCCGGCAGATCGCCCGCCAGCTGGGCGAACAGGCCGTTCAGGTCGACGTTGATCACCACCAGCCCGCGCACCTCACCCTGGGTATCGCGCACCGGCGCGGCCACCTGCAGCGCCGGCTTGTCGAGGCCAGCATGGGCGCCGATCTCATGGTTGATGGCGGCGCTGGAGACATAGACGGCGCCGGGCGGCAGGCGCAGCGTTTCGTACACATAGGGGTAATGGCCCTTCTCCTGCAGATCTCCGTCGCGCACGCGCACCAGGCCGCGCTCGTCGCGGTCCACGCGGATGCGCTCCAGCCCGTGATCGGCCAGGTCGATCAGGCGCATCTGGAAGTACTCGGGATGGGTGGCCAGCACGCGCTCGAACAGCAGCGCCGCGTTGTCCTCGTTGAATCCCTGCACGCCGGGGTTGGCGCGCAGCAGCAGGCGTGCCGCCTGCGGGTGCTCCGCCACCATGCGCACGTCGCCGGCGATGTTGTCCAACACAATCACCAGCTGGCGCGCCAGCACGCGCGTGGCCGTGAGCAGGCGCTCCTCGGCACCTGCCACCAGCATGCTGCGGCTGGTGGCATAGCCGTAATAGCCGGTCAGCCCGGCCGCAAGCACGCCCACCAGCGCCACCGCCAGCCCCAGCCGCCAGGCAATGCCCAGTTTCATGGCCTTCATGGCGCCAGCACCTTGGCGGCACGGTCGCCCGAGCGGATGCGCTGCCACAGCGCCTCGCGCCGCGAGGCGTCTTCCACCGGTTCCAGCCACAGCGGTGCCTGCTCGGGCTGGCGCGGCAGCGTTTCGCTGATCGTGTTGGCCAGGCCCTGGCGGGTCACCAGCAGCTCGCTGGCCTTGGCGGCCAGCAGGGTGTCGATCCAGAGATGGGCCAGCTTGCGGTCGCGTGCGCCGCGCGTGACGGCCCAGCAGTCCAGCCAGGCCAGCGCACCCTCGCGCGGCATCACATAGCCGATGTCCATGCCGGCGGCCTTCAGCAACTGCACCTGCTGCATGCCGTAGTTGGCGTGCATCAGGGCAGCGCCATGACGCTGGAACAAGCGCACCGACTCCTCGGGCTGGCTGTAGAAGCCCAGCACATTGCGGCGCAGCTCGATCAGCTTGTCCACCGCGCGTGGCCATTGCGTGCCGGCCAGACGAAAGGGCGAGCCGCTGCCCAGGGCCTGCACCGCCAGCGAGAAGTTGTGCGTGCCGCCGTCATAGGCCAGCACCTTGCCGCGCAGGCGCGGATCCCACAGCGCGGTGATGGAACTGGGCGGCGTCGGCAGCTGGCGCTTGTCGTAGATCAGCCCCATCTCCGCGTAGGTGTAGGGGATGGCAAAGGTCTGCGCGCGGCCATCGCGCCGGTGCACCAGGCCCGGGATGGCGGCGAGATCGCGAAAGCGCGGCAACTGCTTGCGGGTGTTGGGGACCAGGCCCACATCGACGGGCTGCACCAGCCCGGCCTGGATATAGCGCTGCAGCTCGGCGGTGTTGACGGCAAACACATCGAAGTCGGCGCCGCCACGGGCGTTGATCCTGTGCCACAGGGCCTCGTCCGAGCCGATCACGGTCAACTCCACCTTGGCACCGCTGCGCTGCTCGAACTCGCGCAGCACCTCGGCCTCGGCGTAGCCGGGCCAGGCCAGCACCCGCAGCGTGCCGGCCGCGCAGGCCGGCGCCAGCAGGCCCAGCAAGGCCGCCATCAGCAAGCCCTGAATGCATGCAGCCAAGGTCGACAAGTCTTTGTCCTGCTCTGTCCCAACCGCTCCAGTGTATGCGTGGGGTCAGACCACGCCGCTGTGCCCGCACAACGGTGGGCCGGAAAGCGATATGTAGTGCGCTATATTTCGCAGCATTCAAACCACCGCGTCCACGCCGATGCCCAGCCCGCGCCACCGCCTCCTGTCCGCTGCCGTCTGCGCCCTGCTGGCCGGCTGCACGCTGCTGGCACGGGCGGCCGATCTCACCGTCTCCGCCGCCTCCAGCCTGAGCAATGCCTTCCGCGAACTGGCGCCCGCCTTCGAGGCCCGCCATCCCGGCACCCGGCTGCTGCTGAACTTCGCCGCCTCGGACGCCCTGCTGGCGCAGATCGCCAAGGGGGCGCCGGTGGATGTGTTCGCCGCTGCCGATCAGGAAAGCATGGATCGCGCCGAGGCCCAGGGCCTGCTGGCCAGGGGCAGCCGCCGCAACTTTGCGACCAACCGCCTGGTGCTGGTGACCCCGGCCCAGGGCGGCCTGGCGCTGACGGCACTGGCCGAGCTGCGCCAGCCGGCGGTGCGGCGCATCGCGCTGGGCAAGCCCGAGGGCGTGCCGGCCGGGCGTTATGCCAGGGCGGCGCTGCAGGCGGCGCAGCTCTGGGAGGCGCTCGAGCCCAAGGCCGTCTATGCGCAGAATGTGCGCCAGGCGCTGGACTATGTGGCACGCGGCGAGGTCGAGGCCGGCCTGGTCTACGCCAGCGACGCGCTCGCGCAGCAGGGCAAGGTCCAGGCCCGCTTCAGCGTCGCCACCGCCACGCCGATCCGCTACCCGGCCGCCATCACCACGGTCGGCGCCGGCAGCGCCAACGCCGCGGTGGCCGGCCAGTTCCTCGCCTATCTGCTCTCGCCCGCCGGCCAGGCGGTGCTGGCGCGGCATGGCTTCCTGCCGCCATGAACGCCGACGCCTGGATCGCGCTGGCGCTCTCGCTGAAGGTGGCGGGCTACGCCACGGCCATCAATCTGCTGCTGGGCACGGCCGTGGGCTTTGCGCTGGCGCGCTGGCGCTTCCCCGGCCGCGAGCTGCTCGACGCCCTGCTCACCCTGCCCATGGTGCTGCCGCCCACGGTGCTGGGCTATTACCTGCTGGTGCTGCTCGGCAAGCGCGGCTGGCTGGGCGGCTGGCTGCATGAGCAGCTGGGCATCACACTGATCTTCAGCTGGCAGGGGGCCGTCATCGCGGCCAGCGTGGTGGCCTTTCCGCTGGTGCTGAAATCGGCGCGCGCCGCCTTCGAGAACGTCGACCCGCAGCTGGAGCGCGCCGCGCGCGTGCTGGGCTTGAGCGAGGCCGCGGTGTTCATGCGCGTGAGCCTGCCGATGGCATGGCGCGGCATCCTGGCCGGCGTGCTGCTGGCCTTTGCGCGCGCACTCGGAGAATTTGGTGCCACCCTGATGGTGGCGGGCAGCATCCCGGGGCAGACGCAGACGCTCTCGATCGCGGTCTACGAGGCGGTGCAGGCGGGCCAGGATGCCAGCGCCAACACCCTGGTGCTGATCACCTCGCTGAGTTGCATCGCCGTGCTGCTGAGCGCGCGCTGGCTGGCGCCGCAGCGGAGTGCCGCATGAATTTCGAGGTCGCAATCCACAAGCGCGTGCGAGGCAGCGGGCGCGAGTTCATGCTCGACGTGAGCTTCCAGACCAGCGCAGGCCAGACCGTCATCTACGGCCCCTCCGGCGCCGGCAAAAGCCTCAGCCTGCAAGCCATTGCCGGCCTGCTGCAACCCGACCAGGGCCACATCCGCTTCCAGGGCCAGACCCTGTTCGACAGCCAGGCGGGCATCGCGCTGCCGGCGCGCCAGCGCGGCTTCGGCTACCTGTTCCAGGACTACGCGCTGTTCCCGCACCTGAACCTGCGCCAGAACGTCGCCTTCGGCCTGCGGCGCGGCCTCATCAACCCCGGGGCCCGCCAGTCCCATCCGGCCGTGGAGCAATGGCTGCGGCGCTTCGAGCTCAGCGAGCTGGCCGGCCTGCATCCGCACCAGCTCTCGGGCGGGCAGCGCCAACGCACCGCGCTGGCGCGCGCGCTGGTGAGCCGCCCGCGTGCCCTGCTGCTGGACGAGCCCTTCGCCGCCCTGGACCCCGAGCTGCGCGAGCGCATGCGCGAGGAGCTGCAGGGCCTGCTGCAGGAGCTGCAGATCCCGATGCTGATGATCACCCACGACCCCGAGGACCTGGAGCGCTTCGGGCAAGCGCGCCTGGAGCTGCGCCATGGCCGCATCACGCAAACCCGCTAAACCCGCGCCGCCCACGCCGCCCGCAGCCAAGCTGGAACTGCAGGCCGGCCTGCATCTGAGCCAGGCCGGCCAGGCCCTGGCCAGCCCGCGCCAGCTGGCCCTGCTGGCCGAGATCGACAAGCTCGGCTCGCTGACCCAGGCCGCCAAGGCCGCGGGCTACAGCTACAAGGGCGCCTGGAACGCCGTCGAGCAGATGAACAACCTGGCCGGCGAGCCGCTGCTGGAGCGCCGGCCGGGCGGCAAGGGTGGCGGCTACACCCGCCTCACCGAGCGCGGCGCTCAGCTGCTGCGCAACCTGGGCCTGATCCAGCAGGAGCATGAACGCTTCGTGGCGCGGCTGAACAGCCAGTCGCAGGGCCTGGCCGAGGACTATGCGCTGGCCGGCAGCATCGCCCTGCGCACCAGTGCGCGCAACCAGTTCGCCGGCACCGTCAGCGCGATCCGCGGCGGCGCGGTGAACGACGAGATCGCACTCGCCATCATCGGCGGCCAGACCATCGTGGCGACGGTCACGCGCGCCAGCCGCGAGGAGCTGGGCCTGGTGCCGGGCAGCAAGGCCTTTGCCCTCATCAAGGCCTCCTCGGTGCTGCTGATGGCCGGGCCGGCGGCAGCACTGCGGCTGTCGGCGCGCAACCAGTTGCAGGGTCAGGTCTTGCGCGTCAACGAAGGCGCGGTCAACTGCGAGGTGCTGCTGGCCCTGCCGGGCGGCGGCACGCTGGCCGCCATCGTCACCCAGGCCAGCGCCGAGGCCCTGGGCCTGGCGGTGGGCGCTCCCGCCACCGCGCTGTTCAAGGCCTCCAGCGTGATCCTGGCGGTGGCCGCCTGAGGCTTACTCAGGCGGCGCGCTGCGGAATCGCCAGCCCGCGCTGCACCGCCGGGCGCTCCAGAAAGGCGCGCAGCGCGCGCAGCACTTGTGGAAAGTCGGCGATGCCCACCAGCTCGCCGGCGCCGTAGAACTCGATCAGGTTGCTGACCCAGGGGAAGATCGCGATGTCGGCGATGCTGTAGGCCTCGCCCATCACCCAGTCGCGCCCCTGCAGGCGCTGCTCCAGCACGCCCAGCAAGCGGCGCGACTCGGCCAGGTAACGGTCGCGCGGGCGCTTGTCCTCGAAGTCCTTGCCTGCGAACTTGTGGAAGAAACCCACCTGGCCGAACATGGGCCCGATGCCGGCCATCTGGAACATCAGCCACTGGATGGTCTCGTAGCGCTGCGCCGCGTCGGCGGGCAGCAGCTGGCCGGTCTTCTCGGCCAGGTAGAGCAGGATGGCGCCGGACTCGAACAGCGCCAGCGGCTGGCCGCCCGGGCCGTCGGGATCGATGATGGCCGGGATCTTGTTGTTGGGATTCAGGCTGAGGAATTCGGGCGTGAGCTGGTCGTTGCTGGCAAAGCTCAGCAGATGCGGCTCGTAGGCCAGGCCGGTCTCTTCCAGCAAGATCGAGACCTTCACGCCGTTGGGTGTGGGCAGCGAGTACAGCTGCAGGCGCTCGGGATGGCGGGCGGGCCAGCGGCGCGAGATCGGATGGAGGCTCAGGGCGATCATCGATTTGGCAGTGGGTGGCGGTAACAGGCCATCATGCCCAGCCGCGCGAGACCTTGCCGCGGCAAGGTTGCTGGGCGTGATGTAGCGCACGCTTTCGCGCACTGGCAGCGTCGGCCACCCTCGCCTCCCCCCCAAGCTCGTCGTCCCGACCGTTGACGCGCACCTCGGCGCTGCTTAGTCTGGGTTCAGCATGAAAACAAAGGAATTCCCATGAAGAAGCCCGCGCTGCGCTATGCCACCGCCGCGATGCTGGCCCTGCTCTGCGCCGGCGCCCAGGCCAATACCTTCAGCGTGCAGTGGCAGGATCTCGCCGGCGACGGCGGGCCGGTGGGCGATGTGATCGCGGTGCGCCTGGTGTTCAGCGACAGCGGCGCCTGGACCGCCACCTGGCAGGCCGACGCCCTGCACCCCTTCAGCGGCAATGCCCGCTTCAACCTGAATCTGTTCAATATCGCCCTTGGCGACCTGGCCAGCGCCCCGGCACCCCAGCTCTCGCTGGACGGCTTCCAGGACTTCGGCGCCGCCAGCAGCACCGAGTTCAGCTACAGCGGCCAGGCAGCCTACCTGGCCAACTGGCATGCCGGCGACAGCATCAGCACCGGCAACGCCAGCAACTTCAGCTCCGGCGCGGTGAGCCAGCAAAGCCCCTTCGGCCGCGACAGCCTGCTCACCCAGGGCCGCGTGACCAGCCATGTGCCCGAGCCCAGCAGCGTGCTGCTCACCTCAATGGCGCTGGCCCTGGCAGGCTTCACGGGCACCAGCCTCAGCCTGATGCGCCGCCGCGCCAAGCCTCACGAAAGCTGAGCGCGGAAGAAGTCCACCGTGCGTTGCCAGGCCAGCCTGGCAGCGGCGGCATCGAAGCGCGGTGTGGTGTCGTTGTTGAAGCCATGCTGGGTGCCCGCATAGACATGGGCCTCGTAGCGCACGCCCGCGGCCTTCAGCGCCGCCTCGTAGCCGGGCCAGCCTGCATTCACGCGCTCGTCGAGACCGGCGTAATGGATCAGCAGCGCGGCCTTGATCTTGGCCACCTCCGCGGCTGGCGGCTGGCCACCGTAGAAGGGCACGGCCGCCGCCAGCTCCGGCAGCTGGGTGGCGAGATAGTTGGCGATGCCACCGCCGAAGCAGAAACCCACCACCCCCACCCGCCCGTTGCCCTCGGGCAGGCTCAGCAGCGCACGCGCCGCAGCCACGAAGTCGGCGCGCGTCTTGCCGGCATCCAGCTTGGCGAACAGCTCGCGCGCGCGGTCCTCGTCGCCCGGATAGCCGCCCAGGCTGAACAGCGCGTCGGGCGCGCAAGCCGCGAAGCCATCCAGGGCCAGGCGGCGCGCGATGTCCTCGACGTGGGGATTCAGGCCGCGGTTCTCATGCACCACCAGCACCACCGGCAGCTTGCCTTTGGCGCCGGCCGGCATGGCCAGGTAAGCGCTCACCCGGCCATGGCCCTGCGGCGCGTCGAAGACCTGGGTGCGGGTGACGATGCGGCGGTCGTCAGGCCGCACCTGCTGGGCGGCCGCAAAGCGCGGCGTCAGCGCCGCCAGCGTGGCCGCGGCGGTCGCGGCGCTGCCCAGGCAGCCTTGCGCCCGCTCCAGAAAGCCGCGTCGGCTGAGTCCGCCGTGCACGTATTGATCGAACCAGCGCAGGATCTCGGGGGCAAAGTCCTTGGCCGTGAGTGTCATGCTGGCGTCCTGTGCGAGAGTCTGGGCGAGGGCATTCTTACCAAGCGCTGCGGCCACCGCAAGCGCCGGCTAGACTGAGGCATCCCCCTTGAGCCGCCCGCCACGATGAACGCCACACCCGAATCCGATCTCGAGCTCGATGCCGTCGTCAGCGCACTGCGCCAGGCCCGCCAGGACTGGCGCGCCAGCCAGCAGCGCCTCAACGAAGCGGGCGGCCGCGAACTGCCCTCGGCCGAGGTGCTGGGCAGCATCGTCGAGGGCCTGCGCGGCGCGCTGTTCCCGATGCGCCTGGGCCCGCCCGAACTGCGCCCGGACGGCGAAGACTTCTTTGTCGGCCACACCCTGCATACCCAGCTGCAGGCGCTGCGCGGCCAGATCCTGCTGGAGCTGCGCCATGCGGCGCGCCAGCCCTCTACCAGTGAGAGCTGCGAGCCAGCCGAGGCGGTGGCCGGCCATGCCGCGGCGCTGACGCGTGCCTTCGCCCACAGCCTGCCCGCCATCCGCCGCCTGCTGGACAGCGATGTGCAGGCCGCCTTCGATGGCGACCCCGCGGCCCGCAGCGTCGACGAGGTGCTGATCTGCTATCCCGGCATCGCGGCCATGATCCACCACCGCATCGCCCACCAGCTCTACCGCCTGGGCGTGCCCCTGCTCGCCCGCATCGTGGCCGAGCTCGCGCATGCCCGCACCGGCATCGACATCCACCCCGGCGCCCAGATCGGCCCCGGGCTGTTCATCGACCACGGCACCGGCGTGGTGATCGGCGAAACGGCGGTGATCGGCCAGCGCGTGCGCATCTACCAGGCCGTGACCCTGGGCGCGCGCAGCTTCCCGGTCGATGCCGAGGGCCATGTGCGCAAGGGCCAGCCGCGCCATCCCATCGTCGAGGACGAGGTGGTGATCTATGCCGGCGCCACCATCCTGGGCCGCATCACGCTGGGGCATGGCTCCACCATTGGCGGCAACGTCTGGGTCACGCGCAGCGTCCCCCCGGGCAGCAACGTCACCCAGGCCAGCTCGCAGCAGGTCTGCGAGGGTGGCAAGGCCTGACCCCCGTGGAGTGACGGTCATGAGCACGCCGCCCGACGCCAAGGCCGACGACGACGGCTTCGACCCCAACGCGCTCCTGCAGCGCTTCGGCGAACGTCTGCGCGAGCTGGATCAACCGGTGGATCTGTCGATCTCGCTGGACGCGCTGCAGGCGCGCCGCGCCGCGCCCGCAGCACCCGCGCCGCGCAGCCAGCTCCGGCCCGAGCGCTGGAACATGGACGACGTCACCGACGTCGAGGACCAGAGCGAACGCCGGCGCGCGCAGGCCTCGGCCGAACTGGCGCTTCAGCGGGCACGGGAAGCACAGGCGCAGCGCCAGCGCGACGCCGCAGCAGCGGCCGAGCGGCGCGCGGTGGAGGCCCAGACCCAACGCCTGTGCGAACTGGCCGAGGCGCAAGCCCGCGCCGCGCTGCTGGCGCAGCAGCGGGCCGAGCGGGAGGCGGCGTTGCGGCTGGCGGCCGAGCGTGCAGCGGCCGAGCAGGCGGCCGCTGAGCGGGCAGCGGCCGAACAGGCAGCAGCCCTGAGGCGGCAGCAACAGCATGAGGCCGCGGAGCGCGCCCAGGCTCAGCGCGCTGCCGATGCCATGGCGGCGGAGCTCAGGCTGGACTTCAGCGCCAAGTTGCCAGCCGCGGCCGCCGAAGCCGATCTCATCGCGAGCATCACCCTGCCCCGCGTGCCGCCGGCAGTGGACGCCAGCTTGCCCGAGCTGCAGCTGCCCGCCTGGACGCCGGCAGCGCCGCTCGATCTGGACGAGTTGGGTGGGCTGATGCGCCAGCTCGCCCGTGACGCCGCGGCCCTGGCGCAGCCGGCGCAAGAACCGACCCTCGTCGACCCGCCGGGCCGCTGACTACCAGCGGCAGCCCTTGTCGCGCGCCGCATCCAGCAGCAGCGGCACCGCCGCCAGCACGCCGGCACCGCTGTAGGCCTCGCGGCAATCCTTCTTGGCGGCGTTCTCCAGGCTCTCGCTGAGCTTGGACTTGCGCTCGGGCGGATGCGCCAGCAGCTCCAGCACGCCGCGCGAGCCCTGCCTGGCGATCTCGCCGCCGCGCGGGCGCCGCCACTCGAGATCCAGCTTGGGCGCGCTCGCGGGCGTGGACGGCGCCGTCGCCACATCCTGGCCCAGACGCGTGCCGGCATCGGGTGCGCCCACCCCCGGCAGCGCCGCACCCGGCAGGCTCGGCGCATCGAAGCGGGGCACAGCCGTTGCGGTGCTGGCCTCGGGCCGCTGCGCCTGGCTCGTGGGCAGGCTTTCGGCGGCGCGGCCGGCCGGGCGCTCCAGCCGCGGCGCGGCATCGGGCGTGGTGCGCGTCACCGCCGCGGGCGTCGCCAGCGGGGGGGCGTCGAAGCTGGGCAGGCTCTCGGCTGGCAGCGCAGGGCTGGCCGGCGCCAGCTCGGTGCTGGCGGGCAGCGGCCGGCTGAGCTGCGGCGCCAGCGCGGGCGTGGCCTTGGTCACCACCGCCGCCGCCTCGGGCAGCTTGGGCGGCTCGAATCTGGGCAGGGCCTCGGCGGCCTGGCTGGGCAAGGCCGCCGGTGCCAGCGGGCTGTGCGCCGGGCGGGCCAGGGCCGGCGCGGGCGCGGCCGTGCTCTTCAGCACCGGCGCCGGCACCTCGGGCAGGGCCGGCGCGGCGAAGCGCGGCAAGGCCTCGGGCAGGGCGGTGTTGAGCATGGGGCTGGCCGTCTCCGTGCTGGGCCGATCCAGCCGCGGCTCGGCCGCCACGGTGGTCTTGAGTACCGGCGGCGGTGCTTCAGACCGGGATTCAGGCGCTTCGGTGCTAACCGAGGGCAACTCGGCCAAGCGGGCCTGCGGCAGGGTCGCGATGCGCTCGGGTCGGCCGCGCTGCAAGTCGGCGGCCGGCTGCGCCTGCCACCTGCCCAGGCGGGCTGCACCGGGTTGCTCGGGCGCGGCCGCCGCCTCGGCCTCGCTGCGCACCGTGCCGCCAAAGCGTTCGCGCCGGGCTTCGCCCACGGCACCGAGATTGGGCAGGGGCGGCGCGGCCGGGCTGCTGCCGCTCTCGCCGGGCGTGCCGCCCAGATCCAGGGTGACATTGAGCCGCCCCCACACGCCCTCACCGGGGCGGGCGCTGCCACCGGGCGTGTTGCCCACCAGCAGCACCAGCCACACATGCAGCAGCAGCGCCAGGGTCAGGCATTGCTGCAGCCGGGTGGGCTGCAGGTCGCCGGAGAACCAGGCCGCTGGTCGGGAGTGTGCGAGGCTGGACAAGTGGCAATGAAGGAGGCTGTCGGGCTGGGATGGGCTACGCGCCGCTGCGCAGTTTAAGGGGGTGATGGCAGCGGGCACAGAAGATGCACGTAAGCAAGAACCACCACAATGCAGCGTCCGTAAGGCCCTAGCATTGGGGCAGGCGCAATTGACGTGCATCAAGCACGCGCGCCCGTTCAGGGAGAAACCGTATGTGGATCTGTCCGCTGCCATCGCGATGAGGCGAGGCCGTTACATCGTCCTGGTGACAGCCAGCTACGCCGTGCTGGCGCTGGCATGGATTCTCTTGTCCGACCAGCTGCTGCTGGCGCTGGTGTCGGCCGAGCGCATGGTCTGGGTGTCCAGCGTCAAGGGCCTGTTCTTTGTGGCGGCGAGCACCGTCTACGTCTACCTGAGCCTGCGTGCGGTGCCCGGCTCGAACACCCCACCCGGCTGGACCCTGCTGGACACGCTGACCCTGGGCGCCACCGGCGCGCCCATGCGGCGCTGGCTGCGCTACCTGTTTGCCGCCGCCATCACCCTGGCGATGCTGTGGCTGCAGCAAAGCCTGCAGTTCGAGGTGCAGCGCCCGCGCCTGATCCTCTACATGCTGCCGGTGATACTGAGCGCGCTGATGGGCGGCCTGGGGCCCGGGCTGCTGGCCACTTGCGTGGCGGCGCTGGGCGCCGACCTGCTGGCACCCGAGCCCCTGCACAGCGACCGCGCCAGCCCGCAGGACCGCCTGCAATGGGCCTTTCTGCTGCTCAATGGCGCCCTGGTGAGCCTGTTGAGTGCACTGCTGCAGCGCTCGCTGGCCAAGCTCTCGCTGAACGCCAGGCTGCTCGACGCGGTGCTCACCGGCAGCTTGGATGCCGTGTTCGTGAAGGACAGGCAGGGCCGCTATCTGCTGGCGAATGCGGCGACGGCCGGCTTCGTGGGCAAGCGCATCGATGAGCTGCTGGGCGCCGACGACCTGGCGCTGTTCGACGCCGAGGGCGCCGCTCGCGTGCGGCAGGCGGATGCCGAGATCATGCGGGCGGGCACGCTGCGCACGCTGGAAGAACAGGTGCGCACGCAGGACGGTCGTGCCTTGGTGTTCGCCGTCACCAAGGGCCCGGTGCGCGACCAGGAGGGCGAGGTGATCGGCCTGTTCGGCATCTCGCGCGACATCACCGAGCAGCGCCGCCGCGAGACCGAGCAGCAGCAGGCGGCCGAGGCGCTGCGTGACCGCGAGCGGCGCCTGGCGCGCGTGCTCGACGGCTCCGACCAGGGCTACTGGGACTGGAATCTGCAGACCCAGCAGTTCCAGGTCAGCGCGCGCTGGGAGACCATGCTGGGCTACCAGCCCGGCGAGATGCTCGTGACCGAGGAGCATTGGCCCGAGCTGGTGCATCCCGAGGACCTGCCGAGGGCGCTGGCCTCGATCGAGCGCCACCTCAGCGGCACCTCGCCCCTGCACGAGGTGGAGATACGGTGCAAGGCCAAGTCGGGCGACTGGCGCTGGGTGCTCTCGCGCGGGCGCATCGTCGAGCGCGATGCCCAGGGCCGGCCGCTGATGTTCTCCGGCACCCATACCGACATCAACGAGCGCAAGCGCCACGAGCTGGAACAGCAGCAGGCCCTGGTGGTGTTCGAGGGCAGCCACGAGGGCATCATGATCGTCAGCCCGGCCCGGTTGATCACCAAGGTCAATCCGGCCTTCAGCCGCATCACCGGCTACAGCGCGCTGGAAGCGGTGGGCCAATCGCCCAGGATGCTGGCCTCCGGCCGCCATGGCCCGAAGTTCTACGAGGAGCTCTGGGCCGAGGTGCAGCGGCATGATTTCTGGCGCGGCGAGATCTGGAACCGACGCAAGAACGGCGAGGTCTATGCCGAGCTGCTGTCGATTTCGGTGGTGCGCGATGCGGCCGGCGAGGTGCGGCATTACATCGGTGCCTTCTCCGACATCAGCCAGCTCAAGGCCCATGAGGCCGAGCTGGACCGCGTGGCCCACTACGACGTGCTGACCGGCACGCCCAACCGCCGCCTGCTCGCCGACCGGCTGCGCCAGGCCATCCAGCATTGCGCGCGCAGCGGCAAGTCCAGCGCCGTCTGCTTCCTCGACCTGGACGGCTTCAAGGCCGTCAACGACCAGTTCGGCCATGCCGTGGGCGACCAGTTGCTGATCAGCGTGGCGTCCCAGTTGCGCGCCGTGATGCGCGCCGATGACACGCTGGCGCGCCTGGGCGGCGACGAGTTCGTGCTGCTGCTCTCCGACATCGGCTCGCCCGAGGAATGCACGCTGATCCTGGACCGCGTGCTGCTGGCGGTGGCACGGCCGGTGCAGATCGGGCCGCACCGCATCCAAACCAGCGCCAGCATCGGCGTGAGCCTCTACCCGGCCGACAACGTCGATGCCGACACCTTGCTGCGCCACGCCGACCAGACCATGGTGCGCGCCAAGGAGGCGGGCAAGAACCGCTACCAGCTCTTCGACCCCGCCAGCGACCGCAAGGCACAGACGCACCGCCAGACGCTGGAGCGGCTGCGTCATGCGCTGGGGCATGGGGAGTTCGCGCTCCACTACCAGCCCAAGGTCGATCTGGTCAACGGCGAGGTGATCGGCGTCGAGGCCCTGATACGCTGGCTGCCGCCGGGCGCGCCCATGGTCGCGCCGGCCGAATTCCTGCCGCACATCCACGGCAGCGATCTGGAGGGCGCCTTCGGCGCCTGGGTGCTGCACGCCGCGGTGGCCCAGGCGGCGGCCTGGCAGCAGGCCGGCGAGGCGGTCAAGGTCAGCGCCAACATCAGCGCCAATCATTTGCTGCAGCCCGATTTCTTCGAGCATCTGCGCAGCGCCCTGGACGCGCATCCGCAGCTGCCACCCTCGCAGCTGGAGCTGGAGGTGCTGGAAACCGCCGAGATCGGCGACATGGAACAGGCCGTCGCCATCCTGCAGCGCTGCCGCGAGCTGGGCGTGCACTTTGCGCTGGACGATTTCGGCACCGGCTATTCCTCGCTGACCTATCTGCGCAAGCTGCCGGTCGATACGCTCAAGATCGACCAGAGCTTTGTGCGCGACATGCTCAGCGACCCCGACGACCTGGGCATCGTGGAGGGCGTGATCCGGCTCGCCGGGGTGTTCCAGCGCAAGGTGATTGCCGAGGGCGTCGAGACCCTGGAGCATGGCGCCCTGCTGCGCCAGCTGGGCTGCCGCCTGGCCCAGGGCTATGGCATCGCGCGGCCGATGCCGGCCGAGGCCTTTGCGGCCTGGCGTCGGCAGTGGGCGCAGGCGCGGCTCTGGTTGCGCCTGCCCGAGCCCCCTTCGAGTTAGGGGCCAGGCGTTTTCTACTCACGCTTACCCGCGCACAGCGCCCGAGCCACCGGCACAGACTGCCTCTGCCGCATGCCGCGGCAGTGCGCGCCGCACACTTCGGCGCCAGGAGATGCAGATGATCAACTTTCGTCGTGAAGCCCTGATCGCCCCGGGCAAGACCGCCAGCGCCATGGCCTTTGCGCATGAGATCGCGGCCTATATGAAGGACGCCTACGGCACCGGCATCGAAGTGAGCATGCCTGTGGGCGGCAATCCCCAGCGCATTGCCTGGTCCGTGCAGTACAAGGACCTGGCCGCCTACGACAGCACCGCCACCAAGCTGCTGACCGACAAGCGCTACTGGGAAATCGTTGGCAAGGGCGCCGACAATTTCCTCCCCGCCGGCTTCGAGGATTCGCTCTGGCGCAGCGTGTGAGCGCCAGGGCGCACCGCCAGCTTTCACCGGCCTGACGTCGGACCTGTTTCGCAACGCCTCGACGGCCCGCCGGGACCCTCCGCCGGCTCGGCAGAGGGTCCCGGCAAGCCTCCTGCCCATGGCCCGGCCCAGGCGGCGTCGCCTGGGCGACAAGTTCCCGGTACTTACCTGTACGTGGAGCCACGCACGTCGGCGCGGCCCGGCTCTGGCATTGTTCAGCGCAGCGCGGCCACGCGGCGGCGCCGGTCCCAGGCCGGCCCGCGCCAGCACGCCGAGCGCCGTTTTCTTCGCACCCTCCCACTCTTCCCGACGAGGCGACCATGAAACACCACACCCCTGCCCTGGCCGCGCTGACGCTGGCCCTCTCCATGCACCTGGCCCACGCCGCCGAACCGATCAAGATCGGCGTCTCCGGGCCCTTCACCGGTGGCTCCTCGTCGATGGGCGTGAGCATGCGCGACGGCGTGCGCCTGGCCGCCGAGGAAATCAACAAGGCCGGCGGCGTGCTGGGCCGCCAGCTGCTGCTGGTGGAGCGCGACGACGAGGCCAAGAACGAGCGCGGCGTGCAGATCGCCCAGGAGCTCATCAACAAGGAGCGCGTCGCCGCCACGGTGGGCTTCATCAACACCGGCGTGGCGCTGGCCTCGCAGCGCTTCTACCAGCAGGCCAAGATCCCGGTGATGAACAACGTCGCCACCGGCTCGCTGGTGACGCACCAGTTCGATGACCAGCCCGACAACTACATCTTCCGCAACGCCGCGCACGACAGCATCCAGGCCCCCATGATCGTGGACGAGGCCATCACCCGCCGCGGGTTCAAGAAGGTGGCGATCCTGGCCGACTCCACCAACTACGGCCAGCTCGGCCGCGCCGACCTGGAGAAGGCGCTGGAGCTCAAGGGCATCAAGCCGGTGGCGGTGGAGAAGTTCAACATCAAGGACGTCGACATGACGGCCCAGCTGCTGAAGGCCAAGGAGGCCGGCGCCGAGGCGATCCTGACCTATGCGATCGGCCCCGAGCTGGCGCAGATCGCCAACGGCATGACCAAGCTGGGCTGGAAGGTGCCGATGGTGGGCAGCTGGACGCTCTCGATGGCCAACTACATCGACAACGCCGGCCCCGGCGGCGAGGGTGCGCGCATGCCGCAGACCTTCATCCAGGAGCCCACCACGCCCAAGCGCCAGAGCTTCATCATCAGCTACCTGAAGACCTTCAACCCGAAGAACGCGCGCATCGACTCGCCGGTCTCGGCGGCCCAGGGCTACGACTCGGTCTACCTGCTGGCCGCGGCCATCAAGCAGGCCGGCGGCACCGAGGGCCCCAAGATCAAGGCCGCGCTGGAGGACCTGAAAACGCCGGTGGAAGGCGTGGTGACCACCTACAGCAAGCCCTTCTCCAAGGGCGACCATGAGGCCATCACCGCCAACATCCCGGTGTTCGGCGAGGTCAAGGGCCAGCGCGTGGTCTATGCCTACGAGGCCGATTTCAAGAAAGCCTCGGAAGTGCGCGTCAAGGATGTCAATGCCAAGGGCGCGCTGACGGTCAAGAAGTAAGAAGCCTCCACGCCCGGGCCGGTCCGGTCCGGGCCGCACTGCGGGACACGCCATGCAAATCCTCACCCAACTCGTGTTCAGCGGCATCGCGCTGGGCATGATTTACGCCGTCATCGCCTTCGGCTACCAGCTCACCTTCGCCACCTCGGACACCCTGAACTTCGGCCAGGGCGAGGCGCTCATGCTGGGCGCCCTGGTGGGCCTGTCGGCGGTCGGCTTCGGCATCAACTACTGGCTGATGATTCCGCTGGTGTGCCTGTTCGGCGCCATCCAGGGCGCGGTGGTGGAACGCATCGGCGTGCGCCCGGCCATCAAGATGAAGTCGGAGTTCGGCTGGATCATGTCCACCATCGCGCTGGGCATCATCTTCAAGAACGTGGCCGAGAACGTCTGGGGCCGCGACGACCTCAAGTTCCCCTCGCCCCTGCCCGAGGCACCGATGCATTTCCTGGGCGCCAACGTCCTGCCGATGGAGGTGCTCGTCGTGGTGGGCGCGCTGCTGATGATGCTGTCGGTGGAGTTCTTCAACCGCCGCTCGATCTACGGCAAGGCGGTGGTGGCCACCTTCAACGACCGCGACGCCGCCAAGCTGATGGGCATCAACACCGGCCTGGTGATCACCTTCTCCTACGCCCTCTCCTCGCTCACCGCCGCCTTTGCCGGCGTGCTGATCGCGCCGCTCACGCTCACCGGCGCCACCATGGGCTCGGTGCTGGGCCTGAAGGCCTTTGCGGTGGCCATCATCGGCGGCCTCACCAGCGGCATGGGCATCGTGGTGGGTGGCGTGATCCTGGGTGTGGCCGAAACCACCACCGGCTTCTACATCTCCACCGGCTACAAGGACGTGCCGGGTCTGGTGCTGCTGCTGATCGTGCTGGCGCTCAAGCCAGCCGGCCTGTTCGGCAAGACTGCGATCAAGAAGGTCTGAGCAGATGAAACCGAAATCCCTCATCGCCGCGGGTCTGGCGATCGCCGCCCTCGCGGCCTTTCCGCTCGCCTCCGGCAACCCCTATTACATCCACCTGGTCGAGACCATCATGATCTATGCGATCGTGCTGTTCGGCCTGGACATCGTGGTGGGCTACACCGGCCAGGTTTCGCTGGGCCATGCCGGCCTGTTCGGCATCGGCGCCTACACCGCCGGCGTGCTGGTGCTCAAGCTGGGCGCCTCGATCTGGCTCACCCTGCCGGCCGCGATCGCGCTCACCGCCGCCTTCGGCGCGCTGCTGGCCTTGCCGGCGCTGCGCGTCACCGGCCCCTATCTGGCGATGGTGACGCTGGCCTTCGGCACCATCATCCAGATCCTCATCAACGAGATGAGCTTCCTCACCGAGGGACCGATGGGCATCACGCTCACCAAGCCCAGCCTGTTCGGCCACCAGCTCGACGAGACCGAGTTCTACTGGGTGGTGGCGCTGATGCTGCTGGCCTCGCTGGTGTTCGTGCACCGCGTGCTGCGCTCGCACCTGGGGCGCGCCTTCGAGGCGCTGCGCGGCAGCCCGGTGGCGTCCGATTGCATGGGCGTCTCGGTGTATCGCTACAAGGTCTATGCCTTCGTCATCAGCGCCGGCCTGGCCGGCCTGGCCGGTGCGCTGTACGCCTATTCCGAGCAGTACATCTCGCCCAACACCTACAACTTCGAGCAGACCGTGCTGTTCCTGCTGGCCATCATCATGGGCGGCCGCAAGACCCGCACCGGCGCGCTGCTGGGCGCGGCCATCATCGTGATGCTGCCCAAGCTGCTGGACGACCTGGAGATGTTCCGCATCGTCTCGGTGCTGCTGGCGCTGGTGGTGGCCGTCTCATCGGCGGTGGCGCTCAAGCGCGGCAAGGCCAGCCTGCAGGCGGCCCTGATCCCGGTGGTGGGCAGCGTGGCGCTGGCGGCCGTCTCCTTCAAGCTGCAGACCATGACGGACTGGCGCCTCTCGGTGTTCGGCCTGATCACGCTGTTCGTCGTCTACTACCTGCAGGACGGCATCGTCGGCTTCGTGCGCAACGCCCTCAACCTGCGCGGCCATGCGGCCAGCGACGCCGACACCGCGGCCCAGCTGCCCGCCGGCGCCGATGCGCTCAGCAAGGCCGGCGGCGCGACCAGCCAGGGCGCCACCCTGCTGGAGGCCAAGGGCGTGCTGATGCAGTTCGGCGGCCTGAAGGCGCTCAACGAGGTCGATCTCGCCATCAAGCGCGGCAGCATCCACGGCCTGATCGGCCCCAACGGCTCGGGCAAGAGCACGATGATGAATGTGCTCACCGGCATCTATGTGCCCACCGCGGGCTCGGTGAGCTTTGCCGGCGCCTCGCTGGCCGGCCGCAGCTCCTCGGACATCGCGCTCTCCGGCATTGCCCGCACCTTCCAGAACGTGCAGCTGTTCGGCGAGATGACGGCGCTGCAGAACGTGCTGGTGGGCCTGCACCACAGCTTCCGCAGCAATCTGCTCGACGTGGCCCTGCACCTGCCGCGCTATCTGCGCGAGAACCACCAGGCCAGCGCGCGCGCCTTCGGCCTGCTGCGCTTCGTCGGCCTGGAGCAGCTCGCCGGCGAGGAGGCGCGCAACCTGCCCTATGGCAAGCAGCGCCTGCTGGAGATCGCCCGCGCGCTCGCGCTGGACCCGCAGCTCTTGCTGCTAGACGAGCCCGCCGCCGGCCTCACCGCGCCCGACATCAAGGAGCTGCTGGCCATCATCCAGAAGATCCGCGAGCACGGCGTCACCGTGATCCTGATCGAGCACCATATGGACGTGGTGATGAGCCTCTGCGACACCGTCTCGGTGCTGGACTTCGGCCAGAAGATCGCCGAGGGCCTGCCGGCCGCGGTGCAGGCGGATGAGAAGGTGATCGAAGCCTATCTCGGCGGCCAGGCCGCCTGAATGGAGCCCCTGGCCCGCGGCGTACCTCGGGCCATCCCCCGAGGGGATGCGGGCCGGCTTGGGGCGGCCCGGCGCTCGGCCCGCCGGGAAGCACAAAGGAACAAGAGATGTTGACCATCAAGAACCTCAGCGCCGGCTACGGCAAGGTGCAAGTGCTGCACGGCATTTCCATGGACGTGCCCAAGGGCAAGGTCGTGACCCTGATCGGCTCCAACGGCGCCGGCAAGACCACCACCATGCGAGCCATCTCCGGCATGATCGCGCCCACCGCGGGCGAGATCAGCCTGAACGGCAAGCGCATCGACGGCCAGGAGTCCTACACCATCGCGCGCCAGGGCCTGGCCCATTCGCCCGAGGGCCGGCGCGTCTTTGCCACCATGACGGTGACCGACAACCTGCGCCTGGGCGCCTTCCCGCGCTACACCGGCGCACGCCCGAGGGGCGATGTGGAGGCCGATCTGCAGCGCGCCATGGAGCTGTTTCCGCGCCTCAAGGAGCGCCGCCTGCAGCTGGCCGGCACGCTCTCGGGCGGCGAGCAGCAGATGCTGGCGATGGCACGCGCCACCATGCTCAACCCCGAGGTGGTGCTGCTGGACGAGCCCTCGATGGGCCTGGCGCCCATCCTGGTGGAAGAGGTGTTCCGCATCATCTCCAGGCTCAAGAGCGAGGGCGTCACCATGCTGCTGGTGGAGCAGTTCGCCGCCGCCGCGCTGGGCGTGGCCGACTACGGCTATGTGCTGGAGAACGGCCGCATCTCGCTGCACGGGCCGGCGCATCAGCTGCGCGACGACCCGGCGGTGAAGGCCGCCTACCTGGGCGGCGGGCACTGAATGCTAAGCTGATCGGCCAACCAAGGAGTTGCCATGCCCGGACTGCTGCCCAACATCGATCCCGACGGCCTGCTGGAATATTCCGTCGTCTTCACCGACCGCGCGGTGAACCATATGTCGCAGAAATTCCAGGGCGTGATGCGCGACATCTCGGCCGTGCTGAAGGAGGTCTACCGGGCGCGCGCGGCCATCGTCGTGCCGGGCAGCGGCAGCTTCGGCATGGAAGCGGTGGCGCGCCAGTTCGCCCATGGCAAGAAGACCCTGGTGCTGCGCAATGGCTGGTTCAGCTACCGCTGGACGCAGATCTTCGAGGCCGGCCAGATCCCCGCCGAGCAGACCGTCTTGAAGGCACGGCGCAGCAGCCCGGGCGCACAGGCGCCGTTTGCGCCGGCCCCGATCGAGGAGGTGGTGGCCAGCATCCAGGCCCAGCGTCCGGACTTCGTGTTCGCCCCGCATGTGGAAACCGCCGCCGGCATGCTCTTGCCCGACGACTATCTGCGCGCCGTGGCGGAGGCCGCGCACGCGGTGGGTGCCCTGTTCGTGCTGGACTGCATCGCCTCGGGTGCGCTCTGGGTCGACATGGCGGCCACCGGGGTCGATGTGCTGATCAGCGCGCCGCAAAAGGGCTGGAGCGGCTCGCCCTGCTGCGCCTTCGTGATGCTCAGCGAGCGCGCCCATGCCGCAATAGCCACCACCACCAGTTCCAGCTTCGCGATGGACCTGAAGAAATGGCTGCAGATCATGGAGGCCTACGAGGGCGGCGGCCATGCCTACCACGCCACCATGCCCACCGATGCGCTGACGGCGACGCGCGACGTGATGCTGGAGACGCGCGCCTATGGCTTCGAGCGCCTGCGCCAGGAGCAGCTGGCGCTGGGCCGCCAGGTGCGCGCGCTGCTGGAGGCGCGCGGCTTCGCCAGCGTGGCCGCGCCGGGCTTTCAGGCGCCCGGCGTGGTGGTGAGCTACACCACGCTGGACGGGCTGCACAACGGCAAGTCCTTCCTGGCGGAGGGCATCCAGAGCGCCGCCGGCGTGCCGCTGCAGTGCGACGAGGGGCCGGAGTTCAAGAGCTTCCGCATCGGCCTGTTCGGCCTCGACAAGCTGCACGCCCCCGAACGCAGCGTGGCGAATCTGGCGCAGGCGCTGGATCGCATCCTTGGCGCTGCCGAGCAGCGGGCGGCCTGACGTCGCCTATGTCCCATTACACCGCCCTGGTCGAATGGCAGCGCGCCGCGGACGCGCGCTTCAACGACAACCGTTATTCCCGCGCGCACCGCTGGAGCTTCGATGGCGGTGCCAGCGTGCCCGCCTCCAGCTCGCCCCAGGTGGTGCGCCTGCCCTTCTCCGACGCCAGCGCCGTGGATCCCGAGGAAGCCTATGTGGCGGCGCTTTCCAGCTGCCACATGCTGTGGTTCTTGAGCCTGGCGGCGCGCGACGGCTATGTGGTGGACAGCTACCGCGACGCCGCCGAGGGCCTGATGGCGCACAACGCGGCCGGCAAGGAAGTGATGACCGACGTGACGCTCAAGCCCGCCATCGCCTTCAGCGGTAGCAAGGTGCCCAGCGATGCCGAGCTGGCGCGCCTGCACCACGAGGCGCATGAGAGCTGCTACCTCGCCAACTCCGTGCGCACCGAGATCAGGGTGGCGGGGACTTGGAGCCACCGCCCCTGAGCAGCAGCAGGGCCGCGGTGGCCAGCAGGCCCAGCCCGGCCGACAGCCATAGCGCGGCCGCGCCCCAGGCGTCCAGGCACAGGCCGAACAGCCAGGGCGCCAGCGCCTGTGCCACGCGCGTCGGTGCCATCAGCACACCCTGGCGCCGGCCATAGCCCTGCGGCCCGAACAGCGCCAGCGGCAAGCTGCCCTTGACGATGGTGAGGATGCCGTTGCCGCCGCCATGCAGCAGCCCGAACAGCGCGGCCAGCGGCGCACCGAAGACGGCCAGCGCGATGGCGCCGAGCGGATGCAGGGCGGCCGCCAGCCGCGCCACCCAGAGCGGATGGACGCGGCGCAGCAGGCCATATTCCAGCAGCCGCGCGCCCACCTGGGCCGGGCCGATCAGCGCGCCCACCGCCACCGCCGCGGCCAGGGTGCTGCCACTGGCCTGCAGCAGCCGCGGCAGATGCGCGGCCATGGCGGTGCTGATGAAGCCGCTGATGGCAAACACCAGCGCCAGCAAGGCCGCGGCGCGCACACCGGCCGGCGCGGGCTCGGCAGCGCTGGCGTGTTCCGCCTGCGCCGCCTGGCCAGCCACCGGCGCCGCCAGGCCCGGCAACCAGGCATTCAAGGGCAGGCCGATCAGCAAATGCAGCGCGGCCCAGCCAAAGCAGGCGCCGCGCCAACCCCACAGCTGCTCCATCAAGGTGCTGAGCGGCCAGCCCAGGGTGCTGGCAAAGCCGGCGATCAGGGTGATGCCGGTGATGGCGTTGCGCGCGCCCTGGCCGTAGAGCCGCACCAGCGCGGCGAACGCCGCCTCGTACAGGCCTGCGCCCATCGCCAGGCCCAGCAGCAGCCAGGCGGCGAACAGGCTCGCCGCACCCTGAGCCAGCCCCAGTGCCTCGAGGCCCAGCGCGAACAGCGCGCTGGTGAGCATCAGCACCGGCCGGCCGCCGCGGCGGTCGATGGCACGGCCGGCCCAGGGGCCCAGCAGGGCCGACACCACCAGCGCCAGCGAGAAGGCGGCGAACACCGTGGCCGGCGTCACGCCCAGCTCGCGCGACATCGGCGTGGCCAGCATCGCCGGCAGGTAGTAGGACGAGGCCCAGGCCAGGGTCTGGGCCGCGCCCAGGCTCAGCACCGTGCCGGCACGGGCCGCCGCCAAGGGCTCAGCCACAGCAGCGCGCCGTGGTGGCCTTCGGCGCCGCCCCGCAGCAGGACTGCGCCGCAGCCGCCGGGGCGGCCTCGCCGGCGCTGCAGACGCCGGTCTCCGGCAGGTCCAGCTCCACCCGGTCGGCGGCCTCCAAATCCCCCGCCAGCGCCGCCACCACCGAGCGTGCCTGCTCGAAGCCGGTGGCCATCAGGAAGGTGGGCGCGCGGCCATAGCTCTTCACGCCCAGGGTGTAGAGGCCGGGCTCGGGATGGGCCAGCTCGCGATGCCCATGCGGGCGCACCGTGCCACAGCTGTGCAGGTTGGGGTCGATCAACGGGCCCAGCGCCTCGGTGGACTCCAGCCAGGGGTCCAGCCTGACGCGCAGCTCGCTAGCCAGGCCCAGGTCGGGGCGCTGCCCGGTGGCGCAGATGATCTCGTCGAAGCCGTCCAGCCGCAGCGCCTGACCTTGTGAATCGCTGCCCAGCACGCTGAGCTTGCCGTCAGCAAGGCGCAGCTCGGCGATGCGCAGCCCGCTGATGAACTCCAGCGCGCCGCTGGCCTGCAGCGCCTGCAGCGCCGTGCCCAGCTGGCCGCGTGCCGGCAGCGCGTCGGCCGCACCGCCGCCGAACACGCGTTTCAGTGCCGGCGAGCGCACGCCCCAAGCCAGGCGCGTGCCCGGCACCTGCTGCGCCAGCTCCGCCAGCGCCAGCAAGGCATTGGCGGCCGAGTGACCGGCCCCCACCACCAGGGTGCGCCTGCCGGCATAACGATCTCGATGCGCACCCAGCACATCGGGGATGCCGTAATGGATCTGCGCCGCCGCCTCGGCCTCGCCCAGCGCGGGCAGGCCGCCGGCGCCCAGCGGGTTGGGCTGGCCCCAGGTGCCGGTGGCATCGATCACCGCGCGGGCGCGAATCTCCAGCGTGCGGCCGCCCTGCTCGGCGCGGATCACGAAGGGCGCCTGCTCGCGGCCGGCGCTCTTGACCTTGTCGAAGCCCTCGCGGCTGATGGCCGTCACGCGGGTGTTGAGCCGCAGGCCGCGCGCCACCTCGGGCAGGCCGGCGAAGGGCTGGAGCACGCGCTCCACCACCTCGAGCGCCAGCGGCAAGGCCTCGGCGTCGGGCGCCTGCCAGCCGCTGGCGGCCAGCTGCCCGGCCATCTGGGCGTCGATGTTGTAGCGCCAGGACGAGAACAGGCGCACATGGCCGTAGTCCAGCAAATGCGCGCCCACCGTCGGTGCGGCCTCCAGCGCCACAAAGGGCAGGCCGCGCGCGATCAGCTGCGCCACCGCGGCCAGGCCCACCGGGCCGGCACCCAGCACCGCCACCGGCAGCGCTGCATTCGATTGCTTCGTCAGGGACATGATGTCGATTCCTTCTTGGCCGTGGGCGGCAGGCAGCAATTGGCTGCGGTATCCGCCTGCAGGGCCTTCAAGAGCAGTAGCAGGGAACTCTCCACCGCCGCCCGCTCGCGCTCGTCAAGCGCGCCCAGCAGGTCTTCGGCATGGGTGTCGAGGGTTTTGTTCAGTTCACGCGTGGTGCGTGCGCCGTCGGCGGTGAGCGTGACGAGCCAGCTCCTTGCGTCGCTCGGGTTCGGCTCCTTGCTCACCAAGCCACGCGCGACCATGCCCTCCACCGCACGCGACACCCAGCTCTTCTCCAGGCTGAGGCGGGTGCCGAGTTCCGAGAGCGGCAGCGGGCCGGAGCGCGCCAGCTCGGTGAGCAGATGGCACTGGGTGCTGGTGGTGCGGCAGCAGTCCGCCACGACGCGCTGGGCGCGCGTGTACAGGCGCGCCACTTCGCGCAGCAGGCCGCCAGGCGGGGCATTTTTGGGGCTCATGTGGTGGTGTATAGCAACTATTCAGGCGCACGATAAGAGTCCCGTTACCAGTTGTCAACAGCAACTACTTGATCCAAAAACAGGCGGAGCCAGGCCCCGCCTCTTGCCATCTGCACTCAGGCTCGCGCCGCCCCCAGCAGGCGATGCATGCCCATGGCCAGCAAGGCCCCCGCGAGCTCGGCCAGCACAAAGCCCGGCGCGCTGGCCGGCGCGATGCCCGCAAAGCTGTCGCTGAAGAGGCGGCCGAACACGGCGGCCGGATTGGCGAAGGAGGTCGATGCGGTAAACCAGTAGGCCGCGCCGATATAGCAGGCCACCATCGCGGCCACCCGCTCGGCGGGCGCGCGCAGTATCACCAGCAGCAGGCCGAAGGTGGCCACGCCCTCCGCGATCCACTGGCCCTGGCCGCCGCGCAGCTTGGCGGAGAACTGCAGGACGGGCAGCTCGAACATCGCGTGCGCAGCCCAAGCGCCCAGCATCGCGCCCAGCAGCTGAGCCGCCACATAGGGCAAGAGCTGGCCGCGCGGCAAGGCGCCACGCAGCGCCATCACCAGCGAGACGGCCGGGTTGAAGTGGGCGCCGCTGAGCGGGCCGAAGACCTCGATCAGGACATAGAGCCCGCCCACCGTGGCCAGGGTATTGGCCAGCAGCGCGATCGCCACATTGCCGCCGGCCAGGCGCTCGGCCATGATGCCCGAGCCGATCACCACCGCCAGCAGCAGGGCCGTGCCCATGGTTTCGGCCAATAACTTTCTCGAAACGGTCACGGTCATGTTCAGCTCTTGGCGATCTGTTCGAGCGCAGCCTTCAGCTCGGTCTGGCTCAGGCTCTCCAGCGGCAAGGCCAGCAGCTGCAGCATGCGGTAGCCGATCGCCTGGCGCGTCAGCTCGAAGGCGCGCTGCTTGCCCGCGTCGCCGCCCTCGGCGTTCGACGGGTCCGGGTAGCCCCAGTGCACCTTCACCGGTTGACCCCGGCCGCCAAAGAACACCGGGCATTGCTCGGCCGCAGCGCTGTCGCACACGGTGATGACGATGGACAGCGGCGGCGCGTCGGGGCCGGTGAATTCGTCCCAGCTCTTGCTGCGGTAGCCCGCCACCTCGACGCCCGCGTTTGTCAGCGCCTCCAGGGCAAAGGGGTTGAGCCGGCCGCTCGGGGCGCTGCCGGCGCTGTGGGCGCGTACCTCCCTGCCCAGCTTTTGGGCCAGATGGTTGAGCATGCCCTCGGCGAGCACGCTGCGGGCGGAGTTGTGGGTACAGAGGATGAGGACGTGCGTGGTCATGGTCTTGACGATGTCTGGGTCGATCAGCGTTGTCCGATGTCGCGCACCGCCTGCTGCAGCGACAGCTTGTCCAGCGACGGGATCGGCAGCGCCAGCATCAGCTCGATGCGGCGCTTGAGTGCCAGCGCGGTGTCTTGAAAAGCCTGCAAGCGCTGGGCCTCGCTGCCCTCCACCGCGGCCGGATCGGGCAGGCCCCAATGCGCACTCAAGGGCTGACCCGGCCAGACCGGGCAGACCTCGCCCGCTGCGTTGTCGCAGACGGTGAACACGAAGTCGAGCGCGGGCGCGCCGGCTGCTTGCGCAAATTCGGCCCAGCTCTTGCTGCGCAGTCCCTCGGCCGGGATCTGCAGCCGCGCCAGCGTCTGCAGGGTGAACGGATGCACCGCGCCGGCCGGCCGGCTACCCGCCGAATACGCCCGGAAACGCCCATGCCCGAGCTGGTTCAGCAGCGCTTCGGCCAGGATGGAGCGGGCCGAGTTGCCCGTGCAGACAAAGAGGACTTGGTAGGCCATGGTGGTGAGTTGAGTGGTTCGTTCAGCAAACGCAGGACTTGGCCGCCGGGCTGAGGCAGGCCTCGCCCTGGCAGCAGTTCTCGGTCAGATAGGCCAGCAGCGCGTTCATCTGCTCGAAGGCGGCGCGGTAGACCAAGTTGCGGCCCAGCCGCTCCTGGCTCACCAGGCCGGCATTCGCCAGTTCCTTGAGGTGAAAGGACAGGGTGGCAGCCGGCAGTTCCAGCGCCTCGGCCAGCGCGCCTGGCGTCAGCCCCTCCTGCCCCGCCACCACCAGCAGGCGGAACACCTTGAGCCGGTGGCTTTGCGCCAGCGCGGCCAGGGCACGGATGATGATCTGTTCGTCCATAATTCGATTATTCTACGTTTATGGAACTATTGATGCAAGACAAAGCCAAGACGGCCATGCTGCGCGAAACTGATGACATGCCGATGAACCGCTTACCCAAGGAGTCCACCATGCGCCAATTGCAGATCTACGACCCGGCCCTGTGCTGCAGCAGCGGCGTTTGCGGCGCGCAGCTCGACGCCAGCTTGGTGCAGGCCAGCGCCGATCTCGACTGGGCACGCAGCGCCGGTGCCCGTATCGAGCGATTCAACCTGGCCAGCGAGCCGCTGGCCTTCGCCCAGCAGGCCGAGGTGAAAGCCTTTCTGGAGCGCGCCGGCCAGGACGCCCTGCCCCTCACCCTGCTGGACGGCCAGGTGATGCTGGCGGGGCGCTATCCGAGCCGGCAGCAGCTGGCGCAGTGGCTGGGGCTGCCGCTGGCCGCGCCCGAAAATACCTGCTGCAGCGGCGGCAGCTGCTGCGCCTGAGACCCAGCCAGGGACGCCACCATGCACATGCTTGAAAACCTGCCGCGCTTTGCCTTCTTCACCGGCAAGGGCGGCGTGGGCAAGACCTCGCTGGCCTGCGCGGCGGCGCTGCAGTTGGCCGACGCCGGCAAGCGCGTGCTGCTGGTCAGCACCGACCCGGCCTCCAATGTGGGCCAGGTGTTCGGCGTCAGCATCGGCAACGCCATCACGCCGATCGCGGCGGTGCCCAATCTCTGGGCCATCGAGATCGACCCGCAGGCCGCTGCCCAGGGCTACCGCGATCGCATCGTCGGCCCGGTGCGCGGCGTGCTGCCCACCGACGTGGTGAAGGGCATCGAGGAGCAGCTCTCCGGCGCCTGTACCACCGAGATCGCCGCCTTCGACGAATTCACCGGCCTGCTCACCGACCCGGCGCTGATTGAGCGTTACGAGCATGTGCTGTTCGACACCGCGCCCACCGGCCACACCATCCGCCTGCTGCAGCTGCCGGGCGCCTGGAGCAGTTTTCTGGAGGCCGGCCAGGGCGATGCCTCCTGCCTGGGCCCGCTGGCCGGGCTGGAGAAGCAGCGCACCCAATATGCGGCCGCGGTGGCGGCACTGGCCGACCCGGCGCGCACGCGCCTGGTGCTGGTGGCGCGCGCCCAGGCCTCGGCGCTGCGCGAGGTGGCGCGCACCCATGAAGAGTTGCAGCGCGTCGGCATGCAGCGCCAGTTCCTGGTCATCAACGGCGTGATGCCGGCGGCCGAGGCCGAGCACGATGCACTCGCCGCCGCCATCGTGCGGCGCGAGCAGGCCGCGCTGGCCGGCATGCCGGCGGCCTTGCGGGAGCTGCCTTGCGAGCAGCTGCCGCTCAAGCCCTTCGATCTGGTCGGCCTGGAGGCGCTGCGCGGCTTCTTCGGCGCCAACCCGTCGCTGCCGGCCGGCGCCCCGGCGCTGCCGCTGCAGCCGGCCCGCCTGGCCGCGCTGGTGGATGAGCTGGCCGCGGCCGGCCATGGCCTCATCATGCTGATGGGCAAGGGCGGCGTGGGCAAGACCACGCTGGCCGCGGCGGTGGCGGTGGCGCTGGCGCAGCGCGGCCTGCCGGTGCACCTGAGCACCTCGGACCCGGCCGCCCACCTGGCGGAAACGCTCAGCGGCCAGCTCGAGCACCTGAACGTCAGCCGCATCGACCCGCAGGCCGAAACCCTGCGCTATCGCGAGCAGGTGCTGGCCAGCAAGGGCAAGAACCTGGACGCGCAAGGGCGCGCCCTGCTGGAGGAGGATTTGCGCTCGCCCTGCACCGAGGAGATCGCGGTGTTCCAGGCCTTCTCGCGCATCATCCGCGAGGCCGGCCGCAAGTTCGTAGTGATGGACACCGCGCCCACCGGCCACACCCTGCTGCTGCTGGATGCCACCGGCGCCTACCACCGCGAGATCGCGCGGCAGATGAAGGACAGCAGCCTGCACTTCACCACCCCGATGATGCAGTTGCAGGACCCGGCCCGCACCAAGGTGCTGATCGTCACCCTGGCCGAGGACACGCCGGTGCAGGAGGCCGCCCAGCTGCAGGCCGATCTGAAGCGCGCCGGCATCGAGCCCTGGGCCTGGGTGATCAATATGAGCGTGGCGGCGGCCCCGCGCAGCAACTCGGCCCTGATGCAGCAGCGCGCCCTCAAGGAGCGCGCGCAGATCGACAAGGTGGCGCAGCAGCACGCACCCCGGCATGCCATCGTGCCGCTGCAGGCCGAAGAGCCGGTGGGCGTGGCGCGGTTGGCCGCGCTGGCCGCAGCTTAGGCTCAGCTCTTGCCGAACTTGGCCTTGGCCGCCGTCACGCAACTGGCCTTGGCATCGCCCGCCAGCGCTTCGCACTTCTCGGCCGCCACCTTGTAGTCGGCATCACGCTTCTCGTCCAGGGCCTCGACCTTGGCCTCGACGATGCGCTTGCTCAGCTTGGCATCGGCCAGTGCCTTGGTCTCGACCGCCTTGGCCTCCTTGCGGCAGACGTCGCGGGCATTGCCGGCCTGGTCGTCGCAGCGCTCCTTGGCCACGGCGTAGCCGGCCTCGGCACGCGCCACCTCGAGCTTGGTCCAGTCTTCCTGCTTGCCGCTGTAGTTGTAGGCCAGCTCATGCTTGGCGATCTTTTCCTTGGCCTTGGCCTGCTCGACGCAGATGTCCTTGGCATTGCCGGCCTGGCTGGCGCAGGCGGCCTTGTCGATCTTGTAGTCGGCGCTGATCCTGTCCATGGCGCTGCCGTATTCGAGCTTGCTGAGCGTGGTGGCGTGGGTCATCTGCGCGAGCAGCAGGGTGCTGGCCAGGGCCAGCGAGGTCTTGAGCATGGTGACGTTGTGCATGGTGTTCCTAGGTTGAAAGCTGAGACTCAGACGCGCGGTTCGCCCTGACGGTTGACGCTGATGGTGGCCCCCGGGGGCGAGGTCATCTGCACGCGGTAGTCGCGACCGCGGAATTCATAGCTCACGTCCCAGTACTCGGGGCGAGGGTCGCCGGCCACGCTCTCGCAGCGCTGCACGTTCTGCGTGGTCACCGGGCGGCCGTCGCGGTCGCGCCCGATATTGGCGCCCAGCGCCGCACCGGCCACGGCACCACCGACGGTGGCGATGTCCCTGCCGGTGCCGCCGCCGATCTGGTGGCCGAGGATGCCGCCTATCACCGCACCCGCCAGCGCCGCGGGCACGTTCGCCTCGCGACGGTCCTGCGGGATCTGCTCGCGCTCGGTCCAGCAGCGCCGCTCGGGCGTGCCCACCACCGCGCGCACCGAGGTGACGGTGGCGTCATAGAGACGCTCGCCGCCGCGGCGGCGGTAGTCCTGCTGCACCAGCGGCGCCGGGGCATAGCGGTCTTCGTCGATGCGGGCGTTGCGGTCCACGGCGCGTACCGAGGAGATGCGGTCGTTCAGCCCCATGGCCTGCAGCGAGGCGTAGCGGCCCTGGCGCAGCACCACGCAGCGTCCGCCGAAGCGCACGTCCTCGCAGACCTCCCAGCGGTCGCGCTGCACCACCACCGAGGACGCGCGGTCGTTGAACCCGTAGCGCTCCAGGTTGCGGATCTGCTGGCCGGTGTTGAAGCTGCGGCCCTGAAAGCCCTCGCGTTCATAGAAGGTGACCTGGGCCCCAGCCTGCGCGGCCAGCGTCAGGCCAGCCAGCAAGGCGGTCAATCGAAGCATCTTGTTCATGGTTCCCTCCAGGGGAGATCAGCGGCATCGCGCCACGGTCTGCAGTGTGCGAGCCGCGCCACCGCGCGCCCAGCGGCCAAGGCCGGCATGTGCTGTAGTCGCCGTCCTACAGCCGACCCTACGCTGCATCCATTGGCAAGGCCTGGCCCCGGCGCGCACACTCGCGTTTGATGGCCACCCTGCGCACCTATCTTGTCGAAGACAGCCCCTTGCTGCGCGAGAGCCTGAGCGCGACCCTGGAGGAGCTGGTGCCGCTGCAGATGGTGGGCGCCGCCGACGACGAGCCCAGCGCCCTGCACTGGCTGACCCAGCATGGCCGCGAGGTCGATCTGGTGATCTTGGACATCTTCCTCAAGCAGGGCTCGGGCCTGGGAGTGCTGCGCGCCACCCAGAGCCCGTCGCCGCCCTACCAGCTGGTGGTGCTGAGCAACTACGCCACGCCCGAGCTGCGGCGCAGCTGCCTAGCCCTGGGCGCCGCCCAGGTGTTCGACAAGTCGCATGAGATCGAGGCGCTGGTGCGCTACTGCCAGCAACTCAGCGGATCAGGCCATGCTTGAGCGCGTAGTAGGTCAGGTCGCTGTTGCTGGCCAGATGCATCTTCTCCATCACCCGGGTGCGGTAGGTGCTGATGGTCTTCACGCTCAGCGACATGCCCTCGGCCACATGGCCCACCGTCTCGCCCTGGGCCAGGCGCAGGAACACCTGCAGCTCGCGCTCTGACAGCTGCAGATGCGCGGGCTGGTCGGCATGCTTGTCGCCCAGCTCCTCGGCCAGCTGCTCGGCCACACCGGCAGAGATGTATTTGCGGCCGCGGCACACCGTGCGTATCGCCTTGACGATCTCGTCGGGGTCGCAATCCTTGCCCAGATAGCCGCTGGCCCCCTGGCGCAGCAGCGTGGTGGCGTATTGCGACTCGGCAAAGCCGCTCAATATCAGCACCGGCAGCTCCGGCGCGCGCGCCTTCACGGCCACCAGTGTGTCCACGCCGCTCTGCTCGGGCATGCCGATGTCCAGCAGCATCACGTCCAGCCCGCCCTGGCGCAGCAGCGCCATCGCCTCGCGGCCGTTGGCGGCCTCGCCCACCACCTGGAAGTCGGCCTGCTCCGCAAAATACTGGCGCAGGCCGGCGCGAACCAGCGCATGATCGTCGACGATGGCAATGCGTATCACGATCTCTCCTTCGCACGCGCGGCGGGCGCGGACCGGATGAAGTTCTTCAGGCTGCTGCAGCGACAAGCGATTGTGTGCCTGTTGGCGGGCCTGGCCTTGCTGTGCCTGCTGCTGGCACCCTGGGCCTGGCTGCAACTGGCCGCGCTGGCCCTGCTGGTGCTGCTGCTGTATCAGAGCCTGGCCCGGCAGCAGGCCGCGCACGACACCTTGCATTTGATGGTGGCCGAGCGCACCGCCGAATTGATTGACCTGGCGCAGCACCTGCAATGGGCGCGCGAAGACGAGCGCCAGCGTGTGGCACGCGACCTGCACGACGAGCTGGGCGCCCTGCTCACCTCGGCCAAGCTGGACGCCGCGCGCATCCGCTCGCGCCTGGGCGGCTCCGCGCCCGAGGCGAGCGAGCGGCTGGCGCATCTGGTGCAGTCGCTCGACGAGGTGATCGCGCTGACGCGCCGTATCGTCGAGGACCTGCGCCCCTCGGCGCTGGGCAATCTGGGCCTGGCGGCCACGCTGGAGATCCTGGCACAGGAATTTGCCGCGCGCTCGAACGTCACGGTGCATTGCAGCGTCACACCGGTACGCCTGAGCCCGCGCGCCGAGCTGGCGGTGTACCGGCTGGTGCAGGAGGCCATCAACAACATCAGCAAGTACGCGGCGGCGCGCCAGGTCTGGATCACGCTGGCCAGCCAGGGCGCGCAGGTGCAGGTCTCGGTGCGCGACGACGGCCGCGGCTTCGACAGTGACCACCCGGGCGGCACCTCGCGCGGCCTGCTTGGCATGCGCTACCGCGTGGAGGCCGAGCAGGGGCGGCTGCGCATCCGCTCGGCACCCGGCCAGGGCACGCTGATCGAGCTGAGCCTGCCGCAGCTGGCCGAAACCTAGTCGCCCGGCTTGGTGTCGTGAAAGACGTGCCCTAGCCGCGCGCGCTTGGCCGTGTACATCGCCATGTCGGCGTTCTTGAGCAGGGATTCGGCGCAGGCACCGTCGAAGGGGAACACGGCGATGCCGATGCTGGGCTGGATCTGCAGGCTCAAGGCCCCTACCGTCATCGGTGCGGACACCGCCTGATAGAGCTTGTTGGCCAGCTGCAGCAGCGGCCGCGGGTCCGCATCGGTGGCACGCAGGCAGGCGAACTCGTCACCGCCGATGCGGCTCACCATGTCGCTGGCCCGCACCGCACGCCGCAGCCGCGCCGCCACGATCTTCAGCACCGCGTCGCCGGCGGCGTGGCCATGCTCGTCATTGACGCGCTTGAAATCATCCAGGTCCAGATACAGCACCGCCACCGCGGGCTGCTCGGGTCGCGCCTGCTGGATCGCCTGGGCCAGGCGCTGGCCGAAGAAGCGGCGGTTGGGCAGATCGGTGAGGCCGTCGTGCAAGGCCTGGTACTGGGCCTGGCGCGCGCCATCGCGGCTGCCGGCCAGGTCGGCGCGCGCCTGCGCCAGATAGACCTGGGTGTCGAACAGCGCCAGCTCCAGCTGCCGCCGGCGCCGCAGCTCATGGGCGATGCCCTCCTGCAACTGCGCCAGCGCATCGGCACATTCGAGCAGCGGTCCGGCTTCGGGCTCCTGCGCCAGCTGGCGCAAGCGCCCGCCCACCGCCCCCAACATGACGGGCAGGTCGGCCGGTGCCAGGCCGTTGTGCGCGGCCGGCGGGGCCTGCGCCTCGGCCACAGGCGCCAGCTCAGACCGGCTCGCCGGTACCAGGCTGCCGCGCTGCGGCACGCCCGCTGGATCGGGATGGATCATCCGGAAGCTCCCCTTGGTGGATGCCGTCATGACAGCGCCAGCGCCAGATTTGAAGCGAAGCCCGGCAAACCGGTCCGTGCGGTAACGCACATTGGCATGCTGAGCCAGCTCCTCATGATTCCAGCTCCATCGGCCGGTCGGCCGTGTATTCGAAGACGATGCGCGCATCGGCCTGCAGCTGGCGCCGCTTCTTGCCGGCATAGGGCAGGCGCGTCAGCACATCGCGCAACAGGTTCAGGCGCGCCAGCATCTTGTCGTCGGCGCGGATGATGCGCCAGGGCGCAGCCACGCTGTGGCTGCGCAGCAGCATCTCGTCGCGCGCCCGACCGTAGGCCTTCCAATGCTTGAGCGCCACCCCGTCCACGGCGCTGATCTTCCATTGTTTGAGCGGATCGAGTGCGCGATCGGCCAGGCGGCGGCGCTGCTCGGCCTTGCTGATGTCGAGGTAGTACTTGAGCAGGCGCACGCCCGAGTTCACCAGCAGCTCCTCGAAGCGTGGCACGCTCTGCATGAAGGTTTCGTGCTCGGCCTCGCTGCAGAAGCCCAGCACCCGCTCCACGCCGGCGCGGTTGTACCAGCTGCGGTTGAACAGCACCAGTTCGGACGCGCAGGGCAGCTGCGCCACATAACGCTGAAAATACCAGGCATCTCGCTCGCGGTCCGAGGGTTTTCCCAAGGCCACCACACGCGTCTCGCGCGGGCTGAGGTACTCGACGAAGCGCTTGATGCTGCCGTCCTTGCCAGCCGCATCGCGCCCCTCCAGTATCACCAGCACGCGCTCGCCGCGACGTATCACGCTGCGCTGCAGCTTCACCAGCTCGACCTGCAGCAGGTGCAACTCGGCCTCGTAGTCGTCGCGGCTGATGCTGGAGGCAGGCGCTGCCGCCGGCCCATCGCCGGCGCGCCGCTTGCTGTTTTTATTCTTCTTGCCCATGGCGCAGCCACCCGGGCTAGAGGCGGCCCGTCACGAACAGCACCAGGACCACCAGCAGGATCACGCCCACCACGCCGCTGGGGAAGTAGCCCCAGCTCCGGCTGTGCGGCCAGGTGGGCACGGCGCCCACCAGCATCAGGACCAACAGAATGAGGAGAACAGTACCGAGGCTCATGACGATCTCCTCAACGGTTGGGGGCGGAGGCCGGCGGCATCACGATCACCGTGGTGCCATCGCCGCTCTTGCCGGTGCGGCCGGTCAGGCCAGTCTGGCCGGTCTGGCCGTCCTGACCGGCCTGGCCCGCCTCGCCCTGGCTGCCGGTGCTGCCAGTATTGCCCGTGCTTCCGGTGTTGCCGGTGTTGCCCTGGTCTCCCTGACTGCCCTGGCTGCCGGCCGGCCCGGGCGGGCCCGGCACGGCCACCTGCACCACCGGCGCGGCGGGCACGGTCACGACGGTGGGTCGCTCGCAGGCCGTCAATGCGGTGCAGAGCAGGAGCGCGGCGCCGCACAAGGCCTGGCGCAGGGGCGGTGAAGGATGGCAGTTGCTCATGGTGATTCCTTGATTAGGGTGTGGCGAGTAGGCGCGCTGGAATCTGGGCCGTCAGTGCGCTGACGCACAGATTGCGCGGCGCCGCGGCGCGATAGACGGCAGCATGAAGTTCCAGCATGCCGATCCCTCCAGGCCGCACGCCTACCTTTGCCCCAGCTGCAATGGCCGGCTCTGGCGCTCGCCGCGGCATCCGATCGATTTCGTCATCAGCGCCCTCTTCAAGCCCATGTGGCGCTTCAAGTGCCGCTTCATCGCCTGCCAATGGGAGGGGCGCATGCCAGTGCTGCCGGAGGATCTGGAGCATGAACCCCAGTTCGACCGGCACGGTGCCTTGTGAACGCCCGGCTCAGTTGCTGAGCATCAGCTGCAGGATCAGGCCGGTGGCGATCGCCACCAACAGATAGTCACCGCCCGCCTGCACCCAGTGATAGCCGCGTGGCGGCGCGTAGAGCTGGTGGCCGCGCCAGTCCTCCACCACGTACTGGCGTCCGCGGTACTGCGGCGGCAGGCGCTGGCCGCGGTAGTAGCGGTACTCGGGGCCGGCACCACGACCCTCGTAATGTCCGCCCTGGCGGCTGTCATAGCGGCCATCGCTGCGCTGCGCATAGCGATGATCCTGGCGCTGATCGCGCCGTTGCTCATGGCGCCTGTCGTCGCCGCGCTGCGATTGCTGCTGACGGTCGTCGCGCTCTCCGCGGTCAACGCGCTCATGTGGCTGCGCCTGGGCCATGCCGCTGCACAGCAGGCTCAGCGCCAGCAGGCCACTCAGGCCTTGTTGCTTCTTGTTCATAAGGATCTCCTCGTGGCGGCTCGGGATGAGCGCCCGTGCTCTACAGCCTAGGCGCCGCAGCGGCGTATGACTGTGCGCCAGCGCACCAGCGCCCCGTTAAGAAAGCGCTAAGCGCCGGCGCCCACCATGCAGGCATCCCGAACCGCAAGGACGCCCCCATGAGTAGCCCCGCTCCCGCCCGCCCCCTGATCTGGGACCTCCCCACCCGTTTGTTCCACTGGCTGATGGTGCTGAGCTTTACCGGCGCCTACCTCACCGCCGAAAGCGAGCGCTGGCGCCTGTTGCACGTGAGCCTGGGCTACACCCTGGCGGGCCTGGTGGCCTTTCGCGTGCTGTGGGGCCTGATCGGCAGCAGGCATGCGCGCTTTAGCAGCTTTGTGCGCGGCCCCGCCGCCGTGGCCCGCTACCTGCGCTCGCTGGCAAGCGGCCGGCCCGAACACCATGCGGGCCACAACCCGGCCGGTGCCCTGGCCGTGCTGGCACTGCTGGGCCTGGGCGCCCTGCTTACCGCCAGCGGCTGGGCGACCTACAACGAACTCGGCGGCGACTGGTTGGAGGAAGCGCATGAGGCCATCGCCAACACCATGCTGGCCCTGGTGGGCCTGCACATCGCCGCGGTGATCGTCTCCAGCCGCCTGCACCGCGAGAACCTGGTGGCCGCGATGATCAGCGGCCGCAAGAACAACGCGGCGCCCGCAGACGCCGCCCGCAGCCCCTGGCGCAGCGTCGCCGCCCTGCTGCTGGCCGCGGTGCTGGGATTCTGGTGGTGGCAGTTCCAGCAGGCGCCGCTGCAGGCAGCGGCGGCACGCCCTGCGCATCACCAGCAGCAGGACGACGACGACGACTGACGCGGGCGCGGCCGATGGGCCCGCTAGGCCCTTGTCCTACACGCCCGCGCCGCACTGTCCGATGCCCGCGGCGCGGTGGGCGGGCGATGCTCCAGGCATCTGCCAACCAACCAAGGACAGTCGATGCCCACCAAGACCACGAGCGCCAGGCTGCAACCCGTGCTGGCCGCCACCCTGGCCCCGCTGGAGAAGCTCACCAAGCTGACCCAGGCCAACCTGGACCTGCTGACGCGCTTCTCGCACTCGGACGAGATCAGCAACCCCGGCCAGCTGCCCAATCTGCTGCAGTCCAAGGCCTTCAACGAACTCAGCCAGGGCATCATCAAGAACTACAGCGAGTTCGTCAGCGAGCTTGGCAAGGACGGCATGGCCGCCCTGGCCAAGGCCCAGCCATGACCGCGCTCCACCCCATGAAGGTCCTGAATGCGCTGCGGCTGCGGCGCAAGGCCGCACGCGCGGCGCGCGCGGCCCAAGCCCAGGCACCGGCCTCCGACCAGGCTTACCTGATCCTGGAACCCGGCAGCTACCAGGTGCATCGAAGCGGCGCAGACCGCCATGGCGTCATCAAGCCGAAGCGCTGAGGCCAGTCTTGCCATCGCTGGGCCGCAAGGCCTGCACTTGGCCGGCAGCTGGACCAGCCTGCGCCTGGCCGGCATTGCCGCCCGGCTGGATGCCGTGCCGGCCAACGCGGGCACCGAGCTGGATGCCAGCGGCATTGAGGCCATGGACACCGCGGGCGCCTGGCTGCTGCAAAAGCTGACGCGCCGGCTCAACGCCCCGCTGCGGCGGCTCAAGCCCGAGTTCGCGCCGCTGCTGGCCGCGGTGGCGAAAGATCTAGACACGCATCTCCCCGCGGCCACGCCCGCGTCCAGCACCGGCTGGCTAGCCCAACTCGGCCAGCTGAGCCAGCAATCCCTGCTGCAAGGCGGCGCCCTGCTTGCCTTTGTGGGCGAGACCGCGGTGGTGCTGGCCCAGGGCCTGCGCCACCCGCAGCGCCTGCGCTGGCGGCCGGTACTCTTCAATATCCGCACAGCCGGCTGGGATGCCCTGCCCATCGTCGGCCTGCTGTCCTTTCTGCTCGGCGTGGTGGTGGCCTACCAGGGCGCCGACCAGTTGCGCCGCTATGGCGCCAACATCTTCGTGGTAGATCTGGTGGGGGTCTCGATGCTGCGCGAGTTCGCGCCGCTGATCACCGCCATCATCATCGCCGGCCGCTCGGGCTCGGCCTATGCGGCCCAGATCGGCACCATGGCCGTCACCGAGGAGATCGACGCCATGCGCACGCTGGGCATCGTGCCGCTGGAGCAGCTGGTGCTGCCCAAGCTGCTGGCGCTGATGCTGGCCCTGCCGCTGCTGACGGTGTTTGCCGACACCATGGGCCTGCTGGGCGGCATGCTGATGGCGCGCGCCCAGCTGGGCGTGGGCTATGCCGAATTCGTCGATCGCCTGGCCAAGGCGGTTGGCATGTCCACCTACCTGGTGGGGCTGGCCAAGGCGCCGGTGTTCGCCGCGGTGATCGTGATGGTGGGTTGCCACCAGGGTTTCCGCACCCGTGGCGGCGCCGACAGCGTGGGCCGCCAGACCACCCGCAGCGTGGTGCAGGCGATCTTCATCGTGATCGTGGTGGACGCGCTGTTCTCCATCATCTTCAGCGCCCTGGAGCTTTGAGATGAGCGCCGAACTGGTGATCGAATTCAAGGGCGTCAGCACCCGTTTCGGCGCGCATGTCGTGCACCAGGGGCTGGACCTGAGCGTGCGCCGCGCCGAGGTGTTTGCGCTGGTGGGCGGCAGCGGCTCGGGCAAGTCCACCCTGCTGCGCGAGATGATCCTGCTGCAGCGGCCCGACAGCGGCAGCATCCGCGTGCTGGGCGTGGAACTGGGCCAGAGCAGCGCCGCCGATGCGCTGGCCCTGCGCCAGCGCTGGGGCGTGATGTTCCAGCATGGCGGCCTGTTCGGTGCGCTCACGGTGCGCGAGAACATCGGCCTGGCGCTGCGCGAGCACACCAGCCTGGCGGACCCGCTCATCGAGGAGCTGGCGGCCTGGAAGCTCAGCCTCGCCGGCCTCGCGCCCGAGGTCGGCGAGCAATACCCGGCCGAGCTGAGCGGCGGCATGCTCAAGCGTGCCTCGCTGGCGCGCGCGCTCGCGCTCGATCCCGAGCTGCTGTTCCTGGACGAACCCACCGCCGGCCTCGACCCGCTTGCCGCCGCCGGCGTCGACGCGCTGCTGCGCCGCCTGCGCACGCTGCTGGGCCTGACCATCGTGATGGTCACGCACGACCTCGACCTGCTCTGGCAGGTGGCCGACCGCGTCGCCGTGCTGGCCGATGGCAAGGTGCAGGGCGTGGGCTCGATGGCCGAGCTGGCCGCCATGGATCATCCCGCCATCAAGCCTTACTTCGACGGTGCACGGGCACGCAGCGCCGCCAGCGCGGCTACCCAACACGCGGGGAGCCCATCATCGAAACCAAGCTGAACTACACCCTGGTGGGCGCCTTCGTGCTGCTTCTCGGCGGCCTGCTGATCGGCGGCCTGCTGTGGCTGGCCGCGGGTGGCGCGATGCGCAGGCACTACGCGCTCTACGCCGCCATCGAGGACGAGTCGGTGGCGGGGCTGAACCTCAACGCCCCGGTCAAGCTCAATGGCGTGGACGTGGGCCAGGTGCGCGAGATCCGGCTCGACCCCGCCAACCCGCAGCGCGTGCGCCTGCTGTTCGCGATCGAGCTCGGCACCCCCATCAAGCAGGACACCACCGCGGTGCTCAAGACCCAGGGCCTCACCGGCATCGCCTATGTCGAGCTGAGCGGTGGCACCCTGGGCTCGCCGGAGTTGCGCGCCAAGGCACCCGGCGAGTATCCGCAGATCCGCACCAAGCCCTCGCTGAGCGCGCGGCTGGAGAACGTGCTCACCGACGTGCTGGCCAAGCTGGACCGCACCTCCAGCAATATCGACGCCATCCTCAGCGACGCGAACCGCCAGGCCTTCAGCAGCAGCCTGGCCGACATCGCCAGCATCACCCATACGCTGGCGGCGCGCGGCCCCAGCATCGACGCCGGCCTGGCCGATGCGGCACGCACCCTGGCCAACAGCGCACGCGCGAGCGCCCAACTCGGCCCCTTGGTGGAACAGGCGGGCCGCAGCGCCGTGGCCGTGGAAGCGATGGGCCAGGCCGCCACGCTGGCCAGCCAGCAGGCCGGCAGGACCGTGCAGGCGGTGGGCGCCGATGTGCAGCGCTTCAGCGCCGAGGCCCTGCCCGAGCTGCAAAGCCTGATGCAGGAGCTGCAGCGCCTGAGCGTCTCGCTGCACCGCCTCTCCGAACAGACCGAACGCAACCCGAGCGGCCTGCTGCTCGGCCGCAGCCCGGTGCCACCCGGGCCGGGTGAAGCCGGAGCCAGCAGCAAATGACAGCCCATCACTTCGCCACCGCCGCGCTGCTCGCGCTGGCCCTCGCCTGCAGCGCCTGCGCCTCGCTGCTGCCCCAGGCGCCGCCGCTGCCGGCCAGCTACAGCCTGGATGCGGGGCCGATGCCGGCCCCGCCCACACCCCAGGCCCCAGCCTCGGCCCCCGGCCTGATCGTCAACCCGCCGCGCGCCAGCGCCGGGCTCGACAGCCGCCACATGCTTTACCAGCGCGAGCCGCATCGCCTGGCCTACTACGCCCACAGCGAGTGGCTGGAGCCACCGGCCCAGCTGCTCGCGCCGCTGCTGCTGAGCGCCCTGCAGGGCAGCGCGGTGCTGGGCCCGGTGGCGCCCAGCGTCAGCGCCGCCGCGGCCGGCCTGCGCCTGGACACCGAACTGCTGACACTGCAGCAGGAATTCGAGGGCGACAGCAGCCGGCTGCGCCTGGCCCTGCGCGCGCGCCTGATCGACAACCTGACGCGACGCGTGCTCGCCAGCCGCGACTTCAGCACCGTGGAGCCCGCCAGCCCGGCGAATGCCCAGGGCGGCGCGGCGGCCGCCAACCGCGCGCTGCAGCGCGTGCTAGGCGAGTTGCGCGAGTTCTGCACCAACACGGCAAATAGCACGGCGAACAACGCGGCCACCACCACGGGCCCGGGCCGGCCATGAGACTGCCCAGCCAACACCGCGGACGCTGGGCCCTGGCCGCGGGCCTGCTGCTGGCCGGCGGCCTGACGCTGGCTGAGGCGCTGGGCTGGCCCTGGCTGGCGGCGCCGCTGGAACAGCTGCTCAGCAGCCGGCTGGGCCAGCCCGTCACGATCGAGCGCCGCGGCTTTGAACTGGGTCTGCTGGGCGGCGTGTCGCTGCGCAGCGCCGAATTGCGCGTGGCCGCGCCGGCCTGGAGCGCCGCGCCGCAGCTGCTGCTGGCGCAGGACATCTGGTTGCGGCTCGGCTATCTGGACCTGCTGCGCGCCCAGTTCGGCCAGCCGCTGCGCGTGCAGGGCTGGCAGGCGCGCCGGCTCGATGCCCATATCGAGCGCCTGGCCGATGGCCGCGCCTCCTGGCAGCTCGGCACGCAGGCGCCCGATGGTCAGGCCTTGCCGGTGCTGCTGCCCGAGCTCGGCGAGGTGGAGGTCAGCCAGGCCAGCGTGCTGTACCACGATGCGCTCGGCGGCCTGCGCCTGCAGGCACATTGGTCGCTGAAGCAAGACCCGGCCCACCCAGAGGCGAACTTCAAGCTGGAGGCCAGCGGCCAGTACCGCGAACTGCCCCTGCAGCTCACGCTCAGCGCGGCCGCCCTGCTGCCCTGGCTGGACGACGGCGAAGCCGCGCTGGCAATACCCGTGCAGTTGCAGGCCACCGTGGGCCGCGCCCAGCTCGGCTTCGAGGGCACGGCCACCGATGTGCGCCATCTCGGCGCGCTGGATGGCCGCTTCCGGCTCGCGGGCCCCTCGCTGGCGGCGGTGGGCGACCCGCTGGGCGTGACCCTGCCCAGCACCGCCGCCTTCCGCAGCGAGGGCGCCGTGCGCAAGCAGGGCCAGACCTGGCGCGTCGTGCTCGACGACTTCCAGGTCGGCGCGAGCCGCCTGCGCGGTGTCTTCAACTACGACGCCGGCCGCAGCCAACCGCTGCTGACCGGCCAGCTGATAGGCCGGCGCGTGCTGCTGACCGACCTGGGGCCGGCACTGGGCAGCACCAGCGCGGTGGCCGCCAGCGATACGCCCGCCAGCGCGCCCATCCTGCTGGTGGCGCCACGGCGCAGCCCCGGCCGGGTGCTGCCGGCGCGCCCATTCGACCTCGCGGCCCTGCGCCGCATGGATGCCGAGCTCAGCCTGGACATTGCCGAGCTGGACCTGGACAGCCGCTATCTGGATGCGCTGCGGCCGCTGCAGGCCCTGCTGAGCCTGCAGTCCGGCATGCTGCGCCTGCACGCGCTGAATGCGCGTCTCGCCCAGGGCCGGCTGAGCGGCGCGCTGCAGCTGGACGGGCGCGGCGAGCAGGCGCTGTGGAGCACCGACCTGGCCTGGCAGGATGTGCGGCTGGAACGCTGGATACGCCAGCAGCGCAGCCTTTCCAAGGCACCACCCTGGGTGACCGGCCAGCTGCGCGGCCAGGCCCAGCTGCAGGGCCAGGGCCGCTCCACCGCCGAGATCCTCGCCAGCCTGCAGGGGCGTGTGCGCAGCGAGCTGCTGGAGGGCTCGGTGTCGCACCTCGCCATCGAGGCCGCTGGCCTCGATCTGGCCCAGGGCCTGGGCGTGGCCCTGAAGGGCGACGACGCCCTGCCCCTGCCCTGCGCGGTGGCCGACTTGCAGGCCAAGGCCGGCGTGCTGAGCCCGCGCGTGCTGGTGCTGGACACGCGCGACTCCACCGTCTGGGTGGATGGCACGCTCTCGCTGCGCCAGGAGGCGCTGGACCTGCGCGTGCTGGTGAGCCCCAAGGATTTCAGCCCGCTGACGCTGCGCGCGCCCCTGCGCGTGCAGGGCAGCCTCGGCACGCCGGCGCTGACGGTGGACAAGGGGCCGATCGCCGGCAAGCTGGCCGGCGCGCTGCTGCTGGGGCTGATCAACCCGCTGGCCGCGCTGCTGCCGTTGATCGACCCCGGCGACGGCCCCGGCTCACGGCATGCCGCGCAGGCCTGCCAGGCGGCCAGCCGGCAGATCGCGAGCTAGTTAGCCTGGTCGCCGCGGTGATCGTCTCCAGCCGCCTGCACCGCGAGAACCTGGTGGCCTCGATGATCAGCGGCCGCAAGGACAAGGCCGCGCCCGAAGAGGCCGCCCGCAGCCCCTGGCGCAGCGTGGCCGCCCTGCTGCTGGCTGCGGTGCTGGGATTCTGGTGGTGGCAGTGGCATCAGGCACAGCAGCGGGCGCCGCTGGCCGGCCCGGCTCATCAGGAGCAGCAGCATGAGGACAAGGACGACGACTGACACAATGGGCGCAGCCTTGATTGAAAAGCCCATATGAGCCAGCAGCCCGCCACGCCCTCCCAGCTCGCCGAGCAGTTCCAGCGCGAGGGCGTGCGCGAGCTCGAATGCATCTTCCCCGACGTCTCGGGTTATCCGCGCGGCAAGCTCATGCCCGCGGCCAGCTTCGCGCGCGGCGCCGAGCTGCGCATTGCCCAGGCCATCCCGATGCAATGCGTGACCGGGGACTATTCCTACGACCCGATCTTCCCCGACGCCGACCCCGATGTGCGCCTGCGGCCGGACCTCGCCACCCTCAAGCAAGTGCCCTGGGCCAGCCAGCCGCGCTACCTGGCCATCCACGACTGCGTGGAACTCAGCGGCGAGCTCTGCCCCTTCGCGCCGCGCTCGGTGCTGAGGGCGGTGCTGGCGCGCTATGCGCAACAGGACCTGACCCCGGTAGTGGCGCCCGAGATCGAGTTCTATCTGTGCGCCGCCAACACCGACCCGGCCCAGCCGCTCGCTGCCCCCAAGGGCCGTGGTGGGCGCGCCGAGGTGGGCCAATCGGCCTTCAGCCTGAACATGCTCAACGAGCTGGCGCCCTTCTGGGACGAGTTCCATGCCGCCCTGGACACCCTGGGCATAGGCGCCGACACCTGGATCCACGAGGTGGGCCTGACGCAGTACGAGATCAATCTACAGCATGGCGACGCGCTGGCGCTGGCCGACCAGGCCTTTCTCTTCAAATACGCGGCCAAGGAGATCGCGCTCAAGCATGGGCTGAACGCCGTCTTCATGGCCAAGCCGATCGCCGGCCAGGCCGGCAGCTCCATGCACCTGCACCAGAGCATCGTCGACGCCCAGGGCCGCAATATCTTCAGCCGGGCCGATGGCGGCGCCAGCCCCGCCTTCGGGCATTACATCGCCGGCCTGCAGACCTATATGCCGGACCTGATGCTGGTCTACGCGCCCTTCGTCAACTCCTACCGCCGCTATGTCGCAGGCAGCCAGGCCCCCATCAATCTGCACTGGGGCCACGACAACCGCAGCACCGGCCTGCGCGTGCCGGTGAGCGACCCGGCCGCGCGCCGCATCGAGAACCGTGTTGCCGGCGCCGACGCCAACCCCTATCTGGCCATCGCCGCCACCCTGGCCGCCGGCCTGGCGGGCATGCAGGAGCAGCTCTCAGCCACCAAGGCTATCGAGGGCAATGGCTACGACCATGGCCATGGACTGGCACGCAGCTTCCTGGCCGCACACGCGCAGATGGCCGCCAGCGCCTCGGCACCGCGCCTGCTGGGCGCCCCCTTTGTGCAGGCCTTTCTGGCGGTGAAGGGCCTGGAGTACGACAGCTATTTGAATGAGATCAGCGCCTGGGAGCGCCGCTTTCTGCTGCCGCAGGTCTGAGGCCTAGTCGGCGCGTTCGCTGCGCCGGATGTCGCGCAGCATGAAGAGATACAGCCCCTCGACCTTCTCGCGCGCCCAGGGCGTCCTGCGCAGGAATTTCAGGCTGGAGGCGACGCTGGGCTCATGCGTGAAGCAGCGCACCGGGATGCGCTCGCCCAGGCCCGCCCAGCCATAGTGATCGGCCAGCGCGCTGACGATGCGCTCCAGCGTCATGCCGTGCAAGGGGTCGCGGGGGGCGGGGGGCGTGGAGGTGGGCGCGCTGGACATGGCCGATTGTCGCTAAGGTTTGATGCTGCTGAGCAGGCCCTCGCGCGCCAGCTGCACGATGCCCGCATTCAGCCGCGCCAGCAGCGCCTCGTCAAGCTGCGGGTGGCAGGCCAGAAAGGTCTCCAGCCAGCCCAGCTCCAGGGCCTCGCGCAGCCGCGGCGCGCCGGGCTGGGCGAGCTCGTAGCGCAGCGTCAGCTCATTGGTGGCCCAGAGGTCGATGCGCTCGGCCTGCAGCATGCGCAGGTTGATGGCGTCGCTGGCCACCTCATCGACCGCCAGGCCGGCGGCAAGCAGGCGGCCCGCCACCACCGACTGACGGATCGCACCTATGCGTAGACCGTGCAGCGCTTGCAGGCCCGACCAGCTGCGTGGGTCCGCGGCCCTGGCCATCAGCACCAGGCGCGAACGCGAGATCGGCCCGGCCCATTTGAAGCGCGGCTCACGCTCGGGCGTGCGCGCCAGGCCCACGGTACAGGTATTGGTGCGGTGCTCGGTTTCCAGCATCGCCCGCGCCGTCACGCTCGGCTCGAATTGCACGCTCACACCGGCCAGCACGCCCAGCCGCGTGAACACCGCGACACCGCGCCCCTCGATGGCTCTTGTGCTGGCGTTGGCGCTGAACAGCCCGGGCGTCGGCATCACCAGCCAAGTCAAGGCCTCGCCACCCGCCAGTGCAGCGCCGCATGTCATCGGCAGCAGCGCCGCACCCACCCACACCCACAGCCGCATCGGTCGAACCTTTCATGGCTTCGTCTGCATGGTAGCAAAGCGCTTGCGGGCGCCCTGGCCCAGCCGCTCATACTCCGAGATCACCTGCGCCCCCAGCAGCAGCAGCGTGGCGCCCAGCTCCAGGCTCAGCAGCACCGCGATCGCGGTGGTGAGCGAGCCGTACACGGTGCCGATCTGCGAGAGCGTGCCGAAGTACCAGACCAGGGCGTGGCGGGTCAGCTCCCACAGCAGCGCCGCCACCAGCGCACCGAGCAGGGCCGCGCCCCAGGAGGGCCGCCCCAGCGGCATGACGAGATAGATCGAGGCCAGCATCAGCACCTCGCCCGCCAGACCCAGCAGGTACAGCAGCAGGCCCGACACGCCCACCAGCGACCAGTTGCGCCCCAGCAGTTCCACGCTCTGCTGACCCAGCGCCTGCAGGCTGCCCGCCACCAGGGTCACCAGCAACAGGCCCACGCCCAGGCTGCAGATATAGGCATAGGGGATCAGCACCGAGATCAGGGCATGGCGACGGCGCCGCACCAGGCGGTGGTGGAAGATCACCGACATGGCGTTCTCCAGCACCGTGAAGGCGAGCGAGCTGAAGAACAGCATGCTGGCCAGCAGCACCCAGCCCAGCACATCGCGATGCGCCAGAAAGCGCGCCAGCTCGGCCACGATGGCGGTCGATTGCCCGGGCACCAGCCATTCCAGATAGCGGCCCACGGTGGCCAGCAACTCGCCCTGCTCCACCACATGCGAGAGCACGATCACCGCCAGGATCAGCAGCGGCACGATCGACAGCAGCGCGTAATAGGCCACCGCGCCGGCCAGCAGCAGGCCCTGGTTGGCGCGAAAGGCCTTGAGCGTGCGCAGGGCAAATGCGGCCGGGTGGCGCAGCACCCAGAGCACCGGGCGGCCGCGCTGCGGCAAGGGGTCGGGAGACGGGGCCATTGCAGCGATTCTCGCCCAGCCCAGCGGCGCCGTGCGGCGCGCCTGTCGGACAAGGCCGCGATCGCCTGTGGGCGCCGGCCTCAACACGCCTGCCGGCACGGCACGCGCGCTCGGCGCGACGTAACCTGGGCCATGGACAATGCCGAACCCAACCCCAGCCCAGCCAGCGTCGACATGCGCAGCCCAGCGCAGGGCCTGCTGGCCCTGCTGGCCCTGCTGGCCAGCCTCTATACCCTGCACTGGGCCAAGGCGCTGCTGGTGCCGGTGCTGCTGGGCCTGGCCTTCAGCTATGCGCTCAGCCCGGTGGTGAACGCGCTGGAGCGCCTGCACCTGCCGCGCGTGTTGGGGGCGACGCTGCTGATCGCCAGCATCACCGGCGCCCTGGGCTGGTCGGTCTATGCGCTCAGCGACGACGCCTACGCCCTGATCGAATCGCTGCCCGCCGCCACCCAGAAGGTGCACGACGCGGTGCGCGCGCGCGGCCCGCAGACCGAGAGCGCGCTGCAGAAGGTGCAGAAGGCCGCCACCGAGCTGGAACAGGCCGCGCAGGAGGGCAGCACGCCGGCGGTGACGGCACGTGGCGTCACGCGCGTGCGCATCGAACGCCCGCTGTTCGACCTCAAGGACTATGTCTGGAGCGGCAGCCTGGGCGCGCTGGCGGCGCTGGCGCAGGCGGTGGTGGTGATCTTCATCACCTTCTTCCTGCTCGCCTCGGGCAGCACCTTCCGGCGCAAGATGGTCCGGATCGCCGGCCCCGGCTTCGCGCAGAAACGCATCACCGTGCAAGCGCTGGACGAGATCACCGATCAGATCCAGCGCTACCTGCTGGTGCAGCTGTGCACCAGCGTGCTGGTGGGCCTGGTGATCTGGGGCGCCTTCACCGCCCTGGGCCTGGAGCATGCCGCGGTATGGGGCGCGGCGGCCTTTGTGCTGGACTTCATTCCCTACCTGGGCGCCAGCGTGCTCACCGCCGGTTCGGCCTTCTTCGCCTTCGTGCAGTTCGGCAACCTGGAGATGCTCTTGCTGGTGGGCGGCACCGCCCTGCTGGTGCACACCCTCTCGGGCAATCTGCTGACGCCCTGGCTGAGCAGCCGCGCCAACCGCATGAACGCGGTGGCCATCTTCATCGGCGTGCTGGCCTTCGGCTGGCTGTGGGGGCCCTGGGGCCTGCTGCTGGGCGTGCCCATCCTCACCACGGCGAAGGCGGTGTGCGACCGCGTCGAACACCTCAAACCCATCGGCGAGCTGCTGGGCGCCTGAGCCCTACGCGTGCCTACTCATGCCGCAGCGCCTCGATCGGATCGAGCCGTGCCGCACGCCGCGCCGGGAAATAGCCGAACAGCACGCCGATGCCGGCCGAGAACAGCAAGGCGACGATGTTGATGCGGGCATCGAACAGGTAGGGCACATGCATCAGGCCGGCCAGGCCGATCGAGGCCAGCGTGGCGAACACGATGCCGATCAGGCCGCCCAGTGCCGCCAGCGCCACCGCCTCGATGAGGAACTGCATCAGCACCTCGCGCTCGCGCGCGCCGATCGCCAGCCGCAGGCCGATCTCGCGGGTGCGCTCGGTCACGCTCACCAGCATGATGTTCATGATGCCGATGCCGCCCACCAGCAGGCTCACCGCTGCCACCGCGCCCAGCAGCGTGGTCATCACCTGGGTGGTGCCGCTGATGGTCTCGGCCAGCTGCTGGGTGTCCAGCACATTGAAGTTGTCGTCCTCGCCCGCTACCAGCTTGCGGCGCTCGCGCAGCAGCTGGCTCAGGCTGGCCTTCAGGCGCGCGCTGTCGCTGCCGTCCTGCATCGCCACAAGCAGGGTGGCCACGCGCTGATTGCCGGTAACGCGGCGCTGCAGGGTGTGCAGGGGCAGCAGCACCACATCGTCCTGGTCGCTGCCAAACGCCGCCTGGCCCTTGGAGGCCAGCACGCCCACCACGGTGCAGGAAAAAGTCTTGATGCGCAGTTGCTCGCCCAGCGCGGGCGCGCTGCCGAACAGCTCGCGCCGCACCGTCGCGCCAATGATGCAGACCGCGCCGCCCGCCAGCTGCTCGGCTTCGTCGAACAACCGGCCCTGTGCCAGCTTCCAGTTGCCGGTACTGAACCAGGCGTTGCTGCTGCCGGTGATGTTGCTGGCCCAGTTGCGCCCGTTCGCCACCACCGTCGCATTGGCGCGCCCCTCGGGCGCCACCGCCGCCACGCCGCCCAGCTGTGCCGCGATCGCCTCGGCATCGGCCTCCTTGAAGGCCGGCGCACCGCCGCCGCCGCCGCCAAACTGGCGCTGGCCCGGCCGCACCATCAGCAGATTGCTGCCCAGGCTGGAGATCTGCTGCTGCACCGCCAGCGTCGCGCCCTTGCCCAGCGTCACCATGGTGATGACGGCGCTGACCCCGATCACGATGCCCAGGATGGTGAGGAAGGAGCGCAGCAGATTGCGCCGGATCGAGCGCAGGGCCAGCAGCAAGGTGTTGAGCAGCATCAGGCCACCACCGGCTCGGCGTTCAAGGCATCGGACGCGATCGCGCCGTCGACAAAGCGCACCAGCCGCCTTGCATAGGCCGCCATGTCGGCCTCGTGGGTGATCATCAGCACGGTGATGCCATGCGCCTCGTTGAGCTCGCGCAGCAGGGCCATGATCTCGCGGCTGCGCTGGGTGTCGAGATTGCCGGTGGGCTCGTCGGCCAGCAGCACCGCCGGCTCGGTGACGAGGGCGCGCGCGATCGCCACGCGCTGCTGCTGGCCGCCCGAGAGTTCGGAGGGCAGGTGATGCTCCCAGCCACCCAGGCCCACCGCCTGCAGCGCATGCGCCGCGGCCGTACGCCGCCGCGCCGCGCTCTCGCCGCGGTAGAGCAGCGGCAGTTCCACGTTCTCCTGCGCCGAGGTGCGCGGCAGCAGGTTGAAGCCCTGGAACACAAAGCCCATGAAGTGGCGCCGCAGCAGCGCGCGCTGGTCGCGCGTGAGCGCCTCCACATGGGCGCCCTGGAACAGGTACTGGCCGGCGCTGGGGGTATCGAGGCAGCCCAGGATGTTCATGGCGGTGGACTTGCCCGAACCACTGGGCCCCATGATGGCGACGAACTCGCCGGCCTGCACGTCCAGATCGATGCCCTTGAGCGCCATCAGCTCGGCCTGGCCGCTGCCATAGACCTTGGTGACGCCGCGCAGGCTGATCAGGGCCGGACCCGTGCTCATTGGGGCGCCAGCTTCTGGTCGGTGATGACCTGCATGCCGGGGCGCAGCTCGCCGCCGAGGATCTCGGTCATGCGACCATCGCTGATGCCGGCCTGCACCGGCAGCATCACCGCCTCGCCCTCGCGCAGCACCCAGACCTGGCGCGCACCGGCGGTGCTGGCGCCCTCGGCGGCCGAGCGCTTGCCGCCCGAGCGCGGCGGGCCACGCGGGATCAGGCTGGAGACGATGCCGCCCGAGCCCGCCGCGGCGGCCGGCTGGGCCGCCTGGCTCGGTGCTGCGTTGGGTGAAAAGCGCAGCGCGCTATTGGGCACCAGCAGGGCGTCGTCGCGCTGCAGCGCGGTGATGGTGGCGGTGGCCGTCATGCCGGGGCGCAGGCTGAGGTCGGCGTTGTCCACGTCCAGATGGGTCAGGTAGGTGACCACGTTCTCGGTGATGGTGGAGCCATAAGCCACGCGCGTCAGCCGTGCCGGGTACTTGCGGCCCGCGTAGGCGCTGACGGTGAAGCTGGCGCTCTGGCCGGCCTGCACCTTGCCGACGTCGGCCTCGTCCACATAGACCTGCAGGCGCAGGCGCGCCAGGTCCTCGGCCACGCTGAACAGCGTGACCGCCTGCAGCGAGGCCGCCACCGCATTGCCGGGGTCGACATTGCGCGTCAGCACCACG
>Ga0208398_100139_pt1 | contig 65611 bp, 83 predicted proteins | sample LakWasMe79_HOW10_2_FD_183905 | JGI IMG/M metagenome (GOLD analysis project Ga0208398, IMG submission 183905) | Freshwater sediment methanotrophic microbial communities from Lake Washington under simulated oxygen tension - Sediment Metagenome... | ecosystem: Environmental > Aquatic > Freshwater >...
AGTCCTTGTTGTACTCGAAGCTGCGGCCGGGCGTGGCGTCGTTCGAGTAGTAGAGGTATTTGCCATCGGGCGAGAGCGCGGGTTCGCCCAGGTCCTTCTGCCAGTTGGGTTTCTCGTTGAGCTGCACCCCCTTGTTGGTCGATGCGGCGCCATCCAGGCTGAAGAGCCAGATCTCGCCCGAGCCCAGCGAGCGCGTGCCGGTGTAATGCTTGCGCGCCGCGATGTAGCGGCCGTTCGGGTGCCACACCGGGTTGTTCAGCAGCCGGAAGTCTTCCTTGCTGATGGCACGCGCGCCGCTGCCGTCCACATTCATGACCCAGATGTTGTCGCCGCCGCCGGCGTCCGACACATAGGCCAGTTGCTTGCCGTCGGGCGAGAAGCGCGCCTGCATCTCCCAGGCGATGCTGTGCGTCAGGGCCTTGGCCTCGCCACCTTCGATCGGCAGCAGATAGAGGTCGCCCAACAGGTCGAACACCAGTTGCTTGCCGTCCGGGCTCACGTCCACGCCCATCCAGGTGCCGCTGCGAGCGTCGATCTGCACTGTGCGCGCCTCGCCGGGTGGCTTGTTGACGTCCCAGGCCGGCGCCTTGGCTTCGCCCGGGCCGGCGGCCAGGGCAGGGGTGGAAACAAGAGCTGCTTGGAGCAGCGCAGCGCTGAGGAGTCGGAATGTGTGTGACATGGCGGCGCAGCTTAGCGATGCGTCAAGCCCATCACCAGGGGGCTTGCCCCGTTTTGAGCCGCTAGGCGAACGGCCGTGCCTGGTTACCATCGGACCCCACCGAACCTGGGCCCGAACAGCCCGCAAACCATGACTTTCGACAGCAGCATCCAGTGGATCGGCGCCCTTTTGTTTGCATTGGCCCTGGTGCACACCTTCTCGACCAAGTTGTTCGAGCATCTGGCGCACAGCCGGCCGGCTCACGCCGGCATCTGGCATCTGCTCGGCGAGGTGGAGGTGGTGTTCGGCTTCTGGGCCATGGTGCTGATGCTGTGCCTGTTTTTGCTGGCGGGCCGCAGCCAGGCCCTGCACTACATCGACACGCGCAACTTCACCGAGCCCATGTTCGTGTTCGCCATCATGGTGATCGCCGGCACGCGGCCCATCCTGCAACTGGCCGCCACGCTGGTGCGGGGCCTGGCCGGCCTGGCGCCGCGCGGCGGGCAGGGCGCCGCCACCTACTTCCTGGTGCTGGCCCTAGTGCCCCTGCTGGGCTCCTTCATCACCGAACCCGCGGCGATGACGCTGGCGGCGCTGATGCTGCGCGATCGCCTGTTCGGCCATCAGGTGAGCACGCGGCTGCGCTATGCCACGGTGGGCGTGCTGTTCGTCAACATCTCCATCGGCGGCGCGCTGACGCCATTTGCCGCGCCACCGGTGCTGATGGTGGCCGGCCCCTGGAACTGGGACCTCCAGTTCATGCTGAGTCACTTTGGCGGCAAGGCGGCGCTGGCGGTGCTTGTGAATGCCAGCCTGGTAGCGCTCTACTTCCGCGCCGAACTGCCCGTGATGGCACAGCCACCCAAGCAGGCCGAGCCCGCGCGCGTGCCCTTCGCCATCATGCTGGTGCACCTGCTGTTCCTGGCCGGCGTGGTGGTGTTTGCTCACCATCCCTCGCTGTTCATGGGCCTGCTGCTGTTCTTCCTCGGCTTTGCCACCGCCTACCAGCGTCACCAGGACACGCTGATCCTGAGGGAGGCCCTGCTGGTGGCCTTCTTCCTGGCGGGCCTGGTGGTGCTGGGCGGCCTGCAGCAATGGTGGTTGCAACCGCTGCTGATGGGCATGGACGCCAGCGCGGTGTTCTTTGGCGCCACCGCGCTGACCGCCATCACCGACAACGCCGCGCTCACCTATCTGGGCTCGCTGGTGCCCGGGCTGAGCCAGGAGTTCAAGATCGCGCTGGTGTCAGGCGCCATCTGCGGCGGCGGTTTGACGGTGATTGCCAATGCTCCGAATCCCGCCGGCGTGGCGATATTGCGCGACAGCTTCGCCGATGCGAGCATTCATCCGCTAGGCTTGCTGGCGGCCGCCTTGTTGCCGACGGCGGTGGCAATGTTGTCGTTTGCCCTGCTCTAACGAAACTGCTGGAGGTTTGCATGTCCTACAAAGCCCGCCTTGCGATGCTGCTGTGCGCCTGTCTCTGTCTGCATGCGCAGGCTCAGGAAGGCAGTTACACGACCAAATCGCTGACGCCGGAAGCCGCCCTGCAGGCCGCGCGCGCGGCGCTGGAGTCCTGCCGCAAGCAGGGCTTTCAGGTTGCGGTGGCGGTGGTCGATCGCGCCGGCATCACCCAGGTGCTGTTGCGCGACCGTTACGCCGGGCCGCACACGGTCGAGGTGGCCGCCAGCAAGGCCTGGACGGCGCTGAGCTTCCGCACCTCGACCAGCGCGCTGGCCACCGAGACCCAAGCCGGTCGCCCCATGAACGGCCTGCGCAACCAGCCGCGCTTCATGGCCGCGGGCGGCGGTCTGGTGATCGAGGGCGGTGGCACCCTGTTCGGCGGCATCGGCGTATCCGGCGCGCCCGGCGGCGAGCAGGACGAGGCCTGCGCCAAGGCCGGGCTCAAGGCTGTTGCTGATGTGATCGAGTTCTAGCCGACGCGGCCGGGCTCGTCGCGCGGCCCGTTGCGGCTGGTCAATCGTGCAAGCCGTGCTGGCACCACCATGCACTGCGTGGTGGCCCGCTGGCCGGCTCTTGCTGGCTCGGCACCGATCTGCCACAGCACCCGAGGCACGTTCAAGGAGCAAGACCATGACACAACTGCGCCACTACGATCCGTTCGCATTGGATCCGCTCGACGAAAACTTCATGACCCTGATGCGCCCCTGGCGTTTCGACGCCCCGGACGTCGCACCGCGCATCAAGATCGATCTTTCCGAGCAGGACGGCAGCTATGCCGTCAAGGCCGAGATTCCCGGCGTCAGCAAGGAAGACATCGACGTGCGCGTGGATGGCAGCATGGTGACCATCAGCGCCCAGGTCAAGAGCGAGAAGCAGGAGAAGGAAAAGGGCCGCATTCTGCGCCAGGAACGGCAGCAGGGCTATGCCAGCCGCACCTTCTCGCTGGCCTGCCCGGTGGACGAGAGCCGGGCCGAAGCCGTCTACAAGGATGGCGTGCTGGAGTTGAAGCTGCCCAAGAAGGCAGCGACCTCCACCAAGCGCCTGGCGATCCACTGAGGCCATGGGCACGCTGACAAACCAGTTGCGGGATAGCGCCAGGCAGGCGTGGTCGGCGTTGTCCGACGGCTGGCACGAGTTGATGCTGCGAGCCAGCGGCGCGCTGACCCCGTTCCGCAAGAGCGAGCCGGCCGCAGGGGCCGTCTGGCGACGCGAAGAGATGCTGTCCGCAAGCTGGGGGCTGCTGGTCGCCGATCTCGCGGTGGAGGATGAGCGCATATGGGTGCGTCTCGAAGCGCCCGGACTCGACCGCGACGAACTCCGCATCGACGTCGAAGCCGATCGGCTATGCATCTCGGGCGAGAAGCGCATCGACAGCGAGTCGACCGAGGGTGACTATCGGCTGCTGCAATGCGCCTATGGCAGCTTCCGCCGCGAACTGGCCTTGCCCTATCCGGTGGACGGCGACCATGCGCGCGCCAGCTATCGGGACGGCGTGCTGCGCATCGAGTTGCCCAGGTTGGCAGCGGGCGGCGGCCGGCGCATCGTCGTGCAGGGTTCCTGATTGCGCAGGGGCGCTGCTGAGCGAGATCTACTCGCTCAGCAGCGCCATCACCTCGTCGTCCTCGATCTGCGGGAAATGCCGATAGAACTGCCCGACGGCTTCGAAGCCAAAGGGGGTTTGCAGGCACAGCACCTCGTCGGCAAGCGCGGCAACTTTTTCCAGTGCCGTGTTCGAGGCCACCGGCACGGCGCAGATCAACTTGGCGGGCCGGCGCTGGCGCAAGCCATGCAGGGCCGCCACCATGGTGGCGCCGGTCGCCAGGCCGTCGTCCACCACGATCACGATGCGCCCGGCCGGGTCGATCGGCGCGCGCACCGGCGTGTAGGCGGCGCGGCGCCGCTTGATGGTGTCGAGTTGCGTGCGCGTCTCGGCGTCGATATAGGCGGCATCGGCCCCGGCCGAAGCCGCGTAAGGCGCCAGATAGGTCCAGCCGCTCTCGTCCACCGAGCCGACGGCCAGTTCGGGCTGGAAGGGCGCGCGCAGCTTGCGCACCAGCACCACATCCAGTTCACCTTGAAGCTCGCTGGCGAGCAGCTTGCCCATCGGCACCGCGCCGCGCGGTATCGCGAGGATCAGCGGGCGCTGGCCGCGGTAGTCCTGCAGGCGGGTGGCCAACTGACGCGCGGCGTCAGCGCGGTCCTCGAACATCAGGGGTCGGTCCGGCTGGGTCATGGCGCGGCCTCACTTGGCTGAACCAGTTCGATGCGGAGTTCGGGCTCGTAGGGCGGTACCTGGCATTCGATCACCGCGCCCGCGGCCACCTGCAAGCGCAGGCCGGTGACATCGGCACGCAGCGGCAAGCGCGCCACGCAGCGGTCCACCAACATGGCCACGCGCATCTCGGCGGGGCGCCAGGCGGCCAGATGACCCAGCACCTTCAGCAGCGAATGGCCGGTGTAGAGCACATCGTCCACCACCAGCAGGCTGTGCCGGCTCAGGTCCAGTCCCGTGAGACGCTCATTGGCCTCCAGCATCGTATCCGGGTAGAGCAGGGTCAGGTCATCGGCATAACGCTTCACCGCCAGGTCCAGGCGCAGCGGCGGGCTCATGCCGTGCAGCCGCTGCAGGCGTTCGGCCAGGCGATCGGCCAGGGGCGCGCCGCGCCGCAAGATGCCCACCAGGGCCAGCGCCTGGCCCGGCCGGTGCAGCGCCACCACCTGTGCAGCCATGGCGTCCAGCACGGCCTCCAGCTCGGTACTGTCGAACAGGAGCGTGCGAGTTGGCGCAGCGGGCATCTTCACTCCCCGGCCGTCTTGAAGTAGGCAATGAGCTGGTGACGGTCGCCCGCGTGGATGGTGGTGGTGTTGCGCTGCGTCTGGCCATGCCAGCTGGCCTCGACGACATAGCGGCCGGGCGCCAGATCGATCAGCAGCCAGGGGCCGTCGAGGCGGCCCTCGAACACCTGTTGTCCAAGCACGTCCCGGATGCTCAGGCGCACATCGGAGAGGTACTCGCCCGAGCGCATCGCGGCGGTGATGATCCAGAGGCTGTAGGCCGGCCGTTGTGCCTGAAGTTCAAGTTGCTCGGTCTCGCCCACGCCACCCGCTGCATAGGCCCGGTCTTGCAGGGTCCGGCCGCGCTCCAGGGCCCAGGCCGGGTCCTGGGTGAGGGCCGCGAGCAGCAGCAGGGCCACGATCACGTGCGGCCGGCCTATGGCGGGCTTGGTACTCGAGGCGTGCATTGCTGATCCCCATCATGACCATGTGACTGAATGTTCGTTCGTCGCGGCCGGCCGCGATTGCGTTGGCTCAACGGCAGCTTTCCGGCCGGGTCTAGGCTGCGCTTGCGCAACCAGCAGGATCTTTGTCGCGACAGCAATTCCAGGAGTGCACGATGTCAACGGTAGAACTCAATCTGGAAACGGACATGGTGCTGCTGCCAGCCCCCAGCTTTGCGCCCGGCGCGAGTCTGGAACTGGCGCTGAGGCAACGCCGCAGCGAGCGCAGCTTTGGCACCGGCGCCGTGCCCTTGGCCGGCCTCTCGACCTTGCTGTGGGCCGCCAGCGGCATCAACCGTCCGGAGAGCGGCCATCGCACCGCGCCTTCCGCCCGCAACTGGCAGGAGGTGAGCGTCTATGCCGTGATGGCCGAAGGGACCTATCGCTACGAGGCTGGGCCGCACCGGCTCATGCTGCTGAATGCCGCGGACCTGCGCAGCCTTACCGGTGTGCAGGACTTTGTCGTCACAGCGCCGCTCAACCTCGTGTACGTGGCGGACTACGCGCGCATGCATGAATGTGGACCGGGCGAGCATGCCTTCTTCGCGGGCGCCGACGCAGGCAGCATGGCGCAAAACGTGTCGCTCTATTGCGCCACGGCCGGCCTGGCCTGTGTGGTGCGCGCCTTGATCAAGCGCCGCGAGCTGGCCGCCGCCCTGGGCCTGGCACAGCATGAACGCATCGCCCTGGCGCAAAGCGTCGGGCTGGCCGCGCCTGCGCCCTAGCGGGGCGTGTTGCCCAATGCGGGGGCCGGTTGAGCAGACTCAACGTTGCGCCGCCGGCCGCGCCTAAATTAGTGATGTCGAGGGACCGATGGTGCGAGCCGGCGGTTTCGAGACGAAGATGAGGGTTTCCTCCCCGTGGGGGAAAAGTCGCGGTGTCCCCACACCGCGAAGGATGAAGGTTCCCTCAGACCGGCCGGGTGCGCGAGCACAGGGCCGGGGGCCTTCACCAGGCCCGTCAGGCGCTTGCGGCTGACGGGCCCTCTTTTGTCTACGCATCTGCGCACGGCCGCGTCGGGCGCCGCCGCGTGATCGCTTCAGCCGGAGTTCCAACAAGTCATGAAGACCCTGGTCGTGTACTACTCTCGCTCCGGTCACACGGAGCTGCTCGCCAAGGAGATTGCCAAGCAATGCCAGGCCGACATCGACAGGATCCGCGATGACAGCGTCGATCGCAGCGGCCTCTGGGGCTATCTGCGTTCGGGCTGGCAGGCGCTCAGCGGTGCGACCCCCGCGATCCTGGCGGCGGGCAAGAATCCGGCGGACTATGAGCTGGTGGTGATCGGCACGCCGGTCTGGAACTGGGGGCTGGCGGCGCCCGTGCGCAGCTATGCACGGCGACACGCGGGCCAGTTCAGGCAGGTGGCCTTCTTCTGCACCGAGGGCGGATCGGGTGATCTCAAGGCCTTCGACGAGTTGCAGCGCATCTGCGGCAAGACGCCGCGCGTGACCTTGGCGGTGAAGGAGCCCGAACTCGATCCGCCCAGTCATGCACAGCCGCTGCGGCGCTTCGTCGCGCAGTTGTGTACCTGATTGCCTGGCGCGGTGCCGCATCGGCTTGAGCCCGCGCAATCGCCCGTCGCGTCGCCGCGCCTAGGCTTGCAGCCAAGTCCCGCTCGGCTGCGGGATCAGTAGAGGTAATCATGAGTCTGGCCAAGCTTTGTCACCGCCATGTGGTGACCATTCACGCGGATGCGAGCCTGCGCGATGCCGCCATCGCCATGCGCGACCAACATGTCGGCGCCCTGGTGGTGACGCAGTCGGCCGCCGGTCACGAGCAGGTGGTGGGCCTGATCACCGACCGCGACCTGGTCGTCGATGGCATGGCACGCGACCGCGATCACCGGCAGACCCAGGTGGGGCAGCTGGCCAGCGCGCCCGTGCAGGCGGTGCCTGCCAGCGCCTCCGTGCCCGAGGCGATCGAGCGCATGCGCGAGGCCGGCGTGCGGCGGCTGCTGGTGAGCGACGCCGAGGGCCAGTTGATCGGGCTTGTTTCCGCCGACGACCTCTGGGACAGCCTGGCCGCGCAGGCCGGCGGGCTGGCTTCGGCGCAACGCCTGGGGTTGGCGCGCGAGGCGGCCGAGCCGTCGCGGCCGGCAGCGCCGCGCCCGGTCTTTCTGGCCCATGGCACACCCGGCATGCAGCAGCCGGTGCGCGCCTAGCAGCGTATCGAGGGACAGCGAGCCGGACGGCCGAGGCCGTCCGGCCGATGGCCTTACTTGACCTGCAGGCGATTCAGATAGTCGGCCAGCAGGAGGATGCGCGTCGACACATAGGCTTCGGTGTCGAAGGGCACGTCGATGTAATAGTCCTTGCCCTGGTTGATATAGCGGTTGCCCCAGACCGGCATTTCGCGCGAACCATGCGACTTGATGTCGCTGCGGCCGTCGATCACCTGCTGCACGCGCTCCATCGGGAACACGCCGCCGTTCTTCTGCGTCAGCACCGTCAGGTCGGTGGGCGGCTTGAGCATGGCAGAGCGCATCGGTCCATCGCCCTTGCCGGCCGCGCCGTGGCAGGACGCGCAGTTGTTCTGGTATTCACGCTTGCCCTGATCGGGGCGATCGGCCGCGCTGGCCAGGCCTGCCAAGGCCCAGAGGCCGCACAGCAGCAGGGTTTGGAATGTCTTGGTGTTGCTCATTGTTCATGCTCCGATTGAATGTCCTGTTGCCGCATGGGATGGCCATGCACCAGTTCGCTGAGGACAACGCTCACTCTGGTGCGGCCGAGATGTCCGCGATTGAGGGCGCTCAACGAGGCCAAAGGAGGGCGCCATCAAGCCTCGGGGCGTGGCGGCGCTGCGACGCCGGACCGAGCGGCCAGATAGCTCAGCAGGCCATCCAGGGTGTCGACCCGGCCATAGTCGGCCTCTGGAATCTCCACCCCCAGGCGCTGATGCAAGGCAATCAGGAAGTTCAGGAAATCGAAGGAGTCGAGGTCCAGCTGTGTGCGCAGCGAGCGCCGCGGATCGATGCCCGCCAGCTCGGCCTCCGGGGCGATCTCGCTTAGCGCATCGGCGACGCCTTGGCGCAGGGTCTCGTGATCGGTGGGTGTCATGACAGCTCCGGATGCTGGAGGCGCTCGCGCAGCGCGGCCAGGAAACGCGCGCCGATGCGCCCGTCGCTGACGCGGTGATCGGCGGCCAGCGAGACATGCAGGGTGCGCGCGACGCCCAGCGCGCCATCCTGCTGCACCACCGGGCGCGCGGCCACGCTGCCCAGGGCTATCAGCGCCACCTGCGGCGGGTAGATGACGCCATAGAGTTGGTCGGCGCCGGCCTCGCCCAGATTGCTCACGGTGATGGTCGAGTCGGCCAGGTCCGAACTGCGCAGCTGGCCCTGGCGGGCGCGCGCAACGGCCGCATTCAGCGCCTCCATCAAGCCCGTCAGGCTGAGCCGGTCGGCGTCATGCAGGGTCGGCACCAGCAGGCCGCCATGGCGCAGCGCGGTCACCACGCCCAGATGGATGGCGGCGGCGGGCTGGAAACGGCCGTCGATGCAATGACCGTTCAAGGCCGGCGTCTCGCGCAGCGACTGCGCGATGGCCCGGCAGGCCAGCGCGACGAACAGCACGCGCGTGCCGATGGCGCGCTGGCGGTTGAAGGCTTCGAGCGCCTGCAGCGCCGCTTCGACGTTGATCTCGCAGCCCAGGTAGTAATGCGGGATCTCGCGCTTGGAGCGCGCCATCGCCGCGCCGATGGCCGCGCGCATGCCTTCGGCCCGCTGGTCCGGCGGCGCGCCGGCGGCCTCGACATCGGCCAGGGTGATGGGGCGCGCGGGCAGCTGCCGCGCCAGCGTGGCCAGGTCCACGCCCAGTTCGGCGGCACGCCGGCGCGCCGCCGGCGACACCTGCTGGCCAGCGGGCGCGGCGGGCTCGCTGCTTGGCGCAGCGGCCGGCACGGCCAGGGCCTGCCAGTCCTCGCCGGGGCTGGCCAGCACCGCCAGCAGGGCACCCACGGGCAGGCGTTGGCCGGGCTCGGCGACGCGCCGGGCCAGGGTGCCGGCCTGCCAGAGCTCCACATCGATGGCGCCCTTCTGCGTCTCCACCACCGCGACGATGGCACCGCGCTCCAGCGCCTGGCCGGGCTCGGCCCGCCATTGGACAAACTGCGCCGCGTCCATGTCGGCGCCGAACGAGGGCAGGCGCAATTCAAACATCTGGCCTCCGGTTTGGCGGCGATTGCAGCCGATTGTGTGCAAGTGCCCCAGGCGCGCATTGCGCCGGCGCAACGTGGCTGCCTGCGCAGGGCCTAAGGTGTCACAGCATCTCCAAGGAGTGATCATGAACCAGCAAGCCCTGTCGGCCGGCGATCTGTGCACCCGCAGCACCGTCATCGCCGATGCCCTGCTGCCGCTGAACGAGGCGGCGCGCCTGATGCGCGCCCAGCATGTCGGTTGCCTGATCGTGGTGGCGCGCCGTGATGGCGGCTGCCACCCGGTGGGCATCGTCACCGACCGCGACATCGTCATCGCCGCGGTGGCCAAGGACCTGGACGCCGCCACCCTGCGCGTCGAGGACATCATGAGCACCGATCTGGCCACCGCCCAGGAATCCGACTCGGCCCTGGATGCCATGGCCAAGATGCGCAGCCGGGGCGTGCAGCGCCTGCCCGTGGTCGATGCGCAAGGGCAGTTGCAAGGCATTCTGTCGCGCGAGGATCTGATGGAGCTGGTGGAGCAGGAACTGGTGGCCATGGTGGCCGCGTCGACGCGGGCGCGCGGCGTCGAGGCCCAGCGCCGGCCCTAGCTTCGTCGGCCATCAGCCAGGCATCAGCCAGGCATCAGCGCGCGTGCCGCGGCCAGCACCCGTTCGAGCGAGGGCAGGGCGGCGGCCTCCAGCTGCTTCGCATAGGGAATCGGCACCTCGGCGCTGCAGACCCGCGCCGGCGGTGCGTCCAGTTCATAGAAGCAGCGCTCGATCACGCTGGCAATGATCTCGGCCGCCAGGCCGCAGGTTTTCCAGCCCTCGTCTACCACCAGGGCGCGGCGCGTGCGGTGCACGCTGGCCGCGATCGCGTCTACATCCAGCGGACGCAGGCTGCGCAGATCCAGCACCTCGGCGCTGATGCCCTGGGCCTGCAGCTGCACCGCGGCTTCCAGGCACAGGGGCAGCGAGCCGCCATAGCTGATCAGGCTCAGGTCGCGGCCGGGGCGGCGCAGCGCCGCATGCTCGAGATCGACGCCCCGGACCTCGGGGGCCAGCTCGCCCTCGCCGTTGAGCAGCTGCGCATGCTCGAAGATCAGCACCGGGTCGGGGCTGCGCAACGCCGCCGCCAGCATGTAGCGGGCATCCTCCAGCGTGGCCGGTGCCAGCACGCGCAGCCCCGGCACATGGGCATACCAGACCTCCAGGCTGTGCGAATGCTGGGCCGCCAGCTGCCGGCCGGCGCCGGTGCTCATGCGTATCACCAGCGGCACGCCCACCTGGCCGCCCGACATATGGCGCAGCGTGGCCGCGTTGTTGACGATCTGGTCCAGCGCCAGCAGGCTGAAGTTGACCGTCATGATCTCGACGATGGGGCGCATGCCATTGATCGCCGCGCCGATGCCGCAACCGACGAAGCCCGATTCCGAGAGTGGCGTGTCGCGCACCCGCTGCGGCCCGAATTCCTCCAGCAGGCCCTTGCTGACGGCGTAGCTGCCGCCATAACGTCCGACATCCTCGCCCATCAGGAAGACGCGCGCATCGGCCTGCAGGGCCTCGCGCAGGCCCTGGCGCAACGCTTCGCGGTAGCTGATCATGAGACCTCCGGCTGCGCCAGCACATGGCGTTCAAGCTCGCTCACCGGCTCCAGCGTGCCGGCCTCGGCAAAGGCGACGGCGGCCTCGAGCTCGGCCGCGATCTCGCGTTCCAGCGCCGCCATGTCGATGGCATGGCCCAGGGCCTGGGCATGGCGCTGCAGCGCGGCGATCGGGCAACGCTGCTTCCATTGCTCGACCTCGGCGTGGCTGCGGTAGAGCTCGGCATCGAACATCGAGTGGGCGCGGAAGCGGTAGGTGCGGAATTCGATGAAGGCCGGGCCGCCGCCTGCGCGCACGCGCGCTACCGCGCGGCGCGTGGCGTCGCGCACCGCGGCCACCTGCATGCCGTCCACCGCGACCGCGTCGATCCCGTAGCTGCGCGCCTTGGCGCACAGATCCTGGCTGGACTCGGAGCGCTCCAGCGCCGTTCCCATGGCGTAAAGATTGTTCTCGCACAGCAGCAGCAGGGGCAGGCGCCACAGCGCGGCCAGGTTGGCGCTCTCGTGGAACTCGCCCTCGGCGATCGCGCCCTCGCCAAAAAAGCAGGCGGCCAAGTTGCTGCTGCCGCGCATCTGCTCGGCCAGCGCAAAGCCGGCCGCCATCGGCAGGGCGCCGGCGACGATGGCATTGCCGCCATAGAAGCGCCGCGCCACGTCGAACAGATGCATGGAGCCGCCACGGCCGCCGCTGCAGCCCTCGCGCCGGCCATACATCTCGGCCATCACGCTGGCCATGCTCAGCCCGCGCACCAGCGCATGGCCATGCTCGCGGTAGGTGCACAGCAGGCTGTCGCCCTCGCCCAGCTCGGGCACGGCGCCGGCGGCGACCGCTTCCTCGCCGATGTAGAGGTGCAGGAAACCGCGGATCTTGCCGGCCCCGTAGAGCTCGGCGCAGCGCTCCTCGAAGCGCCGGATGCGCAGCATCTGGTGCAGCAGCGCGCGCGTGTCGGCCTCTTGCAGCTTCATGATCAGGGCTCCAGGGTCGAGGTGTCGCCCTCGGGCAGGCCCAGCTCGCGCGCGCGCAGCAGGCGCCGCATGATCTTGCCGCTGCGCGTCTTGGGCAGGCTGGCGGCGAAGGCGATCTCCTTGGGCGCGACCGCGGCGCCCAGACGCTGGCGTGCAAAGCCCAGCAGCTCGCGCCGCAAGGCCTCGCTCGGCTCGATGCCGGGGCGCAGCGCGACAAAGGCCTTCACCAGCTCGCCGATGGTCGGATCGGGCTTGCCGATCACGCCTGCCTCGTGCACCGCGGCATGCTCCATCAGCGCCGATTCGACCTCGAAGGGGCCGATGAAATGACCGGCGGACTTGATCATGTCGTCGGCCCGGCCGACGAACCAGTAGTAGCCCTCGGCGTCGCGGCGCGCCAGATCGCCGCTGAGGTACCAGTCGCCCGCGAAGGCGCGCCGGTAGCGTTCGTCCTCGTTCAGATAGGCGCGGAACATCGAGGGCCAGCCGCGCCGCAGCGCCAGTTCGCCCTCGGCATCGGGCGCGTCGAGCAGGCGCACGCTGCCGTCGGCCTGGCGCTGCACGATGGCGGCGTCGATGCCCGGCAGCGGCTGGCCCATCGCACCCGGGCGTATCTCCAGGCACTGGAAGTTGGCGATCATGATGCCGCCGGTCTCGGTCTGCCACCAGTTGTCGTGGATCGGCAGGCCGAAGGCCTCCAGCCCCCAGCGCACCGCCTGCGGATTGAGCGGCTCGCCGACGCTGGCGATGAAACGCAGCGCCGGGCAGGCATGGGCGCGCGCCGCCGCGGCGCCGCCGCGCATCATCATGCGCACCGCCGTGGGCGCGGTGTACCAGACGCTGACACGCTCGCGCGCCAGGTTCTCGTACCAGCGCTGGGCGTCGAATTCGGCCTCGTCGACCACCATGCTCACGCCCAGCGCCAGCGGCGCCAGGATGCCGTAGGAGCTGCCGGTGACCCAGCCGGGGTCGGCGGTGCACCAGTAGACATCGTCGGCACGCAGGTCCAGGGCCATGCGGGCGCCCGCCACATGGCCGACGATGGCCTCGTGCACATGCAGGGCGCTCTTGGGTCTACCGGTGGTGCCGCTGGTGAAATGCAGCAGGGCCGGGGTCTCGGGCTCGGTGGCGGCAATCGTGAACTGCGGTGCCGCGGCCTGCAGCAGGGCCAGCAGATCCAGCGTGTCCGGCGGCAAGGGCTGCTCGTCGTCGGCGATCAGCAGCACATGCTTCAGCAGCGGCAGGCCGGCGCGCTGGGCCTGCAGCTTCCTGCGGTACAGCGAGGCGCTGCTCACCAGCACGCGGCCGGCGCCCAGCGTGAGCCGGGTCGCGATCGGCTCGGGCCCGAAGGCCGAGAACAGCGGGCAGACCACGCAGCGCTGTTTCAGCGCGCCCAGCATCGCAATGTGCAATTCGGGCAGGCGGCCCAGCAGCAGGAACACGGCCTCGCCGGCGGCCACGCCCAGGCCGGCCAGCAGATTGGCGAAACGGTTGCTCTGCTCTGCCAGCGCCACATAGCTCAGCTCGCGCCTTGCGCCGGCCGCGCCCAGCCAGCGCAAGGCCGGCTTGTCCGCCGCGGGCCCGCGGGCGTGGCGGTCCACCGCCAGCGCCGCCATATTGAAGCCGCCGCTGCATTGGGCCGCGCGCAATTCGGCCTCGAGTTCCTGTCGCAAGCCGGCCCATGTGAAGCTGGCACGAGCCTGTGCCAGATCCTCGACATTGGCATGGCCGCGCGGCTTGCTGATGCACGCCGGCGGCGGCAGGGGCTGGCTGGCGCTGGCTGGCATGCCGAGCTCAGGTCCTGTCATTCCTGCAGCAGGCGCGGATCGCGCAGCCGCTGCTCCAGCTCGTTCAGCGGCAAGGCGGTGAGGTCGCTGGCATGCGCGAGCTGCACATGCTGGGCCACCTGGGCGCTCAGGCGTGACTTGAGCTCGCCCAGGAAGGGGTTGGAGGCGAGCAGCCACAGGCTGTCGTAGCGGCCCTCGGCCAGGCCCTGCGCCAGGCGCTCGGCCAACTCGTCGGCAAAGTGCTGATGCTGCTTGCGGCGCACATCGGTGCGGGGCTCGAAGCGGGCGCCGGCGCTGCTGTGGTCGGCGGCCTCATGGCCGGGCCGGTCGCTGCCCAGTTCGCTGCCCTTCATGCGGCTCTCCGGATGGTTGTGTTCGGCCAGGATTTCCAGCGGCCGTTCGGGCGATGCGCGGCCATACAGGCGCGCCGTCGAGGCATTGGCAATCAGGATCCATTGGTTCTTCATGTCCGGCTCCTTGCTGCAAGTGGCGGGTGTGTGAAGCGAATCTAGCGCCGCGATGACCCGCGCCGTTGCGCCTGCTCAACGGCCGCCGGCACGGCCTCGCTACGCTGGCGAGCACAGGTAGCAGGAGCACATCATGTTGAAGCTATTGATTCCCGTCGATGGATCCGAGCATTCGCAGCACGCCATCGAGGCGGTGGCCAAGCTGGCGAAGGCCCAGGCGCAGCTGGAGCTGATCCTGCTGCATGTGTCCAGCCCGCCGGCCTTCTACGGTGAGCTGACGCCGGCCGGTTTTGCGGAGCTGGACAGCGCCGTGCGCACCAACCAGGCAAGAGTGCTGGAAGGCGCCGCCAAGATGGCCAGCGATTGCGGTCTCAAGGTGATCGCCAGCAAGGGCGTGACCGGCATGGTGGCGCCCGAGATCGTGCGCGCGGCGAGCGAGGCCGGGGTGGACCAGATCGTCATGGGCACGCGCGGCATGGGAGCTCTGGGCGGGGTGCTGCTGGGTTCGGTGGCGCAGCGTGTGGTGCATATGGCCAGCATGCCGGTGCTGCTGGTGAAGTAGGGTCGATCGCCATGCAACCCAAGCATCCGCGGCAAGCGCGGCGGCCGCAGAGCGCGGCACGCAAGGATGGGCGCGAGGACGAATTGATCCTGGACCGGCCCGATGGCTATTACTGGATGGCCGAGCCCGACGGCTCCGAATTCGGACCGTTCGAGAGCTACGAGCTGGCCCAGGCCGACCGCCACGCCGGCGAGGAGAGCCTGGCGCCCAGCGAGACCCTGCCCGAGGTCGAGGACGAGATCGGCATTGCCGGTTGGATCGATCCCGAGACCGGGGAGCCGGCCGAGGGCCAGTCGCCGCCCCATATCTCTGAACCCTGAACTCCGAGCCCTGAAGCCCGGGCCCCGTGCGCCGGCCGGCCGCTCAGGCGCCGGCCACCACGCTGGCCCAGTTGGCCCGGCCGATGGCCGGAATCAGCAGAGGTTCGCCGATGGGCGTCGGCGCGGTCGGTGTCTCGCGCAGCTCGCGGGCCATGCCGCTGCGGATGATGCGCACCAGGCAATCCAGCTCGGCCGCATAGGCCTCGATGAGGTCATCCAGCGAGAGCAGACCCAGCAGCTGATCGTTGCTCCCCTTCACCAGCAGGCGCCGCACGCCGCTGTGCTCCATGGCCTGCAAGGCGTCGCCGAGGTCCGCGTGCTCGGACACCAGCACCAGGGTGGTGTGGGCCAGTTCGCCGACCCGCAGGTCCTCGCCATTGGCATCGCGCGCCAGCGCATCCAGCACCAGGTCGCGATCGGTGACGATGCCGCAGACATGGCGGCCCGGCGTTTCGCTGCTGGTCACCACCAGGGCGCCAACATGGTGCTGGCGCATCAACCGCGCGGCCTCGCCCAGCGACCCCTGCGCGTCAATGCTGACGACTTGCCGTTTGCACATCGATCCGACTTGCATAGCTCACTCCGGTTGCAGCCGACGCCGCGGCGTCCACCAAGCCAGTTTGCGCAGCGCTGGCCTGGCCCTGTTGCGTCCGCTCAACGACGTGGCACGGCGCCCGCCTAGATTGGGGGCCTGACCTCAAGCCGGCGTGGCTTTCCCAAGGCATGAAGCACGCCGATCCGGCCCACATGCCTCAGCCAAGGACCATCATGAAATCCGATTCCAAGCTGCGTGAAGACATCACTGCCGAACTCGACTGGGACCCATCCATCAACCCCAACCAGATCGGTGTGGCGGTGAAGGACGGCATCGTGACGCTGACCGGCCACCTCGACACCTATGCCGAAAAGTTCGCGGTGCAGAAGGCGCTGCAGCGCGTCAAAGGGGTGCGTGCCATCGCGCTGGAGCTGGACGTGCGCCTGGATCCCAGCCACAAGCGCAGCGATACCGAGATCGCCGACGCGATCGAGACCGCGCTGCGCTGGAGCGTGCTGGTCCCGAACGAGCGCATCCAGGTGCAGGTCGAACAGGGTTGGGTCACGCTCAAGGGCGAGGTGGAATGGGACTATCAGCGCGAGGCCGCCGCCAAGGCGGCGCGCGGGCTGCTGGGTGTGGTGGGCATCAGCAACACCATCACCCTGCGGCAGACCGCCAGCTGCGCCGATGTGTCCGGCCGCATCCGCGCTGCGCTGGAGCGCCAGGCCGACGAGGATGCCAAGAAGATCCAGGTCGACATCCGTGGCGCCACGGTCACGCTGCAGGGCACGGTGTCGTCCTGGGCCGAACGCGCCGCCGCCTATACCGCGGCCTGGGGCGCACCCGGCATCAGCAGCGTCATCAACGAGATCAAGGTGCAGGCCTGAGCGCTGCCGGCGGCAGCGCCAGGCACAGCAGCTGGCCCGGCAGCAGATCGGCGTAGGCCAGCCATTCACCCGCCTCGATGGGCCGCGCCGAGGCGCTGGCGGCCGGCTCCGGGCCGGCGCCACGCCGCCGCAGCAGCAGCAACTCGAACTGCAGGCCGGCGCGCCGAACCTGGATGCGCAACTCGGGCCATTCGGGCGGGATGCAGGGCTGCAGGCTGAAACGCTGCGCCTCCAGGCGCAGGCCCAGCAAGCCCTCCAGCGCCGCCCGGTACATCCAGGCCGCCGAGCCGGTGTACCAGCTCCAGCCCCCGCGCCCCTGGTAGGGCGGGGCGCTGTAGGTATCGCCCGGCATCACATAGGGCTCGATGCCGTAACGGCGCTGGCCGGCCAGATCGGCCGCCCGGTGCGCCGGGCTGAGCATGCGGAAATACGCCCAGGCCAGTTCGGCATGGCCGAGCCGGGCCTGGGCCAGCACCGCCCAGGCGGCGGCATGCGAATACTGCCCGCCGTTCTCGCGCACACCGGGCGGATAGGCCTGGATATAGCCGGCGTGATCGGGCGCCTGCTGCAGCGGCGGATCCAGCAAACGTATCAGGCCTTGCTGCCGGTCCACCAGCAGGGCGTCGGCGCTCTGCATGGCCTGTGCGGCGCGCGCATCGCCGGCGGGCGAGGCGAACACGCTCCAGGTCTGCGCGATCAGATCGATGCGGCACTCGGCGTTGGCGCTGGCGCCCAGGGCATGGCCGTTGTCGAAATAGGCGCGCCGGTACCAGGCGCCATCCCAGCCATGCTCGGCCAGGGCCTGCTGCAGCGTGCCGATGGCGGCCTGCCAACGCGCGGCGCGCGCGTCGTCGCGGCGCTGGCGCGCCAGCGTCAGCCAGTCTTCCAATATCACCAGCTCGAACCAGGCCAGCCAGACCGATTCGCCACGTCCCTCATGGCCGACGCGATTCATGCCGTCGTTCCAGTCGCCGCAGCCCATCAGCGGCAGGCCATGCGCGCCCCAGCGCAGGCTGTGGTCGATGGCCCGCGCCGCGTGCTCGTAGAGGCTGGCGGTGAGCGCGCCGGTCGCGGGCGTGTAATAGGCGTCCTCGGCATGTTCGGGCACCGGCGGGCCGGCCAGGAAGGGCAGCTCCTCGTCGAGCAGGGCATCGTCGGCGCTGAGCCGCAGGTAATGCTGCAGCGCGTAGGGCAACCACAGCAAATCGTCGCTGAAGCGCGTGCGCACGCCGGCGCCGCCGGGCTCATGCCACCAATGCTGCACATCGCCCTCGGGGAATTGGCGCGACGCATGCAGCAGCAGCTGCTGGCGCAACAGCGCCGGCCTGGCGACGCCCAGGGCCATGGCGTCCTGCAACTGATCGCGAAAGCCGGTGGCGCCGCTGGCCTGGTAGAAGCCGGCCTTGGCCCAGAGTCGGCAGGCCAGGGTCTGGTAGAGCAGCCAATGGTTGAACAGGGCGTCGAAGCCGGCGTCGGGTGTCTGCACGGTGACGGCCGAGAGCAGCGCCTGCCAATGCGCATCGACGCTGGCCGCCCAGGCCTCGAGTTCGCCGGGCGCGCTCAAGCGGGCGGCCTGGGCCAGCGCGGCCTCGCGCTGCTCGCCATAGCCCAGCACCCAGCTGCATGACAGGCTCTGGCCCGGCGCCAGCGACAGCTGCGTGGCGATGGCCGCGCAGGGGTCGAGGCCGAAGCCCTGCTGCTGCCCCAGGGTCTGCGGCCATTGCTGCGTCCCGTCGTCGGCGAAGAACTCGTCGCGCGCGCAGCTCCAGTCCAGCACCGGAGCGCCGATCAGCATCAGGTAGGCGCAGCCGCCGCCAAAGCCGCCGCCGCGCTCCAGCTGCTGGGCCAGCAAGAGGGGCGGCAGGTCCAGATGCTCGGTGCGCAGGCTCATGCGATCGCGCGTCTGCGCGCCCATCACCCACTCGACCATGGCCAGCAGGCCGAGGCGCTGCGGCGCGGCGCCGCTGCAGCGCAAGCGCACCTGTATGCATTTGGCGGCCAGGCTCGGATGCACCATCACCTCGGTATGGATGTGCAGGCCGCCGCGCTGCTGCACGAAGTGGCTGCTGCCGGGGCGGTGCGCAATCCGGTAACCCGCGCTGCCGTTGCGATCGATGCCTGGCATCAGGCCGTAGTTCTGTCCGCTGGCCTCGTCGCGCAGCAGCCAATGCTCGCCGGGTGGATCGAGCAGGGCATCGTTGCTCCAGGGCGTGAGCTGGTGCAGCCGGCTGTTGCGCGCCCAGCTGTAGCCGCCGCCGGTCTCGCTGAGCACGCAGCCGAACTGGGCGTTGGCCAGCACATTGCACCAGGGGCGGGGCGGCAGCTGCTCGGCGTCCACCTCGAACTCGAAGGCGCTGCCATCGGCGTTGAAACGGCCGGGCCGGCGCAGCAGCGGCCAGGCCGGGGCCGGGCTCGGCAGCCGCTGCGCATCGGCCGGCCTGTCAAGCTGGACCCGCGCATCGGCCAGCAGCCTGGCGAGCGCACGGCCGTCGGCGCGCAGCTCGATGCGTGCGCTGGCGCGCAACACCGCCAGCTCGCTGGGCGTGAGCTGATCCAGCTGCAGCAGGTAGATGGCGCCGCGCTCGGCCTGCTGCGCATGCGGCTCCAGGCCGACGTTATGTTGCAGGGCCTGCAGCTGGCGCTGCAGCGGCTGCAGGTAGGAGGCCGGCTCGCCGTTGAGCAGCACCAGGTCGCAGCACAGGCCGTGCAGGTCCCACAGCCGGTGCGCGGTCATCAGCAGGCGGGCGACGCGCATGCCTTGCAGGCTGTCGACGCGCAGCAGGGCGATCGGCCGATCGCCCGATATGGCGAAGCGCCACAACTCGCGGCGATCCAGCAGCCCTTCCGGTGTGGCCTGGGGCCGCGCGCAGCTCAAGGTCATGGGCGTGTTCAGATCCTGCAGCAGCTGCAGTTCGGCGCCGCTGAGCCGCAGTTCGCGCTGCCTGATGCGGGCCAGGGTCGCGGCCATCAGGCGCGCGCGGGTCAGGTGCACGGCCTGGCGGTACTCGTCGACGATGGCCAGCACGCCGGCGGCATCGGCCGCGGCCGCGGTGGCAAAGGTCAGTGTGTGCCTGGCATGGGCCGGCAGGCGCACGCGCAGCCGCAGGCTCGCCGCCGGGTCCAGGCCGGTTTCTGTGCTGTCTTCGGCACCCTGTTCGGTGGCGCTGCCGAGTTGCGCCAGCGTGCCGCCACGCGGCAGCAGGCGGGCGCGATCGCAAGACACCTGCTGCAAGCTCACCGACGCCGTGCCGTCGCTGCCGCCCTCAGCGCCGCCGTTCGGTTCGGTGGTGCCCAGCTCGCTGGCCAGGAAATGCGCCAACCAGACGCCGGATTCGCTTTCCAGCCGGGGGCGCCGCTCCAGCAGCAGGCAGGCCGGCTCGGCGGCATGGGCGCGCACGAACAGCTTGGCGAAGGCCGGATGCGATTCGTCGGCGCGCTGCGCCGTCAGCGCCACCTCGAAATAGCTCAGCAGCTCGAATTCGGCCGGCGCGTCGCCCAGGTTGTGCAGGTCGAGGCTGCGCAGCTCGACGTCATCGTCCGGACTCACCCAGACGCTGAGCCTGCTCTCCCATTGCGCGCAGCTGGCATCGAACTCGGCGTGGTCGGCGAAGAAGCGCGTCTGGTACTGCGCCTGCGGATGCGGCACCGGTGCCTGCGTCAGCGAGTGAAAGGAAAAGCCCGGCTCGTCCAGGTGGCGCAGCAGCAGCCACTGGCCCAGCGAATCGCGCAGCGCGTCGTCGCGGCCACGGTTGATGGCCTGGCCGCGCCAGCGGCTCTGCCCGGCGCCGTTGGGGCGCAGGCAGAGGTTGTAGCTGCCGTTGCCCAGCAGCAGCGTGGGCATGGCGGTGCTGGCGCCGGCCGCGGGATCGATGCTGCGGGCGGCCCCGAGCGCCGGCCCGGCCTGGGGCTGGTGCGGCGTGCGCGGAATCGCGAGCGATTGCAGCACGATGGCACGCGGCATGCGCTCGTGCAGCAGGATCTCGTGCGCCCGCGCGCGCGGCGCACGCCCGAACCAGGCTTGCGGTGCCGCCTCGCACAGCAGATGGCACAGCGCCAGCAGGCCCATGCCCTGGTGGTGGCTCATATGGGTGGCCACGCGCTGGGGCTTGGCCCCCTCGCTGCGCCTGGCGGCGCTGAAGTCCAGCGCCTCGATGAAGCCGTAGGTTCCGCGCGCGCCCAGGCGCTCGAGCGCCTGCAGATTCGCCAGCGCCGCGCCGGCGTCGATCGGCAGCGCCAGCAGGCTGGCATAGGGTGCGATGACGCGCTCGTCCAGCGGCGTGCGCCGCATCGCCAGCTGCGGCACGCCAAAGGGTCCGTACTGGAACGCCAGGCTGGCATCCTGCTCGTAGTAGGCGCATTCCGACACGCCCCAGGGCATGCGATGCCGGGCCCCGAAGGCCCGCTGCGCGCGCAGGGCGGTCGCGCCGACGCGCTGCAGCAGGCCGCCCCTGGGCTCGTGCATCAGCAGACCCGGCATCAGGTACTCGAACATCGAACCCGACCAGGAGCGCAGCGTCGGCTCTCTGCCCACCGGCAGGAAGGGGCGGCCGAGTGCCTGCCAATGCGAGCGCGGCACATCGCCCTTGGCGATCGCCACAAAGCTGCCCAGGCGCGATTCGGAGGCCAGCAGGTCGTAGTAGGCGGGGTCCAGCGCGGCCTCATCGGGCCGGAAGCCGATGCGGAACAGGCGCCGCCTGCGGTCGTAGAGGAAGCCGAATTCCATCTCCGCGCTGAGCCCGTCCATGCGCTCGGCCAGCGCCTGCAATGGCGGGCCCAGGGGGTCGGCGGCGCCGCCTGGCAAGCGCTCGGCACATGCCCGGCAGGCCTGGGCGGTCGCCCATAGCAGGGCGGCCAGGTTGCCGCTGTCCACCGTGGAGACGTAATGCGGCCGCAGCGATTGCAGGCTGGCGGTGTCGATCCAGTTGTGGAAATGGCCGTGCACGCGCGGCAGCTTGGCAAGACTGTCCAACGTGGCCTGCAGGCGCTGCACCAGCTCGGCCGCATCGATGAAGCCCAGGCGCTCGGCGCAGGCGCAACTCGCCAGATAGAGACCGATGTTGGTGGGCGAGGTGCGCCGCGCCAGCATGGTGTCGGGCTCCAGCTGCAGGTTGTCGGGCGGCAGGTGGTGGTCGGCCGCGCTGACGGTGACCTCGAAGAAGCGCCAGGTATCGCGCGCCAACTGCCATAGATAGCGATGTTGCGCCGGGCTCAAACCGCCATCCGCGGGCGCCGCGGGGAGCGGGCGGCTGGCCAGCCACAGCCACAGCGGCGCGGCGCACCACAGCAGGCCGAGGCCCAGCAGCCAGCCGCGATGGGCGTCCGGCCACAGGGCCGCGCTGCCCGCCCAGGCCAGGGCCAGCAGGCTCAGGCCGAGATGGCGGCGCCAGCAGCCGGCCCAGTCGCTCCAGGCCTCGGACTGCGCCTGGGCGGCGGTGGTCCATTGCAGCATATGGCGTCGGCTCACAAGGCTGCGCCAGAGCGCGCGCAGGATCGCATCGAGCTGCAGCGCCGCCGCCTGCGGCAACATCGCGAACTGCCACAGCGTGCTGGCCAGCACATGGGCCAGCTCATGCAGGCCCTCGAGCAGCAAATGCATCAGCGCCAGATCGCGCCGGCCCGGCAGCAAGGCCGCCAGCGCGCCCAGCAGGGGCCCCAGGCCGAGCGCGGCCAGCACCAGCCCGATGGCCTGCGCCGGCGCCAGCACGGCGGCCCCGCAGGCCAGCCAGAGCAGCAGCCAGCAGGCCGGTGCCAGCAGGCTGCGGCGCAGGTTGTCGAGCAGTTTCCAGAGGTTCAACAGGCCGACGCGGCCACGCAGCACGCTGCCGATCAGCGGCAGCAACTGCCAGTCGCCGCGCGTCCAGCGGTGCTGGCGCGAGGCCGCCACATCGGGATGGGCGGGATGGGCCTCCACCAGGCTGAGGTCGCTGAGATGGGCGGCGCGCGCCCAGATGCCCTCGAACAGATCATGACTCAGCAGCTGGTTCTCGGTCACGCGGCCCTGCAGGGCCAGGTGCATGGCCCGCACATGCAAGAGGCCCTTGCCGTTGAAGCTGCCAAGACCGAACAGGTCCTGGTGGATTTCGGAGCTGCCGGCGTTGTAGACATCCAGTCCCCAGGGCCCGGCCTGGAGCCAGGCGAACAGGCTCAGCGCGCCGGGCCTGGGCAAGGGTGCGACCAGGCCGGGTTGCAGGATGCCGTAGCCGGCGACGACGCGCCGGCCCTGCGCGTCCAGCCGCGGCTGGTTGAGCGGGTGCGCGGCCACCGCCACCAGCTCGCGCAGGGTGCCCGGCGGCAGCCCGGTGTCGCTGTCCAGCGTGATGAGGTAGCGCGTGGCCGGCGCCAACTGGCTGAGCGCGCCCAGGTCCAGGAAGGGCGAAGCGCTCTCGCCGCCACGGTCCGCATCGACCAGGGCCGCCAGCAACTGCTCGAGCTTGCCGCGCTTGCGCTCCCAGCCCATCCAGACCTGCTCGGCCGGATTCCAGCGCCGCGCGCGGTGCAGCAAGCCAAAACGCGGCGGCGCCTCGGCCGGCAGGGGATAGCGTCGGTTGAGCGTGCGCATCGCCGCGCAGGCGCTCTCCAGCAGGGCGGCGTCGCCGGCCTGCTCTTGCTGCGGCGCATCCGGCCAGTCGCTCAGCAGGGCGAAGCGCACATGGGCCTCGGGGTTGGCCAGGTAATGCTGTTCCAGTTGTTCGGCCAGGGCCGCCACCGCCTTGGCACTGCCGAGCATGCAGGGGATCACCAGCAGGCAGCGGTCCTGGCTGCGCAAGCCCTCGTCCAGGGCCAGGCGCGGCAGCCTGTGCACGCGCAGCGATTCGGCCAGGCAACGGTTCAGCAGTGCCAGCACGGCCTCGAAGCCCACGAAGGCGGCCAGGGCCCAGGCCAGCCAGCCCAGCCAGGGCGGCCCCGGCTGGGCCAGCGGCGGGCCCAGCAGGGCTCGAGCCAGCAGCAGGCTGCCACCCAGCAGCGTCAGGGCATAAAGGGGCCCGCGCAAGCGCCAGGGCCATTGCAGCAGGGGGTTCTCCAGCGTGGCAAGGCTGCGCCCGAGCGCGCGCACCAGCTCGGCGCGCCCCGCGCCGATCAGCCAGTGCGAGGGGCCCCGGCCGTCGCCATCGGCCTCGCCATCGGTCTCGCACAGGCGCAGCACCTGGCGGCTCAGCTCGAGCTCGCTGCGCCGCAGGCGCCGCGCCAGGCGCTCCAGCTCATGGGTGCAATGGTCGCGCGTGAGGTCGCTGTCGGCACGGAAGGCGGGCTGCTGCTGCAAGGCCTGCAGCACCGGGCTGACGCGCGTGACCAGGGCGCGCCAGTCCAGGCTGTTGATGGCATGCAGGGCCGATACCGCGTTGCTGACACTGACATTGTCGGCCGCATGCAGCTCCTGGGCGGCGGCCAGCGCGGCGTCGAGGTCGGTGCAACTCTCGCACAGCCAGTCAAGGCTGGGCGCGTCTTCCAGCCCGGCGTGGCCGCGCGCGCGCTGCACCAGCTGTGCGACAAAGCTGGTCTGCAGCCCGCGTGCGCGCAGCCGGGTGGCGAGCGCCTGCATGGCACCGGCGGGCAGCTCGGCCGCGTGGTCGCAGGTCCAGTCGGCCGCGGCCTGCGCGGCCTTGTGTCCGGCCACGCTCTCGGCCAGGCGGGCCAGGTTCTCCAGCAGCACCACGCGCAGGGTGGCAGGGATGGCCCACAGCTCGCCCAGGGTGAGCGGCTCGTGCTGCTGATAGGCGCACAGGAACTGCTCCAGCAACAGGGCGTCGAAGCTGGCGTCGGTGTGGGCGACAAAGGCCCAGGCAATGCCATAGACGCGCGGCAGGCCGCGCAGCGGTGGCTCGCGCAGCTTGGGCAGGCGGCCGTAATAGGAGCGCGGCAGGCCGTTGCGGATCTCGGGTACCTGGGCCTCGATCAGATGGAAGTTGTCGAGCAGCCATTCGGCCGCGGGGCTCAGGCCCTCGGTTTCCCGGTCGAGCAGTTCCAGGTAGGCGAGCGAGCGGTCGAGGCTGCGCAGATTGTCGGCAATGCGAGGGAAGAAGGGCGGCGCATGGGCGCGGCGCCGCCAACCGCGCCGCTCGATGCGCTGCGCCTGGGCCAGGCTCTGGCCATGCTGGCGGAAGCGCTCGGCGCCGAACAGCTGGGCGCGCACCGGCGCCTGCAGCGGCCCCTGGGCCGGGTCGATCAGGGCCAGGGCCTCGGCATGCAGCGCGGGCAGGGCGGCCGCGCGGACCGTGCGTTGCCGGGCCATGCCCTCAGGCCAGCAGGTAGCCGCCAGCGCTCAGTGCCGAGGCCAGCAGCAGCAGGGAAATGGTGTGCCGCGCGACAAGGGCCTGCGCGCGCTCGCAGCCGCGCAGCAGGCTGTGCCAGGGGCGGCGGCGCGGATGGCAATGGCGCAGCTGCTCTGCCAGCGCCAGATGGTCGCGCTCGATGCTGGCAGGCGCATCGGGCCAGGCCATGGTGGCCGCGCTTGACTGTTGAGGTGACATCGGAACTCCCCGGCGAACACGCGGCGGTGCCGCGTCAGTCCGCAAGGTAGCCGCGCCAGCCGCCCCAGCGTTGCGTGGGCTCAACAGCTACTGATCGAGCTGCCCCGGGCGGGTGTCCGTGTCGTCCAGCTGGTGCTCGATGCCGTAGCGCACCAGGGCCGCCAGACTCGGCAGCTGCAGTTTTTCGAGGATGCGCGTCTTGTGGCTGCTGACCGTCTTGATCGAGAGGTGAAGCGCGTCGGCGATGTCGATCAGGCGCTGGCCGCCCACCAGGCGCCGCAGCACCTCGAGTTCGCGGTTGCTGAGCTGCGCGTGGCTGGGCGCGGGCAGGGCGCCGCTGAGCTGCTGGATCACGCGCTCGGCCAGGCTGGCCGAGGCATAGCTGCCGCCCGTGGCCAGCTTGTTCACGGCGCGGGCCAGTTCGGCCGAGGCGCTGTCCTTGGTGAGGTAGCCATTGGCACCGGCCTTGAAGGCACGCAGCGCGTACTGCTCTTCCGCATGCATGCTCAGCACCAGCACGCGCATGGCCGGATAGGCCAGCCGCACCCGGGCGATCAGGTCCAGGCCGCTCATGCCCGGCATCGAGAGGTCGGCAATCATGATGTCGGCGGCATGCCGGCTCAGGCGCTCCATCGCCTCGTGGCCCGAACTCGCCTCGTCCACCGACCAGCGCGCGTCATGCGCCTGCAGGATGCGCCTGAGACCCTCGCGCACCATCGCATGGTCGTCGACCAGCAAGAGCCGCAAGGGCGGCGCCCGCTGAGCATCGAAGGCTTGCATCACGAGCGCTCCCCGCGACGGTGCTCGGCGCCGAATTCGGGCAGCGGCAGGAAGACCCGCACGCGTGCACCGCCGTCGGGCCCATTGTCCAGCAGCAGCTTGCCGCCCAGCAGGGCGGCGCGCTCGCTCAGGCCCAGCAGCCCGAAGGCGTCGTCTCGGGTCGGCATGGGGTTGGGAAAACCGACCCCGTCGTCTCGCACCGTCAGCTGCAACTCGCCACCGACATGGTGCAGGGCAATCCAGACCCGCTTCGCATGGGCGTGCTTGCCGATATTGCTGAGCGCCTCCTGCACCATGCGGTAGAGCGCCGTGGCCATGCGGTGATCGGCAGGGGGTTCGTTCTCGTCTAGCTCCACGCTCACCTGCAGCCCGAGCCGCTGCGCCGACTCGCGCGCCTGCCATTCGATGGCCGCGTTGAGGCCGAGGTCGTCGAGCATCAGCGGCCGCAGGTCGGCGGCGATGCGGCGCATTGCCGCGACGATGCCGTCCAGCGTCCCCAGCATCGCGTCCAGCTGCTTCTGGCTGGCGCGCCCGTGCAGTTCCGCGCTCAGGCCCATCAGTCCCATCTTCAGGGCCGACAGGCGCTGGCCCAGTTCGTCGTGCAGCTCGCGCGAGATGCGGCGGCGCTCTTCCTCGCGGGCATCGACCAGGCTGGCCGACAAGCGCCGCAGGGCAGCGCTCGATCGCAGCAACTGCTCCAGCGAGGTCTCGTACGGAGTCAAGTCGGTGACCACCAGTTGCGCGGCCCGGCGCGCGGGGTGCTCGAAGGACGCCACGGCGATCTCGACCTTGAGCGTGCTGCCGTCCAGGCAGCGCAGCGACTGCTGCACGGTATGGACCGCGCCTGCCTGCTGCAGCGCCTGCTCGATCGCATCCAGCACCGTTCGGTGCGCGGCCGGCTGCAGGAACTCGCCGATCGGGCGGCCGAGCAGTTCCTTGGCGTGGCTGGCGCGCAGCATCTCGACGCCGGCCTGGTTGGTCAGCACCACGCGCGCCTGTTCCACCACCAGGATGGCGATGGGCGCCGCCTCGAAGAGCTGCTGGAACTGCTGGCGCAGGGCATCGAGCTCGAACTGCAGGCCCTGTTCGCTGTCGAGATCGGTGAGCAGCGCGCTCAGCAGCGTCGGCGCGCCGGGCGCCTGGCCCTCGGGCGGCACGCTGCGCACGATGCGGGCCGACAGCGGGAACTCCGTGCCGTCGGCGCGCAGCCCGCGCAGGCAGGCGCTCTGCCCCATCGGCCGGGTCTGCACGCCGGATGCACCAAAGGCCTGTACCTGCGTGCGGTGCGCGGCGCGGAAGCGTGGCGGCAGCAGGCGCTCCAGTTCGCTGCCCAGTGCCTCGCGCTCGCTGTAGCCGAACATGCGCAGCGCGGCGGGATTGATCATCACGATGCGCTGCGCCTCATCCACCGTGACGATGGCTTGCTGCAGCGCCTGCAGCACGCTGGCATTGCTGAGCTGCAGCGCCAGCGCCAATGCGTCTTGCTCTGCGGGCGCTTGTTCCATCGTCGTCCTCGCGGCCATGCTTGTCGTGAGCGGGGCTCACCACGCCTGGAAAATGCACCTATCGCCGCGGCATGGATTTGACTTGGCACAAGTGCGTCCCTTTTGCTGGAGTCGGCGCGTGCATGCGGCTAGGAATACTCTTAGGCCGGCTCGGAATGCGCGGGCGCCACGCCGCGCCCTGCGCCGATGGCGCCGGTCTGGCCGATCGCCGATGCTTCCAGCAGGTCTTCAACGTCTTGCAGGGCATTGGGAGTAGTTCATGTACGCAATGGCATCCAGCACCGACATGATGCGCGGTTTCGCGCCGCAGCGACAGCCCAGGGACGCGCCGCTGCCGCACAGCCTGTCCGATCTGCTGCGCCTGCTTGGCGCGGCCCAGCATGTGAGCGCCGCCAGCGATGGCTTTCCGCTCGCGCTGCGCGCGCTGCGTGCCGACGCGGCCCTGTTCCATGAAGGCGCGAGCGTGGAATGCATTCATTTCGTGCAGAGCGGCTCATTCAAGCGCGTGCGCACCGCCGAAGACGGCTACGAGCAGGTGCTGGGCTTTGCCGCGCGTGGGGACCTGCTGGGTTTCGATGCGATCTGCCTGGGGCGGCATCCGACCGCCGCAATCGCCCTGGAGGACGCGCGCGTATTCGCCGTGCAGGTGCAGGATCTGCTGCGCCTGGCCGCGTCCGTGCCGGCCTTTGAACCCCTGCTGCAACGGGCTTCCAGCCTGGAGCTGCGGCGCCAGGGCGAGGTGCTGCAGCTGATGGCGGCGGTGGCGGCCGAGGTCAGGCTGGCGCGCTTCCTGCTGCTGCTCTCGGAGCGCATGCAGGTGATCGGCCAGTCGGCACGACGCTTTTACCTGCGCATGTGCCGCCGCGACATCGCCAGCCATCTGGGCGTGGCCCACGAGACCGTCAGCCGTTCGTTCACGCTGCTGGCCGATTGGGGTTGCCTGCAGGTGGACAACCGCGAGGTCGAGATCCTCGACATGGCCCTGCTGCGGCAACTGGCCTGCAGCACGCGCGGCACGCTGGAGTTGCTGGCCGAGCGCACGCGGCACCCACCGCCGCTGCTGCGCCCCGCGCCGCGGCCCGACCTGGCCCGCCTGAGCTAGCCCGTTCCAGGCTTTGGCTGAGCGGCCATGTCTGCCGTCATCGATGCTCGCCTGCGCGACTTGCCCGGCCGCCTGGCGCTGGAATGGCCGGGTGGCCGCGCCGGTGCGGCCGCCGCTGCGGTACGGCTCAAGCTCTATGACAGCCGCGTGCTGCTGAACCTGGCGCGTGGCCAGATCGGCCACCTGGCCGATGCCTATGTGCGCGGCAGTCTCGACATCGAAGGGCGGCTGCAGGACGTGATGAGCGTGGCGGCCGAGCTGGTGGGCGATCCGGTCAGGCAGGGCCGGCGCGCCCTGAGCCCCGACTGGTTGCATGGCCTGCGTTCGCGCCTGCGCCATCGGCAACCGCGCGACGCGGCCGCGGTACGCTCGCACTACGATCTATGCGACGAGTTCTTCGGGCTCTGGCTGGACCCACGCCGCGTCTATTCATGCGCCTACTACCGCGCTGCGGGCATGAGCCTGGCCGAGGCCCAGGAGGCCAAGCTGGCCCATGTCTGTGCCAAGCTGCAGCTGCAGCCCGGCATGAAGCTGCTCGACGTGGGTGCGGGTTGGGGCGCCCTGCTGATCTGGGCCGCCGAGCGCCATGGGGTGCGCGGGCTGGGCATCACCCTGTCGCGGCAGCAGCATGCCTATGTGAACCGACTGATCGATGCGCGCGGCCTGCGCGGCCGGGTCGAGATGCGCCTGATGGACTATCGCGCGCTGCCCGAGTCGGAGAGCTTCGAGCGCATTGCTTCCATCGGCATGTTCGAGCATGTCGGCCATGGCCAGTTGCCCAGCTACTTCGCCAAGCTGGCGCGCCTGCTGCAGCCCGGCGGCCTGATCCTCAACCATGGCATCACCGCCGGCGGCATCGACAACCGGCAGCTGGGTGCAGGCATCGGCGACTACATCGAGAACCACATCTTCCCGGGCGGCGAGTTGAGCCATGTCTCGCATGTCTGCGCCAGCCTGGCGCGCGGCGGACTGGAGCTGCTGGATGCGGAGAACCTGCGCCCGCATTACGCGCGCACCCTGTGGGCCTGGTCGGACGCGCTGGAGGCGCAGCTGGAGCGGGCACGCGCGCTCACCGACGAGGCGCGCGTGCGCGCCTACCGCATGTATCTGGCGGGCTCGGCGATGAGCTTCGAGCTGGGCTGGCTGTCGCTCCACCAGTTGCTGGCCGCGAAGCCGGATGGCGAGCTCAAGGGCCGCCCACTGCGCGGCGCCCAGTCCGACTATCCCTTCACGCGTGGCCACATCTACACGGGCGAGCGCTCAATGTGAGAGCAGCAGCGGCACGGTCATGCTCTCCAGCATGGTCTGCGTGCAACCGCCCATCAGCCGTTCGGCCCAGGCGGCATGACCGTAGAGCCCCATCACGATCAGGTCGGCGTCGAGGTCGGCCGCCCGCGAGAGCGTGGCGGCGCCAATCTCCACCTCGCTGACATCGCTGTGGGTCTCGGCGCTCACGCCCTGCCAGCACAACCACTGTCGCAAGGCGTTCAGCCGGGGCAGCGCGGCGCTGTCTTGCGCCGACCCCGCGCGGGTCCAATGCTGCACATGCACGAGATCGGCATTGCGCAGCAGGGGCAGGGCATCGCCAAGTGCGCGGGCCGCCTCGCGGCTTTCGTCCCAGGCCACCAGGACGCGCTTGCCGACCTGCTCGAAATGGCCCGCATAGGGCAGCACCAGGCTGGGTCGCGGACTCTGCAGCAGCAACTGCTCGAGCAGCGCCTGGGCCTGACGATGCCTGGCCGTGGCCGGGTCGACCTGGCTCAGCAGGCACAGATCGCTGCACAGGGCGTGGCGCAGCAGCGAAGAGGCGGCATCGTCCTCGTCCACCAGGGCCTCGTAGGAGCGCAGGCCGGCACCTTCACAAGCCTGCCTGAAGCGCAACGCCGCCTGCTCGGCGCGTTCCTGCAGCAGCTCCCAGGCAAGCTTGGAAAATTCGCTCAGCGAGCGCAGTTCGCCGGGGTCGACCGGCAGATCCACTTGCCCGGTGGGTGCCAGGCCGACCAGATGGCCGTCCATGCGCCGGGCCACGGCAATCGCCAGGGCCGTCCGCTGCGCACACAAGGGCCCCAGATCCAGATGAACCAGCAAGCTTCGATAGCTCATGCCAAGCTCCTCATGTTGCGCCGATGGCGCAACTCTAGGCTTGGCGACGGGGCGGCGCTTGCGTTGGCTCAATACCGGCCGCCCCTGCGCGTCTAGGCTGGACCACCGTGATGCACAACCGCAAGCCACGTCAACGCAGCGCCGGGCCGCCCGCGGCCGCCATGGCGGCGCTGAGCCTGCTGTCCTTGCTGTGGCTGCTGCTGATCGCCGGCCCCGGCATGGACGGCATGGACGGACTGGACAGCTTGGTGGCGCTTGACCAGGCCAGCGGCCCCTGGCTGCGCGCCCGGCTGCCAAGCGATCTGCTGCCCTGGGTGGCGGGGTTCTCCGACGCACATCGCCCGCGCGGCATGCTGTTGCTATGCGGCGTGGCCGCGCTGCTGATGGGCTGGCGGCGCGCGCCTGGCGCGGCGCTCTGGCTGCTGGCAGCGGTGGCGAGCGGATCAATGCTCAACCACGGCCTGAAGCAGTGGCTGGCGCGACCACGGCCCGGCGCGGCTGAGGCGCCCTGGGCTCCCAGCGACTTCAGCTTTCCCAGTGGCCATGTGGTGAGCGCTGCGATCTTCTACGGCATGCTGGCGGCCTGGGCCATCGCCCGCCTGCGCTCGCGCCGCGCGCGCCTGCTGGTAGGCCTGGCCGCAGCCCTGATGGTCACCCTGGTGGGCCTGAGCCGGGTGGCGCTGGGCGCCCATTACCCCAGCGATGTGCTGGGCGCCTTGCTGGTGGGCCTGTCCTGGCTCGCGCTGTGGCTGGCGCTGGCGCGGCGCATGCGCCGATGAAGCGCGAGGAGTTGTGGCATGGACATGCATGACAAGCCGGCGCTGCGGCCCTGGTGCAGCATGTGCCAGCAGGCGCCGGGCGAGCCGCTGCGGGCGCGCTGGCGCGAGGAACTGCCGCAGCCCGGGACTGGACAGCTGCGCATCCAGGTGTCCTGCTGCGGCGTGTGTCGCACCGACCTGCACCTGCTGGACGGCGAGCTTGCGTTTCCGGACCATGGCCTGGTGCCCGGCCATGAGATCGTCGGCCGGGTTGCGGCGCTGGGCGAGGGGGTGAGCGGCTTCGGCCTCGGCCAGCGGGTGGGCGTGCCCTGGCTGGGCTGGACCTGTGGCCGCTGCGAGGCCTGCCTGGCCGGCCGCGAGAACCTCTGCGCCGCGGCGCGTTTCACCGGCTGGCAGATCGAGGGTGGCTATGCCCAGCATGCGCTGGCCGATGCCCGCTATGTGTTTGCACTGCCCGAGCGCTACAGCGATCTGGAGGCGGCGCCGCTGCTGTGCGCCGGCCTGATCGGCTGGCGCGCCTATGCGGCCGCCGGCCCGGACGCGCGCCGCATCGGTTTGTACGGCTTCGGCGCGGCGGCGCATCTGCTGGCCCAGGTGGCGGTGCAGCAGGGGCGCGAGGTTTGGGCCTTCACCCGCCCCGGCGACCTGGCGGCCCAAGGCCTGGCGCGCGAGCTGGGCGTGCACTGGGCCGGCGGCAGCGACGAAGCGCCGGCGCGGCCGCTCGATGCGGCGCTGCTGTTCGCGCCCGATGGGGCGCTGGTGCCACGGGCGCTGCGGGCGGTGAGGCCTGGCGGCACGGTGGTGTGCGCCGGCATCCATATGAGCGACATTCCGAGCTTCCCCTATGCCTGGCTGTGGGGCGAGCGCCGCATCGTCTCGGTGGCCAATCTGACGCGGCGCGATGGCGAGGAATTCCTGCGCCTGGCGCAGACCCTGCCGCTGCAAGTGCGCGTCACCCCCTATGCGCTGACGCAGGCCAACGCGGCGATCGCCGACCTGCGCAGCGGGCGCCTGGTGGGCGCCGCGGTGCTGCAATGCGGCTGAGCGCCCAGCGCAGCACTCAGCTCAACACAAAACCGCCGGCCGGTGCCCGCACCTCGCCCAACGCGGCCTGGATCGCATCGTCCACGGTCTGCAGGGGCACGATCCGCAGGGCCGCGCGCTCGGCCTCGGAGAGTTCGTGCAGGTCCTTCATATTGCGCGCCGGCAGCAGCACCGTCTTGAGCCCGGCGCGCTGCGCCGCCAGCAGCTTTTCCTTGATGCCGCCCACCGGCAGCACCAGGCCGCGCAGGCTGATCTCGCCCGTCATCGCCAGTTCGTGGCGCACCGGCCGGTGCGTGAATAGCGAGGCCAGCGCGATGAACATGGCCACGCCGGCGCTGGGCCCGTCCTTGGGAATCGCGCCGGCCGGCACATGCACATGCACATCGATGCCCTCGAACTGCTCGGCCGGGATGCGCAAGGCCTGCGCCTGGGCCTTCAGCAGGGTCAGCGCCGCCTGGGCGCTCTCCTTCATGACCTCGCCGAGCTGGCCGGTGAGTATCAGGCGGCCGCTGCCGGCCGCGCGGGTGGCCTCGATGAAGAGGATGTCGCCGCCCACCGGGGTCCAGGCCAGGCCCGTGGCCACGCCGGTGACGCTGCTGCGCAGCGCCTGCTCGCGTTCGTACTTGGCCGGGCCCAGGATGGTGTCGAGGTCAGGGGCGTCGATCGCCACGGCCGCGGTCTGGCCCTCGGCGACGCGCAAGGCCACATGGCGCAGGCAGCGCCCGATCTCGCGCTCCAGCTGGCGCACGCCGGCCTCGCGCGTGTAGTCGGACACCAGCGCACGCAGCGCCGCCTCGCTCAGCTCGCATTGCGCGGCGCTCAGGCCGTTCAGCTCGCGCTGGCGCGGCAGCAGGTATTTGGTGGCGATGCTGAGCTTTTCCTCCTGGGTGTAGCCGGGCAGCTCGATCACCTCCATGCGGTCGCGCACCGGCGCCGGGATCTGGTCCAGCACATTGGCGGTGGCGAGGAAGACGACACGGCTGAGGTCGAAGGGCACGCCCAGGTAGTTGTCGCGGAAGCTGTTGTTCTGCTCGGGGTCCAGCACCTCCAGCAGCGCGGCCGACGGGTCGCCATGGGCGCTGGCGCTGAGCTTGTCGACCTCGTCCAGCATCATCACGCAGTCGCGCGCGCCGGCGCGCTTGAGGCCCTGGATGATGTTGCCGGGCAGGGCGCCGATATAGGTGCGGCGATGGCCGCGGATCTCGGCCTCGTCGTGCACGCCGCCCAGCGAGACGCGCACAAAGGGCCGCTGCAGCGCGCGCGCAATGCTCTGACCCAGCGAGGTCTTGCCGACGCCGGGCGGGCCGACGAAGCAGAGGATGGGTGCGCGCCCCTGTGGCTTGAGCTTGCGCACCGCCAGGAATTCGATGATGCGCTGCTTCACGCGGGACAGGCCATGGTGCTCGGCCTCCAGGGTGTGGCGCGCCACGGCCAGATCGATGGGGGTCTCGGCGGGCAGGGCCCAGGGCAGCTCGACCATCCAGTCCAGGTAGCCGCGCAGCATCGAGTATTCGCTGGATGATTCGGGCATCTGGCGCAGGCGCTGCAACTCCTTGCGGGCGTGCGCCTCGGTGTCGGCCGGCATGCCGGCCTTGGCGATGGCCTCCTCGAGCCGGCTCACTTCCTCATCCACCGCATCGGTTTCGCCCAGCTCCTGCTGGATGGTGCGCAACTGCTCGCGCAGCAGGTAGCGGCGCTGGCGGTCGTCGATCTGTTCCTTGGTGCGTTCGCCGATTTCCTTGGACAGGCGCAGCACCTCGATGCGGTGCGAGAGCAGCTTCAAGAGCTTGGCGATGCGCTCCTGGCAGGAGGGCATTTCAAGCAGGGCCTGCTTTTCCGCCACCTCGGCGTCGATCACGCTGGCGGTGATGTCGGCCAGCTCGGCCGCACCGCGCGTGGCCTGCAGCGCATGCACCAGCTCGGCGGGCACGCTGGGCAGCAGCGCCAGCAGCTCGATGGTGCGCTCGCGCATCTGCAGCGCCAGCGCCTCGGATTCGGGCGTGCGCTCATCGCATTCCTCCAGCGGCTCGACGCGGGCGCACAGGAAGGGATGTTCGCCCTCGGCCGGGCCGAGGATGCGAAAGCGCTGCAGGCCGCGGCACACCGCATGGTGCTGGTCGGGCTGCGGGCTCACATGGTGCACCACCGTGGCCAGGGTGCCGACGCTGCACAGCGCGTCGAGGCCGGGATCGTCGTCGCCGGCGTTCTTCTGCAGCACCAGACCCAGCGGCAGGCCGCCGGCCATGGCCTGCTGCAGCGCCGCCACCGACTTGCTGCGGCCCACCGTGATGGGCGACATCACGTGCGGGAACAGCACCAGATTGCGCATCGGCAGCAGCGCGATGAGGGTGGGCGAGGGTGGGGTGGCGGGACCGGTCATGGTGCTCTCCTACTCAGTACATCTCGGGGGCCTGGGCCGCGTCGGGCGCGGCCGCCTCGGGTTTGCGGCGCGCCGTCACCACCAGGCAATCGGTGGCCAGCACCAGGCTGGCGATCGAGGCCGCGTTCTGCAAGGCCAGGCGCGTGACCTTGGCGGGGTCAATCACGCCCATCTCCAGCATGTCGCCATAGCTCTGGGTGGCGGCGTTGTAGCCATAGGCTGGGATTTCTGATGCATCGACCTGGTGCAGCACCACCGAGGCCTCCTCGGCGGCATTGCCGACGATGCGCCGCAGCGGTTCCTCCAGCGCGCGCTGCACGATGCGGATGCCCGAGGCCTGGTCCAGACTGGGCGCCTGCAAGGCCTTGAGCACCTTGCGCGCACGCAGCAGCGCCACGCCGCCGCCCGGCACGATGCCTTCCTCGACGGCGGCGCGGGTGGCATGCAGCGCATCCTCGACGCGCAGCTTGCGCTCCTTGAGTTCGGTCTCGGTGGCCGCACCCACCTTCACCAGGGCCACGCCACCGGCCAGCCGGGCAATGCGATCGTCGAGCTGCTTGCGCTGGTACTCGCTTGTCAGCGTCTCGCGTTCGCGCTTGAGGGCCGCGATGCGTGCCGCGATCGCCTGCTTGTCGCCGGCGCCGCCGATCAGGGTGGTGTTGTCCTTGCCCACCTCGACGCGGCGTGCATGGCCCAGCTGTTCCAGCGTCAGGCCGGCCAGGCCCTGGCCCAACTCGGCCGAAATGAGGGTGCCGCCGGTCAGCACCGCCATGTCCTGCAGCATGGCTTTGCGCTGCTCGCCAAAGCCGGGGGCCTTCACCGCGCAGGTCTTGACGATGCCGCGCATGCTGTTGATCACCAGCGTGGCGAGGGCATCGGCCTCGACATCCTCGGCGATCACCAGCAGGGGCACGGCGGACTTGGCCGCGGCCTCCAGCAAGGGCACCAGATCCTTCAGGGCCGAGAGCTTCTGGTCGCACAGCAGGATGGCGGCCTCGTCCAGCACCGCGGCCTGCTTCTCGAGGTTGTTGACAAAGTAGGCGGAGAGGTAGCCGCGATCGAACTGCAGGCCCTCGACCAGCTCCAGCTCGCTGCTGATGCCGGTGCCGTCCTCGATCGAGATCGCGCCCTCGCGGCCGACCTTGTCCATCGCGCGCGCGATCAGTTCGCCGATCGAGCGGTCGTTGTTGGCCGAGATGCTGGCGACATGGGCGATCTCCTGCGAGCTGGTGCTGGGTTGGGCCAATAGCTTGAGCTGCGCCACCACCGCCTCGACGGCCAGGTCGATGCCGCGCTTCAGGTCCATCGGGTTCATGCCCGCGGCCAGGTATTTGAGCCCTTCCTGGATCATCGCGTGGGCCAGCACGGTGGCGGTGGTGGTGCCGTCGCCGGCCATCTCGCTGGTGCGTGCCGCCACCTCGCGCAGCAGCTGGGCACCGAGGTTCTCGAAGGGATCTTCCAGCTCGATGGCCTTGGCCACCACCACGCCGGAGTTGACGATCTGGGGTGCGCCGAATTCGCGCTCCAGGATGACGGTGCGGCCGCGCGGCCCCAGCGTGAGCTTGACGGCGTCGGCCAGCGCATCCATGCCGCGGCGAATCTTCTCGCGGGCCTGATCGTGGAACAGCAGTTGCTTGGCGGCCATGACAGTCTCCTCAGGGCAAAGCGGCCAAATCAATCTAGCCAGAGCGCGGTATGCCGCCTTGAGCGTGAGCAACGCGCAGGGACATTGCCAGGCCTGCAGTAGATTGATCCCGGTCAAGCTGTGTTCCTCGCCGCAGGCTATGGTGAAGCCCGAGCGTGGCAGCTTTGCGGAAGAGGGGGCGTGCCACTCGCCGCTGAGGAGCATGGATGCACGCCACCCGCCGGGCCCTGGAAACGCTGCGATGGCTGGGCCGGTCAAGGCCGTTGCGGGTTTTGGCCGCGAGCCTGCTGCCGCCGCTGATCGCGCTGCTGCTGCAATGGACGCTTTGGGCGCTGATACGGCCCTATGTCTGGTTCCTGTTCTATCCGGCCGTGTTCGCCAGTTCCTGGCTTGGCGGCAGGGTGGCGGGGCTGGCGTCGACGGGGCTGTCCGTGCTCATCGTCTGGTTTCTGTTCATCCCGCCGGAACAGCAGCTCCTCAAGGACGCCGGGGCGCCGGTATTCCCGGTGCTGGTCTTCGTCGGCATGGGCCTGGCCTTCAGCCTGTCGCATGAGCGCCTGCGGCGCAGCGAACAGCGCATCCGCGAGTTGTTCGAGCAGGCCGGCGACGGCATCTTCGTCGCGGATATCGACGGTCACTATGTGGATGTGAACACGGCCGGCTGCCGGCTGCTGCTGGCGCGGCGAGAGGACATCATCGGCAAGACCATCGCCGACCTGATCCCCCCGGCCGACCTGGCGCGCCTGCAGGCGTCCAAGCGCCTGCTGCTGGCCGGCGAGTCCCATGTCGCGGAGTGGCGACTGCGGCGCATGGATGGCAGCTTCGTGGCGGTGGAGGTAAGCGCCAAGATCTTGGCCGGTGGCCAATGGCAGGCGTTTGTGCGCGACATCACCGAGCGCCAGCGCGTGCAGGCCCAACTCAGCCAGGCCGCCACCGTGTTCGACAGCACGCTGGAGGGCATCATCGTGACCGACGCCAGCGCGCGCATCCTGAACGTCAACCATGCCTTCACCAGCATCAGCGGCTATGCGGCCGAGGAGGTCATCGGGCTGAATCCATCGTTCCAGCATTCCGGGCGCCAGAGCCCGGATTTCTACCAGCAGCTCTGGGCGACCCTGGCGGCCACCGGGCAATGGCAGGGCGAGCTCTGGAACCGCCGCAAGAACGGCGAGGTCTACCCGGCTTGGGAGAGCATCAGCGCCATCAAGGACTCCGTCGGCAACACCACGCATTTCGTCTCGATACTCACCGACATCACGCCGATCAAGCGTGCCGAGGAACGACTGCGCCACCTCGCCCACCATGACACCCTGACCGGGCTGCCCAACCGGCTCTTGTTCGTGAACAGCCTGCAGCAGGCCATCGAGCGCGCCAAGCGGCATCGCGACAAGGTGGCGCTGATCTTCATCGACCTGGACCGCTTCAAGCTCGTCAATGATTCGCTCGGGCATGCGGCGGGCGACGAGTTGTTGAAGGAGGTCGCGCTGCGCCTCAAACACAGCGTGCGCGCCGAGGATCTGGTGAGCCGACTCGGGGGCGATGAGTTCACGGTGGTGATCGAGGGGCTGGCGCATGCCGACGATGTGGCCACGCTGGCGCAGAAGATCATCGCCGCGCTCGCCGTGCCGCTGACGATTGCCGGCCGCGATCTGGTGGTTTCGGCAAGCCTCGGCATCGCGATGTTTCCCGGGGATGCCGACAATGTCGATGAGCTCAACCGTGCCGCCGACGCCGCCATGTACCGTGCCAAGGAGCATGGCCGCTGCACCTTCGAGTTCTACACCGTCGACATCACCAACAGCGTGCGTGAACATCTGGCGATCGAGGCCGAGTTGCGTGCGGCGCTCACACGTGAAGACGAACTGATGCTGTACTTTCAGGCCCAGCTGGACCCCGTGAGCATGAGCATCAAGGGGGTTGAGGCGCTGCTGCGATGGCAGCATCCGCGGCTTGGCTTCTTGCTGCCGGAGCGCTTCATCCCCATCGCCGAGCAGACGGCGCTGATCAACGACCTGGGCGCCTGGGTGCTGCAGCATGCCTGCGCCCAGCAGCGCATCTGGCTGGACGCCGGGCTGGCGCCGATTCGCATGGCCATCAACGTATCGGGCCGCCAGGTCATGCACGACCATCTGGTGGCCTCGGTGGAACGGGCGCTGCAATGCCACGCGCTGCAAGCGCAGGCCGGGTGCATCGAGTTGGAGCTGACCGAGACGGTGCTGCAAAAGGTGGAGGCGAGCGCTGCGGTGCTGGAAAGGCTGCGCGCGCTCGGTGTGCGCATCGCCATTGACGACTTCGGTACCGGCTACTCATCGCTGAGCCTGCTGAAGCATCTGCCCATCGACGCGCTCAAGATCGACCGCATCTTCGTGCGCAATCTGGCCGACGACGCCGACAGCCAGGCCATCGTCAAGGCCGTGATCTCGATGGCGCACGCCCTGGACCTGCGCGTGGTGGCGGAGGGCGTCGAGACGCAGGCTCAGTTGCAGCAGCTGCGTGCGTTGGGCTGCGATGAGGTACAGGGCTTCCTGCTCGGGTCGCCGGTGACAGCGGAGGACATGCGGGCGCTGCTGATGCATGACTTGATGCTTTGAGGCCGAGCTTTCGCGCTGCATGGCCCGTACTCCAGGCACCACGGCGCCTTCACCAGCTCGCGCTCAGCTCGAACGCGAGCAGCCCGGGTGCAACCATCGGCACGAACAGGACGCGCTGTTGACGCATCGGCGAAACGAGCCACCAGCTTGATGCCCCGGCGAGCACAGCGCTGCCTGCAATGTCTGCCCAACGGTGTCGCTCGGCTCGCACGCGAGTCCAGCCAACGTAGGTCGCGGCGACGTACCAGGGCCAGGCCGCGTCGAAGCCGTGGCGCCGATGCATATAGGTCGCAGCAGCGAAGGCGTGCGATGCATGGCCGGAGGGAAATGACAATTCATCGGACCGGTCCGGACGCTCGATGCGAGTGCCGCGCTTGAGCGCTTCCGTCGCGCCGAGCGTCATGGCCCAGGAGCTGCCGAACTGCCACAGTCCCTCGCGGTCACCTCGCCATAGTTCGTAGCTCACCACGCCCACCGGCATGGCAAAGCGCAGTGCATCCCCAGCACGGCGGTGCGCGTCATCGGCATCGGCGGGGCGGGCCACGAAGGCCAGGCACAGAACGACGCGCGCCAGCGAAGATCCAAGCGTCCGAGCAACACCCATGACAAGCTCCGTTCTCGCTAAGTGCCGGCCGGAAACGGGCCAGCGCACTTTCAAGCCAGGTTACCCGGTTTACAGTCACATTGCCCCGCAATGAACACAATGCTGGACCTGTCGCAATCCCACTCGAAGACCGACTTGACGCGACGGGATCGGCGTATCGGACAGTTTCGTTAGGCGCCACAAGGGTGCTTCAATCTCATCCCAGCTGCATATGACCATACCGTCCTCGAACTCAGAGCGCCCCCTCAGCGCCGACGCGCTTGATCGATCGAACGCTACTCGGGCCTGGGCATACGGTTGGGCGATTTCCCGGCGCACTCAAACTCCGATTGAGCGTTCAGGGTACTTTCAAATTTTCGTCGGAAGGCCTGAGCAGACTACACGCTATGTTCTTCCAGATCTTGATCCAGGACTCCTTCACGAGCTCGTCTCCACCGAGACTGGCCCCGGCAGTTGGCTGAAGATCTGTGCCTCGATTGAGCGCGTATCCCAATTGCTCTCAAGTCACTGGAAAGTTCACGAGCCAGAGTTTTTGATGAGTGTCGATCTCGTATGCGGCCACTTCCCAGTCGTTGATGGCTACCGCTTGCATACCGACTCTGTGGGAGCGCTCACGTTTGCGAAACTCATCGCTGATACGGGAGAAATCGCCGCGAGTGGACAGGTCGCCATTGACGGCTCGTTCGCCACTTTCGATCAAATCGTTACGGCTGAGAACCATAGAAGGAGGGGACTTGGCCGACACATCATGACCGCGTTGGCCAACATCTCGCACGGCCTAGGGGCAAAGCAAGGCGTGTTGGTTGCAACGGAAGCCGGCGCTGCTTTGTACAAGGCGCTGGGCTGGTACTTGGTCTCACCAGTCACGGCGGCGTCGCTTTTGGCCGCGGAAACTGAGTGACTGGTGGCTCGTTGGCGTAGCCGCTTAGGCCGCGCGAAGCCGCGATCTATCCGTTTGCTGGACAGTTCCGGTGGGGCTGACCGCAAGCAGCTGTGCTTGGAAACGGTGGTAGTGAAGGTTTACATAATACACACACGCTCACCCTGAGCATGTGCCAAGGTGCTTGCCTGGGAAGGTGAGGGCGCCCCGGCCGACAGGGCAACAGCAACCGCCACGCCGCCCAGCGCGCTACGCGCTGCGGCTTTCGAGGGCGCGACGGAGAGAATTTTTCCCACGTAGGCAAGCATCGCGGCTTTTACGTTGGCGTCCTTCTCGCGCTCTGCACGGGCCACCATAAGTATCTCGCCGGCCTCAACGTCAGGCAGGACGCTCGCCAGAGCGAGCGCCAAAGGGTCGCTCATGTTTCCCAACCGTACTTTGCCGATGGACGGCTGAGAAAAGCCGCCGAGACGCTCGCCTAGTTCGCGGTCCGTCATGTGTGGATTGCCTAGCGCGCATTTGGCCTCGACCAAATAGTCAGCACTTCGTTTTGCCATGGGTTTCTCCAGAAGGCGAGTCTTAATTGTATTCCTGATTCGGGAAATTAAGCTGATACACTCGATTCCCAATTCAGGAATACAACTTGAAAGGGAAGCAGATGCATCAAGCGTCAACGATAGAAGACCCAAAGAGGTCTACATCATCCCCCGTCAGTGTGAAGATTGACTGTGCAGGCAAGACCTGCCCCCAGCAATCCCTATGGCGCGTCGATGTGCAGATCATCGGAACCGCCTACACCCACCACTGGACCGGCTACGCCTGCGACACCCAGCAGGCCCGTGAGCGTGGCCACAAGGACGCCGGCCAGGCCTGGCCAGGCTTTGGACGTTGCGTGCGGACTGTGTGCCAGGTGGGCGCATGAGGTGCGAGCACGACACCCACACCGCCGAGCTGCCAGGCCTGCCCGCATTGCCGGTGAAGCCCCCCAGGACCACCCAGGCCCAGCGCATCGAGAACATGGGCTACCTGCCCGCGAAACAGCGCCGGGGCTGTGCAAATTGCAAGCACTTTGACGCCTACTACCTGAACCCCGACAGCCTCGCCGAACGGGAAATGACCAGGTGCAGCCGTGGCGACTTCCCGGTGCAGCGCGGCGGCTGCTGCAATGACTGGCTTCCCGCATGAGGAAGTCAGCGGTCTACGCGCTCAAGCGCGCCCTGGCCGAGGGCTTCATCATCCTTCGAGACAGCGAGCTGCACGCCCTGGACGCGCTTCCTGGCTGGATGACTCGGCTGTTTACTGCCCTGCTGCGCTGCACCGAGTACAGCACCGGCCGAGGCGAGACGTCGTATCTCAACCTGCAGGCGCTCTTGACGCCCATACAGCCCCGCAGCGGCCCTAAGCACTTCGTGCCCGACATGCAGGCCTTGAAGAAAGCCGTGCGGCTGCTGGAAGAGCGCGGCCTGATCCGCCGCGACAAGCTCACATGCATGGATGCCTGCCGCCTCGTTTTCGTGACCATGCCGAGGGTCGATCAAACTCGCCCTAAGGCCGAACTAAAACCCCGAACTCGAACCCCTGCAAAACGCGCAGATACCAATAGCCATCGGGCATCTGAGGCGGCAGGCGCTGGAACTCAAACCCCAGACTCGAACCCGTCTTCAGCAGTCAGTCTTTTACATATTGCAGATGGGAACTTATCCACCGATGGCGGCATCCCACGGCCGCCAGAACCCGACACCCCGCCGGGGCCGATCCTTGTGGCCAGGGGGGGAAAATTTGGCCCCCCCAGGGGGGCAGACCATTGCCCGCTTGACGCGGGCACGCCCCCCCGGCCGAGTCGCACCGTGCGGGCCATGCGCGCCCAGCTGAAGGGGGAAAAAATAGACCCCCCAGGGGGTCAAGTTGACGCCCCCCAGGGGGGCGGCGCCGCGTTGCCGCCATCGGCGCGCATTCGACGGCCCAAGAAAGCAGTCTTGAGGGACGAGGCTGGCCAAGGGCCGGCAGCAGCTCCACCAGAGGGCGACCAGGACGGCCCAAGCTGCGCATGGCCACGGCTGCGCGATTCGGTCAGGTGGATGGAAGAGCAGGCAGCACGACAGGAGGCCCAGGATGGGCAGTAGGACAGAAAATTTCGTGAGGGTTGAGCAGTGGCGTGCCCTGGAGGTAAAAAACGATCCTAGGGCCGTTTACGCGGTCCCGGCTGATGCCCTGCGCTGGCTGCTGCGCAAGCGCATGCCCATCGTGTGCGGCGGCGGCCATTGCCCGCGCTGCTCTGACTACGTGTACCAGGCCTATGCCGAGGGTCGGCCCCCCATGTGGGCCGCTAGGCTGACGCACCGTAGACGTTTCGCCAGCGATGCACGCACGGAGCGCCAGGAATGAGCCAGGACGCGAAAACGGGGCAGTGGGAAGGGCAGGGCCTGGGCCAGGCCGAAATAGTCACCCCTGGGCGCGTTATGACGCTGCAACGGATGGGCCCCTTCGTGTGCGACCTGCCGGGCTGCATTTCCAGCCTGGTTGTGCCCAACATGGGCCCGCTGCATGGGCTGTACCTGCTGGGCCGCCGCCCGGCTGACCTGGTGCAGGTGTCGGTGCGGATAAATGGCCTGCTGCTGTTCGACTTCCCGGGCTACACGGACGAGGAAGGCCACTACACCAGCGGCGGCGAGATGGCCCGCGACTTGTCGGCCTACATGGGCCCGACGATGCCCCGGGGCGTGCCTATCGAGTTCCCCGCGCCTTGCATGTGGAGTCACCGCGACTTCTTCGAGGTCAGGGTGCAAGTGGCCAGAAATGCAGGGCCGGGGGTGCTGGTGGCCATTGCGAAGGTAGAGCGTCCGCCCCTATAGAAATTTCCATAGAAGCGCAACCGAACCGGGGTTTAACTCGGCTTCGTGTTGCGCCTTTTTTTTGCCTGGGCACAGTCGCTGCCCATGGACCTGCGCTCACTCATCAAGCTAGCCCCCGCCATGCTGCGGGCACCCCTCGCCAGCCTGCTGGATCGCCTGGAAGTCGCCGAGGAAAAACAGCGGCTGACTTCTGAGGCCATCGCCTACATGGCCCGGACGCTCTCCACCCAGAGCGAGCGAATCGAGATGCTCAGCGCCGAGCTGGCCGAGCTGCGCAAGTCCATGCCGCCCGCTGTTGGCAGCCATGGGTGAGCGCGCCGAGTTCTTCGCCGACGCTCAACCGTGGCCGCCCAGCAAATTCCTGTCCCTGAAGAAAGCCCCCACCATGTCCACCTTGAAAGACTCCCTGGCCGCCCTGATCGGCCTGGCCGCCGAGCTGCACGCAGTCGGCGCCGTTCGCCCTGACCATGACACCAAGTTTTCGATGCTGCGCGGCGGCCTGGATCAGGCCCTGAGCCTGGCTGACCAGGCCGAAGAAGCCGCCAGCGCTGCGCCCACGGCCGACGCGGCGGCTTTCGCTGACCTGGCCGACAAGGTGGAAGCCCTGGGCCACCAGGTGGAAACCGTGGCCCTGACCGTGGACCACACCGGCGACCAGGTGCAAAGCCTGGTTGACCTGGCCAACGCTCCGAAGGCGGGCTAACCCATGGCGACGCTGTTGGGCCGCCACAAGGTGCCTTGCTTGAGCTGCGGCTTTGAGCATGTGCATGTGAAGAACAACGAGGGGAAGCTGCCCTATCTCCACTGTCCCGAGTGCGGCCTGACGGTTCCCACGCGCAACGGGAAGCAGGCGGCCGGCGTCATGGCCGGCCTGCGCCCCGAGAAGCACACCAGCGCGCCCCAGCTCCAGGCCGGCAACCCGCCGCAACTGGAGCGCCGCGCCGATGACATCAACGTGAGCGCCACGCCCCCGGCGCCGGCCGCAGCGCCTGCCGCTGCGCCTGTCCCTGCTGCACCGCCCAAGCGTGCAGGCTGGACCACCCTTCTGGGCACCTGACCATGAAAACCACCGACAGCAACACCCCTCCAAGCGAAGTGGGTGAAATTCCGGCCGCCATCGCACAGCTGGCGGCCTCCATGGATGCGCAGCTGGGCGCCGAAGGTGCGGCCCTGCCTGGCCAGGCTCCGGCCGCACCACCGCCGCCCACGGCCGCAGATCGCGGCGCCGAACTCTCGGCCATGCTGCAGGCCGTCACCACCATGGCGGAGCCGGTGGCGCCGTACATCCCCAGGGCCTACACGCCCGAGGTGTGCGACCGCATCGGCCTGGCCATGGCTGCCGTGGCTGAAAAGCGCGGCTGGAACCTGGATCAGCTCATGAGCCCCGAGGTAATGCTGGCCTTTGTGACCGTTCCGCCCACCCTGGCCGCCGTGAAGATGGCCAAGGACTACTACGCCTGGCGCGAGGATCAGGAGCGCAAGGCGAGGGCAGCACCGGCACCCGCACCTGCCAACGACATGCAGGCCGCAGCATGAGCAGGCGCTTGATTTTCGAAGCACGGCTACAGCAGGCCTTTGTCATAGCCATTGGCTACGCCCGCTATTCGGGGCTTCTGCTGGTGCTCGGCCCTGTTCACTTGAGCCTTCGGCTGGGCTACTGATGGCGGCCGATCGCTCTGGCCAGTCGGTTGCCGTGCTGGCCATGTCGGAGATGGGGAAGGGCGTCTGGCTCAAGCAGCACCTCAAAGCCGCCAGCCCGGCCAAGCTCATCATCTGGGACATGGTGAACGAATACGGCCGCCTGGCGGCCGAGGCCAAGACCTTTGCGGCCCTGGCCGGCGTGATCCACAGCACCAGGCCGAGCTATGCCGTGCGCTACGTGCCGAAGGCCAAGACCTCGAAGAAGCTGCGCGCCGAGTTTGAGACCTTCTGCACGATTGCCTATGACGCGGTGGGTGCCTCCATCGTGGTTGAAGAGCTGGCCGATGTGACCTCGGCCAGCTGGGCGCCGCCCGCCTGGCGCCAGCTCAACACGCGAGGGCGGCACCACCAGGGCCTCACCCTGTACTGGTGCAGCCAGTCGCCGGCCTGGGTCGATAAGGCCTCCATGGGCAACGCCACGCATTTGCATGTGGGCTACCTGGGCGAGCCCGCCCATAGAAAGGCGGCCGCCGCGCACATGGCCTGCAAGCCCGAGCAGATCGACGCGCTGAAGCAGTTCGAGTTCATGGAGTATTCGAAGGCCGAGAAGCTGCTGACCTATGGAAAGGTAAAGCTCCCACGGTCAAGGCCTGACGCGAAAACCCCACGCGTTCCATAAGCCGGTTTTCCATAGAAAAAAGCCCCCGTTTCCATAAGGACCGGGGGCTTTTTCCATGGAAGCGGCCCTGCCGCGACACCCCCTTGCTAACCCGGAAAAGTGGCGTCCGTTCGCTCCACCACTTAACCCCCGCAAGGACTCGCACACATGCCCATTTCCAAGGCCCACCTGATGACTGCCGCCGTGGCTCTCGCCGCTTTCGCCGCCGTCGCTTTCTTCCAGCGCAAGGTTTATGCCGTGCCCGTGGTCGGTGACTACCTGCCGAGCTGATCGCCCCTCCAGCTGATCGCCCCGCACTCCATCACCACCAGGACAACACATGATCCCTTTGCGTCTCCCCCCGTTCAATCCCGTCGCCAACTCCACCCGCGCCACCCTCCAGGTGCAGCGCTATGACATGACGCTGGCCCGCGTCGTGCTGAAGTTCATTGGCACCAACAGCCTCACCAAAACGACCATTACCGAGATTGTGGTGAAGGTCGGCGCCCGCGTCGTGTTCGGTCCCATCAGCGCCGCCGCGCTGGACAAGATCAACAAATACAAGGGCATTTACGACCAGGCCGACAGCCTCACCATCGACCTGACCGAGCGCGATGGCTTGAGCCAGGTGGCCAAGGAAATCGGCGGCATCGATATTCCGGCGTTGGGCGGCCAGGACATCTTTATCGAGGTGATGAACAACGCCGCTTCGGGTACGCCTGCGCTGTACGCGCTGGGCTTCTTCACCGGCCTTCAGTTCAATCCGCAGACCCCGAACCCCGATGGCCAGCTGATCAAGAAAATCCTTGCCATCCAGGTTCCTACGTCTGGCGGCACCGCCGTGACCTGGACGCCCCAATTCAAGGGCGCGGCCGTGCAGCGGATCTACTTCGAATACACCGGCACCGATTGGGCGACCTCGACGGACGGCAATATCCAAACGGTCGAAGTGAAGAAGAACGGCGTTGCCGTCTGGGACCGCATCAACTGCAAGGACGCCCGCTTCTACCAGCTGGAAATGAAGAAGGTCCCGCAGAGCAAGCTGTACGTCGTCGACTTCGTGACCGACAACGTGCACAGCGCGGCCATGGCCACGGCCGACGCCCGCGCGCTGGAGTTCAACTTCGCCCTGGGCGCCGCTGACACCATCCGCGCCTATGTCGAAGTGCTCGACGTGCCCAACAACCTGTAAGGCCTGACCAACCGGCCGCCGCGTGCGGCCGGTCTTCCCTCTGACCTACAGGAGAAAGCGCACATGAGCGCACTACTCGACAGCCTGGCCGGTGGCTATACCGGCGACTCCGAGGACGATGGCGTTGGCGACAGCTCCGGCAGCTACGTGGTGCAGACCCCAGGCGGTGGCGTCGGCACCAACTACGCGGCCGGCGCGTTCCAAAGCCTGATGACGCTGGGCACCGGCTACCTGGCGCGCAGCCTGGATATCGACCTCCAGAAGCGCGCCCAGGGCGCCCAACCCATGCCGATGCTGCGCACCACGCAGAACGGCCTGGGCGGCTATGCCCAAGTGGTGAAGACACCAGGCGGCAGTGTGGCCACGCTGAATCTCAGCGCCATCACGCCGCTGCTGATGGTGGCCGCCGTGGTGTTCTTCCTGGCGCGTCGCTGACATGGCGGGCGTTCCTCAAGACCCGTTCACCTCGGCCATTGGCGGCATTGCCTCCGGCCTGGGCAAGGGCCTGGGCGATGCCATCGGCGGCGGTGGCCCGCTGCTGTCTGGCGGCGGCGCATTCGACGGCCGCAGCGGCATGGATGGCAGCGGCTGGACCGTCAGCACCGGCCGCAGCAGCGCCACCGGCAGCACGCGCAGCGGCAGCGGCAGCGGCATGGACCTGACCGGCGCACCCTCGGGTGCGCTGGGCCTGGGTGGCGTGTCTACAGCCGGCCTGGGCGGCTTCGGCATGCTGGCCATGCTGGGCCTTTTCGCCTACTTCGTGGCCAAGGGCGGCAAGCTGTGATCGCCGTTCGCCAGGCGCAAGACCTGACCCTTGCCGGCCCGCTGCTGGCCAGGGCGCTGGCTTACGACACCGGCGGCGACGGCGGCCAGCTGTCCGACCTGATCGGCGGCTGCACCGTGTTCGAGCTCGTGGACGGTGACCAGGTTGTGGGCGCCTTCGCGGCGCAGATCCACAGCTACAGCGACGGCCGCCAGATCAGCGTGACGGCGGCCGGTGGCCTGCCTGGCTATGACCTGGTGGGCGCCATGGACGCCTGGGTCTGCATGCAGGCCGCTGGCCCCATTGGCGCCCGCTACCTGACCTGCACCACGCGCCGCCGCGGCCTTATCAAACGACTCCAGCGGGCTGGCTACACCGTGGCCGGCTACGTGATGCGAAAGGAGGTGTGAATATGGGCTCTCGCTCCAGTTCCACCGCACAACAGAGCAGCAGCACCTACAACGATTCCCGCAGCGTCAACGACGCGGGCGGCGGCGTCCTGGGCAACGGCAACGCCCAGGACAACAGCCAGAACTGGGATGCCAGCCAGACATGGACCCAGACCACCACCACCACCGACAGCAGCACCAAGAACCTCCAGGACAGCAACAACCAGACCTGGAACGACAACAGCAACAAGAGCCAGAACTGGACCCAAAACACCGTTGACGGCGGCGCCATCAAGGGCATGACGGACGTTGCCCTGTCACAGGGCGCGCTGGTGGAGAAGCTGGCCAAGATCGCCCAGGCCGGCGCCGACACCGTGGCCAGCTCGGCGCTGAAGGCCCAGCAAGCGGCGATTGACGCCACCGTGAGGACCAACAGCGATGCCATGGACCTCTCGCAGAAGTCGGCGGCACAGGCGTTCAAGAGCAGCGAGCAGGCCATCGGCTTTGCCAGCGATGGCATGGACACCATGGCCAAGCTCACCGCGACCCTGATGGGCGGCGCCCAGAAGCAAGCCGACAACGCAGCCAGCACCGCACAGGCTGCCTACAGCTCGGCCGCCAGCCAGGCCAACGGCAACAAGACCTTGACCATTGCCGCGCTTGCGGCCGTGGCCGTGGTCGCTGCTGCCGTGGTCTTCCGTAAGGGATAAGCAGATGCAAATCTATACCTTTGCCGCAACCGGCCGCCAGATCGACGCGCCAGGCAACTACATACGCTATGAGCGTGAGACTGGCGGCGCCGTGGATGCGTCGGTGCGCGTGCGCGTCGATGGATCTGACTATGGCGTCTGGCTGCCTGGTGACTTCGTGCAGTTGGAGACACGCTCCAGCCGCATCGAGATTGTCCCGGTCAGCACGGCTGTGGGCGAGTTCCGCATCGGCTCTGGCTTCTTCAACTCGTCGCGCTTCCTGCTGACGGGCCAGCCCACTACCAACATCGGCAACAACAAGTCGGCGCAAGCGAATTTCACGAACACGCAAAAGACAGTCACCAACGCCAGCGCGCAGCTGCTGGCGGCCAATGCGAACCGCGAATATCTGCTGATCCAGAACAACGATGCCACCGGCTACATCGTGGTGACTTTCGGCGCAGCTGCGGCCACGCTGACCACTGGCATACGCATTGCCGCAGGCGGTTTTTGGGAATGGGACAGCTGCGCGCCCGTGGACGCTGTGCAGGCCATCGGCGTCAACGGAAGTAACAGCTCAATCATCGTTGTGGAGGGTCAGTAATGAGCGGCACGCAAAGCCTCATCGGCGGCGGCGAAGTGGCGGGCCTGGGCCTGCGCGCCTGGGGATTCGTCTACGGTGGCCAGCTGAAGAAGAGCTACAACATCGCAAGCCTTACCAACCCCACAACGGGCACATTCAACGTCACCTTGTCTGCTGCCATGGCAGACATAAATGTGCTGATTGTCGGCAAGGTTGGCCCCCAAGGCTCGCAGACCGGCTCGCTTACGTACAGCTCGCTCACCACTACGGCGGTTGTCCTGCAATCGCGGGCCGGTGGAGTAACCGCCGATGTGGACGGCTTTTGGTTCGGCATCTACGGATGACCCGCTCCCTGATCGCCCTGGCCAGCCTGGCGGGCTTTGCCGCCTGGCTCTACCTGCGCCGCTCCGACGCCGTGACCTCGGCCGAGGGCGAGGTGAGCCAGGACGACAGCAGCCCGCTGGATATCGAACTGCCAAACGTCTTCAACCAAGTAAAAGACATGATCGCACCCACCGACGAAGACCAGGCCGCAGCCAATGAGGCGGCCTTCCTGATGATGATCCGCACGGCCGAAGGCACGGCCGGGCCCAACGGCTACCGGACGCTGTTCGGTGGCCAGCTGTTCAACGACTACAGCGACCACCCGCGCCAGGCAAAGCGCTACGGCCAGCTGTGGACCAGCGCGGCCGGCGCCTACCAGCTGATGGCCATCAGCGCCATTCCTGGCGGTGGCCAGACCTCGGTGAACACCTGGGATGTGCTCAAGCGCCGCCTGGGCCTGGCCGACTTCTCGCCCGAGTCGCAGGACGCCGCCGCGCTGGAACTCATCAACGAGAAGGGCGCCCTTGGTGATGTGCGCGCCGGTCGCTTTGACCAGGCTGTCTACAAGGTTCGCAAAATCTGGGCATCGCTGCCAGGCGCCGGCTATGGCCAGGGCGAGCGCTCGCCCGACTTCGTGCGCACCGCTTACCTCAACGCTGGGGGCACGCTGGCATGAGCAACAGTTCCGCAATCCTGATCGCCGCCGCCGTGGTGGGCTTGGGCGGCCTGGGCCTCTACATGTGGCGCCGCAACTCCGCGCCCGGCACCACGCCGCGCAACGATGCCGCAGGCCCGCGCCTGCCATCCATGCCCGCAATGCCGCGCCTGCCATCCATGCCCGCAATGCCGCGCATGCCTTCCATGCCCAGCATGCCCAACATGGGCAGCGGCGCAGCACCCAATGCGCCGCAGCTCAGCGTGGGCGGCCCTAACGGCTGGTTCTGACCATGGCCAAGCTCGCACTCAACGCAACGGGCGTTCTTGCCCTGGCCGGCGTCGTCGTCGGTGGCTTCGTGCTGTGGAAGGCGGCCAGCGTGGGCAAAGGCCTGTTGACTGGTGACAACGCCTTGACCCGCAACGCCACCGACAGCGACGGGAAGCCCGTCACGGCTTACCAAAACGTGCCGGTGCTGGGCACCCTTGGCGCGGCCACAAACGCAGCGTCTGGCGGCTACCTGGCCACGTTTGGCAGCTGGCTTGGCCGCACCGCCTACGACCTCACGCACCCCGAGGCCGCCGGCGACCAGGCCGACGCACCAAAGGCCAGCTATGACGAAACCGCACGCCTGGCGGCCCGCTATCCCGCCACCAGCTCCCCAGATTCCATCTTTGCCGGCAGCACCTGGAGCGACCAGGCCGGCTTAGGTGGAACCCCCTTCGAATACCTCGTCCCTGCAACCCCTGGAAATTGACCCATGCAACACCTGACCCTTCGACAACTCACCGCACAGCTCATGCTGTTTTTCGTGGCCCTGTTCCTGGCTCTCGGCTCCATCGCCGTGATGCTCGGCGCAGGCCACAGCAAGGCCCAAACCATCCAGCTCGACAAGGTGGCGCATGCCTCCGTATCGGTCGCGCTGGGCAGCTCGGCGCGCATGCTCGTCGCAGATCCGGTCAAGGCCTGGGGCCTGGCCATGGTCCCCGGCCTGGCCAAAGAGGTATTCGACGCCCGCAAGGGCGGTTCCGGCTTCAGCTGGGGCGACCTGGCGGCCGACGCCGTGGGCGCGTACATCGGCGTGCAGCTCGCCGGCCTATCCATTTCCCGCAACCGTGTCTCCTACACCCGGAGCTTCTGACCATGACCAAGACCCTGCAATTTCTCCTGGCCCGTCTGCGCGAGCCCTCGACCCTGGCCGGCGTCAGCGTGCTGGCCACGCTGGCGGGTTTGCCGCCCGGCACCGTTGACCTGGCCGCCCAAGTGGTTGCCGGCGTCGCCGGCCTGGTGGCCATCGTGAAGCCCGAGAAGGCGGCCAATGACGCTCATTGAGATTCTGAACAGCGCGGCGCTTGTCGCCGTGGTGGGCCTGGGCTTCCGCACCGAGGCCCGCCTGACCCGACTCGAGACCCTCATCACCATTCTGAAAGGCACCAGCCATGGCTAAGAAGAAACGCACCCCGCCCCGCAAGGCCAATGGCCAGTTCAAGAAGCGCAAGAAATGAAGCTGCCGCCCCTCGCACTCAACATCGGCCGCGAGGCCCTTGTGGTGCTGGGCGGCGCGCTGCTGGCCGCCCTGGTGCTGCGCCAGCTGCCGAGCGTCAAGCGCTACATCAAGGATTCCTGGGCCTGACCAGGGGAGGGGGCATAATGCCCCCGCTGTCCACGCACCATGCAGACCACCAGCCGGCACGCCGGCCAGGTCGCATAAGGGCGCGGCGATGCTCTTTCAAAAACCTGAACCCCTGACCCAGCTGAAGCGATGCCACCATCCCGGTGACGGCGCTTCGGCTTTTGCCGTGAGCGCGTCGAATGTGCCCGTGCGCTTGGCCTGGCGGATCTTCTCGACCACTGACCAGGCTTCGATGTAGTGGGCGGCCCGCTTTGTGCCTGGTTGAATGCCAGGCACAGAGATAAGCCAGGCGTCGACATCCTGGTGCGTTACTGGAATCTCTCCGAAGAGGTCGGTTATGTACGGCCGCATCAACAAAAAAGCCCCGCAGTATGCGAGGCTTCGAGGGTGGAGAAGAAAACAGTTAGGCGGCCTGGCGGTAATTCTCCGCGTTAGCTGCCTTACGCCTGGTTGACATAATACACATTGTCGAACTATCGGCCTCCCGCCTTTGGGGGATGCTGCTGCGGTTCGCCTCAAGTTTCGGCCTAGGGTTTCCGACCCTCAAGGCATGCTAAACCGCCTGCCGAAAAACCCGGGAAACCTTGCCCAACTGATGGCCGACCTGGGCCATCCATCGTGCGCCCAAATCGCCAAAGCGTTGGGCGTCAGCGTGCGAACCGTTGAGCGCTGGAGACGCGGAAAGACCCCACGCGTTGCTCTGCTTTCCCTGTGGTGGCTGTCTCGTGAAGGCCACAGCGCTTGGGATTGCGAGATGGCAAACCGGACCGCGCTGGCCCTGATGACGAACAAAGCCCTTTGGGACGAACGTCGAAAGCAGTCTAGAGACCGCGATCACCAGCCGGTTTTCAGAACCATACGACCCGCGAACGCTGAGCGGTGGACGGCCTAGGCCTGGTTTCCGTGGCCGTGGCCAACTCCCCAGGGCTCCCGCCCCGGACCCCGCTGGATCGGTCAGCGGTAACCGCGCAACACGAAGATCAGCCCAAGCATGGGGCCGACGACAAGCAGCGACAAAAAGAACAGCTTCCACCAGCCCCGGCGCTTTTGCACGACAGCGGCCACGACCTGCGGCGCGGGCTTAGGTGGCGTGGCGACGCCAAGAACCCTTTGTAGAAATCGCTCCTGGTACCAATCCCGATCCATCACGCCCATAGCTTCACCCGGCCCTGTAGTCAGCGAATTATGCGCGATGCCGGCGCGTCTCTCGCGCCGCTACGCGACCCGACCGCCGCCCCGGCTACTTGAGGATATGCGAGCGAGGATCCCCGCCGAAGCTGACGGCCTGTGCTGGCTGCGGCTCGGGCGCTTTCTCAATGGGCTTGGAAGACTCGACGCCCTTCTCCATGTTGAGCGCGACCAGACCGCCGAAACCACGCGACGAGAGCTGACAGGCGTCCCATTCAACAATCACCGGGAAGCCGTCAGAACCCAGGCAGGTGCAGCGATCTCGGTACGCGATACAGCCGACCACCTTGGGGGCCGACGCTGCGGCCTGAGGGGCTATAGGCTCACCGAGCGCGGCAGGCGGTGCAACGGCGGCAGCAACTGGCGCATGATGAACCACGGCAGGCACTGCAGGAACCGATGCGGCCTTCGCCGGCTCCAACCTCGACGAAATCGAAGAATAGGCCCGAGCACCAAGCCCGAGCAAAGCAGCCAGCGCCACGCCCAACAAGATCAACGACCGCGGCACCGAACGAATCGGCTTGATATGGAGGCTCGCGCTCTTGTACTTGCCGAACACCCGCTTAGGCAGCGAGTAGCGCTTCTTGATGGGCGCGCTGCGGAACGTCTCCGGGTTCGTGGCCTCGGGCCACTCGTACCACCAGCGCCCAAGCATGCCCACGTCCCGCAAGTGAATATGCCGCCCCACGAGGCGACGCACATTCTGATGCAAAAGGTTTGGGTGCTGGGTGATCAGAAAGAAGTCCAAGCCGCGATGGCGGTGCGTTTCGAACGCTTCGATTTCCGCCGACACCTTGGCACCAGCACCAGCAGGACGCCAAACGCGCTGCACCTCGTCAATCACGACAGCCGCGCCATCCTCCACCAACTCCGGCCAGCGCTTGGGCTCATCAAGCGGCACATACGGCAATTGCAACTCCGGAATTCCATCGCAATACACCGCCCTAACCTGCTCAACCTCGACGCCATCGACATGCACAACTTTGGGCTTGGTGACCTCTAGCAACAAATCGACCAGCGCGGCGGTCTTGCCCGATCCTGGCATACCCGTTATGAGCGTAATCACAGCAACCTCAGTTGCTTCAGCGGCAGCAGCGACAGCCGCCCGATCATGGCTCCAGCGATCAGCGACAAGCCGGTATTGACCCCGGAGAGCGCCACATACGCAGCCACATCAGCAGGCATGCCAGCCCACGCCGCTTTGGCCTGCCCAAGGAGCATATTCACGCCGGCCTCGAAGCCGACAAACGACACCACCGAAATACCCAAGGCGACGAGCACCTGGCGCGCAATCGGGCCAGACAGAGATAGCAGCCAAGTACCAAGACCCGCACCCATTTAGTTCCCCTTGAAAGCGCCCATGAAGATCAGCGCCGCCGCGATCCCAAAAGCGCCAATCACTGCAAACCGGATGCCGCCCAGGAACTGACAAAACAGCGTGTTATCAACGACCACCGGCATGCCTTGAACCGTGGTGCTAACAGGAGCTGGACAAGAGCCACCATCAGCGCCCCAGCCACCATCCGGGGTCACGACGACCTGCACATCCTTGGTGGGCTTTTCCGGCCCATCCGGCGTGTCGGGCTCCTGGCAACTCACCGTCTCGGGATGCAGCTCACACTCGGACTTAGGCTCGACCGGCGTCTCGTCCTTCGTCTCGCTGGACCCGTCCGGGTTCGTGATGTTCGTGGTCGTGGTCCAACTAAAGGAGTTGGTGTTGTAAGTGACGTTGTACGTCGTCTGCGTCGTCGTGGTCGCCGAAGTCCCGGTCGGGCTTGTCGTGGTCTTCGTGGTCGGGGCCTCCTGCACCTTTGCAGGCCCTTCAAGCTTCTGCGACTGCTTAGCCGGCTCAAGATTAACCTTGCTTTTGATCGCCTCTTCAACAAGCGATTTCAAGTCATCGCCGGTCTTGATCTGACGGGCCACGCGATCAACGGTTTCAGCTTCCGGACGGGCGCTATAACGACCGACCGGGCACTTGCCATCGGCATCAGGCGGGCCGCCTTTCTGCGTATATGCCGGATCCTCAAAATCAATCACTGCTGGACACCGCAAAACCGAATCAACAGACGCGGTCATCGTCTCAGCGAAACCAGCCGCCCCGCAACCGCTCGACGTCGAACAAGGCGTTATCCAAAGCTGCATGTTTGTTCGCAGCTCAAAAATTTTCCAATCACACTCACCATTCTGATAACAAGTGCGAGCGCCAGGCGCTCCACTGTTCCAAATATCGACCTGTTTAGAACAAGCCTCAAACGCACTCCCACCCACACCCACAGCGGTCCCAGGGTATCGACTGTTAGAACACTTAAAAGCCTGTTCAAGATGCTGCTCCTGGCGATCATCACAGACCAGGGAACCGGTCGTTGCCTTGCACCACGCCGCACCCACCGCAACAGCCGCCAAGCCACCAATCACCAATCCACCGCCAGCGCGAGCTACAGCCGTCACGACACCGCGAGCGCCCAACCCTCGCACAACGTCAATCGGTATCGACTTTGTGCCAATCTTTCCCGTCGTGCGGTCAACGATATCCAAACTGTCCTTGGTGATGTTGCGCATCATCCGTTCGAAGCCAGGATCGAGCCCGCCCATAGGCGGTGGCGTGACCGTGCCGCCGCTACCGTTGTAGCTGATTTGCGCCGGCGCAAATGCTGAGAAGCTGATCAGCACAACAAGAAGCAGGACGCGCAACCAAACGGTAAGCATCATTGATCCTTCACGAGCAGCCAGCCGAGAACCAGCAAGCCAATAAACACGAGCCACGCGTAAGGCTCCACGTGCATGACACCCATCACACAGCCCTCCGCAGCCACTTCACGAAATAGACCAAGAGCCACGCCCCGACGACAAGCCAGGACACCTCCAAAGCCTCAGCCGAGCTAATAACCTCGCAGCTGGGCGGCGAATAGCCAGAATGAAGCCAAGTTGAAGGGTCATTCCAATCATTGCCCGTGCACTGGCCAGGATCACCGGCAAGCACGCGCCGCTGCCACGCATAGCCGTCGATGTAATCGCCAGCCAGTTGAAACTCATAGACGCACGCGCCTTGGCTTACTACCTTGGTCCCGTGCGCCGCGATGAAATCGAGGGCCGCAGCTTCAGCGCCGGGGCCCCCGTCCACACCTTCAGGCGACGGGTAACAGGTGCCAGAGGCGCCCATGTACCCGGTTGCCATTTACAGGCCCTTGCGGATGAACTTCACCGCCGCGATGGCAATCACAGCCACCAGGACAGCCGTCGCGATCGTCAGACCATCGGCCTTCATATCGGCGACGGCCGTGGTCACATCAGCAGGCACGGCGGCCTGAGCACGAGCGGCCAGCAAAGCCATGGGAGCGAGAACCAGAGAAAAACGCTTGTTCATGACGAACCTTTCAGACAGTGCGGATTGAAGGAAGCCCGCGAGGTGCACCACGCCCCGCTAGCAGGAAATCACTGGAGCCAGTTGAACGGGCCGGAAGCGTCGATCGCCCGATCATGGGTGAGAACTCGTTGAAGGGCATACACACCACCGACCGAGACCCGCCTGAACTCCGAGGCATAGTGCGCACCGCCAGGGCTAAGCCAGCCGCCGCCCTCGCATCGCTTCCAGTCATCGGAAATCGCAGAATTGCCCTGCACAAACGAAGGCAGACCAAGCCAGCGACGAGCACGGCGGATAGAGTGATCCAGGCCGCCGATACCGTAGATGCGTGAGCCATCGGGAAAGCTCCCAAAGGTTTTGCTCGTGTCCTTGCTAAGGTACTTGAGCAGGTAGGGGACCGCCGCCCTGGCCCGCTCGGTGCGGGTCATGCCGTGCGGCCACCAGCCGCAGGCGTCAGGGCGAGGGATACGAACGCCACGAGGCACCCACAGCGCCACGTGGTAGTGAATGACACCGCGCTTTTGCAGCTCGGCCACCCACACATAACGGCACGCATGCCCGCGCCGCGCCATCCACTGACGCAGGCGCTTCAAGAACTCGCTGATATGCCGCGCCTTCCAGTCGGCATTACTGCCGGCATAGGTCAGCGTGATCATGAGGCACTCGTCGGACCGGTGCCCACGCTCGGAGACAGCATGACCGCGCGCCGCAAAGCCGACGTTCATCCGCAGCTTGGCCAGACGCCGCCGCCCTGCTTCGGCCTCGAAGGCGCATATCTGCGCCCGGAGCTGTGCACGCTCGCCGCGCGTGATCGCTTCGGACAGCGCAGCGGACACTGAAAACCGCTGCGTGTCACTTGTTGGAACTGAGACAAGCCCCGCGCCTGCGGCGCTGGCCGAGTGGCGACCGGTGGTCGTCGCATAGCCGTACTGGTGCCAGTGATCGTCGGACAGCTCCCGCGCCGACAGCTCCCAGGCTGCGGCGTGGCGCTCAGCACCACGACCCAGCATGTTGCAATCATGGAGGTTCAGCTCGGCATGGCGAACCGCTTCAGCTTGGAGGCTCATGCCTTCACCCTCGCGTGAGCAAACCAGCCGATACACACGCCCAGACCGAACAACGCCGCACCAACCGGCACGAACACATCCACAACGAAGCGAGCGAAGCCGTACAGCTCCTGCGCGGTAATTGGCATGCTCACAGCGAGAACCCCCCGACAGGCATCCCGCCGAGGCCCTGCAGCTCGACGTCCACCGAGGGAGCGCCGAACGCGTCAGACGCGACCGACAGGGAGAGGCTGACGACTTCGGAATCGTCAGCAGACGCACGCGCCAGGACGGCGAGCGCGGCCATGCGCAGAACCGCCAGCTCGGCGGCATGCTGCGCAGTCACGAAATCGTGAACGCCGGCCATGGGTGCACCCCTCAGCCAGCAGCCGTAGCGCGCTTCAGGGGAGCCAACCGCGCCGAAACGGCCAAGCGGCCATCACGGTCGATGTAAAGGCTGGAGGGGTGCAGCTGGTAGTCGCCCACGGGGTAGGCGGGTTGATCGCTATCGAGCATCAGCTCGAACTTTTCGGGGTACGGCGGGGGGTTGCCATCCTTGTCCACCGTATGGGCATAGCCCGACTGCATGCGCAGGTGGTAGGGCTTGCCGGTGGTCTTGCTGTTGCCCTTAAACTCGCGAACGGTTGTCTGGGCGATAGTGACTTTGATCATGTTGGCTCCGATTAGTCACTACACAGAAACTTGTGTAGCGCGCCGGAGCTTAGTCACGTGGGAAAAAAGATGCACACCTTCCAAGAGGCGATTGACAAGGCGTCAAAAATCTGCGGGTCGCAAAAGCAACTAGCGGAACGCCTAGGACTTGCGCCGCAATCAATTACAGACGCAAAGGCAGGACGCCGCCCACTGCCAAAAGAGAAGCTCGCGGTTTTGGCCTGCCTGGTCGACATGGACCCGGCCCAACTTTGGGAGCTTCAAGAGGTCGCCAACCTTCCCAGGCGGAACCCCTTCCTACAAGCTGCAAGCGCGGTGCTTTCGGCTTTTCTCTGCGTCGTTTTGTCGGTGGCCGGAAACGACGCGAACGCCCTAGCCATCGGCGCTAACTCGAAAACTCAGCTGAACGCCGCAATACACATTGTCGAACTAATCGACCTGCTTGGTACGCCACCGAACGGACGTCGACCCGGCCATGCCCTATGTTGAGCTTGTTCGTTTCAGCTTCACTACTACCGAGGTTCCATCATGATCAATCGTTACCGTACTCAGATCAGCCTGTGCTCATTGATTCTTCTGCTCGGCCTGAGTGCCTGCGCGGGCATGTCTCACCGTGATCGCAATGTGGCCGTGGGGGCCGGCGTCGGTGCCGTGGGTGGCGCGGTGCTGACCGGCGGCAGCACGGTGGGGACCGTGGGCGGCGCCGTCATCGGTGGCGTGATTGCCAATGAACTGGAGAAGGACAAGAAGCGTTGATGCAGCGGCCGGAGCCGACTTTGTCACACGACGCCTACTTTCACCCCGACACCGAGGCCGTGCGCTTCTGGGTCAGTCATGGGAATGCGCTGGTGGGTGCCAGCATCAGCCGGCGCACCCTGCATTACCGGTTTCGCCCCGAGGCCGTCGATGACGATGCGCTGGAAACCTACCAGCGCTTTGCCGAGACCATCAATGCTGCGGTATTGCGCCGCGTTGCCGAAGGTGCGCTCGAACCGGTGATGTTGCGCGAGTTCGATCTGCGCGTGCAGGACGCGCGATAGCGCAGCGGGCTTAGCAGGCCTGCGCGTCGTCGGCGTCGCATTCGATGCGGGCGTCATCGATCATGCGGTCGAAATCGGCCAGTTCACTGAGCGCTTTCAGCGCGGCCTTGCCCTTGGGAATCAGCGGCTTGTCCAGCGGGCGGTAGATGCGGCTGCGCAGACGGCCGAGGCGCTCGGAATGCTCCATCGCGAACACCACGCTGTCCAGGTCCAGCAGCATGGCGAAGGGATCGACGAGCGATGTGGCGTTGGGGTTCAGGCGCATGGTAGTTGCTCCGGTAGGTATGGAGGCAACTGTAGGGAGCACCCGCTTGATCCAGTAGTCGGCCCAGGGCCAAACCGCTTGTCAGGCAAGTTCCTACGCCGCTGCTGCGGCGCAAGCCCTGTTCAAGGCCTGCGCGCCTTGGCGATTTGCTCGGCCAGCCGGTCGCGTCCGGCACGGCGCGCGAAGTCGGCCGCGTCCATGCCTTGCTCGTTGCGCAATCCGGCATCGGCGCCGGACTTCAGCAAAAACTCAACGCTGCCGCTCTCGCCGTAGCCGGCCGCCATCATCAGCGGCGTGCTGCCGTTGGGTGAGCGTGCGTCGATCTCGGCGCCCTGCTCCAGCAACCAGCGCACCGCGCCGCGATCGGGGCCGCTGCAGGCGTAATGCAGGGCGGTCCAACCCGGTTCGTTGACGAGCGCGCCGCGCGCCACCAGGGCCTTCATCCAGTCCAGCCGCCCTTTCAAGGCCGCCAGCATCAGCGGCGTCTCGCCCGCCTGGTTGATCGCATTGACGTCCAGGCCAGGGTGCTTGAGCAGGGTCTGGAAGGTCTTGTCGGATTCGTTGCGCAAGGCCAGATGCAGGGCGGTCTGGCGCTCGGCATTGCGCAGATTGGGGTCTGTGCCGCGCAACATCAGGGTCATGATGAGGTCGGCGTTGTCGCGCAGCGCGGCCGCCAGCCACTGCTCGGTCACATCGACGCTGGCCTGTTGCGCATGCAGCAGCACGGGCAGCGCCAGTAGCAGACCCAGCCAGTGCCGCGCCTTCATCTTCATGCTCAAGCCCCGGGCAGGCGGAACAAGCGCCTGGTGTTGGCGCTGCAGGCCTCGGCCACCGCTTCCACCGGCAGGCCCTTCACGGCGGCCAGTTGCTGGGCCACATGGGGCACATAGGCCGGGCTGTTGGTCTTGCCGCGGTAAGGCATGGGGGCGAGATAGGGGCTGTCGGTCTCGATCAGCAGATGGTCCAGCGGCAGCGCCAGCGCCACCGCGCGCAGGTCGGCGGCGTTCTTGAAGGTCAGGATGCCCGAGAACGAGATGTAGAAACCCAGATCCACCGCCGCCTTGGCCACCTCCAGGCTTTCGGTGAAGCAATGGAACACCCCGCCGGCCTGCTCACCGCCCTCTTCCTTCAGGATCTCCAGCGTGTGCGCGGCGCTGCTGCGGGTGTGGATCACCATGGGCTTGGCGGCCTGGCGCGCGGCACGGATATGGGTGCGAAAGCGCTCGCGCTGCCATTCCATCTCGGCCAGGGTGCGCTCGCCCAGGCGGTAATAGTCCAGGCCGGTCTCGCCGATGGCCAGCACCTTGGGATCCTGCGCGCCCGCCACCAACTCGGCCACGCTGGGCTCGTGCACATCCTCGTTGTCCGGGTGCACGCCCACGGTGGCGAAAAGCTGCGGGTGCGCATGGGCGAGCGCGCGCACCTCGGGAAATTCTTCCATGGTGGTGCAGATGCAGATCGCCTGCGTCACGCGCGCGGCCTGCATGTCGGCCAGGATCTGCGGCAGATTGGCCTTGAGCTCGGGAAAGCTCAGATGGCAATGGGAGTCGATGTACATGGCAGCCTCACACGGGCCCACGCCAGCCGGCGCGCCGCACGTCAAATGGTCTGGGTTGCTTTGGCCGAGGAGATCGAGGTGCCCAGCAGCTCCTCGATCTTCAGCTTGATGAGGCGGGTTTTTTCGTCGCCCGGAAAGCGCACGCCCACGCCCTGAGTGCGGCCGGCCGAGGCATTCGCCGGGGTGATCCAGGCAATCTTGCCGGCCACCGGATAACGCTGCGGGTCGTCGGGCAGCATCATCAGCAGATAGATGTCCTCGCCCAGCTTGTAGTCCCGCGTGGTGGGCACGAAGATGCCACCCTCGGTGAAGATGGGGATGTAGGCGGCGTAGAGCGCGCCCTTTTCCTTGAAGACCAACTGCACCACGCTCGGGCGCGCGCCCCCGCCAGCCGGCACGGCTGCCAGGGCCGCGGCCTGGGGTTTGGTTGGAATTTCACTCATAAGCGGCAGTGTAGCGAAGGTCAAGGCCGCCTATCCGCGCGAATGCACCGACAAGCGGGAGCTTCTTTGCTTTTGTCAGGCCGCCACGCGCATCGCGCGCTGCCCCTGCGCCACCAAGGACTCCATCAAGAGCCCGGCGTTGAGCGGGTGCTCGGCATGCCGCGCCGCGTCCTGCAGGGCCCGGCCCCAGGCATGCAGGCCGGCCGCGCCGCGCGGCTTGGGCAGGGCCGTGGGTGGGAAATAGCTGGGCGGCGCGCCGTGGCTGCCGCGCAGCAGGTCGTGGGTGAGGCGTTGCAGCGCGGCGATGGCGCGTGGCACCGGCCAGTCGCCCAGAGCCGCGCTTTCGCCGCGCGCCACGCGGCGCGGCAGCTCCAGCCAGGCCTGGGCGCGCACGCCGTCGGCATACCAGGCCAGCGCCTCCTGCGGGCGGCCGCCGGTGGCGGCCAGCAGCACCTCGGGCGCTTCCACGCCCTGCTCGGCCAGCCAGGCCTGCGCCAGTTCCTGCGGCGGCAGGCCCAGGGGCACGGGCTGGCAGCGGCTGCGTATGGTGGGCAGCAGCGCCTCGGGCGCCGTGCTGGCAAGCGCAAAGCGCAACATGCCGGCCGGCTCCTCCAGGGTCTTCAGCAGCGCGTTCGCCGCCACGGTATTGAGCGCCTCGGCGGGATAGACCACCACCACCTTGGCGCGCCCGCGCGCCGCCGTGACCTGGGCGAAGCCCAGCATCTGGCGTACCGCATCGATCTTGATCTCGCGGCTGGGCTTGGCCTTGCTGGCCTTGGTGCTCTTGGCTTCGGCACCGCCCTCCTCGTCCGCAGCGCCGTAGCCCAGGCTCTCGCGCAGGGCCTCGGGCAGGAGCACCATGAAGTCCGGATGGGCATGGGCCAGGAACAGGTGGCAGGCGGCGCAGCGGCCACAGGCCAGCTTGCTCGTGGCGGCGGGCGCCTCGCACAACCAGGACTGGGCCAGCAGCAGGGCCATGTCGAACTGGCCCACGCCGGCGGGGCCCTGCACCAGCAGGGCGTGCGAGCGCGCGTTCGCCAACGCCTGCGCCAGTGGCGCCTCCAGCCAGGGCAGCGGCAGCTTGCCGTCGGGGCCTAGCATCCCCGGGCCTCCATCAGCTCACGCAATTGCGCCGCGACCTCGTCGACCGTGCCGCTGGCGTCGATGCGGGCAAAGCGTGCCGGCGCGGCCGCGGCGCGTGCCGCGTAGCCGGCGCGCACGCGCTCGAAGAAGTCCAGGTCCTGCTGCTCGAAGCGATCGGCCTCGCGCGCCGCGGCGCGACGCTGCGCGGCAGTGGCCGGCGGCAGGTCGAACCAGATCGTCAGGTCGGGTTGACGCAGACCCTGGGGGCCCTGCTGCACCCATTGCTCCAGCGTCGCCAGCACCTGCAGGTCCATGCCACGGCCGGCGCCCTGGTAGGCGAAGGTGGCGTCGGTGAAGCGGTCGCACAGCACCGTCTGGCCGGCCGCCAGGGCCGGCTCGATGACGCGCTGCAAATGGTCGCGCCGGCCGGCAAACACCAGCAACGCCTCGGTCAGGCCGTCCATGCCACTGTGCAGCACCAGTTCACGCAGCCGCTCGGCCAGCGCGGTGCCGCCGGGTTCGCGGGTGTTCAAGACCTGGGCCCCGCCGGCGGCCAGGCGTTCGGTCAGGGCGGCGATGTGGGTGGACTTGCCGGCACCGTCGATGCCTTCAATGCTGATGAAACGGGGAGAGCTCACTTGCCACGCTGGAATTTGTTGACGGCGCGATTATGCGCGGCCAGGTCTTCGCTGAATTCGCTGCTGCCATCGCCGCGCGCCACAAAGTAGAGCGCGCGCGATGGCGCCGGGTGCAGGGCCGCGGCCAGCGAGGCGGCGCCGGGCATGGCGATGGGGGTGGGCGGCAGGCCGCCGCGGGTGTAGCTGTTGTAGGGCGTGTCGGCCAGCAGGTCGCGCTTGCGCAGATTGCCGTCGAAGGCCGCGCCCAGGCCATAGATCACGGTGGGGTCGGTCTGCAAGGGCATGCCCAGGCGCAGGCGGTTCACGAACACCGCGGCCACCAGGCCGCGGTCGGCCGCGGCGCCGGTCTCCTTCTCGACGATGGAGGCCAGCGTCAGCGCCTCGTCGGGCGACTTGAGCGGCAGCTTCTCGGCGCGGCCGGCCCAGGCTGCGTCCAGCTTCTTGGCCATCGTGCGGTAGGCGCGCCTGAGCACGGTGAGGTCGCTGACGCCGCGGCTGTAGGCATAGGTGTCGGGAAAGAAGCGACCCTCCGGGTGCTGGCCCGGCGCGCCCAGCGCGGCCATGATGTCGGCCTCGCTGAGTTCGGCGGTCTGGTGCTTGAGCGCCGGTGCGGCGGCCAGCGCGGCGCGCCATTGGTGGAAGGTCCAGCCCTCGATCAGGCGCAGCTGTTCCAGCACCTCGTCGCCGCGCACCATCTTGGCGAGCAGCTCGCGAGGCGTGGCACCCTGGTGGATCTCGTAGCTGCCGGCGCGTATCTGCTTGGCCTGGCCCGACCAGCGGAACCATTGGTAGAGCAGTCGCGCATCCTCCTGCACGCCGGCCGCCACCCAGGCCTGCGCCACCTCGCGCGGCGAGGTGCCGGCCTCGATCGACAGTTCCACCGCGGGCGCTGCCAGCATCATGGGGCGCTGCAGCCACCACCAGGCACCGGCCGCCGCGGCGCCCAGCGCCAGCAGGGCCAACAAAGTGAGGGTCAGCAGGGCCTTGCCCAATGTCTTCATGGTCTCGAAATGTCCTTGCACGCCACCCTGATGGCGGGCGCTGATGATAATCGCCCCCCATGAGCCAAGAAATCGCAAACCTCTCCGGCGCGGCCCTGCGGCTGAGCCAATTCGGCGTGATCCGCGCGGCCGGTGCCGAGGCCGCCAAGTTCCTGCACAGCCAACTGACCCAGGACTTCGCCCTGCTGGGTGACGGTCAGGCCCGGCTGGCAGGCTATTGCTCCGCCAAGGGGCGCTTGCTGGCCACCCTGATCGGCTGGAAGAACGGGCCCGACGAGCTCTTGCTGGCGCTGCCGCTGGAGTTGCTGGCGCCCACGCTCAAGCGTTTGAGCATGTTCGTGATGCGCGCCAAGTGCAAGCTCAGCGATGCCACGGCGGAGTTTCAGCTCTGGGGCCTGGCGGGCGCGCAGGCCACGGCCTGGCTGGGGGCGGCGGCGCCGGCCCAGAGCTGGGACCTGGCGCCGTTCGATGAGGGTCAGGTCTTGCGCCTGCCCGCGGCGGCCGGCCAGGCGCGCTATCTGCTCGCCCTGCCCGCCGCCGCGCCGGTGCCCGCCCTGCCCGCACTGAGCGAGGCCGATTGGCAGTGGCTGGACGTGCAGAGCGGGCTGGCCTGGGTGCAGGCCGCCACGGTGGAGCAGTTCGTGCCGCAGATGCTGAACCTGGAGCTGCTGGGCGGGGTGAACTTCCAGAAAGGTTGCTACCCCGGCCAGGAGGTGGTGGCGCGCAGCCAGTACCGCGGCACCCTGAAGCGCCGCACCTTTTTGTTCGAGACCGCCGCGCCGGCGCAGGTCGGCCAGGAAATCTTCCACAGCGAAGATCCGGGCCAGCCCGCCGGCCTGGTGGCCGCGGTGGCCCAGCGCGACGGCCGCGCCCTGCTGCTGGCCGAGACCAAGATCGCGGCCCTGGAGAGCGGGAGCCTGCACCTGGGCGCGCCCGATGGCGCCCTGTTGGAGACGCGCGCCCTGCCCTACGAGCTGCGCGAGCCGCAGTGAGCTGCTGCAGCGAACTCTACGTTTATTACAAGCTGCAGCCGGCGCAGGCCGCGGTGGCGCGCGAGCGCATCGCGGCGCGGCGCGCGGAACTACCGGCTGGCATCACGCTGCGCCTGCTGCAGCGCGATGAGGCGGAGGGTGAGCTGCTGACCTGGATGGAGATCTACCAGGGCAACTCGGCGCAAGACCTGGCCCTGGCCGAGCACGTGGTGGCGGCGGCACTGGCGCCCTGCATCGAGGGCGAGCGCCATATCGAGCGCTTCGCCCCGCTGCCGCTCACAGCGCCCTGACCATCTCCACATGGCCGATGCCGGCCTCCTCGAACACCGGGCCGCGCTGCACAAAGCCGGCACGGGTGTAGAAACCGGCGGCGCTGAGCTGCGCGTGCAGCAGCA
>Ga0208398_100140_pt1 | contig 65154 bp, 71 predicted proteins | sample LakWasMe79_HOW10_2_FD_183905 | JGI IMG/M metagenome (GOLD analysis project Ga0208398, IMG submission 183905) | Freshwater sediment methanotrophic microbial communities from Lake Washington under simulated oxygen tension - Sediment Metagenome... | ecosystem: Environmental > Aquatic > Freshwater >...
CTCGGAAATAAATTTGCTTGTGGAACATTTGCCGCTTCCCTCAGACTGGCTGACAACTTTAACGTCGATATCACGAACTCAGTTGCGGGCTGAATCAGTGGACATAACGATTATCCAGCCTTCCTGAGTTGCTGGCCGCTAGGACGCTGGAGCAGTGGCCGCCGTGCTGAGAGCCAAACCAAGAACCCACATCCGAGTTGGCGTCCTTTATCCCCAGTGGCGCCTAAATTCGGATGGACTCATCTCGATGTCTTTGGTCTGGCTCAGATTCAAAATTACCGCATTGAGTGGAGTTTTTTGCAGAAACGCCTTGCGCAGGCGATGGTGCCCATCAAGGAGCCAAAGAGCACCTGAAGGCTGCTCCTCACTACAAGCGACACCAAATAGCAGGGGCCTTTGAAGATCTATAAGGTCGTAGTCGTTTGCGAAGTCTTTATCCTTGATAGTCCACGAAATGTGCACGTTTTGTACTTTTCCGTGGGTAGGAGTAGCTGGGCTCGAAGCCCCGTCTGGCAGATAGGGCTGGTTAAGACCTTTGAACACAGCCCAATCTTGAACACATTCAATCGAGAGTTGGTGGACTTGCTGTTCTTGTGCGAGCCAAAAGCCTTTGACTACATCGCAGAATTGGAAGACCTCTTTTCTTCTGTATTTCGGAAGTTCTGCTCGGTATTGTGAGAGGGTCATACCCGCTACCTTGTGAGTTCTTGCCATGGTTATCACCTTGAAGAAAGTTGTGCGTCGATCTCACCGGGGGTCCCAGTTCATTAAGGGCATACGGCGGATATCCAGAAATTGGGTCAATCTGCCACCCAGTCATCTGTCGCCGCCAGCCGAGAACTGACCTCTTTAGGACTCCCCACCTTTGTTGATGAACCAATTTTTATGGACAGACGTATATCCAACGTGCCGGGATGTCCCGGTGATGAGTCCAAAACAGGAGGTTTTCCATGAGTACAAGAACCGTCATTCGAGTCCCAGCCTCTCAGCCTGGCCAAGTCTTGCGGGAACGCTCTGTCACTGGCAGAGAGGTGGAGCGTGATATTCTGCCGGCGTGCCAAAATCCTAAAGCACTTGTACGTCCCGGGGTTTCCATTTGGATCGGTCGCCATGGAGGCTGGGTCCGCCTAACGTGAATCAGCTTCTGCCGCAGGTCTAGTTAGATTGCATCGGACCGGCACGAATTCCGCGATAACCCTAAGAAAATTTACTCAAACTTGGGGTTTTCTGGGAGAACGGTTCCCCCATTCTTCGCCGGGGCAACAACATGCCGTAGGCGCCGGGTCACAAGATTGCCTCCGCCCAATTTGACGGAACCAGCCTGCTTAGGGCTATGGTGAATAGGTAGGGGCAAAACGTCGGTACGCGTAGGGTAGCGAAGTTTGGAGAATTCGAGTTTAAACCGGCGCCTACTTGCGGCCCCTTGTTGCTGTTTCTCGGGCTCATTGCCCGTGTTCCTTGCATCTTGGCCGCACCTTCGCCATCGACCTTTGGTGAACGAGGCAAATGTTGGACCGTGGAAAAGGCGGTGAGCACCTGTGTGGCGTTCTTCTGCGAACTGCGGTAGCGCACTTTGCTAAACCTCCATATGCGAGTGACCACGCGAATGACGTGCTTCACGCGTGCGCGAGTCTTTGACTGGTTGCGCTTCTTGGCACGTGCGGCTTGATCAACGATTCCAACGTGGCGTTTGCGCTGGTTGGTGAAGTCCTTTGCGTTGGGCGCCGTGCTGGCAATCCGACCCATTTATGAGAAAGCTGCCGTACATCTAACTCAAGTCGGGCTCATAGCGTGAAGTTCACACGCATTGAAAGACCCTCGACTCACGTGTTTTCAGCACCTATGGAGTATTAAATCATGATCAAACGCTCTGAATTCCGCTGCTTGGTATTTGCCGCTGGTCTTTTGCTCGCGCAGGCAGGTGCTGCATCTGTCTGTGGTTGTGAAGGCATCGGGCAGCTTAATGATGATGGCTCAGTGACACTGCAAGTGAAGTCGTCATTTGGGGTTGTGAGCCCTTGGGTCATAACGCTGGTGAAAAAGCCCGGTGAGATTATCGTGAATCTACGCGATGTTCAAAACAGCAAGAACCAGCGCCTGCGCGTCAAACAGAACACGGATTTCATCCACACTGAGCTAACCCCGTTCGATCTGCCGACTCAGCGTTGGGTGTCTCCCGGTGTTGCCTTGCGCCTTGTGGATGGTGGAACGGCGGGACCTGAAGCGCTCCTGATCACCTATAACCCCATGGTCAAAAAGTTTGTGTGGGTCAAAAATAGCGGAAAGATCTTGCGGATTTACAACCCATCATTGAGTGAGCATGGCGGAATCTTGGTTGGTGGCACCATTGGCAGTGGATACCACGATGTTTCGTGCTTTAAGGCCACCGCGGCGGGGCGCGTTACGTTGCTCGGCACGGCTTTTTGGGAGTACCCTGGCGTCTGGAAAATTTCCGGCTATCGCGCCGGCCACCCTCGGCATCTCCGGCTTTCAGGATTAGATCAACCTACCAATGGCGTTTGTACTTGGGCTCTCGATATGTTGGCCAAATAGCGTCGATGCGGGCCTACGCAGTGTTGCTGCCATATAAGCACCTGAACACGTAAGCTAAATGAAGGCGCCCATCTCACTGTTCACTTCTGGCACTGAACTCTCCAGAGCCTAGATCGCACAGGGCACAGACAAAACTGGATTGAGCGCTTTGTTTGGGTAATTCCCCGGTGAACCTATTTCAAGAACTCTGCCGTACTTCCATTCTGCTGGATCTTCCCGGTATTTTTTGGAGCGTTGACATGCCAAACCGCAAGCCTAACTATGTAAAAGTCAGTATGTTCGTCCGCTATGTTCTGCAGTTCAGCAACAACGGTCATCGGTGCACGTCTAGATCGGACTCACAAGAGTTAGCAATGCTGGGCACAGGCTCGCAGTGTTACTTTCTTTCAGGGCGAGCGTTGAAAGCTTTCGGTCTCTTTCAGTTGGCACTTCTCTTGCTCGGTAGTCTGGCACCCGTGTCGGCAATCGGCTATGCGGGGGATGGCAAGGCCGAAATGGGTCGTCTAATCGACGATTCGAAACAGCGTACTTCGGTACACATTGTTGTCGTCAGAGATGGCACAGTGCCGCAAAATTGGACATTCACTGTGTCACCTCAGACCAGAAGTTTCACTGTAACGGCTACCGAAAAGCAATTGGGACGCACTCAGCGATTCGACTTTCCAAGCGAGTGGGCAGCGGAAGCCAGACTTTCTGCGAGTAAGTTGCCAACACAATTCCCGTCGACTGCAGTGGCAATACACCTAGACCACTTCTTGTCATTTATCGTATTTGATCCTGAGCTAGATCGTTTTGTTGTCGTGACCAGCCAGGAGCACCCCAAAATCCCTCTTCGACTCCTGGAACCGGAGATAGAAGCCAGTAAGTCCGGGAAGCTGTTCGTGGTCGAACGGAGCGGGGGGAATGCCGTCGGGAGTGTCACTTGTTGGCAACCTAATGCCAAATCCACGGCGCTTAAGGAACTTGTGCGGGTCGACATTGCGACCGACGATCGGGGCAATCGATTTGAGTTTCCTGAAAGAAGAGTCAATGGTAGGTTCAGGCGACCGCGTCTTCGCTACTTGCCGAGTCACTGGTGGAATACAACCTGCAAAAAACTATTGCAAGTGTCATAGAAATGAACCCACCGTAAAGTGGTCTTGGGCGCTGAAAGGGCTGCCTGGTCAGCCCCGAAAACTGCGCCCGGAAAACTCAGATGCATTGCGGGCTATACGTATCGCTCGACAAATCACGCACAACGTGACTCATGCAAGTGTTTGTCTCGCCCAGATTTGTTAGGCCTCACCCGGACAAACATCGAGGGTAGGTGCAGCAACGAGCGGTAGGTCTTGGTGGAATGTTTCCTGCGATATCCGCTGGAACTTCTATCGACTCCGTTGCTTTGTCGACTAACGGAACCTGGCCGGCAACTTTGAAGTTACAGGTCTTTTCCAATCTGAACTCTGAACCGTATTTCTATTCGCCGCCGTATCTCCTTTGTGTCGGTGTTTTGCCGGCCTGTCTAAAGGAGAAATACTGTGTCCAAAAACTCTCGCGGTAGAACCACGCCAGTGGGGCCGCCGAAGAACCCAGGTGAAGAAAGGCGACGCGGATGCCCAAAGTGTCAACGCACAACGTGGCAAACCTACAAATTCTTTAATCACTGGCCACTGGCAAATTCACACTATTGGGTTTGCAACTGTTGCGATAACCATGTGAAATTCTGACCCCGGCGTATTGCCCCTTGGGGTGGGCGCCTGTGACGCTTACCTCAATTTCCTTGGCTGTCGTGCGCTCGGGTCTAGCGGGCGAGTCCTGGAGAAAGCTGGCTTGCCCGCACTAAAAATGCGCTCCTGTTGTTCAAAACAAACTTGTGATTGACACCAAGCGCCTGTGAATCGTCCGGGCGGAGCCAAGGGTGCCAACGACATCGCCATGAGTGCAGATTGTCAGTTCGATCGTGATGTAGTCATTCGGACGCCTCGCCTGTGCCGATGAACCATTTTCTACGAGATAGCCGTATATCCATCGTACCGGAGTGTTCCGGTAATGTTTACCACTTAGGGGATATTCCATGAGCACAACAACTGTCATTCGAGTTCCTGCTTCTCAGCCGGGCCAAATCTTGCGGGAACGCGCCGTCTGTGGCAAAGGTGTGGAGCGTGAAATTCTGCCGGCGTGCAAAAACCCCCAAGCGCTTCTGCGTCCTGGGGTTTCGATTTGGATCGGTCGCCATGGTGGCTGGGTACGCCTTACATGAATCTGATCCGCCGGCGAGAAATGGTCGCTGGAAGTGGAGAAGTGAACTCAGTTGTCCGCAATGAAGTGTATGTGTCTGCTCGCCTTTGGTGGGCGATTCACACATTCCCTTATGTGAACCCTTTCTTGATCTTCAGCCGTATATCCCTTTTGCCGGGCCGTTCCGGTGTTGTTGGTAACTTGCCATGACCCGCTTCTTGCTTCAAACGATTCGAGGAATCCCTCTTGCGCGGTGTCCGTTGTCCGCGTTGACTGCACTGTCCCGTTGCGCGTGGGCAGTCTTTCTCAGTGTGCGTATTCCTGTTCGGCTTCCGGTGTTTCCTTTTTTTAGCCCTTCGGCGCCAACCTGCTTGTTTTTCAGTTGAGGAGCGGTTTTATGATCATTATTCCTGGTGAACTTTTTCGAAAAATGCTGGTTGGTTGCCCACCAAAAGGAGGGCATGTCCAGGATCAGCCTGAGAAGGCCAGCGCAACTCTCTGTGCAGGGGCGCTTACCTATTTCAAGCCGCATCCATTGATCGATGCTGCGCTCATCATGACCGGGTCACGCGATGCCAGTGGGTTGGTCCGTCTCCTGGTCGTATTGGCGCATAGCAAGATCGTTTTTTCAGCCTTAGCAACTGGTTACCCCATTGAAGCGCCAGATGAATATTTGTACTGGCAGACTATCGTGGAACAAGCTGGCGTAGAGGCCAGCAGAGCAGACTCGTATGCGGACTGCACTAGTACTGCCTTCTGGTTTCCAACAAGCGCGAGGGGATTGGCGGAGGAGTCCAGGGTGTCTATAGATGGTGACATCAAATCGGCAGTGAATGGTTTCCTTGCAGACCACGCGCCCGTCGTACTGAAAGTCGCGTCAAAACGTCCCCTTCTTTGGTTGTGGGATGTATGCCAACTGCTATTGAAAAGTAGTGGAAATAGCAGTGCCATGATCAACATGCTCGAGAGGGAATCCCTCGCCGTATCCGCATTGGCGAATGCTGAGCACGCGCTTATGGCACATCTCCTGCATGCCAATGCAATCGCCGCGGCTCGATTCTTGGGACTGAAATATGAAGACTACATGCGAACCCGCGCGGAAGGATTGCGTGACCTGCGGCTGCCAATTTCACAACTGGTCCGCATGCTCAGGCTTTCAAAGTTGGTGCCCTATCCACCGGTCTCCCTGGCGGAATGGCAGATTTTGCAGGAAGTTACATCCGCATTGAAGCCTATCGAAGCGGACAAAAAACTTGCACGACGCGTCTTGCGACTTGTCTTTTCCCGGGGGTTCACACCAGAGGCTAGGGCCATCTCGAAATATCTCGTCGCGCGGTCCCTCAGTTTGACAGCCACAGTGAATTTCGACTACGGCTGGCGACACATCAACCCTGAGGGCGCTCTTTATCAATTGTTAAACGTAGTTGACGCGCAGGCGAACGTTGCCAACCCATCCCTTGAGCAAGTGAGGAAATACCTTGGAGGCGATTCGATTGCGGAACTCGCCGTCTTGATGGCGTTGCAGTGGCAGGAGAGGGAGGACAATTTGTTTGACAATTGTCTAAACGCTTTGGGAGCCCTGACGTTTCAGGCAGAAGGCTACCGTTTTGCTGTGCTGCGAAGTGCGGCAGAGATCCGATCGGTTCAGCGAACCTTTCCCAGCTTGCGTGCAGCTCCTGTGCTGGATTTGCTCCTCGAAAACATCGCGGCCATCGCCATATCACCCAGCGAACGCAATGATCAAGTACTGGCCGTGGCATTTATTCAGTCACAAGCTCGAAACGAATGCGGGGTTTGGGATCTGCTGCTTGCTGATGGTCATTCCGGACTCGTTGATTTGGCTAATAGCTTGGCGGCGCATTTGGCTGAGACGGACTGGATGGCAAAACTGCGACGGACCAACGTGGCTTTCCACAAGGCACTTCGCGCCCGGCGATCTGGTTCAGACGATTTCTCATTCGACGGCGGTTTCTTATGAGGTCCGTACCGGCCAATCAAGGGGGCGATTCTTGGATCTGTCATGTGTCAGGAAGCTTGACCCTGGGTGACCTGATAGGTGTCCAAGAATTGAATGCGCTGACCAGAGGCGCTGACGAAAGCGCTTTGCTCCAAAGTACGGTGATTGCCTGTTTCGCTTATGGGCAACTTCGCAAAAGGCGCGTACTGTCCATTCGGCTGTGCGGCAACCTTCGCGTGGTCAGCGACACCAGTTGGGGCGCCTCGTTCTTGATCCTTCCTGTCCATGGCACCCCGTTCAGTCGCGAAGTGCGGCTGGGTGTTCCAAACCCGGACGCCTATTTTCCTGGTGTGGTTCGTCTGTCACAGGCGATGGGAACCTTGCTTGATCTGAAGGGCTGCAGTTGGGTCAAACGCGTCGATCGCATGGTGCGCAAATCCATCAATGTTCTGGCAGCTTACCCCGCAGTTTGGCACCGCGTGCTGCGAAAAATGCTCGTTCTGTTTAAGAGGTTGGGGGCGCAACCGGATTTGGTTTCACTGGTCGCCACGTATCAGACGTCCTGGGCCCCAGGTCTTTTGTGCTGGCTTCTATTCGGCCCTAAGCGCCATCGCTTGTACAAGCTTGAGGCTCTTCATTCGTATCCGGTTCTGGCCGCACCAGTAGTGGGCATTCACTCTATCGTACGGTCCAGAGAAATCGACGGAATTCTGCAAGCTGTTATATCCAGAAAGACGTTCATTTTGCCCTTGACTGAGTACCTGGGCACGGAGACTCGCGGCGAAACCCGCTGGGTGAATGAGATCCTAGGCAGCGACATCAGTCAGCTACCCCCCTCAACGTACCGGTTGTTCGTTCTTGCGTCAAAGCTGCCATTCGACGCCCGGCCGAAGACCTACGCTGAGTTTCATCTTATGCGACCGATTCTTGCTCAACTGGTCGAGGCGAAGCGACAGGTTGAGTCCTTACATGCTCAATACCTGCGTTACGCAATGACTGAGCTTCCAACACTCAAGTCCTTGCATGCCAACGTCTTAAGAGCGGCACAGCTTGAACTCCAGCGTGTCCTCAACCGATTTAGGAAAGGGGGTATGGCTATTACTGATCACGAATTGCGGCCCTCGACTTTCGACCTAGCCCGGTCAGCCATCATCGGTCTCGCAATGGGTGGGCACACGATCGATCTTGAGGCCCTATCCAATAGGACCACAAAACAGTGTCGCTTGTTGGCTCTGGAAATGAGTGAGGCGTGCACAGCTCCATTGCCAGAGAAGAGCGCCGCTTTCAGTAGCTACTTTGAGTTGCGAGCGGCAAACGTTTGGTCTGGTCTTCAGGTCGAGACGCATTGGTCGGTTCCTGTCGTCAGCCCATCGGTCTATTGCGATGTCAGCGTCGCTGGAATCGTTTGTCGACCACTCGCAGCGATGCGGGAAGTCGAGAAGTTAGGGCGGTCGATGGGGAATTGCCTCTATAACAAGGCTGCGGTGTACATCGCCAGGCTGCAAGCGGGGTCCCATTGTCTCTTCGAAATGCGGTCATCGGACGGCGCATTGTCGGCGGTGAGCTACCGGCTTGACGGCGACAAAGCCTCACTATGTGAACACTTGGGCCCTAACAATGCTGTTCCAGCGCAAACACATGTAGCCACAGCATTGGTTTTGCAGACCAGACTCGAATCACTGCACTTCGGTCGCCGTGAAATTCGAATCGGGCGTGACATCTTGACCGCGCCGTTGACCATTGAAACTGTCTGCGCGCTGCGCAATGCCGATTTCGTCGCCATCGCAATGAGCCACGGATTGCTAACAAGTGACGCTCATGTCCATTCCTCTCTTCTGACACCAGCTAAGGCCAGATCCCGGGAATTTACGGTGCCAAACATCAGTCCTTGAGGCCAAGGCTATGTCAACCCGAAGTGTTTCCCTCTTTGATTCTGAATGCAATACGACTAACCCCACTTTAACTTCGCTTGTACCATGACCCCTCCTCACAGCAGTTTTTCTGCCCCCTCGCTTGTCCTTGCCTTCTTACTTGGTGTCGCAGCTGCAATGCTCGGGGGAGAGCTGACATCGCCTAGCCTTCTACCTATTTATGTGACTCTTTGTGGCGATAGCTCGGCCGAGGACGAGGATCAAATTCTTAGAATGGGTCAGAAGGCCCGGGTAGCTCTTGCTGATATGGGCGAGGATATTACCGTTCAGGTTGCCAATGGGACGGACGAGGCAGTCGCATCGACTCGCGACGGCAATATCGATCATGTCAGGCCAAGGACCAGGCCGACTGAAGTCAGTGATAAGTCAGAAGTGCCAACAGAACCGATTGGCGGGGGCAATGTCGTTCTTGTTAGAGCTGGCCCCCGGCTGATCCAAGTGATACCGATTGCCACTGCCAACCAAATTGAGCTCTGCGCACTCCACGGGCAAAAACAGCTTGGTGTTCTCGTTCGTGAAGTTCCTGACTCAGACTTGCTGCGTGTTGGAAATTCTCCCATTTACTACCAGCTGGATTCCCTAACGGGGCTTTTTTCGAGGCGTCGCCTTCCCGTGCTGGTCTTGCCCGTGGGTGTTGCCGATTCCGAACGTCGCGCGGCCCGGACGAACTGGGACTTCATATGACCGGTGTTCACTCTATGTTCAGCGGGCAGACGATATTCGAAAGTCTTGCGCAAGAGCCGCATAGCAGCGTTGAGATGGCTATCTGGATACCTTCTCGTGCCCTCATGGCAGGTCCATCAAGGCTCAGTCACGCGCCTTCAACGGCCATGATTCGCTCGCGCGCAGGGCGCGTCTGGATTGCGACCCTCAACAACAGTGTGTCGTGGACCCCTGATTTGATTGAAAAAGTGGATGCGTTCTTGGCGCCCAAAGTCGATTCCTGGTCATGGCTTCGTATGGAAGTTGCACTGGCCGAACATCTTGAACTGCCAGTCGTGCTGCACAACGTTTACCTTGACGAAAAACATTTGCTCGAAGTCGTTGAAGTCCCGCGCCTGGTCGATGCAACTTTTCGCCGATGGATTTCTTGCCAGAGTGCCTGCGTTGACTCCAAGGAACTCGGCCAGCTCAAGCTAGCGTTGCTTCATGAAATCGAAGCCGCCGCGACCATGGCGATTGGCAAATTTCTCCGGTGCGCCCAGCCGCAAATCGATGCATCCTTGCCTCTTGTGGTTCAGAAAGTGGATCGGCACAACTACCTGACTGGCCCTCATGCACATGCCCGAACGCAGTTTGTTGTGGAGTTACCCTTGCTGGCAGATGAAGTGGTGTCAGCGACGCCCCGCTCAGTTTTTGGAAAGCTTCGCCCCGAAATTGATGGTCAGCAGTCGCATGTAAGCTTTCTAAGTAAGGCGTTGAACGTATCTCCTGCCGCTGTACGCTTCCTAAGGGGCGTGCGCGGTCAAGACACGGGGCCGTACTTTGAGGCACGTCCAGCAGAGCTGATTAAATTGCTGGACGCCGTTGCCCCAGAGCATCGCCCTCGAACACCTGACCAATGGCTCAGTTTTCAGAAGCAGTTTGAAGCAGCCAGGGAGTTTTGCGGGCGGTCACCCGCGGGTACCATACTGGTCCGGTCCAGGCTGCGACACGCCATGCGTCAAATTGTTGGCCTGGGACGTTCGCCAGTACCCATCACTTCAGATGACGTTCATCGTGTCGAGCGGATGCGATCGGGAATGGTCCAGACCATTGACTGCCATTGTGGAGTCGTGAAAGACCACTCACAGGCAATCCAGCGAAAAGGAAGCATCAATAGCGCGGTCGACACATATCTTGGGAAACTTTCCTGGAAGCGCCTGACTGAGCTATCTACCAAGTGGTCTCGTTGCTATGCGGAGGAACTTGAGAAGTATTCACAGGCCATTGCATTTGCGACAAGTGAAACTTATTGGAACTTTATACCTGGCGGCGAGTTTGGGGCGCCCAACGGCGGCTCTGTCCGCTGTCTTTTGAGCAGCTCCGAGCTCAGGTCGCACGGTGAACGATTCGATATCTGTCTTGCCAAGGTCGGGTATAGGGATGGGTACCATCAAGAGTGCCTGCGAGGCAGGGCGGCAGTGTTCGCACTGAGTGTCTCACCGGGCAATGAAAGCAGCACTGCTTCGTTCTTGCTTTCTGTAAACAGGAACGCGCAGGGGCAGGATCTGGTTATGGCTAAGCTTCTGGAACATACCGGCTACGCGAACCGAGATCCTGACAAGGTGGACATCGCAGTTCTTGCGGCATTTAGCGCGTTGCTGAGCTCACCGATTTGGCAGGCACATGCGCTCGAAGGAATCCGCAGTAGTCGTCAGCGCTCAGCGATCAAGGTTCGTGGCAGTGGAATATCCGCTGAAACAACGATTGCTGGGCTGCAAGCCCTGAACGCGACTTTGGGCGAAGTCCAAGCAGCCAACCTGTTGCTCCAATTTCCTGGGGAGAAGCTATGACCGTATTGACCAGGCCTCGTCTGTCTCTTGTTCCCATTGGCTATATATCTGTATCCCTCTCAATATGGACTGGAGTTTCGTATGTCTTTGCTTGAGCTTTGTACTTTGACCGGTGTTGATAACAGCATTGAGCACAACGATCTCTTTTCGTTGTCTGGGCAGTATCCATTCGTCGAATGGGGAGTACTCTTTCACAGCAGCCAAATGGGAAATGGGCGCTACCCGTCGCTCGCGTGGATCGATACCCTGGTCTTGGAGATGAGGCGTTCTCCGCGTGCCCATTTTGCACTCCATATCTGTGGTCAAGACGTGCAGGACTTCTTCCACGGCAACGGCAGTGTCTCCCGCATCGCATCGTACTTCCCGCGGATTCAACTGAATCTTGCTGCCAAGAAGATTGATGTTGACTTGTTGATTGCTGCCCTTTTCAAACATCCGCAAAAGGTCATCATCATCCAGCATAACGGTGCCAATGACGGCCTATGGCAATTGCTGAAGGGCCACACCAATCATTCGGTCCTGTTCGACGAGTCTGGAGGACGTGGAATCAGCCCGTCGCATTGGCCCAATCCATTGCCGGGGAAACGCTGTGGCTACGCGGGGGGGTTGGGCCCCGACAGTTTGGAGTCGGAGCTTCCTCGGATCATGCAGGCTGCTGGAACGGCCCCTATATGGATCGATATGGAGGGGAATTTGCGCAACTCAGACGATCGTTTCGACTTGCTGCTTGCACAGCGCTGTCTGTCCGCTTGTTCCAAGTACGTCTCCTTAGGTAGCTACGCAGGACCGGGTAATTGATCATTCAAGAAAAGTCAGAGAGGAACATATGCGGCAAATCTATCTTATTAGACACGCGCAATCTATCGCAAACGTCATTGCCGGACAGCATTGGCCTGATGGACCCGCGACTATTCCGCTATCGGACGAGGGAAAGAGGAGGGCTCAGTTGATGGCCGACCACTGGTCTTTTCCTGTCCCCGACCTGCTCTGCTGTTCCACTTACACACGGAGTATCGAGACGGCAATTCCGCTGGCCAAAAAATTCGAGTTGCCTCTTCATCAGCTCCCTGCGCTTAGGGAGCTTACCTTCTGGGACTACAACTGGACGGCTGACGAATATCAGGCCAAGCGAACAGAGGCTGCTGACTATTGGGTGCGTCTGAATCCTGAAGAGAAGGCTGGCGGTGCAAACGCTGAGAGCTTCATCGAGTGTGTGCAGAGAGCCCGCCAGTTTCAAGAATGGGCGGTTAAGACCAAGTTCAAGACCTGTGTTTGCGTCAGTCATGGCTACTTCATGCTTGTCTTTCGCGCAGTCATACAGAACGTTGATTTGACTCCGAAAGAGTTGATGAAGTATCTGCATGTTGCCGCGGTTGAGGACGCGTACGCAAATCTCCAGATCGAGACCTACTCATTTCCGAGCAGTCAAGAACGCCTTTAATAAGGACCAATGATGAAAGATAGAACATCACAGAAAGAACTTCCAACTCGGATAGCGGTTGTTGCAAGTGCCGGCGGGTCTGAACACGCGGTCTCACTTCGCAGCGCAGAAAATGTTGCAAGCGCGTTGCGTGAGAATTTCGAGACTGTGGAAATTTTCCCGTATGACGCGGATCTTGAAAGGTCACTGGTGCGTTGGAAACCGGATGTCGTTTTTCCAGTGGCGCATGGTGTTGGCGGCGAGTCAGGGGAACTTCAAACAGATCTCGATTCCATGGCGCTTCCATACGTTGGGAGTGGTGCAAAAAGTAGCGCAATGTGCTGGAACAAATGCATAGCGAATCAGAGTATTTTGGATTGGTTGGACAGTGCGCCAGATCTTCCAGCGGAATTCAGACGTTTCGGGGTTCCAAAATTTGCAGTCCTGAAACGCGGCGATGACATTTCCAAAATTGTCCTGGAATTCTGCTACCTTTGGCGTGAAACAGTGCACGTTCTAGTCATTAAACCAGCTTGCGAAGGCAGTAGCGTTGGCATCTCGTTTCGCACCTCACCGTTTTTTAGGGAGGCCACAAAAGAGGAAGTATTTGCGTCGATCGCCGAGCCGATAAGCAAGATGAGGCTCCGACACATTGTTGATGTTGTCGAAGAGGCATTTGCTTTTAGTGATGCAGTCTTGCTCCAAGAGGCGATCTCCGGAACTGAAATTACTGTCGGAGTGCTTGAGGAAGAAGATAGTGCGCTAGCTCTGCCAGTCGTTGAAATAGTCACACCGCGCGGGGAATGGTTCGACTACGAACACAAATATTCTGCGGTGCGAGGCAGCAAGCACATCATTCCAGCCCGGCTGCCCGACACGGTCGTCGATTTGGCCCAGGAAATGGCAGTATCTTTGCATAAACACTTCGATTGCATGGATCTGTCGCGTATTGATCTTTTGGTGAGCCATCCGGAAAACAGTCTTCAGAAGCACCGCCTTTGGTTCTTGGAATCGAACACTTCACCGGGGCTCACCGAGCTATCCCTGTTCCCGCATAGCGCAGAAGCGGCCGGAATAGGGATGGCAGACCTAACACGCAAACTGGTGCTTCGCGCGTGGAGGCGTGGCAATTTTGACGCCATTGATCGCCATGAATAGAACAACGCCAAATTGCGCGCTGAAATTTGACACCCTGCAAGTATCTACAAGAAGCTGCCAATTCTTGTACTCAATTTGCACAGCCATATGGGTGCCCTCCCCAGTCTGTACTGGAAGCGGGATATGAGCCTCGCACTTCAACCACTTGCTTGGATTGCCATCACTTCAGCGCTGACGCTACTGCTGATGAACAAACACCGAAAACTTGCCTTGGTAGCGGGTTGGCTGTCCTTTGTGCTGATCGTGATCTTGGGATGGCACAAACCGGCCAACTACCTTTTTCGTCAACTCGAGTCTCAGTTTCCTGAGATTGCGCCAGGTCAGGACCTCAGCAGTTATGCAGGAGTTGTCGTCCTTGGTGGTGCCTTTGAGTCCCCGGTGGTTTGGCAGGCGCATCCAGGAATGCTTGCATTGAACGAGGGCGCCGAGCGCATCACGACTGCGGTCAGCCTCTCTCAGCAGTTTCCGAAAATGAGAGTGATTTTTTCCGGAGGCCTAAATTCGGACACCATGTCAGAGGCTGATCGTGCGCGCATAGCCTTCACGAGTCTTGGGGTAGCTCCGGACCGGATTACATATGAATCGAGGTCCACGACCACTTATGAGAATGCGATATTTTCGGCCAGGATTCACCGCTGTGAACACTCGACAACCGTGGCTTCTGCTGACTTCGGCTTATCACATGCCTCGAGCGATGGCGTCTTTTCAAAGGGCGGGCTGGAACGTTACGGCCTACCCAGTTGACTTCCGGACTGGCAGTGAGACACCCTGGACCCATTGGGGCGCAGGTTGTTGCGAATCGAAATGGCGGTTGTCGATGCACGAGCACGTCGGAATGATCAAGTACCAACTTCTTGGGTACTCCGACTAGGGCGCCTGACGGCGTGACCCGGCCGGAAATTCCGACTGACAAGTAAACAGGATTTGCAGAGAAAGCTCGTTGGATTGAAGGAGTAGCTTAATGTCTATTGATCGCATCGCAGATTTAATGCCTCGATTTCTGAGCGAGTTGCAAACGCGCGCGGATTTTCCGTTTCGTGATCAAGCGCCAAAATCGGGATTGAAGGCTCTTGACCATGTCATGCAGAGGTTTCGTGCCGGGGAACTCACTGTCATCGGCGGCCGCCCAGCAATGGGAAAGACATCGATTGTCGCCAATATCTCAACTCACGCAGCCATAGAACAAGGGCTGCCCGTGCTGATTTTTTCGGAATCGACTTCCGAAGAAATACTCCTGCGACTGATGGCCACACGAGGCGGGATAAATCTTGGCCGGTTACGCAAGGGGAATTTGACAGACGCCGAATGGCCTGCAGTGAGTAAATCCGTCGAAGATCTGCGCAAGGCCAGTCTGTTTGTTCAGCAACTGACCGATCTGAGCTGTGAAGGCATTGACCGGGAGGCTCAGCTACTCCACAAAACGTCTGGTCCATTGGGTCTGATTTTGATTGACAGTTTGAAGCTCAACCCTGAGCTCCATGAGCGTGTCGAAGGACCGCACCCAGCCAGGCAGTTGAAAAGCCTTGCAATGACGTTGCAAGTCCCCGTTGTAGCCACAGCACCCTTGCTTAGTTCGATTGAGTCGCGGTTCAGAAAGAATCCAATGCTTTCAGACCTGATCGATGCGGAGGCTATTGAGCGTGATGCTGATGTGATCATGTTTGTTTTTCGTGAGCAGTATTACAGCGGTGGCTCTGATCAGGAATTGGGTTTCGCGGATATCCAAATTGCACGAAACAGAAGCGGCCCGACAGCAGGTATCAGATTGGGATTCCGACAGGGAGTCGCCAGATTTGAAGACCTGTGTGTGACTTGATTGAAATTGGCCCCGTGAATTCTGTCTTTGTTACTGGATTTCGCAATTTAAACAGTCGTCATCGAATGCGAGCCTGTGCTGTGGTCTAACTATTCGTAGGAGAAATGAGATGCCAATGAAAAATGAAAGTCAAGCGTGTGGCCCGCTGTTGCCGTGTGGTGATTCGACATATATCCCAAGCGCTGTCAACGATGTTTTCTGAACTCTTCGGCGATGTGCTCAAACGTTACACCTCCAGCGTGTTCTTTGACAAGCGCATGTGGCAGGCCGACATCACAGGCAGCCTGGCCCACGCCGAGATGCTGACGGCCCAGGGCATCATCAGCGCCGAAGACCAAGCCTCCATCCAGCGCGGCATGGCGCAGATCACCGGCGACATTGAATCCGGCAACTTTGAATGGAAGCTGGACCTGGAAGACGTGCACCTGAACATCGAAGCCCGCCTGACCCAGCTGGTGGGCGACGCGGGCAAGCGCCTGCACACCGGCCGCAGCCGCAACGACCAGGTTGCCACCGATGTGCGCCTGTGGCTGCGCGGTGAGATTGACCTGATTGGCGAGCTGCTGGTGGACCTGCAGAAGTCTCTGCTGGACGTGGCCGAGAAGAATGTCGACGTCATCCTGCCCGGCTTCACCCACCTGCAAGTCGCCCAGCCGGTCAGCTTTGGCCACCACATGCTGGCCTATGTAGAGATGTTCAGCCGCGACGCCGAGCGCTTTTCTGAAGTACGCCGCCGCACCAACCGCCTGCCTTTGGGCGCTGCCGCCCTGGCCGGAACTAGCTACCCGTTGGACCGCGAACGCGTGGCCCGCACCCTGGGCATGGTCGATGAAAAAGGCAACCCCCAGGTCTGCCAGAACAGCCTGGACGCGGTCAGCGACCGTGACTTTGCCATCGAGTTCACGGCCGCCGCCACGCTGTGCATGGTGCACATCAGCCGCATGAGCGAAGAGCTGATTTTGTGGATGAGCCAGAACTTCGGCTTCATCAAGATTGCCGACCGCTTCACCACCGGCAGTTCCATCATGCCGCAGAAGAAGAACCCCGATGTGCCCGAACTGGCCCGCGGCAAGACCGGCCGCGTGGTCGGTCACCTGATGGGCCTGATCACGCTGATGAAGGGCCAGCCCCTGGCCTACAACAAGGACAACCAGGAAGGCAAGGAGCCGTTGTTTGACACGGTGGATACCTTGAAAGACACGCTGCGGATCTTCAGCGAGATGGTCGGCGGCCAATTGAATCCGGCCACCGGCCACAAGGAAGGCGGCATCACCGTCAACCCCGTGCCCATGGAGCAGGCTGCACTCAAGGGCTACGCCACCGCCACCGACCTGGCCGACTACCTGGTCAAGAAGGGCCTGCCTTTCCGCGACGCTCACGAGATCGTCGCCCACGCCGTCAAGGCAGCCACCTCGCATCAGGTCGACCTGTCGGAGCTGCCGCTGGCGGTGCTGCAGGAATTCAACCCTGGCATTGAAAAGGATGTCTACGAATGCCTGAGCCTGCGCGGCTCGCTGAACGCACGCAACACGCTGGGCGGCACGGCGCCGGTGCAGGTGCGCGCGCAGGTGGCGCGTCACCGGGCGCGGCTTGGGATTCAGTTGAAATCATGCTGAAGTTGCCCGTTGATTCTTTAGGGACGCCCCGGCATCGGAGTCGTATATGTATCAAAACTCGATGCACCCGTGCACACCGATCACTTATTTTTGTGATATTGGAGCTGAACAATGTTCATTTGGATATGGACGAATAAAGAGGTCGTTAAGTACTTGCGGCGGCAACCCAGCCGACTTGACCGGCTCGTAGACTCTGATGACAAGAGGCGCCTCAAGACTTGGCGTGTGCTGGTCAGTCAGGCTGAGGTGGACGACGCCGGCTACAAGTGGGTTGCCAAAATGATCTTGTCAGAACGGGCTGATCGGCGAAAACTCAAAAATCCCATGCCACCGTGGTTTGAACTTACCGAACCACGCAAATTTCACCGCGGAGGCTACTGTCAAGACAGCGACGGTAACTGGAGTCACTCAACCGGCTGGCGCTACCTGTCACCTTCTGAAGAGGCCTGGTACAGATATTACAGACCAAGTGATGGATTGTGCGCTGCGGATAGGTCTCGTTACGAAGTCGAGTCCAGAGGTTTATTTACTCGCCTTCATCAAAGGTGCTCAGTCTTTTTCAGAAGGCGTTGAAATGTATGGAGTAATGGGCTTGAGCCGATCACTCCGATGACATAAGGCCCCATGTCCATGCCAAATCTACCCCGCTTGCGCCTGCCAAGGTGCACCTCGCCGGGGGTGACGGCTACCAATAACTTGCGCCCAGCCCAGTTGCCAGCCGGGCAAGATATTGCCCCCGCAGTCGGCCAGCCGCATGTCGGGTGCGGGCTCCGCCGCGCAGCGTGGCAGCGCACTGTTTTCGCGCGTTCCGCAGAGCCTAGCGCTTGCGGATGGCTGCTCAAAAACAGTCAAAGAATGCAGCGGCGCGATTGCGCGGGACGCTGGGAACAAAAGTAGCTGAGTTTCTGCCCGTAGTGTGCGAGGGGGGTTATTGGAAGCGGGTCAAGTGAGAACTCCTAAATTGAGCCTGCGGTTGCCCCTGCAAAAAGACATTCGGCACTGGATGTGAAACTGGTTAACACCTATATGCCGCTCCGACAAATCATTCCAAGTTAGAGACCGCACTAAGCACCGGGTGCTTTGTTCGGCCTTAACCTTGAAATGAATCCATAGGCGGACTGCGGATGTGATCCATTTTTGGTGCCAATGCCGTATGTCTTTCATGCCGGCACCTTCGCCGGTGCATCTGAGGAGTGACATGATGAACTACAAGTTTTGCCGACTTAACAGGGAGGCGCGAGCCGCCCACGAAATGGCCAAAGCCTTGAGCACGACGCTGAATAGCTTAAGCATTTCTCCTGAAAAGGAAATGAGTGTTTATCAATGGGACAACGGGATTGATCTACGCCGCCTCCTTCACTACGACATGGCGGTCGTCGATGAATTAATCACGGCAGCAGGACTTGTAGCCGATAAATTTGGAGCTAGGACGAAATCCAAAGAGGTTTACTACCCCGTCGGAAAAAGGGTATGTGTCTATGTCGTCAGTTCAGCCGGTGTTCAGCGCTTGGGCTAGGTAGCGCGCACCAAAGCCGTCAATCCAAATGTAGAGTAAAAATGAATAACCCGAATCCACCCAAAGAATGTCCCCGTTGCCCTTACGGCTACCGTGCCGACGACATCATTGAAACCTACCGTGCAGAAGACGATTATCAGTATAAGTGCGTGTATTGCGATGAAAAATGGACTGATCGTGTGCCTAAGTAAGCTCGCGACGAACCAATGTCCGACTCAACTGCCTCAGTCTATTGCTAGAACCATTGAGACAAGTTTGGAAGTTGTGGGTGATATTACGATGGCTGCCAGGCCGGGTGGGAGGTTTTCTCACGAATCTTACCGGCGGACCGAGTAGACATGGGCTGTTGAATTCCGGTGATCCACCCCGTCAGTCGAAAGATCCGCTGGGCTCAACATTTGTAACCTCTTCTCCACTGTCGCCGCTTTTGAAGCGAAGCCGTTGCAGAAATCTCATACGTATTTCCTCTGACTCAAATTCAGTCAACCCCACATCCGCGCAGCAAAACACCCCAAACGCCAGTAGCTCCTCCGGCCAATCCTGCCGTCCAGGCCCATGGACTTCAGTGTCTAACACCACCCATTGGTCTTGCTGATCAGAATGGACGCGCAGCCAGTTCTCGATCTCTTCGCAGCGCCGCAGGGCCTTCAGACCTTTGTCGATTTCCCAGCGCGCATGCAAATTGCCCGCCACGAACCCCAGACCTGACAGACGCAGAACATTCAGCATTGTTGCCTTGTCCACGAAACCTGTCCAATCGGTTGTCAAGCAATACAGTGGTTGAAATTGGTCGTGCAGTGCCTTCAGTTGCCGGACCGGTTCCGGCGCAAAGAGGCGCTGCCACAGTTCATGGTGATCACGCCATTGAGAATCGCCACGCGCAATGGCGCTGACGGTTTCCATTACCAACGCCCGCTTCGCGCTGCCACCCACAACCAGCACGCCTTCCAACTCCAGGAACAGCAACAGGGCGGGGGATTTCATGAGAACGCTTTCATTTCCCCCAGGATAGTGCCCACGTGATGCTCCCCTTTGCCACGCCCTTTAATACGCCACCTTAAAGGTCGGAGAATCGGGTGCGCGGGTTTCCCGCCGGTCGTAAACACGGGTGGTATTGATATTGGCGTGTCCCAACCATTCCTGGACCTTGGCGATATCGGCCTGGTTTTCCAGGGCGCAGGTGGCGGCGGTGGCGCGCAAGGCATGCGGTCCCAGGTTGTCGCCCTTGATGCCCAGCGGAATCATGTAGCGCTTCACGACTTCCGAATACACGGCGCCCGGGGTCAGGCCACTGTTCGGGTCGACCCCATGGTGATGGCTGACGGACTGGAACAGCCAGTGGCAGGCCAATGCGCCATGCCCGGCGGCCGCAAGGTAAGTGGCCACCAACTCCAGTGTGGTCGGGTGAATCGGCAGGTAGCGCATCTTGTTCCCTTTGCCCAGGACGCGCATGCGCGGTCCGCCGCGGTCTGCCTGCGCAAAGTCTTTCACCTTGAGCCGCGTGAGCTCCTCCCGGCGCAGGCCGTGGTACAGCAGCACCGACAGAATGGCGCGGTCGCGCTTGCCTTTCAAGGTCTCGGCCGGTGGCGCATCCAGCAGGTCGCGCGCCTGGGCGTTGCTGAGCGCCGGCGTCTTGCCGGTCTGGCTTTCGACCCGCGGACGTTTGACGCCTTTGACCGGGTTGTGCGTCACCGCATTCTGGTTGCACAGGTATTCGAACAAGGAGGCCAGGGCGGCCAATTTGCGCCGGATGGTGGAACCGGACAGGGACTGCTTTTCCAGATCGGCGCGCCAGGCCAGCACGTGGGAGCGTGTCACCTGGCGGAACTCGGTGGGCTGCTGGATGCCGGCGAAGCGAATGAAACCGGCCAGGTCATTTTGGTAGGCGCGGCGGGTTTGCGGGTTGTCGATGTTGGCAAACCACTGGGTTTCAGCGGGGACCTCGGCCAGCTGCTGGAACTCTGGGGCGCTGAGGATGCGACCGGGAGAGGGGACAGCAGAGGGGAGGAGCTCGGTCATGGGTGGGCAGATTGTACTAGCGATAAAATATGTTATCAATAGTTAAGATAACGAAATGCAGCTGGCGAAGGGTTGCCGGATTTGCGGATTCGACGCCGTGGGGAAATGCCGGGGAGGTGCTTCAAAACCCCAGTTTTCTATTCGTGTCCGCACTATGCGGTATAGATCATCGCGGGTTCTATACAGGTCGCGACGGCCGCGGGTTGCGTCCCTTTGCGGGAAGACCTTAGTCCAGAGTCATCCAGTTGGGAATGTCTTTGGCCATGTGCAGAACGCGCCAGACATCAATATGCTGGTCGAGTTCGACGTAAAAAATTAAATAGGGATACTTGGTCAGGGGCCAGGCACGCAAACCTGGAAGGTTGAGTTCATGCGCATAGCGTGGCGAGCCCGTTGCCGGATTGCGCGCAACGTGGTTGTAGCCCGCTTCCAGGGCATCGACAAATCCAAGTGCCGCCGATGCGCTGGCAACTTCCAGGTAATAGCCAATCGCCTGCTCCACATCCGCGTGGGCCTGCGAACGTTGGACGATGGGCTTGGCGCTCAAACGGCCGACTTCTTGGCAATGCTTGCGCGCAGCTCAGCAAAATAGGGAGCGTTCGCATTTCCTTGCGGCGCGCTCTGCGCGCCGACGAGTAAGAGCGCGCGCAATGTCTGCCGATCCTGGTCTTTGCGAATCAGCTCGCGCACGTATTCGCTACTGGTACCAAACCCTCGCGTGTCGATCTGTTGATCGACAAATGCCTTGAGTGTCTCGGGTAAGGAGATGTTCATTGTGGTCATGGCTAATAGTAGCAAGCTTGGCAAAAATTGGCAAGAATCCGGGTTGGACTCAAAAAAGTAACGGGTGAATAATCCTTTGGGTTCTTAATGCCATGGAGGCGCTACGCCCTCCACCCGTCCGGGGCGTCGCCCCTGGACCCCAATACCCGACTTGTCCAGGGAGCCCCTTGGGGACCGCAAACCGGGGGTTTCGGGGGGGCGGGGGTGATTGGGCAAGGCTATCCCAAGCGGCAATGTAAATTTGCCACTTGGTTGCTTGCCCTTTCATTCAATCGCAGCCCGTTCGGAACGAGGAGACGAGAGCAAAAGGGGCACGTGCCAAACAGTTGGTCGTTACATCCAAGTTCACAGAATCTGTTCTGCCCCACCACGGTCTTGACTTAGCTTTCGTCGCGCATTCGGTGGGCACCCGCTCATTTGCGCTCTGGAGTGAACATCGAGCCGGGAGTCGCGCGGGGGTGGACAAGTCGTGAAAAGTATCCCCAGGGACTGACGTACAAACATTCTCTTGGCAATACATAACGATATTTCACGGTCCAACGAGAACCAAATTCGTCTTGCATTTCCCACTCTAATTCGCAAACAGTGGAGCCAGTGAAGGGCACTGCTGATGATGTTTAAATCACCGAAAAATTGGAGTCCATGGCGCAATCTAAAGGTCGATTGGTTTTGATGCAAACGGCTTCATGTGAACGTTTTTACAGGAATTAGAACTAATTCCAAACATTAAATACATTTCATTTCTGCGGCGTACGCGTTGGCGAACTGTATTGTCGCGATAACGTATGAATAATATATGTATCGGTCACTCGTAAGTGCGATATTTTAACGACCTAGTTAAAATTTCACTCTGAACTAGACGCCAGAACTAGTTGAAATCAGAATCCTTCAACAACGCTTTGCTTACCTCAATTCAAAACAAAGCGACTCTGTTGACAGAATCCAACACACCTTTTGATTTTGACAAACCAATGTAACTATGCCGTTGTGTGGCCGCCAAGCTGAACGTGCAGTGATTCAGCAGGAGTGAACCTGCGTTTTCTTCGGACTCCGTCTTCTTCCAAGAATCGTCTCTGACGCGTCTTCTTCGGGTTGTTCTGCGTTTTCTTCAAACTCCGTTGGTGGGCGTGCGTGTGACCGATGTGGCTGCGTTTCTCGACCCTGTCGAGGAACGACCATGGCGCAGTCCGGACAGCGTAAGTGCTTGTGTTGCGGGGAGTTTTTCGATATTGACCATCGAAACCGCCATCGTCAACGCTACTGCTCAGCAGCACCATGTCGACGTGCCAGTAAGACCTTCAGCCAGGCTGTTTGGCTGTCCCAACCCCAGAACAAATATTGCTTCAGTGACCCCGTTCATGTCGCTCGCGTACAGGCCTGGCGAACCGCACATCCTGGCTATAGCCGCGCCAAACCTGGGACGACAAAACCATTACAAGATTCCTTGATCGCGCAAGTGGTTGATTCTGTTGAAGAAACCTCCATTCGTACTGAGACACCTGCACCCCCAGCGATCTCAGCGTTACAAGATGACATAGCCAGCACCACCCGTCGGTTGATACAACTTGGCCACGATGTCATCAACCGGAGCCGCAATGAAGACCGTCAAACATGTGCTGCGCCCTGAGCGAGTGCGCTTGGTGCCAGAACAATTCAGTTGGATTGATCAGGCCCTGGTCCAGCGTCATTTCATTGACCGCTGCGACGTGCGCAGCGCAGCCCTGTACTTGTTTCTGGTCACGGTGGCCGACGCCCAAGGTCTGAGCTACTACGGCACATCCACCATCGCGGCCCGCCTGCACCTGAGCGCCGATGAACTTGGGGCGGCACGCCAACAACTCATGGCGCTCGATCTCATCGCCTACCAAGCACCGCTGTACCACGTGCTTTCACTTTCCGACGGCCAAAGGGTCCCACCGCGTGCCCTACAGCTCACACGCCGCGCTGACCTGCTGGAGTTGGAGCTGCCCGAGCCTGATCTGTCGATTTATGACCGCAACGATGGAGACGATCATGGCCAAAGTGCGTGAGAAGTCCAATTTCGACGCTGACGCTGTGCAACAGCACTTGGGCTTATTGAAGCTGCCGTTCATGCTGGAGAATCACCAGCCGCTAGCTCAGGCGGCCGTCAATAAGCATTGGTCGCACCTGGAGCACCTCTCGGAGTTGACCAGCGGCGAGGCCGCTGCCCGTGATGATCGTCGGGTCGTACGCTGCATCAATCAGGCCAGGTTTCCGGTGCTCAAAACGCTGGATCAGTTTGACTGGAATTGGCCCACCAATACTAACCGTCTGCTCATCCAGAACTTGTTTCATCTGGACTTTGTCAAACAGCACGCTAACGACGTGTTCGTCTCGGGCACCGGTCTGGGCAAGAGCCATCTGATGACGGCGCTGGGCCATGCGGCGTGTCAGAAAGGTCATTCAGTGCTGTTCACCGGTGCCATCGAGATCGTAAATACGATGACCGAGGCTCAGGCCAGTGGCAGCGTCAAACTTGCGCTCAATCATTGCATCAAGCCGCAGGTGCTGTGCATTGATGAACTGGGATACCTGCCCATTGACAAGTTTGGAGCCGACTGCCTGTTTCAGATTCTCAGCCATCGGTATGAACGCGGTGACACCCTGATCACCACCAACCGGGTCTACAAGCAGTGGGCCACTATCTTCAACAACGATGCCGTCCTGACATCGGCGCTGCTGGATCGCCTCTTGCACCATGTCGAGACCGTGCGTATCGAGGGCAAGAGCTATCGCCCTCAAGGTCAGATCGAGGTCTGAAACGCTCCTGCCTTCAGACCGAAATCGATCGCAGCTTCTGCTTTAGAAGTCCAAAACCCATCGGTATTTCCAGACCGGCCAGATCGCTGCATGTTCGTCCCGGCGGCCACATGTGTGGCGCACACGATGTCTCTCCTTTTGAGTCAATGTACAACTGTATGTGTTGGATTCGATTTGTGCCTTGCGTGATGGACCACGCCATCTATCCCAAAGTTCTAGTATTCCCACTTTCGTCTAAGCAAAAGCAAGCCAGGTCTCAAGTTCGATCAGACCACCACAAAGATTTGTTGCATCATTTGTTGCATATTTGCAATAAATGATGCAACAAATTAGCGCATACGTGTTGTATGGGCTCTCCCCCCATGATTCGAGTTCATTTTGGTCCCCCAACTGCATTTCTTGCCAGCTTGGAAAAGTCCATCATCGGCACAGCACCACCGGTGACCTGCGGCAGATGCCCGTCCCACTTCTCTATGGTCCGCAGGGCCAGTACGTCGGCGTAACCTCCTGGCGCTGCAACCGCAGTGACTCTGCCTCAGCCCGAGCAGATGCGACTTTTTGCTCAGCTTCCACGCGAATACGCATCAGATCACGCTCGGCCTTGAGGTTGGCCTGTTCGGCGTTGACCTTGGCTTCAATTGCGGATGTGAAGGAAAGTGAGAAGGCAAAGTTGACGATGGCAAACTCCTGCAGTATCAGACCATGGCACGCCATCTTTTCGCGCAAAAGAGCGGCAATTTGCTCTCGCACCTGGGTGCGTTTGGTTATCAGCTTCTCAGGGGTGAACTGGGCAGTGACAGCCTTGAATGCCTAAGGGCGATCCGGGTCCAGAATGCGAGCCACCACGGCATCCGCAGTCTGACCGACATCCCGCAATGTCTTTGCTACGGCCGCAGGGTCGAGGTGGTAGTTCACTGCCACCTTTACGCGTACTTGCTGCAGATCCTTGGAAGCAGCGTCACCTTCGCCTTCGCTCTTGAAAATGCGCACGACCATCAGATGCATTTTCTCAAAGATGCCCTTTTGCCGGTTGCAATGCGCAGGACGTCACTGGGCTCTTCAGGTGTGCCTATGCATGGATGGACAGCGGGGCAGCTGTCAACGGAGCGATAACGAGTGCAGCCTCCCAGGCGGCGTCCGGAGGAAGGCAACAACCTCATCTACGACGAAGCCGCTTGCCACTGTCGATGTGGAACAGCGTCTATTCGAACTCAACTTCCTCTTCTGGAAATTCGAACCCAAGTGAGAATTTCACATGGCCATTGGCATCATCCAGCTCAGAAAGAATTTCACTTCGGATCGCTTCCAATACCTCCAAATTTGAAAGCAGAAGTTCATCAATCTCATCGTCAATGTCAGGCTGTGGCTGATCCAGACGAATGGTATCCAGACCGCCAACGCGAATGCCTTGCTCCGCAAGCCACCTCTTGCATCCATCCACATTCGCATGGGCATAAGCTGTTGACACAGGTAAAGAGTGAAACGGGCTATCCAGATAAACGTCGACTCGGTCAACTTCATACTCAGCACGTTCCATGCGCCCAATAGTTGCGACTACCTTGACTTTCTTTCTCTTCCACACACGCGCTCCAATGCCGCAGCCCTTAACAATGACCCGAAGCAAGTTAGGACTGGCACTCTCAATGAACTTTTGGTACGCTTCATCGACCTGCGCGGCCTTGACCAATGCAATATTTTCTTGATTCATAGAATTTCCTTTTGAAGAAGTTAGAAACCAGTCCTTGTTACTAATTTGACTGACCAGATATCAACGTTACTGGGTTCATTTGCCAATTGCAAATGGACCCAGAAAGCACTGACAAACCGACACCTGCGGGTTCGCAATATGCGGAAATGATTCGTGAATCAATGCAGGCAAGACGTTGTCAACAGAACCACTTCGCCGGAAAGTATCGGCACTAGATTTGCCAGCTTCCAGCACTTCAACCACTTCGATTGAATACCTCAGCAGAATTCAAAACGTGTTTGTCGATGTGGATCGAGTGAACGAAGGCACTTAGCAACCGGACGCTCATGAACCATCCAGAGCGCGCAAGATGCAGTGGTTCATGATTGACGGGGACGTACCCATGAATAGGCTGGATTTGGTTCCAGGTCCCCACACGAGATCCCATTGACCCCATCTGATGAATCCGTCCTTCTCGCGACGAGAAATCCCACGGCGTTCGTATCAGTTGCGACTGAGGCGACGGGTACGGTCAGTCCCACCGAACAGCCCTGAGAACTAGTCGCGTTCAGCGCTCGATCGACGGCCAAGTCTTTTGGAAGCAGCGCCCGATTGCGATACCACTTCCAGATGTGCCATTGCTTTCGTGTCATTCGCTTAGCACCGATATGTTTTCTGACAAGCCCAAAGCGATTCCCAACCCGTTCGTGAAAGTCGTCAAGCAAGCTGCTCATAGCCGATCGGTATGCGTTCACTCTCTCGCTCGGTGTAGCGCAAACACCTAGCACCCGCTGCGCACTGAAGCCAGGATGCACAGCGCCGACATCTTCATCGGCCAGGGGCACAAGAAATACATGCAGGTGCAGGCAGCCCTCGTCGAGGTGCTCCACGACGCTGCGAAGACGACCTTCTCCGAATTGTTCCTGGAGCCACTCGACACATGCCTCTGTAAATCTCTGCCAGCGGGGTTCCGTTTCTTTCCAATCGGGCGGAACACTTATCACACCCGCGACGGCTAGAGGTCGATCAACCCGTTGCTGTCGGGTTCGATAACTCTGGGATGGCCTGTGCCAGTATTGGGTCACCATAGTTCTTTGCCGGGCCTGAAGTTGTATTGGCAAAGCCAATGGAGACTCACCAAAGACAACGCTAGGCGACCTGGGGCGATGCACGTGATCGCAGAACCCCTCGACCCGCATGGCCTCCGAAGCAACTTTCGCCAAAGTGTTCCCACCGGACTTGCGCGCCGCAGCTACCAATGCGTAAGCCTCAAATCGACAGAATATTCCATGAACAGCGAGACTCATCGGCACACCATCCAAACTGATGAAGTATTCATCACAGGGGGGCGGGAAATATCGCAATCCATGCGCGCCGCCACCACGGCAGCGACATGATGCGACGGCGCTCCCGGTGGAGGTCCCGCTCTTGTCGCGCGAGTTTCTCAGACCTGGCCTGCATAAGAGCTTGCGTCTCTGCATGTCTTTTCAAATAACTTTGGAAGGTTCTCACCAATGCGTCTGTGGCATCCAGTGAGTCCTTTCGGGAGTCAGCGTGCATCGCTTTGATGCTCGCGACCATTCGAACGGTCTCCTCGCCCAATGTAATCCTTGCGGCATCCAACTCCAAGGCCGCAGATTTTGTAGAAGCCACAGAGTATTGGTGCAGCGACTTCGCGTGACTTTGGAGATCAGCTGACACGATCAATAACGTCCTAAGTTGGTGCGGCCACTGGGTCCGGAAATCTTCGGGCCTGAGTCCGTGCGTTTGGTACATATCAACCCCGTCCATAAATCTGTCGCCCGATATCCAGGCTCTCAAAGACCCCCAGATAATTCCGTGCGGCCGCCGCAGCCAAGTCAGTGACCAGCATTTGGTGCCCGACTTGCATCAGTCGTTTTTCATCGCCGGCAGCAGCACGCCGCATTTCACGGAAGTCTGGCTTAGAGTTGACGATATCGAAAACGGACTTCCCCCTGCCTTTGATCAAATCAAAGATTGGCGTGTGCAGCACAGCCTGGTCCGCAAACTTAAAGCCATATTCATTTGCGGCGGCAATGAGTTCTGCGAAATCCGTTTCGAAGCTCTGCACCTCCAGAACGGCCTGGGCCACAACAGTAATCGTTGCGGGGTCGACCTTGAGTTTGAGAAGCAGCTGAACGGTCTTGAGCGTATCGACGCGCTCCTTGACGCCGGCCCGCGTCGGGACTATCCAATGGGTTATCCGTTCGAGGGTAGATGTCAGGACGCTGAAGTGTTGGAACATGCTCTTTGAATTCGAAGCCCCAATGTCGATGATGTAGTCGGACGTGTCGTCACAATTCAACTGGGCCGCAAAATCATAAAATTTACTGGAGCTAATTTCGAGATCTGCATTGGACTGCGTTGAGTTCCAATCTTCAACACTGACCATAATTGATTTGGGCATCAATGCAGCTAGACAGTTTACGGAGAAAGTTGACTTGCCAACGCCTCCACAGATGTTTGGAACTGCCACTATGATTTGATCGGTGCAATGGGTCATTACTTTGACTCCTTCAACAGCCCTGAAAACCGGTTTGCGCCACTAAATGGGCTGTACGATCCGGCGTGCCGGGGTTTAGCGACGAATCCAGAGCCCGTCACCGCAAGGGAGCCAAGTTCTTGTTCACCTTCTGAAATGAATTGCTCCAAAGATTTTTGAAGCGGGAGCTCCCGCGCAAGCTGTTTGATCTTGCGTGGTTTCACACGACCAGCTGATCGAGACGCCGTCTCCTGCATGCCCGCAAAGTCTGGGTTGCGCGCCCTTATCTTTCTCATTTTTCGGGAATACCAACCGTGGACGGATTGGCGTGTAATGCTGATATTGAACTCAACGAGCCAATCACAAACAGACTGAAAGGTTTCCCCGCTGTTTAGTCTTAACATGACCCCCGTTGCGTGCGGGTCCAAAATTGATGCCATAACATTCCTTGAGAATTTGTATTGCACCAATCATAAAAAATCGAAATCCAAAGAGCAAATGAAGGGATCCACTAGGACTTTGTTCGCGGTTTGTCAGCGCTTTTCAGCGCAAACATGGCGGCGCGGTCGTTGTCAATCGTTCGTCAAGTGCCCTGTCAACCAGTTGTCGTGATCTGGTGGACTCGTCACCCACTTGTCAGCCAACCGCCAACTGCTGCGCTACATCTATTGCGGTTGTTGTCGTCGATGCCCACGTTGTTGATGCCCCCTCAAAGGCTTCCGTTGCCATTCGACGCCATAAAAATGCCAATGAAAAAACGCTACTCCTTCAAGAGTTTGCGTCGGTAGGTCAAATCCCAAAGCTCAGGAAAGTGCCTCTGCGCATAGGTAAGATCGCGCTTTTGCTCTGCAGTCAGGTTCTTTGCAAACCTGAGCTGCCGGAAGAACTCTGCCGCCCGCAGGAGCGCCTGCAGCCGTTCCGGTGGCGTCGTAGGCCCGCGATCGACACGCAGCGGCACGCCCTCCTGCACGTCCGTCAAGTCCCTCTCGTGGTTCTCGGCTTCGATCCAATGTCCGCCTGTCACCTCGGTAAACCCCGGAAACTCGACGTCTTCCAGCGCCTTCGCCCAGTCTTCAATCTCACTGGTCGACGGGTAGTGGCGCAGGATTTCATGCACTTTTTCCATTTGCTGAGGCGTGAGATTCGTTGCGTCCTGGAGCTCCCAAAGGAACTCCCACCCCCAGCGCAGACTTCGCGCGCGCTCAACAGGCATCGTCATTTCTTCCTCCAGACGGCGCCATGCCCCTTAAAAGGTGGCATCCCAGCAGGGTCCAATGGACAGATGCCTGCGCTTGAAGGTGCAGTGAGACTTCAGGATGCACAGGCACCTGGATTGACAGCATCCACCTTGTAAAAGGCTGCCATCTCGGTCATCAGCTCCCGTGGGCGGGATGGGTTGCTATCAACAAAAATGGTGTGCCCCGCCTTGGCGTTCTCCGCAACGTGTTTGATCGCCTCGGTGTACATGAAGAACAGCAGATAGTTCGGGTCAACGCCGGCACCTTGAAGCTCTGAAACAGCATCGTTGATACCCGCCGCTACCTCGCGGCGGAAGTCAGCGAGTCCTTGCCCCCTGAGCTTCCATGCAAGCTTTTCAGCCTCTGCCTTGATCTTGATGAATGAGCCATCGGCCTCTGCCTCCTTGGTACGTCGAATCAGCAGGGCCTCACCTTCATTCTCAGCGGCGTCGCGCTCATTGATGGCAGCCACTACCCGCGCCATCGAGCTGGTTACTACTGCATCAAATCGGATATTGTTGTAGCGAAGGTCTTCAATGCTGTAACCCCATTCCCGCATGCGCGCACCAACATTGGTCTGTATGCGCCGAACGACATCTTGCGAAATACCGATCATTTCAGCCTGGCGCTGCGTGGCTACATAGGTCCGTGTTTCATCTTCGATCAAACGTTGCATTGATATGGAGAACTCTTCCTGCTTTGCGAAAGCAAAGGCAGCTCGCTTGATGGTTAGTTCCGAGTCATCCGCCACACGAAACAGCAATAGGCATTTGAAATAGACATTGGCTTGGTCAATCGTAATGGCCTCGAAAGCGAGTTCCAATGACCGATTCTGCAGGGAAATAGTTTGCACCCGTTCCCACGGTTTTCGCCAACTGGCGCCCGGTTGGGCCATACCGCTGAATTTCCCGAAGGAAGTGAGCACACTCACGCATCCCTCGGCGGTAAAGGTCAATTTTGGGCCGGCCAAGAGCAAGCCGATCGCCGCGACAAAGAGTACAACAAGCAATTCCATATCAATTCCTTTACTTCATCCCATGGTCACTATGGACGACAGACCTGTTGTCCATGACTGCAAGTGTTGACGACATGTTTGACCAATACATCTGTACTTTTACGTTTGCGAGGTGTGTATTTCTACGTAGGGAGTAACTATGACGCTAGCGACATGCAGATCTTCAGGTCAATGGAGGTCGTGCCGCCCGCTGAACTTGGCAAATGCCTTTTCTTGAAAATACCAAATCACCGCACCGTAGATGGCGCTGACGAATATCCACCACAGAACCATTGCGGCAAACCCCAAAGCGGACGTCGGTGGGTACATGAAGCATGTCATCAGGAGCATTGGAATGCCCCAAGCGACAACACCCTTTCTCAGCACAAACTGCCGCCTGCCGTTTTGTCGCGACTCTTCCCAAACCGATGCTTCTTCAGCCTTCATGCGATACCTCCAGCCTGAGATCTGAAAACTCCGGACTTTCAGTCAACTGCAGCCATCTTCAGCTCGTCGTTGTGGTGGCGCTGCTGCTCCTCCATCACCAACTGGCCCAACTCACGCTTGAGGGCATTGAACGCAGCCGATGACGGATCGCGAAGGCGCGGCAGGTCCACTATGAGATCACGCTTGACGGTACCGGGGCGGTAAGTCATGACCACGATGCGGTCAGCCAGGTAGATGGCCTCTTCAATGCTGTGGGTGACGAAGATAATTGTCTTCTTCAGCTCCGCCCAGATACGCAGCAGCTCATCCTGAAGGTTGCGCCGAGTCAGCGCATCGAGCGCGCCAAAGGGCTCGTCCATCAGCATGGTTGGCGAATCTAGTGCCAGCACGCGGGCGATGGCCACACGCTGCCGCATGCCGCCCGACAAGTCCTTGGGAAACCGGTTGCGAAAATCGCCCAGACCCAGCATGGTCAGCAAATCGCCCACGCGTTTGGCGATTTCAGCTTTTTCCAGACCCTTGATTTCCAGCCCAAAGCCGATGTTTTGCTCCACCGTCATCCACGGGAACAACGCGTACTCCTGGAACACCATGCCACGGTCCGGTCCGGGTCCGGTAACGGTTTTGCCGTCCACCGTGATGGCGCCCGAGCTGGGCAGGGAAAAGCCCGCCACCGCATTGAGCAGCGTCGACTTGCCGCAACCTGAGGGGCCCAGCAGACACACAAACTGGCCTTCGGGAATATCCAGATTGATGTCGCGCAGCGCTACCACCTCTTTGTCGCCGGTCTTGAAGACCTTGTTGACGGCCTTGACTTGAATTTGGGTCGGGTTCATATCAGCTCTCCAGGCCACGGTGCCAGCGCAGCAAATGGTTGTTGAGTTTGTTCATGCCAATGTCCAATGCCAGCCCGATCAGGCCAATGGTGAACATGCCGGCCATGACCTTGTCGGTCCAGGAATATTCGCGCGCTTCATTGATGCGAAAGCCCAGGCCGTCGGGCACCGCAATCAACTCAGACACGATCACGATCATGAAGGCCGCGCCAATCGCGATACGCACCCCGGCCAGGATGTAAGGCGTGGCCGCCGGCAACATCACCCGCATGAACAGCGTGCTCTGGCTGGCGCCCAGGTTGCGCGCTGCCCTCAGATAGATGCTGTCCACCTGGCGCACGCCGACGATGGTGTTGATCAGGACCGGGAAGAAGGCCGCTATCGAGATCATGAACACCGCTGGCGGATTGCCCAGTCCAAACCACAGCATGGCCAGTGGCGTGTAGGCGCTGGGGGGAATCGGGCGCAGCACCTGAACCAGGATGTACAGTTTGTCGTAGATTCGCTGGTTGGCACCCATCAGAATGCCGATCGGCAACGCCAGTCCACCACCAATCAAAAATCCGATCAGCACGCGGTACATACTGCCCATGGCATCGCGTACCAGTTCACCGGACACGACCCAGGACAGCCAGCTGCCGGCTTCCGGGGCATAGGCCTCAGTGGGTGACAGGTATTGAACCCAGCGTTGCGCCACCGCCCAGGGCGACGGCAACTTCAGGGGGCTGACCCAGCCCAGTACACACACGAGTTGCCATGCGGCAATCAATGCCACAGGCACGATTAGCCCCGACGCGATGGCGCGCCATTGGATCTTGTTCATGGAATTGCCTCCGGCTTACTTGATGCCCAGGCTCTTCTTGGCCTGATCGAGGAGGTCGGTGCGGACCCAATCGGTGGCTACCGGCGGCTTGGACATCTTGCCCACACCGTACTTGGCCATGGTGTCGGTGGTGGTCTGGATGTGTGCTGCGGTCACGTCATACGAATAGGGCGAGTTGGCAATCGCGTCCCGGAAATCCTCGGGTGTGATCTGGCCCTTGAAAATGGTCTCGCGCACATACTTTTCTGCCAGACCCTTGGTCTCTATGAAGCCTTTGGTCGCCTCGACGAAGCAGCGCATGAATGTTTCTGCGACGGGTCGGCGTTCGGTGTAGAACTTCTCGGTCATCACCAGCGTGCGCACCGGCTCGCCGATCGGCGTGTCGTAAGGCTTCATCACTTCCACTCCGAAGCCCTTGTTGATTGCTTGCGAGGACTGGGGTTCGCTCTGCATGATGGCGTCCAGGTTCTTACCTAAGAGCGCTTGATTGAGGTCAGCAAAGGCCAGATAGACCACCTGCACGTCCTTGCCCGCCTGGTCGGACATCGTCAGTCCGTTTTGCCCCAACTCGGCGGCCAGCAGAACCTCGTGCATGCCTCCGCGGGTCACCCCCACGCGTTTGCCTTTAAGGTCTTTGATCGACTTGATGCCGGCATCGGGGCGCGCGACCAACCGGGCACCACCCTTGGCGAACCCAGCGACGACATAAATGGGCGCACCGTTGGCACGGCCAGAAATGGCACCTTCTGAAGCCGTGGCGCCCACGTCGAGCTCACCCGCCAGGATCGCCTGCATGACATCGGGGCCTTTGGCGAACACATGTTCTTCCACCTTGATGCCGCACTTGGGTGCTATCTCTTTGATATAGGAAATGGCACCGTAGTGTGCAAACTTTAGATTGCCAAGTCGGACTACGTCATCGGCGGCGACGGCGTGACTGGTCGCTGCTGCGACCAGCAAAAGAGTGAGTGCAGATCTCATGAAGGACATCGTCTTCTCCGGTAAATTTCGTTTTTGATAACGAGAATTTATCGATATCCGTCTAAATCGTCTTCCGTAAAATTACGGCGACCATTGCGGTTCCTGCCTTGGGAAGCTCGCTCTATTCGATGGTGTTGTCGCGCATCAGGCGATCAAGCTCGGTGGGATTGGAAACCCAGACTTTTTCATACACTTTGGCGCGGTTTGTTTCGACGGCACGAACGCCAATACCTAGCTCGTCGGCGATCAGTTTGTTGGCCCATCCCTGGCGCATCAGACGGGACACATCCTTTTCCCGAGGCGTAAGTGTTTCCCATCGCAGGCATACCTCTTTCCTCTTCACGAGGCGGGCCGCAACATTTTCGGCTTCCCGCATGGCAAGGCCCACCGTGTCCAGCAAGACAGCTTCATCGAAGGGCTTTTCGAGGCAGTCAAATGCTCCCATCTTGGTGTAAGTTTTGGCAATTGGTACGTCCAGATGGCCGGAGAGCAGTATCACGACGAGCGGACTTGCGATCCTGCGAAGCTCATCGAAAACCTGAAGCCCACTGATCCCTCCCATGCGCACGTCCAGAACGACACAACCCGCGTTCAACTTGTCAGCACTGGCTAGGAACGACTCCCCGGACGCAAATGCTTGAACCCGGTAATGCCGGGCAATGAATAGCGTGGCAAGACTTTCGCGTACGCCTTCATCGTCATCAACAACGTAGAGATTCAGGTTGGGGTTGGTGATGGATTGCATGGCAGATCAAAAGTAAAAACGGCTCCCCCTTCGGGTCGGTTCTTAAACACCAGTCTGCCACCATGTCGTTCAACAATAGTGCGACAGATACTTAGCCCAATTCCGAGGCCCTCTTCCTTGGTCGTAACAAAGGTCTTGAAAAGTTGTTCGCCGACTTCGGCTGAAATTCCCGGTCCCGAATCGGCCACGCTCACAAGTACGCTGCCATTGAAGTACAGAGTCTCCACATAAACGGTACGCCGCACGACAGGACAGGATTTCATCGCCTGCAGACTGTTGATGATCAGATTGGAAAGGACCTGCTCCAGAAGCACCCGATCGCCTTGGATGCTTGGAATATTGGTACCAAGTGCAACATGCAGTTTGGTCTGATGACGCTTGGCCTCGGGTCCGAGAAACATCACAATCTTTTCGACAATCCGGTTCGGCTCGCAAACTTCGGATCCACCTGTCTTCTTTCGAGCGTGATCTCTTATCGCCTTGACAATATCCGCCGCGCGAGATTTCTGGCGGGCAATCTTGTCCAGAGTGTCTATGAGCATGGGCATATTGCCCTGTTCGGCAAAAAGCTTCGCGGCACCAGTGTTTGCTCCGATTGCCATCAAAGGTTGGCTAATTTCATGTGCCAGAGTCGACGCCATCTCACTCATGATCTCCCGCCGCTGCACATGCTGGAGTTGTTCATCCTGCTGGCGTTGCCTGGCTTCCATCTTCTTTTGTGCTGTGATGTCCACCACGGAACTCATATATCCGCTGTGTTTACCGTTCGCATCGATCAGAGGTGCCGTGTAAACCATGGTGTAGACGTCATGGCCATCACGGTGTCGGATGCGCGATTCAAAGCCTGTGAGTGCAGCCTTTCCGCTCATCGCGGTGTAGTTGTCCTGCCAATGCTTCTCCATGTCTTCAGAATGCCAGTAGGGATATGGCGGCAGTCGTCCCAGTAATTCATCTGCGCTGTACCCGGTAATTTCGCAGAGGGCTGGGTTGACATAGATGATGTGGCCTTCAAGGTCCCTGGCCCGCATTCCAACCAGCAACGAATCTTCCATCGCTTTGCGAAAGGCGTGCGCTTCATTTAGGTCGTGCGTGCGATCGCGCACCAGGACTTCCAGATCATCGAATTGACGTTTTCTTAATCGCCAATAGAGTCCACCGATCAAAATGAGACTTGCAGTCAGGCCGGCGAGCAGCCATGCTCGGTTGCGCGATTGAATGACAGTGGCGTAGTCGGAAGTGACCGTCAGCGTCCATCCTAGCTCGGGAAGATCTTCGCTTACTGCCAGAAAGGTCTTAGGTGAGCCCTCGATACTGGTCCGCAACAGAAAGGCCGATCCGTCGGAAGTCGTGGTTGTCCATTGGACTTTTGGAAAATCCTGCCTTTTCCCATAGACATCGTGGCGGGTCAACAAATCCAGATCCCCGCTGCTCAAATCCTTGTTGGTGTGATACATCCAGGAAGCCACAGATCCAAGGAAGAATATTCCGTTGCGGTCCGATAGCATGATCGGGTCTGGTGCCACAGCCCACGTTTCCTGGACTCTTCTCAAGTCGACCTTCACCGCAACCACACCCACCACAGACCCGTCGTTCCGAAGCGGCGCAGACATGAACAATCCCGGCTCCCCTGTGGTTTTCCCTACCCCGTAAAAGAATCCACTTTGCCCCGCCAACGCGTCGATGACGTAAGGCCGGTTGCCGTAATCCTGGTTTACAAAGCTCTGCGGAGTATTCCAATTGCTCGCGGCAATCGCGCGACCGTGCTTATCCATCACGTACAACGCGGTGGACCCCGCGCGGCGGTTTATGTCTTCAAGGTAGGTGTTGGCCTTCTGTATCTGAGCCTGATTGGTTGGCGACAACAGTACGGCGAGTATTTCAGGGTGTTGGGTTGCAGTAAACGGGAGGTAGTTGTATTTGGCCGCTGCACCCCGTAGGGCAAGGGCATGAATGTCTACTGCGCGACTGATGAGTTCCTCTTGAACGGCAGTTTCCCTGCGAGCGGCGACATAACCGGCCAAGTAGACAATGCCCACCATGGACGCTCCGAGCGCCAAACGGAGCACGAACGTGATGTGTTTGTTCTTCTTCCAAATCACGTTCATAGCCTTGGCCTTTTGCTCTCCCATTTCCTTCGTCGGGCGTGAATGCATTGTGACTGCGTACTGTAAGGCCCAGAGATTCCGAGCCGGGCTCGCCCATGCATAGTCTGGGACAAATTGAAGTCTATGGCTTTCATCCTGACGAGGCATCTGTATTTATACGGAGACGTTGATCAGGAAACTTCGCTTTCACGACCCGTGGCAGGTAGTCCTGACAAGTTCAACTACCCTCTCAAAGGTTGCCGCAGACGACCCTGGCAATGAAAACGCAATTAGATGACAACGGTTACCCCTCCAAGAGTTCGCGTCTGTAAGTCAAATCCCATAATTCTGGAAAGTGTCTCAGCACATAGACCAGATCGCGCTTTTGTTCCGCAGTCAGGTTCGCGGCTATCCTGAGCCGCTTGAACAACTCTGACGCCATCACCAACGCCTGCAGCCGCTCCTGCGCCGTCGTAGGCCCACGATCGACGCGCAGCGGGATGCCTGGCTGCGGCTCCGTCAGGTCCCTCTCGTGGTTCTCGGCTTCGATCCATTGCGCTCCGGTAACTTCCGTGAATCCCGGAAATTCCACATGTTCCAACGCCCTCGCCCAGTCCTCGATCTCCCCCGTGCTGGGATAGTGGCGCAGGATCTCGTGCACCTTGCCCGTCTGCTCAGGCGTAAGATTCTCGGCACTTTGCAGCTCCCACAGGAACTCCCACCCCCAGCGTAGACTGCGCGCGCGTTCAACTGGCATAGTCATTTCTTCCTCCAGACGGCCCAGTGGTCTTCGAGCCCGGAAAAGGCGACATGCACCTCATCCAGCCAATCACCAAGATCCGTTCGTCGCTCCCACACCTGCTCGTCAGCAACGCATTCAAAAAACGCATTATTGGCACAACAGCCATAGAACTCGCCCTCATAGATCAGCCACTGGCCCGGTAGCATTGCTTTGGCGATGTCGTGGGCAAATGACCAGTCGTAGGGAGGCCACGTCATCAGGATTGCATCAAAGCCTTTGGCCACAAACTTAACAGCGTCGCCTAAGGCGTCGCGCTGATGGACATCAATGATTGGGTATCCATACTTGCGATTCCGGTTCTCGTATTCGCATTTGTCTACTGCAAAGGTATTCACGCCAAGTCGGCACAACTCTTTACTGAGGAAGCCAGAGCCGGCGCCGGCATCCAGAATTCGTGCGCTGAGGCCAATTTCAACCTTCACCAACCGGGCCAAGCGATCCATTACCTCTGCAGTGGGCAGGAAGAATCCCCACGCAGGCTTGAACTTCTGATGCAAGACATGCTGCTCGTCAGCAGCTTCAAAAGCCAGGTCGTCCGAGTCTGCTGGCGCGCGAAAACCCAACGCCCGATAGTGCTCTAGTGATTGGAATGGAGCTAAATTAGGCATCACGAGACTCCTCACGGCGCAAAAGCGCCCTTCTCAACTCGCCATATTTATCAGCTGTAAGTCCGACGTTGACCTCGCACAGCACGACAAACGGTCCCTCCGCCTCACTCATGTGACGAGGGTGCAACCCGGTGCCTGACTCCGTGTCATCGACGATCACCCAGTGTTCTTTGAACTCCGGGTGCTTTGCCAGCCAAACCCGAATCTCATCACGGCGCAAGTAGTTGGGGCCCTTCACCGTCTTCCAATCGGCATGCAGGTTATCAGCGACAAATCCAAGCCCGGTTTGACGCAGCACGGCAACCAGCGCATCCCGGTTCATGAAGCGCGTCCAGCTGGTCGACAGGACATAGACCAGCCGGAACTCCGTGTGGAGCTCCTTCAGGAACCTCGACGCAAGTGGATCGAACAGCGTACCCCAGAGGGCTGAAAAGTCATCCAGCGTCTTTCTCCCGTTCTGGACTTCACCCAGCGCTTCGAGCACGTCGTACCCGCCCAGCGGACTGTTCAGGCACAGGACATCATCGAAGTCCAGAAAAAGCAGGGTTCGGCTCATAAGGTCCAGACTCCATCCATCTTGAAGGCGGCGTTCTCCAGCCCACCATTTCGGGTCATGTACCCCAGGGGATTGCAGACCACTCGAGTGCCATTGATTTCGTAGTCGCTCGAAGAATGCATGTGGCCATGAATCCACATCGCGCACTTGTCACTGCCCAACAGCCGTGTCAGGTCCGATGCATAAGCCGGCGTCAGGGAGTTCGCGCGGAAGTGAGCGGGCACGGAATGCATGTGCGGCGCGTGGTGGGTCACCACCACCGTCTTTGCAGGATACCCTTTGGCCAGCTTTCCGGCCAGCCACTCCACCGACCCGCGGTGGCGAGCCACAGTCAACTCGGGCAACAGGTATTTGCTGGTCACCCAGTACATCTCTGGTGTCCGGCTAATCTTGATTTCCTTGAAATCATTCATGCCAGCCTTGGCCTGGTAGATCGAGAACTTCTTTTTTTCCTCTCCGAAGAGCTCGAAGTTGGTCCATAGCGTGCAGCCGAGGAAGCGCACTCCACCGAGGTCGATGGCCTCCGCCTCCAAGAACGCGATGTCGTACTTCTTCGCGGCCTCGCGCATATCGTCCAGTAGGCGGCCCCAGTGATGGCCGTAAAACTCATGGTTCCCGGCCACCATGACGATTGGTTTGTCCGGAAAAGTTTCCCTGGCCCAGCGCACCCCGCGCGTCCCCTCGTCGATGTCGCCCGCCAGGACGACCACATCGGCATCGGCGTCTGCGCGTGTTCCATCCTCAAGCAGTGGCTTGAATCCACGGCGATCCAAATGAAGATCTGAGTAAATGAGTAGGCGCATGTTAGATCTCCAGCAGCAGGTTTCGATTAAAGGCTGTGTTCTCGAACTCGAAGCCATCCCGACTATGAACAGTGCGTCGGTTGACGACGTAGCCCGCCGGGTTGGCCACAACCCGGGTGCGGCCAACCGTGTAGTCAAAACTATCGTGGACATGGCCATGCAGCCAGAGATCTGGAGCATTGGAGGAATAGAGGATGGCGGACAGATCGGACACAAAAGCCGCCGATAACAGGTCACCCTCGTACCGGGGGTGCACAGACAAAGGATGGGGGCCATGGTGTGACACAACCACGGTGTCCCCTGCCCATGGTTTGGCAAGCTCCTCAATGAGCCAGGCGCGCGACTCCATGTGGCGATCCAGCGCATCCTGCGCAGTGAATATCTTGCGACCCATGCGAATCAGCCGGTGATCATTCAAAGACCGCTCGGCATACGCCATCTGCTGCGCCCTAGGCAGGTGGGCGCGCAATTCGTAGTCAGTCCACAGCATGCACCCCAGAAAGCGGGTGTCACCGACAACCACAGTGTCGTTCTCCAAAAAATGGATGTTGTTGAGTGCCGCTCCTTCACGCATTTTTTCAAGCATCGGCGCATATACGTGGCCATACAGCTCGTGGTTACCACCCACCATGATGATTGGGACCCGCTCAGGGTGAGACGGCCAGTCAGCAAACAGCCGGCAAGCCTCTGCGCCATTAGCGATATCACCCGCCAGGATCAGCACGTCAGCGCCTGGCACAGGCGCAATGATCCGCTCCCCGGGCCAGTCAAGCTGCAGGAATTCGAGGTGCAGATCGGATGCGAGCTGGATTTTCATAATTCAAAGGCAAATAAGGGCATGGGACACGTCCCATCCCACGTTGATTCGTTTGATGTACTCGGTCGACGGACAAGGATGCTGGTGCATGTGGCCGTGGTAATTGATGACCCTTCTGTGCTTTAAACCAGTAGGCAACTCGGCCGGGTAATGACTCACCAGGACAAGAGTGTTTTGAGTGCCGGTCCAGGTGAGAAATGGCACTACCGCCTCAAGAAGTTCCTTCTCGCGCGCTAGTGTGCACTCACCGGTCTTCAGTAGGTCGTGATTGCCAGCCACCAGAATCTTGCGCCCGGGGATCATGCGCATGAGATCAACACCGCGTTCGTAGTCAGCGCTCAGTGACATATCTCCTACCAACAGCACCAGGTCCTCCTGGGGGATCTTTTGGAGCTGACGAAGATGCGCAGCGGTCATATCTTTGACGTCCCGAAACGGTCGATTGCTGTACGTGATGATGTCTGTATGCAGGAAATGCAGATCCGAACTCATCCACACCCGCTGACCCAATGCGAGTGCATTGGAAACTTCCAGGCTACAGGCCTCAATGCGATCCCGATCGGCCATGGCCAAAAGACCCCGATTGATGGCCGCACTCACCCGCGGCTCATGGTCCACCGTATGCTGAAAACTTTTCAAAGCGATGTCAAAGCTCATACGTCACCACCCTTTCGGCCCCTCAAAAACGTGCTCACCCAGCCCGTTTTTGATTGAGCAGTAGTTCACTGCCCGCGCATCAAACCCCAGGGCCTCGCGCACCTTGGAGTATTCGTCACTCAGGTCATCGTGGTGGTGGCCGTGAAAGGTGCGCACGACATTCATATCCCACGCCAGCCCGTCAATCGAGTCGAAGCCATAGGGGTGACAGCTTGGCGCCTCATGCGTCACCAGGATGTCGGCTTTCAACGTGGCCAGGCGCTCCACGTCATCGGGATAGATCGCCGCATGTTGCAGCGGGTGCGGCCGCTGGCCGTCCCGCCATTGGTAGGTACCCCTATTCATGGCAGCTTCCTTGTTGCGAAACAACGCCTGTCCTGGTGGACTCCAGATCCGCCCAAGGAAGTTGCCGCCAAGACCCGCGACGCGGATACCGTCAAGCTCCACCACACGGCCATGCAGGGCAACCGCATCCCCACAGTCGTGCAGCATCTCCCAGTGCTCATAGCTGTCGGCGTCGTGATTTCCATAGATGAAGGCAACCTGCACTGACGGGAAATTGCGACGTAACGGCTCCAGGATCTCTCGGAACGGCCGGTGATCGATATCGATGTCGCCCAAAAAGACAATCCAGTTCGGCTTCTTTTCAGCGGCCAACAACTCCCGGGCAAGGTACTTGAACTCGCCGTGCACGTCCCCCAAAAACCACAGGCCGCGCAGCGCATCGGCGTGCTCCCGGTCAAATTCAATCATGTCGCGCAACATCACAGTTCATCCTTTCTGAGCCTGAGCATCGCGCGCAGGGTCTGTTGTTGGCCGGGTTGAAACCCGACGCTTCCTTTCGTCCGAAGCAAATTGGCGCAGCCTTCGCGGAACCAATCGGGCCGGTCATCCAGTGCAAGCCATGGCGTGTCCAGGGTCCGATTGGCTTTCAGCCAACTCTCAATTTCGAATTCGCGCTCCCAAGCTGGCGACCCACCGATGACCCGCTCGGGCGCATGGCTCACAATCGACGGCGTGGCCCCAATCACCAGGGGGCGCAAGTCCGCTGCAAACATGTCCTGCAGCTCGTCAAGAGAGTGGTGATCACGCCATGAGCTGCTCACCACAATTTCGATCCAGTCCTTGAACTCGCGCAGGACGTCTTCCACCAGATCAAGTCGGCAAAAAACGCTCTCGGGCCAACAGGGTTGCGGATGCAACACGCCGTCGAAATCGAGGAAAACAACGATCCGCACGCTCATGCTCGTCGCTGGTTGATATAGTCCTTCAAGGCCTGAGACGCAGGCTGGAAATCCTCAGCTTCGCTGAACCTGAAGTCCAGCTTCAGCCCGCCCCGGCGCTGGGCCAGGTGCTTTGGACACACCACGATGTAGTACGAGGATCTGTCATCCACAGACCCTGGTTCGGCACAATAAATGCAGGTTTCGTGCGCACGAGCCTCGGCATCGTTCACCAGCGCACGAATCCGCTCCACTAACTGCTCGCGCTCCGGGTCAGCAGTGTGCTGAATGAGTTGAAAAGATGCCGCGAGGCCCGTGATCTCAGGCATGCGCTGAATGGTCAGAGGACCATCTTCCGTGTGCGTGCTGGGCAACGACCAGTACCACCGCGGGGCACCAAACTTGACCTTCAGTTGGGTCCAATGAAAGTCACGCTTGTCATCGCCCAGCACAGTGTCGATTTCTTCACAGAGCTTGAAGAATTGTGAGAACCAGCCACGGCTCACGACCAGTCCAATGTTCGTACCCGAAAATTGATAGGAAAAACGGGCTGCAAGTTCTTTCGGTGTCTGCATCACCACTCCTTGCGGGGGAAATCATCCTCGGGCGCGAACCACAGACCGAGGCTTCCTTTCGGATCTTCTTTCCTGGCTGCGATGTGCTTTGGGCACAGGGTAGCGTCCTGCAAGTTCAAGGGGTTTCGATGGATTGCTCATTTCTATGCCTGTTTTGGTGTTGTCCTACTAATCAATTTACAGACACCAACGAATCGCGCAACAACGATTTTCAGAGAAAGAAGAAAAGCGCCCGGGTGCACACAAAGCCGCGTTTTGCTATTGCGTGTTTCAACCGTTTATGTAGCTTTGAAAACAAGGTTAAGAAAGGAAAATAAACAAAATGAGCTATACAGAGACACAACCTCTATCGACAAAGCACGTGAAGTCAATCACAGCATTGCAGGCTGAACGCATCCGTCAAGTGATCGCGATGCTCAAAAGACGGGAGAAGACTCCTACGTAAGCAAATGGGCTTGTCGCGACGGATGAAACAGCCTTGATCCACCTGCTCAAGCTAGGTGAATTGAAAAGTAAGGAGCCTGCAATTGTTAAAGCAAGGGCTCAGACGAGCGTAAAACTGTCGCGTAAATGCGCAGGTTGGCTGTCGGAAGAAGATCCAGCACTGGCGGAGCACAGCGCTCTGGATCTCTTTACGACCCTGTGCAAACGCTTTGAGCTGGTGCTAACGAGGCACCTCTCTCGCTTGTTCAGTAGAGACGCCCCAATTGATCTGCTTGAAGCTTTTGCCTTATGCCTGATCGATGAAATCGCTGGCGTTGTGTCTGTTCGAAGTATCGCGCCAGAACCATGCGTCCGAAATACGGAGGTGCCTGATGTTGACACCCATGCCATAGCAGCATGCGAGCGGGTGACGGAGGGTACGCACCTGACGTTCACCAACTTTTAGTTGCCGTGATATTGAGCTCCCGTTCAAATGAAAGTCGCCGTTCAGCAAGACTGCCACTTGGATCACGCCGCCGCAAGGGTGTCAGCGGAGATCCACGCTCATTTGCCAGAATTCAAGGCCACGACATTCCGCGAATCCGCGCGAGGGATCGAAGGTCAATCTGTACTGCGCATGCTGAAAATATTACGCATTAAGTGGCTTAAAGCTTATTTAAATAAGCAACGAGACAGATATTCAACACCCCCCGCCGTGTCGCGCTGCTACTACCGGGAATCTGTGCTAAATGCGGCCGGTCTAAATGATTTTTTTGAAGGAAGGCACCATGCAATGTATGCAGGCGACGTTGTTTCCAACCAACGGACTTTCCTGAGAAATGCGCTGCAAGGTAACTCGTTCTACCACCCCTTTTTGTTTCGTTATCTTGGACCATCGATCGCACTCGATGATCACACAAGGCGAGCCGAAATGTCGTCTTCGCGAGTGAACGGCGCAATCAAAATGGTGCTCAATTTCGACAATTCAGTTTGTCAGACGTACTACTGCAAACTGAATTGTTTCTAGAGTCTGGAAATTTGAAAACTGATGAATTTTTGACGGATTCAAATCGCTCGATTTGGTTTGAGATCAGCTATATATTGAACCGTCAACTTCAAGTTTTTACCCTGTTTAACATCACAACATCTTGGCATTAACAAAGACGCCCGACAGACTCATTTCTCATTCAAATGAGAGAGGCCGTTGATCTTCAAACTTTATCAGTCGAATCATGCAAATTTCAGCGCAAAACAAGAAGGCAGAAACCGCCACCACCAAGACGTCGAGCGCATTTTCAATCGCACTGTCGATGCTCCTTGACAACAAGCCGCCGCCCCGTAGAAACAAAGAGCAACAGCGCTCCAGACGGGTCAGATCCAAGCGGTGATTCCTTTCTGCGATTCTCCAATCCTCTTTAACATTTCAATCCCAAAGTTAGAAAAATGAAATCAATTCAAATTTGCGAAAAGAACTTCTCCGCCATCAACTCAGCACTTGCCGCCGTGAACAAAGATGCACTCGGACATACATTTAGTAATGCAGCTGAGTTGCAGTCGATCGCATACCAGCATGAGACCAAACTTTTGAAGCTGATTGGAACAAAAAAGGACATGCCTGGGGCAATCGTCCAATGCTGCTCAGGTGAGCCTGTTGCCAAGTCCTACTCGTACTCGCGAATTGGAACGCGGGTTGTACTCACCCGAGGTGCTCGAGCGTGGTTTCTAACCACTGCTGACCGCACTAGTCTGGATCAACGTGGAGGTAAGTGTGAAATCATTCTGACCTCGACCCAATCCGAGATAGCGACAAAGAATTTTCAACGTGGATTTTTTGTTGCAGGAACAACCAAGGGTACGCTCTAAGAGTTGTGATTTCAAATTGAACGTGAAACTTGCGCTCAATGGCCCCCCCTGCACAAAAGCTAGCCGATACAACTGGCTTTCACGGACGACACAAACTTGCCATGAATCCGTCTGAGTCGGCTACTTGGCCCTTGGTGATCCCAGTTTGTATTCGCCTACGCCGCCTGCAATGAGATGACCTGTGTCGATCAACTTCGTAATCGATGCGCCGATCGAACCGTTGGGCAACCCGATCTCCGCCCCAACAGCCGCGCGGTTGATTTTCACAAAGTGATTGGGATTCAAAATCTCCAACAGGCGGGCCAGTACCTTTGCGGAGTTGCCACTCAAGGTTCTCTGACGCGCCGCTGGCTTTGCCTTAGATTCCGTATTGGTCTTCTTGGGCGCCTTCTTGACGACGGCGTCGGTTGCATTCACTTCCTGCACCATGGCCAGGTCGCTGTTCGCCATTGCTTGGGGCGCGGTCAATGACGGCATCGTCAACACGGCAGGGATGGATCCAGTCGACAGGTCCGATGCTGCGCCGTAGATCTTCTGAAACTCGGCTTCGACCTGGCCAACCGCACGCGACAATCGGGCTACCGTCTTCCAGTCCTCAAACAAGCTGTCGTTTCCCATATCAAACGGGTTTTCTGTCATGGCCAGCTTGACCTGGTCGGCATAGCTCTGCACGGCTTCCTTCAATGCGGCGTCGGCCGCATAGACGGCAGCACCGGCGGCTTGAATGGCAGCAAGGGTTTGAGTGGGCAGTGGCATGAACAATCCTTTTTATAGTGAACCGTGTCGCGAGGCACAGTGAGTTCCAACGAGAAGAAATCTGTGAAAGTTTTGGGGAATAGCCTAAATCCATCGCCAATGGGAATTGGTATCGATGTCCGTGGTGTGGGCCATGGAGTGAGATGGCATGGAGGTCGATCAGAACTACTGATTTTATAGAAAACCCTATTTCCTTGCGGTTGGGATGGCGTACCGACCGATGTTGCTCCAACCTGGGAGGCGCCCTGCCCTTGTAAATTAATTCCCCAGTCTTCAATCGGCACGGCAGTCATGCAGAATCCTGCAGTGGCCTCTACCTACCTCACCGTTTCCTTCAAAGACAAAGATGCTGCCAAGGCGCTGGGCGCACGGTGGGATGGCGTGCAACGCCAGTGGTATGTCCCCGAGGGACGCGAGCTCACGCCCTTTGCGCAATGGTTGCCGGCGGGCATGGTAGCTGTCTCCGAGCCCGCTTCCATGGCGCTTTCCACGGCCCTGCAGGATGGCAGCTCGACACGCGGCACCAACCTGGCACTGGCCGGCAAGAAGGGCGTGTCACTCTCCAGTCTGCTGGCTGGCGTATCCCAGGCGGTTGCACAGGTATACCGGGCGGGAGTCTGGACGCTCGTTGAAGTCGTGGAGTTGCGGGCCAACGGTGGTCACGTCTTTATGGGCGTGTCCGAACGTGACGCCAGTGGAGCCGTGCTGGCCAAGTCCAGTGCCGTGATCTGGCAGTCCACCGCCAACTCCATCCTGCCTGAGTTCGAGCGCGCCACCGGCGCCCAGCTGGCACCCGGCATCAAACTACTGGTGCGGGCACGTCCGGTCTTTAAACCCCTGCATGGTTTCAGCATCGAGATCGATGCGATTGACCCGGAGTACACCCTGGGCGACCTGGAGGCGAAGAAACGTGAGATCCGTGAACGCTTGCAGTTGGAGGGGGTTTTTGCGTCCAACAAACAGCTTCCCGCTCCCTGGGATTTCAATGCGGCTCTGGTCGTGGCCCCTGAAGGAGGGGCCGGACTGGGAGACTTCCAGGCGGAGGCGAATCGCCTGGAGCAGTTCGGAGTCTGCCGCTTTACGTACGTCTACAGCCGGTTTCAGGGCGAAGGTGCTGCCAAGGAGATCTGCGATGCACTCCAGGCAGCTATAGCCTCGTGGCTCTACGCCGAGACTGGACTACCGGACGCCGTAGTCATCATCCGCGGCGGTGGTGCCGTCAATGACATGGCGTGGTTGAATGACTATGACCTTGCGCGCTTCATCTGCGACCTGAACATTCCGGTGCTGACTGGTATTGGCCATGAGCGCGACAACACGGTTCTCGATGAAGTGGCCAATACCCGTTTCGACACGCCGAGCAAGGTGGCCGCCGGTATTGAGCAGGTCATCTCCCGACGCACGGCTGAGGCCAAGGCCCATTTTGAGGGGATTCACAACCGTGCGCGGCAACTGGTCCATGCGGTGAAGGCCGATACGGTTGCGATGGAGTCGGCCATTCGCTCGGAAGGACTGCGCCACCTGTCCCTGGGCCGGCTGGAAGGCGCCAAGATGATGAATGGCATCCACCTGGATGCCATGCAGGCGGTCCGATCGGCAGCGGAGTCTTCACGGGAAACCCTGCAGGATGTGAAGGCTGCGGCCGTGACACAGCTCGCTGACGCCAAACGGGAAGTGCCCCTGGCCTGGGGACAGATCTCCCTGGGTGCTGGCCATGCCGTCCAGACCGCCCACGCGCTGGCCGGTGGCTTGGTAGCCGGCGTTCTGGATCTGACACGCCGTGCTGTGGCAGATGCGAGGGCATTGACCGCATCCGCATTGGATACGGTTGGCACGTCATCCCGGCAGAACCTGCGCGAATCCAAGGACCGTTCTGAGGCCCTGGTCCGCGAGATTGCCGGTCAAGGTCCCGACAAAACCCTCAAACGCGGCTTTGCACTGGTGCGGTCCCCGGACGGCAAGCCAGTGACCCGCGCATCCCAGACATCAACAGGTGCTGCACTCGAAATCGAGTTCAGTGATGGCAAGGTGAACGCCATCACCGACAAACACAAGTAGGAGATATTTATGGCGACCCGGACATTCAAAGAAGCCTATGGCGTGCTGCAACAGCACGCGCAGACCCTGCGCACGCAGCAAGAGCCCAACATTGACGACCTGCTTAGCATCGTGACCGAGTCGGTGGATGCCTACAAGGTTTGCAAAGAGCGCATCGATGCAGTCGAGAAGGCTTTGGAAAAGGCTCTCGGCGATACGGGCGCAACGCCAACTGACCCGGTTCGTTCACCCAAACCACCATCCGCTCCCGACCGGGTCGCGCCGGATCTGGATAGCGACGACGTGCCCTTCTGATCCCAACAGCCTATGTCAGACGAATACCAAATCGAGATTCCGCTGTCCTTCATGGCCCTGTTTGTGGAGCCTGGGCGCCAGAAGCCCAATGCAAGTCGTGACGTTGTCGCAGGACGCTACGAATTGTGTGAAGACATGGCGAGCATGTTGACCGAGACGGCCAAGAATATGCTTTTCAGCTTGGGCGTTACGGAGCGCGATGTACTGGTACGGGTCTATCGTGGACTGGTCAGTGACGGCGCCGTAGTCACGCAACCGGAAGCCGTCTGGGTGGTGCACCGGCTCGCGGAATTGCTGGATTGGACACGCCTGGATATTGCCCCGACATCAGATTGATTCCGCTGAACTATCCACAGATTCTTGGGGGTTTTCTGTGGATAAGTCGACGCTTTCAAGGCACAGGCCCGGTGGGTACTGGAGACCAGTTGGGTGCTAACCAAATAAGCAGATCGACAATCCTGTCATCGTTTATTGACTTTGGCTAGGAAGGCCCTGGGGATAGGGGTCACCTTGCGCTAGCCCTAGGTGATGAAGGCGATTGCGACGATGTGCATGGCTGCTTTGATTTAGACTATGCAAGCTGCCGGTCGTAGCTCCGAGTTGAGACTCCTCTGTTACGTGCTTTTGCATGTGAGGGCGCGCCGGCAGCACCTCGCTTTCGCGTGAGTGTTCGCTGGGAGCTACATGTATTCCGCTAGCGGGCGATGTAACGACAAGTTCAACGCCTCCCGCACTTTGACAACGGCCTCCGGCTCACTGGCGCGGTCTGTATACCTTGTGTGGGCAAATCCGTCGGTTGATCGAAGTGGAACGTCCTTAACCCAACCACCAAACGGTGCTGCCAGTGGACCGGCTATCGGATCCCCTTTGTACAGTCCGTGGTACGGAAAGTAGAGGTTGGTCCAACGCGTCAATGCGAAAAGTCCGGCATGGTGCGGGACTTGAACTGAGCATTTGGCTTGCGGCCGTTGCGGATCATCGTACGCGTGTGTGAACGTGAAGCCACGGCGACGACGCGGCTCGCAGCGGGGACCAGGAACTTTCATCTCCTCGGTTTGGGGAGGACAGGTTGGGAGAGTGCGTTCCTGCTTTAAGTCATCGAAACGGGTTTTCGAGTCGAGGTTCAAAAGCCATGAAGCGTGCGCCAGCGGCGACCCGGCAGTGACCAGATCGCTGACTCGCCACTGAAATCCGTTGCGTCGGTACTCTTGCCAGGCTGCGTACTGCATCTGCTGAATCTCGTCGACGGTGGAAGACTTGGCTGGTTCGCGCGGATTCAGCTGACTCTCCAGTTGACGAAGTGCGCGGCTGCACGTACGAGGGACATCGTCACGCTGGCGCGATAGCCGAGTCCAAGCGTGCGAAAGAATGTCATATGCAATGACGCTTCCCAAGCTATGCCCATACACAACGATGCGAGCATATCGGCCATTGGAGTGGAGAGCGTCGAGGAGGTTGGCACCAGCCTCTTTGATTTCCTGGCGACGAGCTATATTGCCGGCGAGCGGCTCCAAGTAACGGGCAGCATCTCCGGCATATCCGACAACGAACTCCTTGTTAAAGAGTGACAAGGCGAACTTGGCGATCGCTGGTAAGACCAGCAACGCGCTGATCCCTAAGCCCTTGATCCAAGCGGAAACATCCGTGCCTCCAAGCCAAAGCAGCGCTGCGGCCGCAATTCCAAGAGCTATCCGAATCGACCATACCAGCGTTGTTAATGAGCGTGGAATTGACTCACGATCAGACCACAGCAGTCGCCACACCCAAGCGTAAACTTGCGCCAATGTCGTGTCGCGAATCAAATGCGCCCAGTACAACTCATAGACATCGGTGGTGGGACGACTTCCATCGTTCCTTGGCACGGTGACCATGCGCATCTCGAACAGCGAGGACAGTCGGTCTGGCTTTACGAAGTGCGCCTCGCCTGCATCTTCTTCGAATACGTTTTTGACGAACTCGCGCAGCATTTGCCCTGGGCGCTGCTCGCCTACGCCGTGAACCACTATGATCGCCTGACGTTCGCGGCGTTTGGCATGTTTCACTTGCTTCATCAGATGATCCAGTCGGGTGACCACCGATTGCCACGCCTTCAAGGCTAAACGACACTCGTCCTCAGTTCTCAGCCCGGTTTGTGCAATACGAATTCGACAGTTGTCTAAGGCCTCGGAAGTTGTCTTGCATTTGCCACGTTCCGAGGACGAGAGCCGTTGTTTGTCTCTCGCACAGGGAGATATCCGTATCGAAACTTGTCCTCCTCCAGATCTGTCGTCCAGCTTGACAGTCAACTCGAACTTGCGGCCAATATCGGGCTGCTTCTTAGTATCAGATTTTTGCGAAGTGGAAGTTGTCAGAGATTCCTGCGCAGGCCATTTCAATTCGCTCACTCTGCCAATATTGTCCGATGCCGAATCGTCGCCCTCTGCGCTGATGGCTGCGCCCTTCGGCAACACTGCATCTGAGCCCAGATTGGGAAAAACCTTCGCATCGGGACCAAGCCAAAAACAGACAACTTCCTGCAAAAAAAGGTAGTCTGCTATCTCTGTAGCGTTGAACGGCAATCGAAGAGCCACGCGAACCGATGAGTGCGACCTAGTGGTACTTGATTGCATGGCAGGAGGCCTTTCCATGGCGAACTTTACTCTGAATTTGATAGAAAAACGGTCTGCTTGAAAGGAACTCTGGAAGCCGTCATGGCTAGTAATGACTTCGCAGGGGTCAATTTCATGCTCGATGATCCCCAGAAAAACAATACAGGAAATTCCGCAGGAGCCAGGGGATGTGGAGGTGGTGGATCCGGCGGCTAGTAAGGTCGCTCCAACCTTTTTCAAAGCCAAACTATCAAAGTTGCAAGTACGGTATTGAGTGCTGACTGCATGCCAGTGGCTCCTACAAACTCAACGTGACAATGCTCGGGCAGTGGTCAGACACGGCTAATAATGGATCGGGCTTGGACTCGGTTGGCCCAAGAGACCGCCCATAGAAGCCAATCGCTACCTTGCGCGCCTCACGCACTTTGGGCGCCAGGTCATCCGACACCAGGATCTGGTCCAAGGCCACAGGATTGCGACAGCCCAGACCATCCTTGTTTGCCAGTGGCGCCAGTTCCTTTCGCGGTACGGCTTCCGTCGTGGCCCGTTTGCACAGGGCTTGTATGTCCTCGTCCCCGGGACAGATCAGCTCCAGTAGGGTTGCTCTACTTGAAGTTGGAACGCCGTCATTGATTTCCTTCAGGAGGTTCTGGGTCAGGACTTCCCGGTTGCGTGTCGTGGTCAGATCAGAGCTGCCATCCGAGCGCACAGCCTTGGCGCCAACTACTTCATTGGCTTCGTGCCACATGTTTCGATTGAAGTCACCGATGAAAACAAACGAGGTATTGCCAGCACCCAACTTCTCCAGGGCTTCTTCCAGGGGTTGAACTTGTTGTTGCAATACGGGACACGGATCGTCCTTGCCACTATTGCCATCCAGGCGCCCCCTATCCAGGGGCGACACGCAACCGGACTTCAAGTGAACGGTCATAAAGCGGATGAGCTTGCCGTTGATGCGCAAACCCATCTGGAATCCGGGCCTGACTTGTTGGGCTTCTGGCAGGACAGGCAATGCAATGGCGTCAATCGTGGCGCAGGCTTCTGCAGGTTCGCCGAATTCCTTTTTCCAAGCAAAGGCCAGGCGCTGAATCTTGAATTTTGCATCGTGGGAACACACGCGGTAGAGGCTGGCCTGTTCGCCCAGGGCTTCGATGACCGCCTGGGTTCCGGAGACTTCCTGAAACGCGATCACGTCGGGTTGAACAGACTTGGCAATGATCTCGCCAATTTGACGAGACCGCGTCGCCATCGCCTTGGGAGTCACGGCCAGACCCTGGAACCGGTTGTCCTGGTAGACCCCGCAGGGAGGCATGATGGACAGATCTATGCCTTGGACCTTAGCGCGTGACTCTTTGATAAACCATCCAACCGTGCCAGCGGATTCGGTGGGCTTCCAGATGCCGTCGGCCTTATCCTTCTCATAGGACTTGCCGCACTGGGCTATCCAGTTGGGGACTTCTGCCTGGGAGATATGCCATCCCAGATTCCAACTGGCCACCCGCAGCTCGGAAGCCTGGGCGCAGGGAATCCACATTGCCAGGGACGCGCTCAGCAGTAGTACGGATTTGTGTCGACGGATGGCACGGATGGAGGCTGCAAGGGTATTACTGATCATGCAGCGATCGTACCGCCGCATAAGTACCCGGTGGCAGGCGCGCACTGTCGTTCGGACCTTTATCGGTTGAAACCCGCGAGAACATGGATTTCACCCCTCCGGTAGGAGGACACATTTACCCTCGCAGTTGGGACACATTTACCCGCCCTTACGAGTGCGGCACCTCCAAGGCCGACAGGCTCAAAGGGTGAGGCGTAATCTAGACTACATGGATGCGCAATCAATTCCTTCTGGATCCTGAGCTCACCTTTTTGAATCATGGCTCTTTTGGAGCGTGTCCACGTGAGGTTCTTGATGCGCAGCGCATTTGGCAGCTGGAGATGGAAAGAAACCCAGTTGAGTTTCTCGGCCACCGTTCGGCAGATCTACTCTTTCAAGCCCGAACAGCGTTGGGTCAAGCCCTTGGAGGGCGGGCAGATGAACTGGTATTTGTACCTAACTCCACGACTGGCGTTAACGTCGTCGCCCAATCATTCGTTCTGCAGCCAGGTGATGAGATCCTGACCACCAACTTGGAGTATGGTGCGTGCGACGCAGCATGGCAGCGTGTTTGCGCACAATCCGGTGCCCAGTATCGACGCGTCGAGGTACCATTGCCGCTCGATCGGGAGGCCGTTGTCAAACTTCTGATGTCGGCTGTGTCCAGCAGGACCAAGCTCATCTATTTCAGTCACATTACATCTACGACGGCTTTGATTCTTCCCGCTGTAGAAATCTGTGCGGCAGCTCGAGAACGAGGCATTGCAACTTTCATAGATGGTGCTCACGCTCCTGGACAGATTCCCCTGTACCTCGATGCCATCGCGGCCGACTTTTACGTTGGCAATTGCCACAAATGGTTATGTGCACCTAAGGGCTCTGCCTTCTTGCACGCACGCACGGAGCATCATTCGATGCTGGACGCGACTGTTATCAGCTGGGGATACGCGCAAGGCACCGGTGGGCATTCCGGCTTTGATGCCTACCTTGGAAAGACTCAGTTCGAACGCCGAATGCAGTGGCAAGGTACTCGCGACATATCGGCGTGGCTCACGGTTCCCGCAGCACTCGACTTCCAAGCGAAACATGACTGGCCGCAGGTGCAGGTGCGCTGCCACGAGCATGCAAAGCTGGCCTTGGACGCGCTTACGAAACGCTTCGGAACGCATCCCATTGCGCGTGATGACGATTGGGCGCAGATGGTCGCAATACCTGTGGCACCACAAGATCCGGAATTGCTGCGCAAGCGGCTCTACGAGGAAAGTCATATTGAGGTGCCCGTGACTTCTCATGGTGACCAAGTCTTCGTTCGCGTTTCCGTCCAGGGATACAACACTCTGGAAGACATCGAACGCCTACTTGCTGCAGCCGCCCTCAACTAGGGTTTCGGCTCTCGCTCACATTCCTGTGATCGGCGCCAGGAATTTGAAACCCACTAAGCGGTATGCCCACTGCGGCCATCAAGAGATGAATGTACTTGGCCAGGTCCGGGCCAGTTACGGTCACTCGCGAATGACCGGTTTAGAGCAGCGAAAACTCGCGTCGACACAAAGCCTGAGATCAGCATTTACCACGAACTGCCTCGTGCCTTAAGCAGTCAATATCAACTCTAAAAAGCGAACCCTTCATATCGTGCAAATCGGCGCAAGGTCACGACGTTCAAGCTGCACTCGGTTCCAACGTTCCACATAGTCGCAAGAACGGGCAACTGGATACGTACGCCCGGTCAGGTCATATTGGAGTCAGCGAGTGTTGGTAATGAATGAAATACCCCATCCTTTTTGATTGACCCATCCTTTGGATCGGGCACAGATTGCTATGCAAATCCTAGGATTCAACCTACGGCCAGGGGTACTGAAGTGCTGCGGCATTTCGAATCAACTGTGCCGTAAACCGATTGGGCTAATAGGCCTGAATAGCAAAACTTTAAAGGAGACATTAAATGCACCACCTCGAAGCGAATAGGATGATAAAGCACGGTATAGCTGCAATGATTGTGGCCCTCTCTGCGGGAATGGGCCTGATATTTGCCTTGATTGGTGGCATCTCACTTTCGCCAATCCCCGTGTTCTTTGACTGGCAAATTCCTGGAACAGTCCAAGGATGGCGAAGTCTCCACATTGGCATGTTGATGAATGGGCTGATGGCAATTCTCTTGGGCGTAGCTGCCCGATTCTTGGCAGTCAGCAACCTTAGCGCTGCCATTGTTAGCTGGGGGACTGTCATCGCTGTCTGGGGAAACTTCTGCTTCTACCTCTTCGGGATGTTCGCACCCAACCATGGACTGACATTACACACTAACCGACTGGGTGAATCCAGTCTTCCCGGGAATTTGGCTTTCTATCCCGCCTTCATCGGAATCATCACGCTGTTCCTTGCCTTGTTCATTCTGCTCGGCGCCAAACCCAATTCAGCACGTCACACAAATGATCGGGGTGAAGCATGATGAACGGCGCACCAACAACTCCAACTTCTGAGTACATGCAGCATGTATTCCAAAAGCAACGTGCAGCGTTCCAAAACGACCGCTATCCAACAGCTGCGGAGCGTATTGAGCGGCTGATGAGGCTGCGAGAACTGATTCTTGATGGTCAACGCGAGCTTCAGGAGGCTGTGTGCCGAGATTTTGGAAGTCGGTCCCTTGAAGAGTCGCGCGTGGCAGAGATCGCCGGCACATTGGCTGCAATTGCTTACAACGCTTCGCACCTAAAGAAATGGATGCGTCCGCGCGGTCATCATGCCTCAATCTGGTTCCTACCAGCGAGCAATAGGGTGATCGCGCAACCAATTGGTGTAGTCGGCATCATGGCTCCATGGAACTATCCCATTAACCTGGCTTTGGTTCCGCTGGCTACCGCATTTGCAGCCGGAAATCGCGCGATGATCAAAATGTCGGAATTGTCCCTCAACACGACAGAGGTACTGTCTCGCTTGATTCGCCGACGGTTTAGCGATGAGGAAGTTGTTGTTACTGGAGGGGATGCGACTGACTCTGCGTACTTTTCGAGTCTCGCGTTCGACCACATCCTGTTTACGGGTTCAGGAAAAGTTGGGCGGATGGTTATGACTGCGGCTGCGAAGAACCTGACGCCAGTTACCCTTGAGCTCGGTGGAAAGTGTCCAGTAATTGTTGACGATGACTATTCCATATCTGAAGCGGCACATCGCATTCTTTGGGGAAAGACGTTCAATGCCGCACAGACGTGCGTGGCACCTGACTATGTGATGGTTCCAAAGGGCGAGACCAGTGCATTTGTTGAGGCAATCACAAAACACTACTCGGAGCATTTTCCGAATGGCGCACAAGATGAAAGCTACACGTCGATCATTGACCATAGCAACTTCGCGCGGCTAAATGCCATGGTTGATGAAGCCCGTGCAGCTGGAGCAACTATCCATGTCGTAGAGCGTCCCACCGCGAAGCTCGCAGCTGCGCGAAAGATTCCGCTCACATTGGTAGTAAATCCGCCAGCTGACTCCAGAATCATGCGCGAGGAAATATTCGGCCCGCTGCTGCCGGTCCTTGAACACAATGGTCTGGATGACGCATTGAGATGCGTGGGCAAAGGTGAGCATCCACTGGGGCTCTACTACTTCGGCAATTCCGGTGAAAGCCGTCGCCGAGTTCTCCAAAAGTCTCTTTCTGGAGGCGTCGCGATCAATGACGTGATGCTGCAGTTTTTGCAGGTGGATCTGCCATTCGGTGGGGTGGGTGGAAGCGGATTTGGTCAGTACCACGGGCAGAAGGGCTTTGAGACACTCTCGCACCTAAAGCCGGTGTTCGTACAGAGGGGTTTTGGCTCATTTACCGGACTCAAGCTCTTGTATCCGCCATATGGGCCAATTGCCCGTCAGGTAATCAAGCTCATGGGAGGCTAAGGGAATGAACGGATTGATGATGCAACGGCAGTTGCTTATTTCTACCTTGATCGAGCACGCTGACCGTCATCACGGCGACGCTGAAATCGTTTCAAGGCGGGTTGAAGGAGATATCCACCGGTATACCTATCGTGACTGCCATAAGCGGTCTAAGCGGTTGGCCAATGCGTTGTTGTGGTTAGGTGTGAAGAGCGCCGAAAGAGTGGCAACTCTGGCCTGGAACGGCTATCGCCACATGGAGCTCTACTACGCGATTTCAGGAGTGGGTGCTGTGATGCACACCATCAATCCGCGCTTACACGCTGATCAGCTGAGCTATATCGCTAATCATGCTGAGGACCAGTATGTCTTTTTTGACCTATCGTTCCTGCAATCAGTCAAAGAAATTGCACCTAGCTGCAAAACTGTTCGAGCTTTTGTTGTCATGACTGACCGCGCGAACATGCCTGTCGACAGCGGGATAGCAAACTTGCTGTGTTACGAGGAGTTGATTGAACAGGCCTCTGAAGATCTTGTCTGGCCAACCTTTGATGAGAATGTGGCGAGTTCTGTATGTTACACATCAGGGACAACTGGAAACCCAAAGGGAGTGCTCTACAGCCATCGATCGACGATGCTGCACACCTTTGCGGCGGCCTTGCCGGACTGTCTCAATTGCGCTGCTCAAGATGTAATCATGCCAATTGTTCCCATGTTCCATGTCAATGGATGGGGTCTTCCCTACATTGCGTGCTTGGTGGGCGCCAAATTGGTATTCCCGGGGCCTGGTCTTGATGGGAAGTCACTCTATGCGCTCATAGAGGCGGAGAGCGTGACTATGGCAGCAGGAGTGCCTACAGTGTGGCAGTCCCTTCTTGGGTATCTTGAAACCATGCGATTGGACTTCTCGAAACTTGAGCGGGCTGTAATTGGCGGTGCAGCTTGCTCATCTGCTCTACTTTACAAGCTTCAGGACGCATTCTCAGTGGATGTCATTCATGCTTGGGGAATGACGGAAGTTAGCCCAATTGGAACTGTGGCGACTCTGAAGGCAAAGCATAGAGATGCCGCGAAGGACCGCCGCTACGCCATTCAATGCAAGCAGGGACGTGCGGTTTACGGCGTTGACATGAAGATTGTTGACGGTGACGGATATGAACTTCCATGGGATGACCAAAGTACTGGTGACTTGCTTGTGCGTGGCCCATGGGTAGTTGAAGACTACTTCGGTAGCGAGGCTGGCAGTCCCCTGGTAACTGATGCAGATGGAAGTTCTTGGTTTCCAACAGGTGATGTTGCAAAGATTGATCCCGAAGGGTACATGCAGATTACTGACCGGAGCAAGGATGTCATCAAATCAGGTGGAGAGTGGATCGGTTCAATTGACTTAGAGAATATTGCCATGGATCACCCAGCGGTCTCGATGGCAGCTTGCATCGCAGCTAAGCACCCAAAGTGGGATGAGCGTCCTCTATTGGTCGTTGTGAAAAAGCAAGGCGCGGAGTTGACGAAGGATGAACTGCTTTCGTTCTACAGCGGGAAAATCGCAAAATGGTGGACTCCAGACGATGTCGTATTTGTTCCCTCGATTCCACTGGGAGGGACCGGGAAGATGCTGAAGAGCAAGCTCCGTCAGGAGTTTGAAAACCATCTTTTGGGAGTCGTTTAGCGAAGTACCCTTCACAGAATCCCCCTAGGAAGGGGATTCTGCATTGGGAATCGTTCAGTTGCCACTACGGTCATTGGCCTGTTGGCGAGGAATTGGGTGGCATAAATCTGCTTTGATATCTATTTAGGTGACTAGTACTCTGCTTGTACCTCACCACCATCTTGCTTCCCTTGGACCCCAGAGTGGCTCGCTGGTCATCACCATTAAAAGTCGATGTTTGTAACTCCCTATCCATCAATTGCGAACGAGTCTTCTGATGGCTCCGGATACGGCTAACTTCTTCGGAATCGTTCACGGTGGAGCGATTTTAAAGTTGTTAGATCAAGTCGTATTTGCCTCTGCCAGTCGCTGTGCCGGTCGCTACGTCGTAACACTCAGCGTAGACCAGCTATTGTTCAAGCGGCCCAACCATGTCGGCGAACTCGTGACCTTCCTCGCATCAGTAAATAGCGCAGGAAGTTCATCAATGGAGGTCGGGATCAAGGTGATTGCTGAAGACATCCTTGCCAAGTCTGTAGGTCATGCTAATAGCTGCTTCTTCACTATGGTTGCAGTGGACGAAAGCAGAAAGCCGGTCAGGATTGCACCGATGGCACCACAAACCCCAGAGGAGCAAGGGCGCAATCGAGCTGCTAACGTCCGAAGGGCAACGCGTGTTGAATTGACTCGCTGCTCCGAATCAAATGCCAATGACGCTTGGGAAGCAATAGAGCGGGTGTACTGGGACGCCGGCTTCTAAGGATTCAGCGTTGATGGCATTCGGGTCAACGAATTGCATGTATGTCGTTGATTGCACCAACTCCTTGCGTCACGGTCCATTTCACAATTTGTGAGAAACAGGTTGCTGCCTGACCGAAAGTTCGGTGTTTTCTGAGAGCTTCACATCCAAACTCATCATCAAGCCAACATGGCCATAAGAGACATTTCTGTCTAGGCCCGCAGGCCCATTTCGGGGTGTGGCTTTATGAAGGAGACAAATAGGTGGAAACATTTGCTGACCATCCAATGGACCAATTTCCAGTGCGTCCATTTGACTTCGATTTGGACAACATTGAAAAGAAAAATTACGTTTGGAGTCGATCGAGTCCGGAGTTTGCGGTCTTTATCAATGCACTTGGCGTTCATGTTCCGTATTTTGAGCGCTATCTCATCACCACCATGCGCAAGGCTCGAGCAGAGGTTAAGGACGAAGAGTTGCTGAAGGACATATCGTCGATCATTGGCCAGGAAGCTCATCACGCAAAAAATTTCCTACACCTAAATCGCCTTCTTGCTGAGCGCTATCCCAAGGTGAAGCAGTTCGACGACGAAGCGAGAGCTTACTTTTCTGAACATGGAAAGACCGACACACTAAAACAGTTGGTCGGGTTCACTGCTGGATATGAGACTTTCACATTTCTGGCTGGACTGATCGTTCTGGACAATTTCAAAGAGTGGCTTGCCGATTCGGACCCAGTAATGAAGGCGCTGTGGGTTTGGCACCAGGTGGAAGAAGTGGAGCACGGATCTGTTGCCTTCAATGTCTACAAGCACTTGTATGGAGACGACGAGTGGTATCGCAAGTGGATGGTTATATCTGCACTCGTCCACATTGCTTGGGAAACGATTAAGGCCTATGTGCACATGGTTCGGATTGAGGGGTGGCTGCGCAATCCGTTTAAGGCAATTAGAAGCATGTCATTTTGCGCAAGTACTCTTTGGGCTCTGTTCGCCAATGCCCTGCCAGTCTTCCGGAAAAACTATCACCCCCGTCGCCACCCGCGTGTCACCACGCAGCAAAACAAAGTGCAAATTGCATGGCGTCGCTATGAGAGCAAGGGCGGCGATGTGCTCGCAATTGATCGCGACAAGATGGCTCAGATCTTGAAACTGAACCCGCAGAACTAAACGCGATACCTCCCAACCGAGCGATGAGCTGGATGGCAAGGAATGAATCTGAACGTCACTCGTCGAATCGACAATCGTTTCAAAACAAACAGGACAACAACATGAAATTCACATCACTTCTCGCATGCATAGCAGCACTGACAATGTCTGCAAGTCCCTTTGCCAACGCGCAGGATTCGAACTGGAGTCTTAGAACTGGACCCGCATCGATTCAGTTCAACGCTAGTTCCACTCTAGTCGTCGCCGGTGCACCCTTTCCTGGGGCACAGAGCTTGATCAGTGACAACACTGCTCTGGCTTTTGAGGCAGGCTACCGAGCGACAGAGAGCGTCGACATACGACTAGCTTTTGGTATCCCCCCTACGACCACTCTCTCAGCTGGTGGCGCGCTTCAGGCGCTAGTTCCACCGTTGACTGGGACACTTGGAAGGGTCACATATGGTCCGGTCATCTTCACCGCTACCTATGCATTTGGAGCGCCAGGGGCAGTACGTCCGTACATTGGTGGGGGATTGACATACCTGCGGGTCTTCTCAACTTCTGACGCGGACCTAAGTGGATTGCAAGTCGACAGCGTCTGGGGAACGGCACTTCAGGCGGGACTGGACATTCCAATTGACTCCAAATGGAGCATCTTTCTCGATGCTCGAAAGGTCTTTGTCAAGACAACCGCTTCAAGTACCGTGCCTGCCTTAGGTGGCCCACCCGTCGTGGCATCTGTAAACCTCGACCCTTTGGTCGTGCACGTGGGAATCGGGTACCGCTTCTAGAGTGGCTTTCACAACGTAGCGAGATGTGGTTGGAGCCTGTAAATGAAGGTCTAGGGCGAATGCTGTCTAGCGACGGCGCTAACCAACATTGCTATTTTTTTTGGATTCTTGGAGAAAGAAAATGAGTAAGCGGGACGTAGTAATTCTTGGGGCAGCACGGTCGGCAATTGGCGCCTTTGGAGGCGCACTCTCTGGTATCGAGCCAGCTGAATTGGCAGGATTAGTCATGAAGGAGGCCATCTGCCGCTCGGGGGTGACTCCAGGCGAAATCAATTACGTCTCAGTGGGAAACACTATTCCGACAGAGGGACGGTTTGCTTATGTAGCACGGGTTGCATCTATTCAAGCGGGACTACCGGCTGAATCGGTTGCTATGTCGGTCAATCGACTTTGCGGATCCGGATTGCAGGCGATTCTGACGACGGCCCAGAATATTCTATTGGGGGACTGTGCCTACGGGGTAGGCGGTGGAGTCGAGGTAATGAGCCGCAGTGGATACCTGTCTACCGCCATGCGATATGGTGTTCGAATGGGTGACACCAAGCTCATTGACACCATGGTTGCGACACTGACTGACCCTTTTGGGGTTGGTCACATGGGTGTCACTGCGGAGAACCTGGCTGCAAAGTGGGGGATTACTAGGTCGGAGCAGGATGCTCTTGCGGTTCAATCTCACAAACGAGCCACGACAGCAATTTTAGAAGGGCGCTTTGAGTCACAAATTGTCCCAATTTCTCTGAGGACGAAGCATGGTTTGAATACCTTTGAAATTGATGAGCACGTCAAGGGTGACTCAAATGTGTTGACCCTTGGAAAGATGAAGCCCGCCTTTAGAAGCGATGGAACCGTGACTGCTGGGAACTCTTCAGGCATCAATGATGGCGCCGCCTTTGTGGTGCTTGCTGATTCAGCCGTTGCGGCCATCGCTGGCTATACGCCGATCGCTCGATTGGTTTCATATGCCGTCGCTGGGGTGCCAAGTGACGTAATGGGGGAGGGACCAATTCCGGCGGTCAATATGGCATTACGGAAGGTTGGGCTAGGCGTGGACCAAATGGATGTCATTGAGAGCAACGAGGCATTCGCCGCTCAAGCGATAACCGTCGCCCGCGCATTGAACTTCGATAGCAATAGAACCAATCCAAATGGAGGGGCGATTGCATTGGGGCACCCCATAGGGTGTTCTGGTGCTGTACTCGCCATTAAGGCGATTTATGAGCTTCAGCGTATTCAAGGTAGATATGCGCTGGTAACGATGTGCATCGGTGGTGGGCAAGGAATTGCTGCCATCTTTGAAAGAATGTGAGTAGGTACCTTCGAATAAAAGAACCTACGCAGTCTGAAATGATTCAGCACAATTCCATGCCGTTGCAAGCTATCGATAGGCCGCTACGGCCGAACTCGACCTTCGTTGAATGCGATGCCATGGTCCTGACAGACGAAACAGGGAGAATTAACGGCTGGAACCTGCCTGCAGTGTCCAGCTTTGGCTGGACAGCCGATTATGCAATTGGTCGACTGTTTCAAGAGATAGGATTGCCGGATCGCCATAGGCTGGTTTTCCAGAGTCTGCTGGATGAACTAACTGAGTGCGGTCCTACATCGGGTCAAAGAGCCGAACTGATGCTTCAGGGGCTCCATCGCGATGACTATGAGTTCCCGATCGAAGTCATTGTCTTTCGAGTAGAGACGCCAAGGGGAATAAATTTCAGCGTTCTAGTGCGCCACTTCTGGCGGTCACAGCTCTGCAAGATTGCGTCAGATCGTGCGGCGATCGCATTTCGAACGCAAGAGGGCGTTCTCATCACCGACAGCAACTTTGTTGTTGTCGATGCCAACGACTCGTATTCCAGGATTACTGGATTTGATAAACAAGATGTACTGGGAAAGAAGTCACCAATTTTTCGCTCGCATCTTCATGCTCCAGGATGCTTTCAGATGATGATGCTCAGTCTTGTCAGCAAACGGCACTGGCAAGGGGAAGTTTTGGATCGACGCAAATGCGGTCAATACTACCGCGTGTTACTTCGTGTGAACTCTGTTACTGGGACCAATGGTGAAGTTGCGAACTACGTTGCCTCATTTACCGAGTGCAGCGATGGAGAATGCCCTCAAAAGAATGCACCAAACTTGGCCTTCTTTGACTCGTTAACGAAGCTGCCTAATAGGCAACTAATGCTGGAAAGGCTCGGTCATTGTCAGTCTTGGACCCAGATAGAGGAAGCTGCGGTTTTGATGCTTGATCTGGACAACTTCAAGATTCTCAATGAAACATTAGGATACGAGATTGGTGACTTACTCTTGATGCAGGTTGCACATCGACTAACTGAATGCCTAAGTGCAAATGACACTTTAGCTAGAGTGGGTGGAGACGAATTTGTAGTAATTGTTGGAGGAGACTGTTCCGGCAGCAATGCTAGTCAGGCTCGGGCGACAGCAGAGAAGGTTCAACGAATATTTGAGCAACCGTTTCAACTTGCTGGGCAAGTTTTTCAGGCGTCCGCCAGTATTGGGATTGGCCTCTCCGAAGGAGGGACTTCTGAACGGACCACGCTGCTTAGGCATGCTGAAACGGCGGTGATTCGAGCAAAGAAGAGTGGCGGAAGTTGCATATGCTTTTTTGACTTCAAATTGCAGGCGGAGCTTGAAGCCAGGCAGCTCATGATCGAGATGATGCGCGAAGGATTTCCACACCAGTTTGAGTTGCACCTGCAGGTGCAGGTCAATCGCCTAGGCATACCATTTGGTGCTGAAGCGCTCCTTCGCTGGAACCACCCGGAGCATGGGCCAATTTCGCCTGGAGCGTTTATCCCACTTGCAGAGGAGTCTGGATTGATTTATCCGCTGGGCGCATGGGTTCTGGAAGAAGCCTGCAAATTGCTGTCGCGTTGGTCCGATGACCCGACCCTGAGCCATCTGCAACTATCAGTCAATGTCAGTGCGAAAGAGTTTAGTCGTACTGATTTCTCTCAGAGGGTCGTTTCCGTTCTGGATCGAACAGGTGCGAACGCTTCATTGCTTGAGATTGAATTGACCGAGAGTTCGATGGTCAATGATGTGGATGACGTAATTGCAAAAATTCTGGTTCTCAAGGAACGGGGGGTTAGCTTTTCAATCGATGACTTTGGGACAGGCTACTCGTCTCTATCCTATTTGAAGCGACTACCACTGAATCGCTTGAAGATAGACCAGTCATTTGTAAAAGGCATCGCAGACGACCACCATGATGCTGCGATTGTGCGGGCGGTAATTACAGTTGCGAGAAGTCTTGGCATTGACGTAATCGCCGAGGGCGTAGAAAGCGATTTGCAGCGTGCATTGTTGGAAGAAGATGGATGCCATCACTTTCAAGGGTATCTTTTTGGAAAGCCCCTGCCCATAACGTCCTTCGAGGCAATGCCGGTCTTTCAGTCAACTTCTGTGAAAGAAGACCTGTAATCGTTCGCGGGATTGTCGTGCAATGTGGTTGGGAAAGGACGTAGTGCTTTCAACAACTGTAAAGTTTGACCCAAACCGACATCTATGGTCGTCGATTTGGCGCAGGGTCTTTCGTTCTTAGGAGAAAAAATTCAGCGGTGAAAGACTGGAGAATTTTCCCTCTCGATTCTCTTTCCCTGCAAGGATCGCCTCCTCGATGTTCCTATTGCTCCAAATCGTCCCTTGCAGGAGGCACATCTGTTTAAGGGATTCGTCCACCGAGTGATCGCGGGCATAGTGGATGGCTTGCTTTGTTCCCCAAATGGCAATCGGAGCCTTCTCGGCAATTTCCTGTGCACAGCGCATAGCTGCATCGAGTGTTGCAGTTGGTGTTTCCAGCACTTCGTTGACCAGTCCGCAAGCCTTTGCATGGTTTGAAGTGAGTCTGCGGCCAGTGTAGGCAAGCTCCTTAACAACACCGAGTGGGATGAGCTTTGGCAGCCGTTGCAAGGTGCCTATATCTGCGACCATGCCAATATTGATCTCTTGAATGCAGAAGAATGCCTCTGAACTTGCGTATCGGATGCAGCAGGCTGTAATGAGATCTAACGCTCCACCAACACAGCCTCCCTGAATTGCGGCGATGACCGGAATTCTCAGGGTCTCCAGCTTGCTAAACGTTGATTGCATACCGGTAAGGAAGTCAAAAATGGCAGCTCTGCCTTCCTGACTTTGGTCGTCCATGGAGATTTCGTGGCCAAAAGCATCCAATGACATTCCAGCACTGAAGTGCTTCCCCTTGCTGCTAATGACCAGTACTCGGGCCCTTCCTTCTCTCTGTATTTCGTTGAGAGTCTCATCGAGTTCTCTCCAAAAATCACTGTCCATGGCGTTCATTGTTTCTGGCCGATTTAGAACCAGGTGTGCCACGCTATTCTCATAGTTAATACTGAAGCATCGCATTTAGACTGTCTTTCAATTCCAGGTATTCAGATGGTTGCTGCCAGGCGCGTGCCCTGGTTGATGGCCCGCTTGGCGTCCAGCTCAGCGGCCACGTCGGCGCCACCAATCAGATGCACCGAGCAGCCGGCCGCCTGCAGATCGGCCAGCAGCTCGCGCTGCGGCTCCTGACCGGCACACAGCACCACGGTATCCACCGCCAGCACCTGCTCCTGGTCACCCACGCGGATGTGCAAACCGGCGTCATCGATCTTCTGGTACTGCACGCCGGGCGTCATGCCCACACGCTTGGCCTTGAGTCCGGTGCGGTGAATCCAGCCGGTGGTCTTGCCCAACTGGTCGCCGACCTTGCTCTCCTTGCGCTGCAGCAGGTGCA
>Ga0208398_100141_pt1 | contig 64757 bp, 51 predicted proteins | sample LakWasMe79_HOW10_2_FD_183905 | JGI IMG/M metagenome (GOLD analysis project Ga0208398, IMG submission 183905) | Freshwater sediment methanotrophic microbial communities from Lake Washington under simulated oxygen tension - Sediment Metagenome... | ecosystem: Environmental > Aquatic > Freshwater >...
AATTCTGATTTTTCAAGCACTCCAGCCGAATTCGCCGTTGTTGCCGCAAATATCGGAATCACATTTGAATTAGTAAAAATCAACAGAAAATCAACTATAAAAACATCATGGGGCACAAGAGACGCCATGAAGAGCAGTAAAAAAGGAGGCATCGATCCTACCACTCCAAACACAACATTAAACATCTGGGCCTGCAAAATAGGAAATGGAATTTTGGGATATGCACAATTCCCTGGAGGTTCTTCAGCAACTGATGGTGTGGTAATTGATTCAAAATACTTCGGCCTTTCTGGTAGTGGCAGTTATCCTTATAATCTTGGCAGAACAGCAACCCACGAAATTGGGCACTGGATGAATTTACGTCATATTTGGGGTGATTCCTCCTGTGGAAATGATTTAGTCAACGACACTCCTGTTGCAAAGACTTCAAATTTTGGAGTTCCCGCGTATCCTTACGTAAGTTCATGCTTGCCAACACATAATGAAATGACTATGAACTACATGGATTACACTGATGACAGAGGAATGTATATGTTCACAAATGGTCAAAAAGCAAGAATGTCAGCATTATTTGTCACAGGCGGTGTAAGGGCAGGATTCATCCAATAAAACACAACACATCCTTTTCTAATTTACAGATTTCCAAACTCGCTTTCGTTTAGCGAGTTTTTTTTTATATTTATATCAAAATACAGCTATATGATCACATCAAAAATTATTGCAAATGGAATTTTAAGAGCGGTCATCTCTTTAATTGTAGTGGCTATGTTGCTATATTTTTTGTATCAAATTCAAAGTGTACTAATTTATCTGCTGGTTTCTCTGATACTGACTTTGATAGGCATACCTTTTTTGGATTTTTTCAAAAGAAGATTAAAATTCAAACATACAATGGCTGCAATTGCAGTTTTGTTTATATATATTCTAATTATTCTTGGATTCATAATCATGTTCATTCCATTGATTGTATCTCAAGGTCAAAACCTATCACTTTTAAATACAACTGAAATTGAAAAAAACAGTTTGGAACTAGTCAGACAATTAAATGTCTTTTTGGAGCATCATCGTATCGATTCTGAAGCGATTTTTAATCCGGAAAACTTCAAACCGCTTATCAATTTCAATATAATACCCAATTTTCTGAATTCTGTTGTAAGCACAATCAGTAATTTTGGTATGGGTCTTGGGTCTGTACTTTTCATTACCTTTTTTTTCCTCAAAGACAATTCCAAATTTTTGAAAGGAGCCAAACTGCTCATTCCGGACGCTCACGAAGAAAAAATTTTAAATTCTGTTGAAAAAATAAATCAATTGCTTTCCAGGTATTTTATAGGTCTGTTAATTCAACTTTTCATCGTTTTTATACTATATACAATAGTTTTATTTATTTTTGGCATCCCAAATGCTTTTGTAATTGCTTTTTTATGTGCCGTTTTAAATATCATTCCATATCTTGGACCATTAATTGCTTCTATTCTGGCTGCGGTTTTAACAATGTTGAGTAATTTGGGTTCCGATTTTCAATCAGAAATTTTGCCAACAACAATCTATGTTTTAATTGGTTTTTGGATCGTTCAGTTAATAGACAATAACCTTTCACAGCCAATTATTTTTTCAAAAAGTGTCAGTTCGCATCCTTTGGAAATTTTCCTGATAATATTAATTGCCGGATTCTTGTCTGGGATTATGGGAATGATTATTGCAGTACCTTTATACACAATAATAAAAGTAATCTGCAAAGAATTTTTCCCTGAAAATAAATTTATTCAACAAATAACAAAAAACATATAAATTGAACCTGGAAATTTTAGATTCAAAAATACAAGAATTTATCGATTTGAATATTGGAAACTCTATTTCAAAATTGGCACTTCAAAAAAATCCATTTCCAACTGTGGAATGGATTTCTATCATAAACCAAATTGCCGCAAAAACAAAAGCAAAAGAAAAACTGCCTACTTGGTTTTCAACCCAAAATATTATTTATCCCAGCAAAATATCAGTAGAACAGACGTCTTCCGAAAAAACTGCTTTATACAAGAGCACCATCGTTTCGGGTGACAGTTTAATTGACTTAACGGGTGGATTTGGCATTGACGATTATTATTTTTCAAAAAAAATAAAAAATATTGTCCATTGCGAAATCAACTCAGAATTATCCCAAATTGTAGAACACAACTGCAAACAATTAGATTGTGATAACATTACCTTCTATGCAGAGGACAGTTTTGAAACATTATCAAAAACAAGTACCAAATGGGATTGGATTTACATAGATCCATCCAGAAGAAACGATGCAAAAGGCAAAGTATTCATGCTGAAGGATTGTTTGCCTAATGTTCCTGAAAACCTTGAATTTTATTTTAAAAAATCAGATTCTATCTTAATAAAAACTGCACCAATACTGGATATTACCGCTGGTATCAGTGAATTAAGTCACATCAAAAGTATTTATATTGTTGCTATCGAAAATGAAGTAAAAGAACTGTTATGGGAATTAAATAAAAATTACCAAGGAAGTATAACCATCAAAACCACTAATCTTCTAAAAGAAAAAGTAGAAACATTTGATTTTATTTTAGAAGAAATTCATAAACAGCCGTCCTTTAGTCTGCCTCAAAAATATTTGTACGAACCCAACAGTGCTATAATGAAATCCGGAGGTTTTGACCAGGTTGGTGTTTTCTACGAATTAAACAAATTGCACAGACATTCCCATTTATATACTTCAAATGAAAACAAAACTTTTCCTGGAAGGGTTTTCGAAATTAAAAACAGCTTTCCTTATAACAAAAGCACAATGAAGCAATATTTAGAAAATCAAAAGGCCAATGTAACAACCAGAAATTTTTCTGATTCGGTTGAAAACATTCGAAAAAAATGGAAAATAAAAGAAGGTGGTGATTTGTATTGTTTTTTTACAACCGATGAGAATAATACCAAAATTGTTTTAATTTGCGCCAAAATTAAATAAAAAACAAAAATCGCTTATATCAAAAAAAAACGTTCGCCTATTATACCTATTAAAAAAACAAATTTTACCTATATGAAATACATACTTGTTACAGCATTAACCGTTTTAAGTTTTTCCCTTTTTGCTCAAAAACCTTGTGAATACGCTACAAATGTTACCGATTCTCTAGGTACTTATAAATCCACAAAAGAATACCTTATAAATGAAAAGGTTTTTGGTGGAAATTCCAGTTACATTTTTTATTCTTTAGCATTAACCGATGGATTACCTACGCTGACGGTACAGTTTATACAAAAAAGTAAAGAATTTGTAAAAGCTAATTGTTTTGATAAAAATTCCAAAATCTTTTTACAGCTGCAAAACGGTAAGATTGTTACTTTACTGCATATAGACCAGGAAAGTTGCGGTACAATGCTGCGTGATGAAAAAGGTTTTGACAATAGAGTGAAATCAGGAATTTTTATGTTCACGAAAGAAAACTATGAAGACTTAAAAAAATCTCCTATTTCTTTAATGCGAATAAAATACCTTACAGACGTTGAAGACTATATTTTTAAGAAAGAATTCACCGCTGAGCTGGACGGAAAAGTATACCGTCCCGAAACTTATTTTATAGACAACCTACGTTGCATAGAATAAAAATCTTTTATTCAAAATAAAAAACATTTTCAAATGACTCTATATCATTTGAAAATGTTTTTTTTATGCATTATAAGTATCTTGCTTTTCGTTCTGTTTATCTATGCTGATAACATAATTTTTAACATTTCGAACTACCATTGGAACCAGCAATCCTACAACAACCACTTCAACAAATGTAATTCCTGATTTATTTTCCGGTCCAATACATTTAAAAAAACTATTCTGCAATATCCTTTTCATCTATCGATTTATAATATTTTTTGATTTAAAAAAGAAATCTTAAAGTTGTTTAATATACCGGTTAAACAAACCTCTTTAACATCACTTAATTTGTTTTAAACAAATTCTGATCAGTCAGAATATCATTTTATCAAATCAAAAACTGAATTTAACAACAAGATTATCTCTCTTGTTATTAAATTCAAATGGGATTAATTTACTCAAACTTTAAATCATTGTTTTTAAATGATTTAAAGTGCGAAAGTAAAACATAAAATCAATTAAATAACAATATAATCGATGAAATGCATATTTTACACTTATTTTTATGTCTATTCTTACGAAATACACAAGTACCAAACAACTAGTCACTTAGGCAATTTTGATTTTCATGGAAAAAGAAATCAAACAAATAACCTAATTTTGTAACTGCCTAAGCATTAGAATAAAATAAAAAAGTATCTTTTTTTGAAGTAAAAATTAAAAAATATTGGCAGAACTATTTACATTCCCATTTAAAATTTGAAACTGAATCCTTTAAGCCTGCTTTCAAATTATAGTGCCACCACTCAGAATCAAAAGAATTAAAATGCTCCTTTACCATAATTTTTCGCAATTGATTTCTGTTGTTTTGAATTTCTTTTGAAAAGCCATGATAATCATGACTGGCCTCTTTTCCGAAAAAATCAAAAGTTGTCCCCATATCCAGTTCTTTTCCATCAAAATCAACCAATGTGATATCGACAGCTCCTCCTCTATTATGTATTGAGCCTTTACGTGGGTCAGCAACATATTGCGGGTCCGAAACTATAGCCCACATTCTCTTTTGAATATCCAAGGGGCGGTAACAATCAAAAAGTTTTATTTTAAAACCTTTCTTCATAAATCTTTGGTTGGCCAAAATCAGCGCTTTTACAGTTTTATAACGCAAATAGCATTCGGCACAATCATATACTTTAGATTTCAAAAAATTATCATCAGTCGCATACTTCATATCATACATAAAATCTTGACTGAAGTCTTTTAAGTTTACAAAAGTAGTATCATTTACAGTAGCCACATAGGAATTTGAAGAAGTGATTTGTGAAAAACAATTCAGCTTATTTATAAGAAAAATAAAAATAAAAAAAGATTTGAGGGAAGAAATCATAGTAAATAAATTTTCATAAAAATAAGAAAATTTAAAAAGGAATCAAACAGACAGTAACAAACAAAAAAGCCCCCCTAATTAGACTGCACGATGAACCCAAATACAAACATAATACCAATGGGCCACTGGCAGAGAAAACAGGTTTTAGCAGTACACAGCGCTTTGCCAATGTTTTTTTAGCAAAAACGGGAATGCCTACTACTTATTTTATGGAAGAGCTAAAAAAAAGCAATTTTAAATGTATCAGTACTTTACAGCAAACAGATTGCTTTTTCCCATAGTAAAAAGTAAAATTTTCATCCGATTGCAACAATTTTAAAAACAAATTATCCCTGCCCTGTCAGTAAACCTTTATTTTTGCGACCTAATTTAATACAATATTATCATGAAAGATTTAGTTGCTACAATCAATGCCGAATTCGAAACATTCAAAGCAGAATCAGAATCACTTATTGAGAAAGGAATTAAAGCAGCCGGACCAAGGGCGCGTAAATCAACTTTGGAATTGGAAAAACTTTTAAAAGAGTTTAGAAAAGTTTCTGTAGAAGAATCAAAAAAATAAGATTCCAGCTTACAGCCCTTTAGATTTTTTCTGGAGGGCTTTTTTATGTTACACTTTGTAAGCTGTATGTCCCGTCCTGAAATAACAATACAGGCTATCTTAAATGAAACTCTTTTTTATAAAAGAATCATGATAAGAGCAATGCAAAGAGGAAAATTATAAAACATACAAATGTGTGTTTTATCTGTGGCTTGGTTTAAAATAGTTCCATCCAGTCCACAAAAAAACGTATCAATTTGAGACGTTTTTTTATTCTTTTTGAAATTATTTTTGCATTACTACTCCATCAAAAACACGGTTAATCCTCTTGCTCCATGGGCACCTAATACTAAGGATTGTTCTATATCGGCAGTTTTTGACGGTCCCGCTATAAAAGTACCAAAGCCATATACCTGATTTTCTATACGTTCATAAGCTTGATGCATCGTTGCTACTATATCTTTCTTATTCACTACAATGGCCAAATATTGTGGAATGAATACCGAAACTCGTTGCCCTAATATAGCATCAGTTACCCAAAGAGCCGAGTTTTCGGCAACACCAAAATGCGCTTTAACCAAAGTTAATTCTACATTTTCCAAAAGATGTGGATCAACATTCATCCAATTCATTGTTGCAATTTTGGAGAGTTCTGGAATGGTGGTAATCATACGTTTACCCGCTGGATAATTTTTTTTTACAAAATCGATGATCGCATCATAATCCTTGACTTCAACAAAATGCCCCCCGATACCTTGCAAAACCGTTTTGTAAGTATCGAGTATATTAAAAACTTCCAAACCTAAAGTATCTAATTCCGGCAATTCAGTTACTGATGAAGGCTGGTTGAATTGTATTTTTTCTAAAATAGTGGCTCTGCTACTCATGGCGCTTGTCTTTAGATTCTTTTCCGTTTTTTTTGTACCATTCCCTAAAAGATTCCTCGGGTGGCGCAGGCATTTCTCGTTGTTTGTACCAAGGATTAAGACTGTTATTCACCACAGCTGGTATATTTTTCATCGCAAATCTCCCCGCTTTTCCGGCTAAATCAAAAACCATTGGATTAGCCAAAACCGTTGCCATTCCCTTCATTGCGATAGTTTTGGCTGTTGGGGAATGTCCTTCTTTTACCAATACCTGACGCCATTTATACAATTGATCGTGAATGTCAATTTTTACTGGACAAACATTGGTGCAAGAACCACATAGTGTACTGGCAAAAGGCAAATCTGCATTTTTGCTCATATCGAGATTCGGTGCCAATATTGAACCTATAGGTCCTGCTACAGCATTATGATAACTATGGCCTCCACTTCTTCTATAAACTGGACAGGTATTCATACAAGCGCCACAACGAATACATTTTAAGGAATTTCTAAAATCTTCTCTTCCAAGCTGGGTGCTTCTGCCATTATCTACAATCACAATATGCATCTCTTTACCGTCTCTTGGTGTTTTGAAATGACTGGAAAAAGTGGTTATAGGCTGACCCGTTGCGCTTCTGGCCAGTAATCTGAGAAAAACGCCCAGATGTTTTCGCTGAGGAATCAACTTTTCAAAACCCATACAGGCAATATGAACATCGGCTAGATGTACGCCCATATCGGCATTGCCTTCATTAGTGCAAACTACAATTTCACCAGTTTCGGCAATGGCAAAATTAACTCCTGTCAATGCTACTTTCCTGGTTAGAAAAGTATCTCTAAGATGCATTCGTGCGGCTTCGGTTAAATATTGCGGATCGTTATTTCCTTTTTCAGTTCCAAGATGTTCATGAAAAGTTTCGCTTACATCTTCTTTTTTTAGGTGAATGGCAGGCAAAACGATATGACTTGGTGGTTCTTTTCTAAGCTGAACAATTCGTTCTCCCAAATCCGAATCAATAACATCAATACCTTTCTCTGATAAATATTCATTCAAATGGCATTCTTCGGTTAGCATCGATTTAGACTTAACCATTTGCTTCACACCATGATTTTCAATAATCGAATGGACTATTTTGTTGTGTTCATCTGCATCCGCAGCCCAATGAACAATTACACCGTTTTTTAGGGCATTCGTTTCAAATTCAACTAAATATTTATGAATATTAGAAAGTACATTGTTTTTGATTTTGGATGCTGTTTCTCGAAGTAATTCCCATTCCGGAATTTGAAAAGCGGCTTTATCTCTTTTTTCTCGGACGAACCAAAGCGTTTCATCATGCCAATCTACTCTCTTGACATCTTTATTAAAAATCGCTGCAACTTCGCTATGTTCAATGATTTTTGCCTTCATAAAGATGAATTTAATATTTCTGCAATGTGAATAATTTTAATGGGGCTTTTTTCTCTTTTCAGAATACCTTCCAAATGCATTAAACAGGACATATCACCACCTGTAATGTATTCTACTTGGTGTTTTTCATGGTCTTTAATTCGGTCTTGTCCCATTTTTACGGATATTGCCTCTTCCGTTACACAAAAAGTGCCCCCAAAACCACAACACTCATCTTTTCGACTTAACGAAACCAAATCTATTCCTTCGATATTACTTAATAATTGAACCGGCTTAGAAAAATACGGCGCATTCAATTCACTCATTTGCGAAAGCTTCAATCCACGCTGACCATGGCAACTTTGGTGCAAACCTACTTTATATGGAAAATTTCCAGGAATCTTTTCGACTTTTAAAACATCGGTAATAAACTCTGTCAACTCGAATACCCGCTGCCTCATTTGCGTAGCCAAAGCTTCGTTTTTATCATCGTGCAAATGTTCTTTTACATGCAAAACACAACTTCCCGAAGGGCAAACGATATAATCAAAATTGGCAAAATTGGCAATGAAATTAGCATCACATCCTTTGGTCAAATGTTCGTATCCGCTATTGGCCATCGGTTGTCCACAACAGGTTTGTCCCATCGGAAAGCTAACATCACAGCCTAATTTTTGCAATAATTCATAGGTGGCAATGCCCACGTTGGGATAAAATTGATCAACATAACACGGAATAAAAAGTCCTATTTTCATAATTAAATTAAAATAATAAAGGAACCAATTTTTTCATTCTGTAATTCTCTTTAAGGAATTGAGAAGTAACTTGCTTTTCAGAAATTACCATTGCTGCTCCTAATGCAGATCCTAGAGGAGAATGTGTGGATAAAACCTTGAACGAACTAAAGTGATGAGACATCAGTTTCATAAAAACATCATTATCGGTAAATCCACCATCAATAAAAATCTTTTTTATTTTACTGTTTCCAATAGCATTGTTTATAGTGTCCACTTGCAATTCCATCAGTTCAATCATCAATTGATGATAGGCTTCCTCAAAAGTAGCAAATAGCTCTAATTCGGTCTTCTGTGGCAAACGCTGAAGGGAAATACCCTCGAATTTAAAGTAAACAGCAGGTCTTTCAATTAGCCCCAAATAAATATCTTGGTCAAATTGCACTTCACGATGATATCCATATTCCTTGTGATAATACTCACAAAGCTTTTCTACCTGTAAACGGTATTCATTTCCCATAAAAAAACGAGAAGCTTTCACGCGTTTCCCATCAATTCTAAGATAATTCAAGCAGTTATTCGCAATGTCTTCCCTACTCAAACTTTCAGAATTAAAAGGATTAAGAGCTATACTCCAAGTACCGGTTGATAACAAAAGAAAAGGCTTCTTTTTACTCAAAATATAAGGCAATAAAGCCGAAGAACTATCGTGTATTCCTACTCCAATTTTTAATTTCTTATCTCTGTAAGTGGTATTAATACTGGCTGAAGTAGGAACAATTGGCGGCAAAATTTTATCAATTCCCTCGGCATGTACCCAGCCATGATAATCCTCTTCATCAAAGTTCCATAAATTAGTGTGGCAACCAATACTGGTATATTCACTCACGGGTATACCGGTAAACAAATATGAAAGATATTGTGGCAGGTGCAAACTGTATTTTATTTGTGCAAACAGTTCTGGTTTTGTTTGTTTCAACCAATACAATTGCATTCCTGAATTTAGCATTCCTGACTGGGGCGAAGCGGTTTGCGCACCGATTGTAAGCTCATCGCCATACTCATTGTAAAACGCTTCGGTTACTTCTTGGGGAAGCTCTTTAATATAATTATAAAGTGGTGTCAGTGGCTTTCCTTTATAATCAAGATGCACCAAACTTGCCCCGTAAGAAGAAAAATTTAAGGTCTTTACATCAAAGTGAGGGTCATCTAAAATAGCATCAAAAGTTTCTTTTATCCAATGACGCAGTGCTTCGAGATCCTCGGTTTCACAGCCATCTTCATCTACCGTAAGTGGCAAATTAACATAGTCACGATACACTTCATTATAATCATCATCAAAAAGAAAAAACTTTTTGTTGGTTTTACCAATATCGAATACAGCGTTTACTCTAGTCATAACTTATAAGCCCGTAGCTACCGTTTTTAATCCTCTTTCAGCAATAAGACCATTTCTAACAGCAAGATCGCGATACAACCCCACTGGATTTAATGCAGCACCTGAGCGTAAACGAGCCTCAGCAACCAAGGCACGAACATCAGTACGGAAAGCATTTTGCAAAATCTCCTGTGCTTTGACCACATCGTTTTCTTCTTGGGCAATTTCTAATGCTTTTCTGTCCACCAAAAGTGCCTGAGCATAAGCAATCATAATTGCTTCAACAGATTGTAATAAGTCTTCCAACGGGTCTTTGACATTGTGTGAAGCGTCAATCATCCAGCCCAAATCTTTGGCATGGTTCATTCCTCTGGCATCCATTCCTTCAACCAATTCATTAAAAATTAAAAACAACTGATATGGTTTTAATGCACCGGCCGTCAAATCATCATCCCCATATTTTGAATCATTAAAGTGGAATCCTCCTAATTTTCCTTCCATCAACAATAACGAAACGATTTGTTCAATATTGGCATTTGGCAAATGATGCCCTAAATCAACTAAAGTTTGTGCTTTGTCTCCTAATTTTTTAACGTATGAATACGATTGTCCCCAATCGGCTACGGTTGTGGAATAGAAATTTGGTTCGGCACATTTGTATTCCAGAAACAATTTCCAGTTTGAAGGTAATGCGTCGTAAATCTCCTCTAAACTTTCTAAAGTATTTTGGTATGCTTTTCTAAAGTTTAACTGTCCTGGGAAAGAAGACCCGTCAGCAAGCCAAACCGTTAAGGATTCAGAACCCAAAGCAATCCCTTGCTGAATTACTTCAATATTGTGGGCAATAGCTTGTTTACGAACGGCTTTGTTTACATTTTGCAAAGAACCAAATTTATACGAATGCTCCTGATTCGCTTGGTCTTGAAAAGTATTTGAATTGACAGCATCAAATTTCAATCCATGTTGAGCGGCTAAGTTTTTGATAGCTTGGTAATCCGTAGGTATGTCCCAAGGAATGTGCAGTGAAATAGCACCGGAAGCATTGTTTAAAGCGTGTAACAAACCTACATCTTCTATTTTTTCTTCCAAAGAACGTGGTTCTCCTCCTCCAGCAAAACGACCGAATCGCGTTCCTCCCGTGCCTAAAGCCCAGGAAGGAATTGCAATTTGGAAATCAACTAGTTTTTGGATAATATTTTCGGTTTCACCAATTTCTGATGCGGTGAAAATTAATTTATTGGTATGAGATTGTATTAAATCTTCATTATGTGAGGCTATTTTGTTCGAATCGATTAACATGGTATTTTTTTATAAAGTTAGATAAAAACTTAATTTAAAAGGGCGCTCAAGGCAAAAGTTGGTTTTAAAGTAGTCCAGTTTTAAATTAAAATAATTCAAAATTTAGACAAATCTAACGTCCGAAATCTGGACGTTAGAAATACCAATCTACAAAAAAACATCTAAAAAAATTATCTATAGAAGCCCATCGCTACTCCACCGTCAACATTCAAGGCATTTCCTGTTGATTTGTTCAACAAGCCACCCACAAATGCAAAACAGGCATTAGCAATATCATCGGGCAATATAATTTCATTCAATAAAGTACGTTTTGCATAGTAAGCAGGCAATTCAGCTACAGTAATGCCATACGCTTTGGCGCGACCTTCCGCCCAACCGCCTGACCAAATATTCGAATCCGAAATAACTGCATCAGGATTTACCGTATTCACACGAATTTTATCGGCACCTAATTCGGCTGCCATCAATCGGGTTAAATGAGCTTGAGCTGCTTTGGCCGAACCATAACCAGGGTTATTAGGACCTGCTACCACTGCATTTTTAGATACAATATTAACCAAATCCCCTCCAAATCCTTGTTTGCGCATCACTTCAATTCCGGCTTTCGAAACAATAAATTGTCCTTTTACCAAAATGTCATACAATTTATCCCAGTCTTCTAAACTGTGTTCTGCTATCGATTTTGAGATACTGATTCCAGCATTATTCACTACAATATCTACACCTCCAAAGGCTAAACTGGCAGCATCAAAAGCTTTTTCCGTACTGTTTTCATCTGTCACATTGAGCAACGTACTTGCAACGGCATCTTTACCAAAACTCTTTATAAAATCATTGGTAGCACCTTCCAAACGTTCTTCATTGATGTCGTTGATGACAATACAAGCACCTTCTTCGGCAAATTTCTTGGCGATAGCTTTACCAATTCCTCCCGCAGAACCCGTAATCAATGCAATTCTTCCTGACAAAGCTTTTGGTTTTGGCATACGTTGTAATTTGGCTTCTTCAAGCAACCAATATTCGATATCAAATGCTTCCTGACGAGGCAATGACGTATATTCTGAAACGGCTTCTGCTCCTTTCATTACATTAACGGCATTAATATAATATTCGGATGCCAAACGCGCCATCGTTTTGTCTTTTGCAAAAGTGAACATACCCACTCCCGGATATAAAATCACCACAGGGTTTGGGTCACGCATGGCTGGCGAATTCGATTTTTTACACGTATTATAATATTCTGAATACATGTTACGGTAGGCTTCAAAAGCAGGAGTTAATTTTGCTTTAATCGCTTCCACATCTGATAAATCTTCATTTGGGTCTAATTCAAGTACCAAAGGACTGATTTTGGTACGCAAGAAATGGTCTGGGCATGAAGTTCCCAATGGAGCAAGTTTCGTCAAATCATTCGAATTAATGAACTCTAACACTCGGGCATCATCGGTATAATGACCGATCATTTTGCGTTCTGAGGAACAAAAACCACGTAAAATCGGCGCTACTTTAGCTGCTTTTAATTGACGCGCTTCCACTGAAAGACTTTCTATTTTTTGACCGCCAAAAACTGGACGTTTTTTTCCATAGTTGCTTTCCAGATATTCGGCACATTTCTCGATTACCTGAAGTGTGTTTACATAACTTTCATAAGCCGTGTCTCCCCAAGTAAACAAACCGTGAGAACCCAACATGACACCTTTTAGTTTTTTACCACGAGCCGCAGCTTCTTCCAAACAGGCACGCATTTGCAGACCCAAATCAAAACCCGGACGTTGCCATCCTACCCAACCAATTTCACCGTTGAATAATTCTTCGGTAATTTTTGCTCCATCTTTTGCGGCAGCGATAGCAATAGCGGCATCAGGATGCAAGTGGTCAATATGTTTAAAAGGTAAGAATCCGTGTAAAGGTGTATCAATGGAAGGAGCTTTGGAGCCCAAATCAAAAATACAGTGATTGAATAATTCCACCATTTCATCTTCAAATTCGATTCCCCTGTACACATTTTCAAGATCGAGCAGTCTTTCTAAATAAAGTGCGGCACAACCTGATTTTGTCAATGTTCCAATGTCACCACCAGAACCTTTAATCCACATTACTTCAGAATCAGCTCCTGTTAATGGGTCTTTATCCGTTATTTTTACGGAAGTGTTTCCACCACCATAATTGGTTAGTCTCAAATCGGCTCCCAATAAATTAGAGCGATATATAAAAAGTGCTACTTCATCTCCTGCTAATGTTGCAGCTTTAGCTTCATCCCAAAGGTAGCTTACGTGCTGAAATTTCATGTTATTTGTATTTATATTTGACATATCGTTATATTAAAATGATTTATAAAAGTTAGAATACCTTTGATTAAAGCGAATTTCCTATACCAACCAAAACGATTGATGTTAGAATTAAACCAATTCCCCAAAGAAATGTTCTAAAAGTTCTTTTGGAAACACCCGTCCATTCTTTCAAATAAAATCCCCAAAAGTTGGCTGTTAAAATGATGGTGGCCATGTGTAAAATCCAGGAACTCGCACCGTTACCCAATTTGCTTTCGCCCATTCCATAAAAGAAAAATTGCAAAAACCACATTGTACCTGCAATCGCTGAAAACATAGTATTCTTGGCAATTGGTGTTTTACTGTTGGTGTAATCACTAAAAGTTTTATTCTTGAAATTAAGGTACATACACCAAACAAAGTTGGTAGTCAATCCTCCCCAGAGCAGCACTACATAAGTCACATTATTTTGAAACAAAGGATTAAATCCCTGTCTTACTGCTTCATCAGCCATTGGTTTTCCGGCTTCGATTCCAAAATTGAAAAACGAACTAAGGATTCCTGAGACAACAGCAATAATAAGCCCTTTGACCAAACTAAAATCTTTATCCTTGTCTTCATGTCCTACTGAAAAATCCTTTTCTTTCAGCATACCTGCTTTTCCCGAAATGGCAATACCAATAAGACAAACCAATACTCCCAATAAAACAAGACGACCACCTGTATTGGAAAGCATATCCGTAAAAGATACTTTACCCGCAACCGGATAAAAATTATAATACATAGAAGGCACTAAGGCTCCAAAGGCAGAACAAAATCCCAATGTAATGGAATTTCCTAATGACATTCCCAAATAGCGAACACCAAGGCCATAAGTAAGTCCTCCTATCCCCCAAATCAATCCCATAGAATACGTAACTGCTTTTACAGATGGAACTGCTACACTAATAATATCAGCGAAACCTGGAATGGTCAAATAAGCCGCAATTGGCGGAACAATTAACCAAGAGAAAAAACCTCCTACTATCCAATAGCTTTCCCATGCCCAATCTTTTACCTTTTTGAAAGGCATATAAAAACTCCCTGAAGAGAAACCTCCTATTGAGTGAAAAATAATTCCGAGTAGTGCTTCCATGTAATAATTTGATTTAGTATTAATGATTTTGGTTTTGTAAAATAATAGAATATCAGACACAAAACAGTCCTATACAGTCCTTACAAAACAGTCTTTTTTTGCTTTTTTTTCTCTCCCTACCCCTCTTTTTCAAAGTAAATGGAAACGACATTTGAATGTACAAATAGCTATTGTGCTATTCTACTACAACTCCATTTCAAAATGATATTTTCCAGAACCAACTGTTTTACTTTTGGCATTCAAAACCGCTTTATTTTCTTTTACGGTTTCTATTTTATTGGTTGGAAACTCAATAGTCGCATAAGTGTTTGCCGGAATCTCTACATCAAGTATCAACTTATTGTTTTCTATTTTCCAAGAAGACGAAACCAATCCGTAATTCGTTTCTAAACTTCCTTTGGCATAGGTCAGATTTCCACCAACTTGAGGTTTAATGATAATGTCTTTATAACCTGCTCCTTCGGCTTCTTGAGTATCAATACCGGCAATCGTTCTATACATCCAATCCCCAACTGCTCCATATGCATAGTGATTGAAAGAAGTCATACCTGGATCTTGAAAAGTGCCGTCTGGTTTCATGGAATCCCAACGTTCCCAAATCGTGGTGGCACCATGCGCTTTTATTGGGTACAACCAAGAAGGATAGGTATCCTGAAGCAATAATTTATAAGCCACATCATTTCGTCCAAAACGGGTTAAAACTGGATTTAAGAAAGGTGTCCCTAAAAAACCTGTGGTTAAATGGAAATCATAACTTTCGATATTTTTAACCAAACGCTCAACTGCTTGTTCTCTTAGGTTTTCTGGCAACATATCAAATTGCAAAGCCAAAATATAAGCGGTTTGTGTTTCTGAAATTAACTTGCCAGATGCTGTCATATATTCTGCTTGAAATGCTTTTTTGACACGTTCCAAAAGAGATTTGTATTCTGCCACTTCATCCGTTTTCCCCAATAAAGTAGCTGCTTTAATCATGATTTCAACATTATAAGCATAAAAACATTGTGCAACCAAATAGTTATCAGTAATCGCAGATTTCATTCCTATAAATTCTTTCGAATCATCTACTCTAAAGCTCAACCAATCGGCAAACTGAAAACCTTTATTCCACAAATCTTTTTTGGCTGCTCCTCTTACATAATTCAAATACGCTTTCATGCTTGGATATTGTCTTTCAACAACTTCTTTGTCTCCATAACCCACATACATATTGTACGGAATAATAATGCTCGCATCAGACCAACCCGCAGCCCCCACAGGCATATCAAAACCAGATCCTTTTAAAACATTTGGGATAACAAATGGCACTGCTCCATTTTCTTTTTGGTCAGCAGCCACATCAATCAACCATTTGGCAAAAAACTGGTCCACATTAAAATTATAGGCCGCAGTTCTCGAAAATACTTCGGCATCTCCCGTCCACCCCAAACGTTCATCACGTTGCGGACAATCTGTAGGAACATCTAAGAAATTCCCTCTTTGACTCCACTGAATATTCGATTGCAATTTATTTACATCTGCGTTTGAAGTTTCAAAAGAACCTGTTTTTTTAACATCAGAATACAAAGCAATAGCCGTAAAATTATCAGGATTTATTTTTCCGGTAATTCCTTCCACTTTTACATAGCGAAAACCAAAAGTGGTAAAATGAGGCTCGAAAGTTTCAACACCTTTTCCACTAAGTGTATAAGTAGCTTGTGCTTTGGCAGTACGCAAATTTTCAAAATAAGGAGTTCCTTTTTTGTCTAACATTTCCACATGTGAAAGTTTGATTTTGTCACCCGATTTTCCTTGAATACTAAGCGTAACCCAACCTGCCAAATTTTGTCCAAAGTCCAAAATAGTTTCCCCTTTTGGAGAAGTTAAAACAGCAATTGGTTTTATATGTTCATGCTTACGAATCGGTTCGTTGATAGACGCTGTGATATAATCTTTTGGAAAATCTTTGGATACTGCATTCTTCCAATTGCTGTCATCAAAATTTGCAATACCATAATTTTTTTGTTCCAAACGTGCATCTTGAATTTCTCCATTATAAATTTCAGAATAAAGAATGTGACTGTTACTTACTTTCCAAGAAGTATCCGAAACTACTGTTTCAGTTGTTCCATCAGTATATTTGATTATCATTTGAAAAAGCAACGCCGTCTCTTTTCCATAAAAATTCTGTTTGTTTTCCCAACCCAAACGGGTACGATACCAGCCACTTCCCAATAAAACTCCAATGGCGTTTTTCCCCTCCAAAAGCATATCAGACACATCATACGTTTGGTATTGAAGATGTTTGTCATAACTCGTCCAACCCGGAGATAAATAAGAATCACCCATTCTTTTCCCGTTGATTTGCACATCATACAAACCTCTTGAAGTTACATATACTTTGGCGGAAGCTATTTTTTTATTAGCCGAAAATGTTTTTCTGAACATTGGTACAATTCCATTTACGGTATCCGATTTTACCCCTGAAGAAATCCAAGTGGCTTTCCAATCATTCGAGACAAACAAAGCAGTACCAAACGAAGCCGTAGCCCATTTTGAAGTATTCCCTTGGTTATCCCAAACACGAACTTGCCAAGTGTATTTGGTATCAGATGCTAATGTAGAACCTGCATATTTATTGAAAATTGATGTTTCTGAAGTTACTTTTCCAGATGACCAAACCGTATTTTGCCCTTCCTTAACCTGAATTTCATAAGCAGTTTGTTTTACATTTTGCTTATTCGAAACCAGTTGCCAACTAAAACGAGGTGTTTTTACTCCAATACCAATAGGATCAGAATGATTTTCGACTGTAAGCTTACGAAGTTCAACTTGTGCAAAAGCCATCGTTGTGAAACTGAGGAAAAGTAGAATTAGAAGATGCTTTTTCATTTTTTTTTTAATTTATTTAATTTATAATTACCCTGAGATAACTTTTTTAAAAGTTGCTAAAAAACCAGACAAGACTTTTGCCTTATCTGGTTAATATTAACATCACTAAATAGGAAACTTAAAATCTATAAGTAGCCGTAAGGAAATAAGAACGAGCTGGTATACTCAAAGTAGAATACACTGCATTTGGGTTTGCTTCCAAATCCTCTTTTGTAAATCCTTGTCTGTCCAATGCTGCTGGAAATCCTCCTGGTGCTGACCAACCCATAATTCCGATTTGGTTAAATAGGTTATTGATATTGGCCTGCAATTGTATTTTTTTAGTTAAATTATATCCTAAATTCAAATTCGATTCATTGTAAGCAGGCAATTCGAATGCATTTGGAACGTTTGCAGCACGTTTTCCCATATAAGAGAAATCAAGAGATGAGTAAAACTTACCTACACTATAGGAAGGTGAAACTCTAAGAATTACTTTAGCACTGTTATCAGTTCGGTTACCAGAATAGTCCACAATTTTATCATCAGCACTACCATTGGCACCGGTATCCCAAGTTTTGTATTCAACCGCTTTAGAATCTTGGAAAGTAGCAACCCCTCTTACGCTGAATCGCTCTGTAAATTCCTGATTCACTTCAAATTCAACACCTCCTGTTTTAAATTTGTTATACAAAACTGGTAATCTATAAGAGGTATTTATATCTGCTGTTTCTTGTCCTGTCACTTGCTGTGGTACATTACTCATAATGGTATAAAAAGGAGTAACGAATAAATTGGTTTTTCCGGTTCTCAATTTATAACCTGCTTCATATTGTTCTATTTTTTGGGCAATTGGATCCAAGCTTGCTACACCAAAAGCTGTATTTGCCGCTACGAACATACTTAAATCCGGTGCCTTATTTCCGTTAGAATAACGAATATAAACCGCTTGATTATCAGCATATTTATAATTCAATCCACTTGAAAAAGAAAAGGTAGTTACTTTTTTATCCGTATAAGTGTAAGTCGCTGCAATTTTCCCTCCTTGATTATCATATATTGTAAATGGATTTCCGTCAGTACCACCAGTAGTTGAATCGGTTACAGCAGAAATTTGATTATTCCCATTAATATTTACTGATTCAGAACGAATACCCCAATCAAAGTTAAGTTTTGGGCTTATTTCCCATGCATGACCGAAGAAAAAAGCCAGTTGTTTTTGACTCGCACTAATAATGTCAACTGGTGCGCTCTTACCAGAACCTCCTACGATACCATTAGCATTGGTAAGATTATAGGTTTGTCCATCAAATAATCCCACATAAGAAATATCCGTTTTTGAAGGACGAGGCGAAGTCATTTGTGAATATGAAACTCCAACACCTGAAGATGACATTCTGTCTAAATTAGAATTAGCATAAAACATACCTCCCGTGAAAGTCATCTTATCAATTTTTTTGGTAATTGTAAACTGATTGATTATTTCTTTCATTTTATTTTCTGAGTATAAAAGTGGATTGAAATACAAAGAATTAGGCTGAATTGCTGCTCCAGGAAAATTACTGTAATTGACCGTATAATTAAAGAAATTATTAGTCACCGAACCTATTTGTGTTCCGGTTGCATGGTCGTTAAAAGAATAAGTTCCCGGACTAAATAACGTATTCGTTAGTGCATAAAAAACAGCATTATCTGTTGCAAATGGATACACTACTGCTGTTGTATTCCATAAGGTACTTTTGTCTGAATAGCGAATTTTATTATCTAATTTCCATCCGTTTCCTAAGTTTTGATCCCAATTGATTCCAATGGAATTGTCTTTAGAATGAATTAAATCCCTAGAATCATAATGTACTGTTTTTCCTGTTTCATTTATGGTAAAATCTTCCTGAACTGAAGGAATTAAAACTGAGGTAGTATTACTAACACCCGATGGATAATGAGGATCTGTAAAACCAATAGTTGGTGTAAACTCATTCCATCCATTGTGGTCATTAAGGTACTTCAAAAACAGTTTTACAGAACCTGTTTTATATGTTTTTACCAAATTCGCTTTCAACTGTCCTCCTTTATTCATAGGATAACCAGAATATCTAGCTCCATCAGATTGGCGTAAAAATCCACCAATGTTAAACGTAAGTGTTTTGTCTTTGCTCAAAGGTCCCCCAAAATCAAAATCGGCACGATAATATGGATTTTTACCATTTCCTTCCAATCCCAGTTTAGTGCGGATTTCCCCTTCAAAAGTAGTTCCTCCCGTTTTAGATACATAATTAAAAATTCCCCCAGGAGCATTGTTTCCTAAAATAGATGCAGTTCCTCCTTTTACAGCTTCTAATCGACCAAAAGTAGCATCAGTACGCATAAAGTAATCAGGCCCATAATTTCCAAAAGTAGCATTGGTTACCGGTAACCCATCTTCTTGCATCGAAATATAATAGTAACCTGATTCCCCATCATTTGATCCCACTGATACTCCACGAGAATAAACCGTATTACGAATTTCACCTAATGAAGAATTTACAAATACCCCCGATATATTTTTCAATAAATCGGCAGAACTGGTTATTGCAATTTTGTCTAATTGTTTCGCATTAATGGTTGAAATTGAAACCGAAGATTGCATTTTAGTACGTTTATCAAAAGAACCAGTAACCACAACTTCATCTAAGGATTGTGTATCTTCCTGCAAAGCAACATCAAGAGCAGTTTGATTTGTAATAGTTATTGATCTTGTTTTGAAACCTATATACGTAAAAACTAAAATTGCATTACTCTTAGCTTCAATAGAATATTTCCCGTCTGCATCTGTACTCGTTCCTTTATTTGTGCCTTTTATAGCTATACTTACACCAAATAGTGATTGGTTATCTTTATCTGTCACTTTTCCCTGAACAATTTGCTGCGCCATCACTTGGGTACTGAATCCCAAATACAACACCAATGCCTTAATTAGGAGTAGTCCAAATCGATGCTGTTTTAATAATTTCTTCATTTTGTGGATTTTTTTAGTTAGTATTTATTTATTCTTGGTTTTTTTTATACATAACATTTTTTTATGCTTTGTATATTTCAAAATTAGCAATAGCATATTTAGTAACTGTCCTACGCAATCGTTATAGAAATAATAATTTCAATTCTTTATATTTATCAATCCAATTAATTTTAATTATTAAAACAAATAGGACAGACATGAATTATCAATAAAAAAGTGAGATTAAAGAGCCTAGCCTTAAAAACAAAACATAGCTTAAGTAGCAAAAAACACTACTTTATAACTTAACAACATCAACAATAAAGACTTAGCACTATTAATTTTAACATTTTATATGCGATTTCATTATTTAAAAACATATTCATACTATTGCTTTGATAAGGTTTTCCAATCCATTAAATTTTTAAAACATTAATCTCAAATTCAAGCAAATAAAAAAGGTGAAACCTAACAATTACGTTTTGGTTTCACCTCTTAAAAATTGAATATTAATTCTAAATCATTTGCAACGAATACTTTTTATTTCACTGACAATACAGTAACATTTCCAAGTAATCCCGAAGGCAATAATGGAGAGCTTGCTTTGTAAAAAGGCATAGTCGTATAAGTAATTTTCTTTACAACACCGGCTTGTTCATCCCCGATAAGTCTGTTTACCCAAAGATTGGTTACTTTTATTTCCAACGTATTTTTTCCAGCTTTTAAAATTCCAGTTGCATCAACTCTGAATGGTTTTTTCCAAACAATTCCCAACGATTTTCCGTTAACAATAACCTCAGCAATATTTTTAACTTCTCCAAGGTCAATCCATAATTGAGAATCTTTGGCAAACCAGTTTTTAGGAGCATCAATTGTTTTTGAATATGTTCCTGTACCCGAAAAATATTTAACTCCTGAATCTGAACTTTCGGTCCAAGAAGTTAGTTTATCAATGGTAACACTCGATGGAGCTCCTCTGTCTTTTTGAAAACTCAAATTCCAATTCCCTTCAACAGTAGCCAATTTAGTTTCAGTTACAGCTGGTAAAACTTGGGTTGCTACAGTTGTATTTTCTTTAAAAACAACAAACACCGCATCATTTGGTTCTAAATGCAAAGACACTTTGGTACGTCCATTTGCAAAAGAATAGGAAGCTGGTTCCATTTTTCCAGTTTCAGGATGCCAAATCTCCACTGTTTTTCCCGAGACTCTAAAAGTAGCCTCCAGATTTTCGGTTCTGTCATTGCGATTATTCACCCAATACAATTCTTGATCCGGCAATTCACGGTGAACGTACAGTAATTCTGTATCTGTTTGTGGCTTGGTGTATTCAAAATCAGGTGTCACTTGTGAAGCAGACAATACTTTTGCTATATTTTCTCCAGTATATACTTTTCCCTTTCCAATAGATTTCACAGAATCATCAGCTCCCCACAATTCCTCTACCAAAGTATTGAAGGTAATCTTATCGTCCATTAAACTTGGCGTTCCTGTTGGTTTTGGTCCCACAACAATCGCTCCTGCTTTTACCATCTCGCTAATTTTTTGAGCCACTTTTAAGGTCATTTGTCTGCTATTGGTATCCAAAGCCAATACATTATAATGCATACCGCTTGGGGTAACAATTTGCCCATCTTTTACAGAAAGTAAGTTAAGAAGTGCATCGGCATTGACATAATCAAAATTATATCCTTGTGGAATATTTGGTGATTTTTTCGCAAAAAGAGATGTAATATTATTGTCCTCTCCATAATAATAGATGATGTCTGCAACAAATTTACCTTGCTGCAACAAATAGGAACTTCTTGCTAAATAGTCCGTCCAAGCATTTGCCTGCTCTGCCCATGTTTCATGACGGGTAAACCATTGACCGAAAGGCCCAAGACCCAATCCAGGAAAATGATCATCTGTAGGTTGGTGGACTGATGTGTGAATAACAAATCGGTTCAATCCGCTAGCCAATTCCATATCAGCCGTTGGTTTCAAACGCTCTGGATGAAACGCAAACGCATTCCCAATAGCAGTCAATGATTCCGCAGCCACCAAGTTTTGCCCATAAATATGCGCTACCGAAGCCGATTCTCGAATATCCGCTTTATGTACTGCATCATCTCCTCCTAAACCGCCCGGTGTCCACATCGCTCCCATAGGAATAGCCGCAGTACGTTTGACTTCCATACCATCAGCAATTAAGGTACGGCCAGACTCATGAGATTCAGAATAGCGCTTCATTCCACGCTCCGCTAATAATGTCGTCAATTGGTCATAATGGTATTCGGATACCATTTCGCTTAAAGTTTTACGATAATCCCATAAGAATTTTTCACTGGCCTCAGAGCTTTTAATAATTTGCCCCGTTAATACCGGCAACCATGGCAATAAACTATAGCCTCTTCTTTTGGCAAACTCAGCGGGTAAGTTTTTCGTCCAGTTTTGCGCTCCGGCTTCCCAACTATCGGTAACTATATATTGCAAGCCTCCTTTTTCGCCCATTAGTCCTCCAGTAGCACTCTTGTATTGATCCAAATAATTTTCGAAATAAGCCTTTATTGCAACTGGATCTAATTTATCTACTTCTAATCCTGTTCCTTCTGGAGAAGCTGGATGATTTGTTATTCCCAATAATGAATACCCAAAGCGCACCAACTTCCAATTTCCTGCCGGTGGAGTCCAATTCAATGTACCGTCAGCATTTATTTTGTCGGATAAATCAATTACATTTTCTGGCGCAATTACATCTGAAGTACTAGGAGTTCCATTAAGATCTATTGTAGTAACAGCAGCAAAAGCAGCTTTCTCTTCAAATCGATCAATTTGTGTGGTGTTATGCAAAACTATTTCGGCAACATCGGTTCCAGGTGATGGTTTTGGAGCTTCGGTTGATCCCATCATAGCAGCAAAACTAAAAAGTGGTGGTGGATTTTTGAAAGTAACTCTAAAATATTTAGCTTTTGTAGCAGGAAAATTAATGGTTTGTTGCAACATTCCTCCTGCCGGTATGAAAGTGATTTTTTTGAAATTGATACCATCATCACTTACTTCGAGCGAACGTGTGTCGGCTTTTTCTCCATAAAGTCCAAAAGGTCCTCTATCTCCACCGCCCACAACTGTTATTGCTTTAAAGGTTTGAGCTTTTTCGAATGCAAATTGTATCCAGGCACTTTCACCATTTTTTGTAACTGGCAATAAAACCGAAGTTGCTAAATCACCATCTGTAAGTTGGTTGATTGTAAAATCTCCAGCACTTGAAGTCACTTTTGGTTTTAAGTCGCTAACGCTTAACTCAGCTTCGGGTAATTTATAAGCCATTAAGCTAATGTCTGCATAATAATCCTCAGGTGTCTCAGCTGGCTTCTCAAGTGGCATTGCCTCAATAAACGGTATATTCTGAAAAGCACCAGTTTTAGTTGGCGCTTTTGGCAAAACACCAGTGAACTTTTGTCCCCCTTTGATTCGAATTTCGCTCCAAACCAGCTTTTTCATTCCGTCTTTCGGACTTACCCATGGGCCACCGCTTTCGCTCCATCCCGGTGAACCTGCAATGGCCATTTCCAGTTTTAAGGAATCGGCTAATTTTGTTGTGAACTGAAAAGCATCTTTCCATTCAGGTGTCATGTAGGTCAAACGTTTTTTTACAATTTGAGGCGTTGCCATAGCAGCATCAAAATTCATAAAACCACCAATGCCTATTCGGTTCATCCACAATAAGTCTTTGTGAATACCTTCTTTGGATACATTTCCATGCATCCAATGCCACCATACCCTAGGTTTGGCAGAATTAGGAGGCGTGACAAATCCCTTCAATAAAGCTTCCTTGTTTTCTTGAGCATTAATACTGCTACAAGCCAGCATCAAAGAGAATACTGTAATTAATCCTGATTTTCGTTTCATATATAGATAATATTTAAATTTTGGAGATATGATATTGCAAGATCTTTATTTGTGTTTGTGACAAACGAGGTCATGGCGATTTCATATTAATATTTATATTTTATAATAATTGAATCTCTTTTACCTTTTTTGAAATGATTAACAAAACATCAACTCTCACGGTCTTTTTTGTAAAATAAGGGAATATCAAAAACATAACTGTCCTACTCAATCGTTATCGCAAAATACTTTTGACGCTATTTTTATTAATTAAATTAATCAATTTTATTTATTAAAAATAGAAAACTCTTGAAAAATTAGGGATGAATTGAAGTATCACAAAACGAATTATAAATAATAATTGCTCGTGTTTCTTTTTTGAATTTGTATAAACAATAAGAGTTTTATCAAAAATTTAAATTTGTAACCAATAAAACTACCAACTGTCTTTTAGTAACTGCTGGTATTCTTCATCTAATGTTTCTTTGAAAACTAGCACTTTGGTTAGTTCCAATCGGGTATCATCAGAAAATAGCAACTCCTTTGAAACAATTTCATCAGTATGATTAGAAAAAGGGGAAGGAAAAATAGCAATTCCAATTCCTGCATTTACCAATCCAACCAATAACTCCATACTCGATACTTCCTGAACGATATTGGCATCTCTGGAGAAGCCTACATTTCGGCAAAACACTTCTACTTCATCAAAAATAGCGGGACGCAATTCATTACTCAATTCAATCCACTTATCGTTTCTAAGTTGTTCTATCTTTATTTTTTGGTATTTTGCCAAAGGATGCTTTTTGGGCATAATGACATTCAGAAATTCTGCATGGAGAAGCTGATAATCCAGTCCTTTAAAAACAAGTGGCAAGGTTGTAATCCCCATATCTATATTCCCTTTAAATAATGCTTCTTGCACCAAAGTACCTGTAGCATATTCTACAATTTTAAAAGTAGTATCCGGAAATATTTTTTGAAGTCTTTTTATCAACTTTACAATCTCATTTGTGATGCAAAGTCTAGGAATTCCCAACCTTATCTGTTTGCTTTTTTCACTGTTTATTTTTGCACTTTTAAGTGTTCTGTCCAACATATCAACAACACGGCTTATCTCTTTCATCAAATAAGAACCGGCCTCTGTCAGTTCTACTTTTCTGTTGTTTACCCGTTTTGATTTATCAAAGAGTTCATAACCCAATTCATTTTCTAATTGCTGAATTTGATGAGTTAAGGCAGGCTGGGTAATATTTAATTTTTCGGCAGCTTTACCAAAGTGCAATTCTTTGGCAACAACAAGAAACGATTTTAATTTACGTAATTCCATTTTTTCCCTTTTATAAAGACCCTCTAAGTACTAACTCAAACGGATTTTCAATATGCTCTTTAGAAGAATTCAATACTAGTTGTGCAGCCGTTTTTCCCATAGTTTCAAAATCCGTGGAGATGGTGGTGAGTCCATTCATAATAAACTTTTTAAGGGGGGTTTCATTGTAGGATATTAATCCCACTTGCTCGCCAACGGTTAAATTTAAAGAAATAATTTTATCCAGAATCTTTACTAAATCTTCTTCCATCAAATTAATATAAACTTCTCCCTCATTGACTTCTTCAAGGTCAAGGTCATGTACGATTTTATAATTAAAAGCATAACTGTAACAGAAATTTTTAAACCCCTTCACAATCTCTTCCGGGAAATAACTGTTCTCAGGAAAAATCAATTTCAAGGTGTGGTATTTACTCAGCCGTTCCAAAGCTTTACTAAGTGCATTATAAATATCGTCTTCAAAATTTTCGTAAACTGCACCATAATTCCCAGTGATGCCTTCAATTTTTTTACCGACAATAATTAGTTTTTCCTTTGGTATTTCTTCAATCAATAATTGATATCCTTCCGCTTTTTCAATAAAATGGGGAATAATGACATAATGAGTATAAGCGTTCTTTTGCTGATTCAATAATTTTTTGAACAACCCATAATCATTATTGTAAATATAAAAATCAATTGCCGCTTTTTCGCCCAAAGTTTCCACAAAAGCATCATAGATTATTTTCTTATGGGCACTCAATTTATTAAACATCAGGAATATTTTTAAATCCTGAGAAACATCGGTATTGGTAATAAAATAGCCTTTGCCATGAAAGGCTTCCAAAATCCCCATTTTTCTTAATTTATTATATCCTTTTTCAATCGTAACTCTTGAAATCTCATATTCAAAACTCAGTTCATTGATAGAGGGCATCGGATCTCCTTTTTTGAGAACACCTTGTTTGATTGCATTCAACACGGCATTAACTAACTGCTGGTACTTTGGTGTAGCCGAGAGTTCATCAATTCTGAGACTGGCAATTTTGGAGTTTTTTTTCATAGCTTTCTATCTTTGGTAATCTAAATTAAGAAGGATATTTGATAATTATACTTTATTTTTATAAAAAAACAAATTGTCTTAAAGTTCGAAATATAATACATTTCAAATTCAATCAATCCATTCATTGCGTTTATTCAACACAATGAAACAATTATAAACTTATAACTACAAAAAAACCTCAAGAAATTCTTAAGGTTTAGTTTTAATAGATTGTAGTTTTATAAAAAACTGTCTTTAAAAGACTATTTGTCTACATTCAATTTTGCCAGCTTTCTTTTCTCCCGCTCCTGAACATCAATCACGGCAACAGCAGCCATATTCACAATTTCATTGACACTCGCTCCCAATTGAAGAATATGAACAGATTTGCTTAGCCCCATAACTATTGGGCCAATGGAATCTGCCTTATTGAGTTCCTTCAATAATTTATTGGTAATATTAGCCGATGCCAAATTCGGAAAAATCAAGGTATTTACTTTTTTTCCTGCCAATCTTGAAAACGGAAATTTACTTTGAAGCAGTTCTGGATTCAAAGCAAAATCAGCTTGTATGTCTCCGTCTACCAGCAAATCAGGCTTTTTGGAATGCAAAATTTCTACTGCCTCTTTTACTTTTGATGCATGAGGATGTGTTGAAGAACCAAAATTAGAATACGACAACATCGCCATAACGGGATCAAAACCTAAATTTGTGGCAACATTAGCAGTCATTTGGGCAATATCGGCTAATTCTTCTGCTGTCGGATCAATATTAATGGCGGTATCTGCTAAAAACATTGGGCCTCTTTCGGTAGTCAAAATATTAACCGATGCCACTTTTTTAACATTCGATGACTTTCCGATAACTTCAAATATTGGTTTAATTACAGTAGGATAAGCTCTGGAATATCCTGAAATCATCCCATCGGCATCGCCAACATGAACCATCATCGCACCAAAATAATTGCGCTCGCTCATTCTTTTTTGAGCGCCAAAAAGCGTTACACCACTTCTTTTTCTGCTATTCCAAAAAATTTCAGCGTATTGATTTCTTACCTCTTTGGACTCCTCTGCGTGAGCGTCTATAATTCGAATGTCGGCATCAAATTCAATTTCTTTTTTTAATTCTAATATCGTTTCTTTATCTCCCAATAAAATAGGTATTGCTATGCCTTCATCGTAAACAAATTGAGCGGCTTTCAATACATCCAAATGATCTGCTTCGGCAAAAACAATCTTTTTAGGATTCAATCTGGCTCTGTTGTGTAACATTCGAACAACTTTGTTATCGTTACCGGAACGCTGCAACAATTCTTCTTTGTATTTGTCCCAATCCTCAATAGGCATTTTGGCAACTCCACTTTCCATGGCAGCTTTGGCAACAGCTGGTGGAATCGATGAAATAAGCCTTGGGTCAAACGGTTTTGGAATAATATAATCCTTACCAAAAGTAAGTCTGGTTTCTCCATAAGCGATATTTACTTGTTCCGGTACAGATTCTCTGGTCAAATCTGCCAGAGCTTTAACCGCAGCCATTTTCATCTCCTCATTGATTTTGGTCGCTCTTACATCCAAAGCTCCCCTAAAAATGAATGGGAATCCCAAAACATTATTCACTTGATTAGGATGATCTGAACGCCCTGTGGCCATGATAATATCTTTTCGGGTTTTAATCGCCAAATCATACGCAATTTCGGGGTCTGGATTGGCCATTGCAAAAACAATAGGATTATTTGCCATAGAAAGTAACATGGCTGGATTGACCACATCGGCAATAGAAAGACCTATAAAAACATCGGAATCAATCATTGCTTCTTCAAGGGTATCAATCTTTCTGTCGGTAGCAAATTCTAGTTTTTCGGAAGATAAATTTTCTCTATCCGAACGAATCACTCCTTTGCTGTCAAGCATTACTATATTCTTGGCATCGGCACCAAAAGCTTTGTACAATTTGGTGCAAGAAACCGCTGCAGCTCCAGCACCACTGACAACAATACGAACTTCCTCAATTTTTTTCTTGGTTATCTCCAAGGCATTCAATAAAGCTGCTGCCGAAATAATGGCCGTACCATGCTGATCATCATGCATCACCGGTATATCCAGTTCTTCTTTTAATCGTCTTTCAATTTCAAAAGCTTCGGGTGCTTTGATATCTTCCAAATTAATTCCTCCAAAAGTAGGAGCCATAATTTTCACCGTTTCAATGAATTTATCCACATCTTTAGTATCCAATTCAATATCGATACTATCAATATCTGCAAAAATTTTAAACAGCAAACTTTTCCCTTCCATTACTGGCTTTGATGCCTCTGGGCCAATGTCTCCTAATCCCAAAACGGCTGTACCATTGGTAATCACCGCTACTAGATTTCCTTTTGAAGTATATTTATAAACATTATCCTTATCTTTATGTATCTCCAAACAAGGCTCAGCCACTCCCGGAGAATAAGCAAGCCCCAAATCACGTTGGGTAGCATAGGGTTTTGTAGGTACTATTTTTATCTTTCCAGGCTGTGGTTTGGCATGATAAATCAAAGCCTCTCTTCTTAATTTTTCTTTACTCATAATTGTTTCTCAATTTAATTTCTAATGGCTATTTTACAGTCATATTTTCGATAATCACGGCATAACCCATTCCAACACCAATGCACATCGTACACAAAGCATATCTTTTATTTTGCTTTTGAAGTTCGATAGCTGCCGTTTGTATCAAACGGGTTCCTGACATACCCAGTGGATGCCCAAGTGCAATTGCACCTCCGTTTGGATTGACTCTTACATCATTATCCGCCAATCCAAAAGCTCTTGTACAGGCCAATGCTTGGGCAGCAAAAGCCTCATTCAATTCTATAACATCAATATCATCCAGTGTTAATCCGGCTTTTTGAAGTGCTTTTTGAGTGGCACCCACCGGACCAATTCCCATAATTCTAGGCTCCACTCCCACTACCGCCGAAGCAACAATTCTGGCCATTGGAGTCAGATTGTATTCTTTGATGGCTTTCTCTGAAGCCAGAAACAGCGCCGCCGAACCATCATTAAGTCCCGATGCATTCCCTGCGGTTACACTGCCTGAATCTTTCTTAAAAGCGGCTCTTAATGTTGCCAATTTTTCGAGAGACGTATTTCCTTTTATAAATTCATCTTTAGAAAATACTGTAATAATTCCTTTGTTATCAGCTAGTTCTACAGCAATAATTTCTTCATCAAATCGGCCACTTTGTTGAGCCACAAATGCTTTTTGTTGCGAATTATAAGCAAATAAATCTTGGTCTTCACGGCTTATTTGATACATTTCGACTAAATTCTCTGCCGTAATTCCCATGGCATCTGTGCCATACATAGCTTCCATTTTTGGATTTACAAAACGCCACCCAAAGCTGGAATCAAACATCTTGGCATCATTCCCAAAAGGTTTTGAAGTCTTTGATATAACCCAAGGACTACGGGTCATGTGTTCCATTCCGCCGGCAATCATAATATCGGCATCACCCACTTGAATAGCTCGAGAAGCATCAATAACAGCCGACATACCCGAAGCGCAAAGGCGATTGACAGTTTGGGCTGGAACCGAATAAGGCAATCCTGCCAATAAAGTAGCCATACGCGCAACATTTCGATTGTCTTCCCCTGCTTGATTGTGGTTTCCCAAAATCACCTCATCAATCATTTCTACAGGAATATTCGGGTTTCTTTTTACTAATTCTTTGATGGTTAATGCCGCCAAATCATCAGCTCGCACAGTAGATAAACTTCCTCCAAAACTCCCTATTGGTGTTCTAATGGCATCTATTATATAGGATTGATTCATGATTTTCTAATTTAATTTTTCAATAAATTTTGCACTTGTTTTTTCTCGTACCTCTTCTAAAGAACTGTCTGGCATAATTTCGATCAATGTTAATTTACCTGCATCAAAAGAAAAAACGGCTAAGTCTGTAATAACCAAATCGACCACATTAGAGGCCGTCAATGGTAAAACACAGTTGGGTACTATCTTCGAGGAACCATCGGGATTAGAATGTGTCATCGTGATGATTAATCGTTTGGCGCCTTTAGCCAAATCCATAGCGCCTCCTACTCCCAATAAAGGTTTTCCGGGAACCGCCCAATTCGCCAAATTAGCAAACTCATCCACTTCCAATCCACCCATAATAGCGGTATCGACATGGCCTCCGCGAATCATTGCAAAGGAATCTGCACTATCAAAATAACTGCTCCCTTTGAGTGCCGTAACCGGAATTTTACCTGCATTTACAGGATAATCCATCGCACCGCCACCATCTGTAGGAACTGGGCCAACACCCAACATTCCGTTTTCGGTATGCAAGATAATACCGTGTTCTTCGGTTATTAGATCGGCAACTAAGGTTGGAATTCCGATTCCTAAATTTACCACATCCCCCTTTTTTAATTCTGCCAAAGCGCGTTTAGCCATATTCATTCGGCTTTCATCTACCTTTTTGGAAGTCGATACCGAAGCCGAGCTTCCTAAATCTTCCAGCGTAATTTTGGCTTCAACCAAATAATCTACAAAACAACCTTGAGTATGTACAAATTCAGGGGCAATTTCACCTACCGGAACAATTTCTTCTACTTCGGCAATAACCAAATCAGCAGCGGTTGCCATGGCTTTATTAAAATTGTTTTCAGTCATTCGGTATTGCAAATTTCCAGCCGTATCAGCTCTCCAAGCTCTAATGAAGGCTACGTTCCCACGAATTCCTTTGATAAAAACTTGCTCTTCTCCATCGATAATTTTAGTCTCTCTCCCATCGGCAATCAATGTTCCGGCTGAAGTTGGCGTGTAAAAACCTCCAATTCCCGCCCCTCCAGCCCGAATCGCTTCGGCTAATGTTCCTTGTGGCAAAAGTTCGTACTCTACTTGTCCTGTTTGTGCTGCTTTTACTGCATCGGGATTGGATGTAAAAAAAGAACCAATCATTTTTTTAAGCTGACCGTTTCTTAATAAACGTCCGCCTCCAAGACCAGCTTCACCAGTATTATTACCTATAAAAGTTAAGTTTTTGGTGCCAATTTCGACCAACGCATGCATCAGATGAACAGGGTTTCCGGTCATACCAAAACCGCCTTGCAGTAAGATATCACCGTCTTTCACCATTTTGGCAGCGGTATGTAAATCAATTATAGCGACTTGTTTCATTTCTAGTTTTGTAAATAATTTTAAATATTGAGGCTCCTTTTTTGAATTCTTTTTATTCAAAAGCCTCAAAAGGCAATCCTACATAATTCTCCGCAATAGTTGTGGCATAAGCCTTTGAACGTTTAATGTAATCGAATTTTGCTTTTTGCAATTGGTAGGCAAAAGAACCGTGTTCATCTTGTTTATGAAATAAAGTCGTCATAAAATTGGAGAAATCCTGTGCGCGCCAAATTCGTTTTAAAGCCGTTTCTGAATACGAATCCAAAACAGCAGTAGTATCATTTTTGTAAAATTCGGTCAACCCATCAACCAAATGTTTCACATCTGCAACGGCCAAATTCAATCCTTTTCCACCCGTTGGAGGAACAATATGAGCGGCATCGCCTGCCAAAAAAAGGCGTCCACTTTGCATATTATCTATGAAATAACTGCGCATCGGTGTGATGCTTTTTTCGAAAATTGGTCCGCGTTGCAATTCCCAACCCGGTGTTCCCAAACGCACCGATAACTCGTCCCAAATTCTCTCATCAGACCAATTATCAACCGTGTCATCATTATCACATTGCACATATAAACGGCTCACTTTTTCGGAACGGGAACTGCTCAAAGCAAATCCGCGTTCGTGATAAGCATAGATTAATTCTTCTGACGAAGGAGCAACATTCGCTAAAATTCCCAACCAACTAAAAGGATAAGTCACCGTAAATTCATTGTATGAACCTTTCGGCATAGTCTTACGACCCAACCCATGAAAACCATCACAAGCAGCGACAAAATCACATTCCAAAATGGCAGACTCTCCCTCGTATTCAAAATGAATCGTAGGATGGTCAGTATCAAAATCGACAATTTTAGTAGCAGGTGCTTCAAAAAACAGCTGACCTCCCCCCTCCAACCAAGCATCCGTAAGGTCTTTCACAACTTCTTGTTGTCCATAAATCGTAATGTTTCGACCGCCTGTGAGTTCCCCAAAAGGTACTCGAATGCGCTCACCATTAAAACTCAAATTAACCCCGTGATGTTCTTTTCCTTCTCTTTTTAAACGGTCTGCAAGACCTAAATTTTCTAAGATATCTACTGTATTTTGCTCCAATAAGCCCGCACGAACACGAGATTCACTATATTCTCTACTGCGGTGTTCAATGATAACGGATGAAATCCCTTGTTTTCTTAGCCAATTAGCAAGTGTTAATCCTGCAGGTCCAGCACCAATAATCCCAACCTGTGTTTTAATATTCTTCATCCTTCTGTTTCTTTGTGGTAATTTTATTTTTCTATTTCTTTGAAAACTTCTTCAGCAGTGTGAATAGCTTCATTTGCTGCGGGCAAGCCACAATATAAAGCCGATTGCATTATCACTTCTTTTATCTCATCCTTGGAAACCCCATTATTAAAAGCCGCTTTGATATGCATTTGCAACTCTGCCTTTCGGTTCAATGCAATTAACATCGCAATGGTAATCAGACTGCGATTGTGTTTTGATAATCCTGGTCTTGTCCAAATTTCACCCCATGCATAATTGGAAATAAAATTTTGAAAGTCACCATTAAACTCATTGATATTCCCAGTTGCTTTATCTACATGTTCCTTACCTAAAACAGTGCGTCTAACATGCATTCCTCTCTCAAAAGTGCTTTCTCCTATAATGAAATTGATCAGTATTTCGGAATAGGCTTCAGGAAGTTCTGTACTCGATAAATGGCGGGCATACAGTATTTTTAGCTTTGCATTTGGGATATTTTTGACCAATTCTTTAGCTTGCTCTACATTGGTAACGGCATCCTCATTTCCAGTAATCACCAATGTTTCTAAACTTATTTTATGCAAATCTTTTCTGAAATCAGCATCTCTAACCGCAGCACAACTATTGGCATAACCTAGTGTATTATTTTTAACAAAAACAGCTTTAATTTCAGCAATTCTATTTGGATTATTTTTTCTAAAATCATCTGTAAACCAGCGCTCCATAGTCCCGTCAGCAATGACTTGCATTCCTTCCTTGTTGATGGTGTTGATTCTGTCATTCCAAATTTCAGTCGTTCCAATTTTTGCATCAGTATTGCTGATGATCAATTTTAAAATTCGATCCGGATGATGAACTCCCAGCCATTGTCCAATCAATCCACCCATTGAAAGACCACAGAAATATACTTTATCAATCTTTAATTCATCCAATAGCGCAATAACATCACTCCCTAATACATCAATCGTATAAGGATTTTCGGTAACTTCACTGCCTCCATGTCCGCGCGTATCGTATTGCAACACTCGAAAATAAGGCAACAAAAAAGGAATCAATTCATCCCACATTCCCATATCGGCACCCAAAGAGTTAGAGAAAACCAAAACCGGACTGTTTGGCGTTCCTGATATTTTATAATTTGTTTTCATGCTCGGTTTATTAGTATTTCTTTAGAACTTGGTCGATTAATTCCAGACTTAAACCAATCGCATTTTTAGGATCAAATAAGGAATCCAAATCGGCTACATTAATATTCATTTCGAGAACGACTTCCTTTAAATGTTTCTGCTCTTCAACCGCTTTTTTACAAGCCTTTTCAATCCATTCATGCGCTTCAGATTTCCCTATTATTTTGGCTAAAGCCAAAGCAATATTTTCGGCATAAATTAATCCTTTGGTCAATTCGAGGTTTGCTAACATTCGGTTTTCATCAACTTCCAATCCATCGATTAAGGCGATGCTTTTTTCCAGAGAACCGGCAGTCAATTGCATGATTTCAATTAATACTTCCCATTCCGAATGCCATAATCCTGCAGAACGTTCGTGCTCTTGGGGCATTGCAGATAGTATGCTCGCCACCAAGTGCGGAATTCTATTGCTATTAGCTAAAATAGCAACACAAGTCACCGGATTTCTTTTGTGAGGCATCGTGCTTGAACCACCTTTTCCTTCAGCAGCTCCTTCAAAAACTTCTCCAACTTCGGTTTGCATCAGTAACGAAATGTCTTTGGCAATTTTTCCTAAACTGCCACTCAAAATCCCCAAAACACTTGCTATTTCGGCTAAATTATCTCGGTGCGAATGCCAGCTAAAGGAAGATTGCAAACCCAATAAACGAGCAAATTCTTCTTGAACTTCAATTGAAATATTCGTATTTCCGTTTCCAACTGCTCCACCCAATTGAATGACCAAAACTCGTTGTTTAACCTGTTCCAAACGTTGTTTAGTTCTCGAAACAGCCTCTAACCAGCCCGCTATTTTGAATCCGAAAGTTGTTGGCTTAGCCTGTTGCAGAAGTGTGCGCCCAATCATTATCGTTTGACGATGCTTCTGGGTAAGCGACACTAATAGTTCTTCAAAAATGTTAATTCTATTATTCAACCAAATTATATATTCCTGAATTTGCAAAACCATTGCCGTATCGACAATATCCTGACTGGTTGCTCCTAGGTGAATGAATTTAGCTGCATTGGAATCTTTATTTTTTACTATTTGTGTCAATTGTTTTACCAAAGGGATTGCTGCATTTCCTCCAAGCGATATATCCTCCTTTAATTTTTCAATATCAATTTTTGAAACCGAACAATTGGCTTTAATGGTTTCGGCAATAGCTTTTGAAAATAATCCCTTATTCGCTTGTGCCTCTGCCAACGCAGCTTCTACACGCAACATTTGTGTGATGGATTCCGAATCAGAAAACAACGCATCTACTTCTTTAGCATAAAATAATTGAGTATATAAGCTCATAACCATTGTATTTGATTAGTTTAAAAAACGAATATTAAACAGCGAAAAAAACTGTTTCATTTTGGCCTTGCATATAAATATTAAACTCGTAAAATCCAGCTTTTTTTTGTGCAATAATGGTATTTCTTCTCTCTACAGAAACTCCATTCAAAATAGCATCTTCTGCATTCAACTCTTCTTCATCCGAAAAATAAACACGGGTGTAAGAATGAATTAATTGTCCACGCATAAACACAATAAGGGTCACATAGGGCGCCTGTCCTTCAATAGATTTTGGCTTTGTGGTTTGAAAAACAAAATGATTTTCGATATCTGTACCTGTACCAAATCTGCCAAAAAATTTATGTTCACCATCATTTTGCCAAAGCTCAATCATAGCATCCGGAATAGGATTATTTTCTCCATCAAAAACTTTCCCTTTTATCGTAATCAAATCAGCATTTTCATCCGAATTGACAATACGGTTACTTACCAAACTTTTAAAATCATATAAATACTGTTCTGGTGTAAGACCATAAGCAAAATAGGGACCAACGGTTTGTGACGGTGTTTGTATCATAGTGTTCATCATTTTATCTGTTTTCAAATGGTGTTGCATTGTGTCCTCTTAAAACAATGTCAAATCGATAACCTAAAGCAAAATTGGGTTCGGTAATATCCAAATCAAATTTAGAAATCAACAATTCACGGCCTTTGGCTTTAACGGCCTGATAAATGGGATCATATTCCAACAAAGGGTCACCTGGAAAATACATTTGTGTAATTAATCGGCTAGAAATTTCATTGCCAAATAACGAAAAATGAATATGATTGGGACGCCAGGCATTGTGATGATTTCCCCAAGGATAGGCTCCTGGTTTAATGGTGTAAAATCTATAATTCCCTTCTGAATCCGTCATGCAACGCCCAGTCCCTAAAAAATTAGGATCCAAAGGTGCATCGTGCTGATCCACTTTATGCACATAACGACCAGCTGCATTGGCCTGCCAGATTTCAATCAGCGTATGTGGCATGGGTTGTCCTTTCTCATTCGTTACCTTGCCATGAACCACAATACGTTCCCCAATTGGTTGTCCGTTCTTGATTGAATTTTTGGTCAAATCATTGTCTAAAAGACCCAAATTAAAATCTTCAAAAAGAGGCCCTGTTTTCTCAGCCAACGATTTTTTTAGAATAATCAATGGCTTGCTTGGTGCGCGTAAAATCGTTGATGTATATTCTGTGTACAAACGCGAAGGTTGCACTTCTATATCAAAGGAGCTTTCTGCAAAATCAGACATATATCAATTAATTAAAGAGTTATGAAAATCTATAAGACAAAAGTATCTTAAGAAGCAATTGAAATTTTGGATTATCCGGATATAAACTTGCACAAAAGAAACATTTTGTATTTTTTATTTGAAAAAAAACAGTAGTATTGCAATTATATAAGGTAACATGAAAAAAAATCTTCTCAACTATAGAGGACTCTATGGAGATAATAATCAACATGATTTTGGAGATTATGTTCACCACGAATTATTGGCAACCAGAAGCAAATTATACGACTGGGAGATTAACGAACATGTGCACACTGATTTGTTCCAAATTTTCATTATTACCTCTGGAGAAGGTGTCCTGATTCAAGACAATAAAAGAATAAATCTAAAGGCTCCCTGCATCCTTTTAATCCCAACAAATACTTTTCATGGGTTTGAATTTCAATCAGATGTAACAGGAGAAGTATTTACAATAGCTGAGCAATTCATTGAAACCATTTTCAAAAATACTCCTCATATTTTATTGGAATTAAATATGGCCAAACAATACAGTTTTGATATTGACGAACCTCATTTAAATGATTTTTTATACCTAAAGAACAAAATTGTCAGTACCATTTCTGACAACAGTCCTTATAAAAAAATCAGCCTTCAATCATTATTTCAATTATTCTTTATAGGACTGCACAGTTTAAAAAACACATACGAAGGTCAAAAAGAAAGTTCCAGTAACAGAACATTGGATTATTTCCTTGCTTTTCAAAAACTGACAAAAAAAACATTTCCAGAATCTAAACTCATAAAAGAGTATGCCAGTGAACTGCGAATTACCCCTGTTCATTTGAATCGAATTTGCCAGACTTTGGTACAAAAATCGGCTTTACAGGTCGTTCATGAATACTATCTTACGGAAGCCAAAAAGTACTTACTGTACACCTCTCACACCATCTCCGAAATCTCTTATTTATTGAATTTTAAGGACCCTGCTTATTTTTCACGATTGTTTAAAAAACAAACAGGTCTTTCCCCTAACATTTTCAGAAATAACAACACCCAAAAACACACTATTTAGTCTATTTCTTATAGTCATTCGTTAAAATTGAATACTCATTTGCTCTAAAATTCTGTTAAAATCATAAAAATGATTGATTTTGAATGAATCTGGCGGTTTTATGATTCTTTTCGTATGTCATTTTATATGACATTTGTAAAAATTACTTCGATTTATTGTTCAATAGACAATAATAAAGCCATAAAATTAGCAAATAAATTATTTCAAACACTTTTAACTACAGATATGATTTTAGAAATAGCCACATTTGACATTAAAAAAGAAGCTCAAACTGCTTTCGAAAATGCATTTCAGGAAGCCAAACTTGTTGTTTCAAGATCCAAAGGGTTTATAAAATTAGAGCTTCAACATTGCATTGAAACAACTACCAAATATGTTCTTTTAATACAGTGGGAAACTTTAGAAGACCACACCATCGGTTTTAGGGAATCCGATTTATTTACACAATGGAGAGCTATTTTGTCTCCGCATTTCCAAAATCCACCCGTTGCAGAACATTTTGAAATTATCAATACAATCGAATCGGTATAAAAACCAATCATAAAAGAATCAATAACATGAAAAGAATTATTAAAGAAGGGATTGCTTTATTTGAAGCAGAGTCAAATGACAAAAAAGTTAGAGAAATTGTTGAGACAGTATTAGATGAAGTAAAAAAAGGAGGCGATGAAGCCGTTCGTTTTTTATCTGAGAAATATGACAAATGGTCGCCAGAAAGTTTTCGTCTTTCTGCTGAGGCAATAGAAGAAATAATCAGTGGTGTTCCAGAGCAAGTTCTGCAGGACATAAAATTTGCCCAAACACAGGTTCGAAATTTTGCGCAACACCAAAAAGATTCCATGCATGACATTGAAGTAGAAACACTTCCCGGAGTTTTCCTAGGGCATAGAAATGTTCCCGTAAACAGCGTAGGATGTTACATTCCCGGCGGTCGATACCCAATGGTAGCTTCAGCTCACATGAGTGTTCTTACTGCAAAAGTAGCCGGAGTAAAACGCGTTATCGCCTGTACTCCTCCTATCAACGGTCAAATTCCTGCTGCCACTATTGCAGCAATGTACATGGCTGGTGCCGATGAAATTTATTTACTAGGTGGTATTCAAGCCATTGCCGCTATGGGAATAGGAACTGAAACAATTGAATCTGTAGATATGATTGTAGGTCCAGGAAATTCATACGTAGCGGAAGCCAAAAGACAATTGTTTGGAAAAATTGGAATCGATTTATTGGCCGGACCAACAGAAACTTTAGTAATTGCAGATGAAACTTCTGATGCTGAGATTTGTGCCGTAGACTTATTAGGACAAGCAGAACACGGGCCTACTTCGCCTTCTATATTATTGACGAATTCTGAGAAATTAGCCTATGAAACTTTGGCAGAGGTAGAACGACAACTAAAAACGTTACCTACCGCAGATGTTGCCAGTATTTCCTGGAGAGATTACGGTCAAATTATCTTAGTAGACACTATTGACGAAATGGTAGCCGAAGCTGACCGTATTGCAAGCGAGCACGTACAAGTAATGACGGCAGATCCAAGATACTTCTTGAAACACATGACCAACTTTGGCGCTTTGTTTCTAGGGAAATATACCAATGTAGCTTATGGCGACAAGGTAATTGGGACCAATCACACCTTACCAACCAAACACGGAGCAAAATACACAGGTGGACTATGGGTTGGAAAATTCTTAAAAACATGTTCTTATCAGGAAATAAGAACTCCCGAAGCAAGTGCTATGATAGGAGAATATTGCTCCCGTTTGTGTGCTATAGAAAACTTTTGGGGGCACAAAGAACAAGCCGATATTCGAGTGAGAAGATATTCCCCTAAAGAAGTGACACAGGAGTAAATCAGTCTTAGTTTTCAACTGTTGACTATACTGTTCAAACAACTTTAGACTACCATAAAATTCAAATTATTTTAAATAAAAACAGCATGCACAAAACGGTATTAGTTACAGGAGGCTCTGGTGAAATTGGTTCGGCTATTTGCCGAAAATTTGCCGACAACGATTTTGATGTCATTATCAGCTACAATTCTAATGCTCAAAGAGCAGCCGATTTTCTGGCAACATTACCCGAAGGAAATCATTCCCTATTTCATGCTCCAAGCACCGATACTGAAAAGGTAAACGCTTTTAGAATTTTCGTTGAAGAGAAATATGGCAAACTGGATGTTTTGGTCAATAATGCTGGCATAACAACACCTGTTGCCCATGATAATCTTGATGGATTGACAGACGAATGGATTGACAGAATCATGCAAACTAATTTCCGAGGCTCATTCGCCATGGTCAGAGCATTTAATGATTTATTACAAAAATCAACTTCAGACACCGGGTTAATCGTAAACATTTCCTCCATTGCCGGGATTTTTGGCATAGGAAGCAATGTCGCTTATTGTGCTTCTAAAGCCGCTTTGGATTCCATGACGCGTTCTCTCGCTAGAGCTTTGGCACCAAAAATAAGGGTGGTATCCGTATCGCCCGGATTTGTAGAAGGAGAATACACGGCTACAATGGATCCTGCTTTTTTGAAAATTCAAAAAGACCACACACCTTTAGGAAGATTTGCTTTGGGTGAAGATGTTGCCAACGCTGTTTTTTCAGTAGCAACCCAGTTGACGTTTTCTACAGGGAATATCATAACTGTAGACGGTGGAAGGCTTTTGAAATAAAAATCGTCCTTTAAAACTACTACACTAACAACAAAATAAAAATATACAATATGAAAATAATAGACCTTTCCGTTACGATTTCAGAAGAAATAAAAGAACCGCTACCAACCAAAATCGTTTATGAAGATCATAAAGAAGGAGCAAAAAAAATGGGTGGAAAACTTTTTGAAGGTTTAACCGATGTATTCATCGAAGGCAATGGCCCTGCGGGAGAATTCTTGTCTGTAACCAGTCATTGTGGGACTCACGTAGATGCACCCTATCATTATTACCCAACCTGCGAAGGAAAACCTTCCCGCACTATTGACGAAATGCCATTGGATTGGTTTTTCCATGATGGTGTTGTTTTGGATTTTACAGACAAACCGGACGGTTACATGTTTGAGCCGGAAGATTTAATAGAGAAATTAGCGAAGATAAATTACACTTTAAAACCATATGATATCGTACTGATTCGTTGTGATGCCGACAAACGTATCCATGATGCTGATTTTGTTCGCATCCATGTTGGCGCTTCCGCAAAAGCAACGCACTGGCTGATTGATCAAGGTATAAAAGTAATGGGAACTGATGGTTGGGGTTGGGATATTCCACTACACATTCAAGCAGAAGATTTTAGAAACAACCCGCGTCCGGGAATTATTTGGCAAGCTCATTATGTAGGTATCGAAAAAGAATACTGTCAGATTGAGAAACTGGCCAATTTAGAAGCCTTACCTCCATTCGGGTTCAAAGTAGCCTGTTTTCCAGCAAAAATAAAAGGCGCAAGTGCTGGCTGGACCAGAGCGGTTGCCATAATTGAAGATTAATTTATTTATATTCTTTTTTTTAGTAATTTTAATTTACAATAAAAAATGACCCTGATGCCTAATAAAGAAAACGTACCAACTATAAATCCATCTGAGATGAATGGATTTCATTCCAGCACTACTGATTGGTTGCCGGTACTTTCCTTTAGTAGTCATCAGGATTACCATATTAATCGAATAGAAGAGATTACCAATAAATCCAGTTTTCAAGTATTACCGCACCGCAAAACATTACATGATTTTATCTTTCTAAAAAAAGGACATTCCATTCGAAGCAAAGGATTAAATAATTTCGATTTTGGTGATTCCACCATGTTTTTTTTACCTGCATATCAAATTACACAACACGAGATGATGAGTGATGATGCCGAAGGTTTTTATTGCCATTTTGATGAAAAAATATTCGAATTCCTACCTAAAAACTACTTAAGCAAACATTATACTTTTTTCCAATACCAGTCGAATCCGGTAATTAAAATGTCTGATGCTTCTCTTAAGAACATTAGCGTTATCTTAGAACGTTTGTTGGATTTATATAATGACAAGGCTGAATCAAATATGAAACTGATAGCCCTTTATTTATTAGCCATATTTGAAGAAATTAAAAATGAAATTCCAATTGAAAGCAGTAAAACCAAAAATTCCTTTTTTGACATCACTGAGAAATACAAACATTCTTTATCCCAAAATATCTACACGCTTCAAAACATATCTGATTATGCCGAATTATTACACATTACCCCAAATTATCTCAATAAATGTGTAAAAACTTCTACAAATAAAACGGCACAAGATTTATTAAAAGAAATGATTATTCTGGAAGCCAAAACACTTTTAAAATATTCCGACCTTCACATTTCCGAAATTGCAGTGAAACTTTGTGACCAAACACCAAGCAATTTTGCACGTTTCTTCAAAAAACAGACCGGCATTACTCCTTTGGAATACTTAAACATGTGCTAATTCTTGTTTTCTTACAGATAAATTGATTTTGAATACTTACAAATTTATAAATTCAGAATACAAACTTGCTTTTATTTTGAATTCTAAACAGCTATATAGCCATCTATTTTTATAACCACCTGATAAATTTAATTGCTAAAAATCAAAATTTTTGCAACAATGCGATTGATAATAATTCAAATCCTTCTTCTTTCCTGCAAGATTTCAAACATTAATTTGCTCATTTAAAAAACAACTATTCTGAGAAAAGTGACTATTTATAAGACTATGCATTTCTTTATAACGAAATCGTTATAAATACAAATAATAGAATCACAATCAATTTTATTAAGGATTTTTCATGTTAAAAATTAAATATAAACTATCCTGTCAAATTTAGTACTATGCAATTTTAATCAAAAAAAAACAGTAAAAAGATTAAAAATCGCTAATCAATCTCATTTTAATATACTAGCAAACTTCTTTATACGAAATCATCCACACTACTATATTTGATAATTGTGCAGCTTTAAACTTTTTTACAAAATCATTTATTAAACCATTACTGATAAATTGAAAACATCCGCCAGAACAATTGTATATCCATAAAAGCCAAATAATTAAAATACAATGAAATATTCACAATTGTATTGATTTTGAATACTAGTAGCCTTTTTTTGATTCACAAATCACTTATATATACATCAAATTTGTAAAATAAATATTGTGATAAACATATTTTAAACAAATAAAAAAAACAGACTAGACAAAAAAAACCTAAAAATTATGAAAAAAACACAATTTATTAAGATATTAATCCTTTTCATAGGATTTGTATTCAGCGGTAATAATTTGCTTGCTCAAGAGGGCAAAATTGATGGAAAGGTAACTGATTCCAAAGGCTTACCTATTGCTGGATCCTCAATCGTTATCGAAGGTAGTACGAAGGGCGCTAATTCTGACTATAACGGTGAATTTACTCTTTCAAACGTCCCAAATGGAAGTCATCAATTAATTATCACTTTTATAGGCTTTGCAAAAAAAAGAATAACTGTTACAGTTCCGCAAACTGATAAAATAAACATCGCAATGCAGGAAGACCAAACGGCTTTGGACGAAGTTGTAGTAACTGGAGTATTTGACAAACGCACCAAAATGCAATCCTCTGTAGCGATTTCTACACTGAATGCCAAACAAATTGAAAGATCAGCACCTACCAGTGCCGCCGATTTATTAAAAAACATACCTGGTCTTTATGTAAATCAAGCCAGAGGTGAAGTAATGAATACAGTATATTCAAGAGGAATTTCGGCAGGATCCGTTGAAAATGCTAATGGATACTATTATGTTTCTATGCAGGAAGATGGATTACCAGTAACAAACCTGAATTCAAATGTAGATTATTATTTAAGAGCCGATGCAGGAACTGCAAGAGTTGAAGCAGTAAGAGGAGGAACAGCCTCAATACTAGGAGCGAATGCACCCGGAGGTATCTTTAATTATGTATCTAAAGAAGGTGGAAAAAGTTTTGGTGGAGAATTAAGAACAAAATTCGGATTAGAAGGAAACATGAAAAATCCTTACTACAGAACCGATCTTAATCTAGGAGGGCCTATAAACAAATCAGGTTCTTTGACTTACGACTTAGGTGGTTTTTACAGACAATCTGATGGTGCAAGAGACTTAGGTTATCCTATGAATAATGGTGGTCAATTCAGAGCCAATATTATGAACAAATATAAAAAAGGAAGTGTAAAAGTATATGCAAAAATACTTGATGATCAAAATGCGACAGCCGAATTTACACCAACAATAGGATGGAATGACCCAAGCATTCCTGCTGGTTTCTCCGCTACTGACTCGTATTATCTTCCAAAATTAAAAATGGAAATTCCTATCAATGACACTGATTCAAGAATATTTGATTCCGAAAAAAAATCACATTCAAAACAACAAGCCGGAGGCATTAACTGGACTCATGATTTAGGCGCAGGATTTAAACTTAAAAATGATGCCCGTATACAAAAAATGACATACGAAAACAATTCTCCTGCTGTTGTTACTCCGTTTGCTACAGATGATTTATTATTTTATGCCATCGGACATACATTAGGAAAATTTGGAACCTATACTTTTACTGATCGTGTAAATGGACAAGTTTTAGGAACGGTTACACAATCTCCTAATATAATTAATGGAAATTTTGCAGGATTCAATTTCACACCAGGTGCTAATAATAATTTCCCTGGCGGCAATGTACAAGCCAACTCTTTATTCTTTTTACCACTTTTCTATACTGAAAATAAAACGAATGAATTCATGGATAACTTTAGCATAAACAAAAAAGTAAAAAACATGAATTTCATTTTGGGAGGTTTTTATGCCAATTCTCAAACGAGCCGAATTGGAGGATCACAAGATTTCGGTTTTGCGGTGGGTACTATGCAAGACAAACCCCATTTGGTTGACATTAGTTTAGCTGGTTTTGACGGAAATACTTATCAAGTAACCGATCCAAATGGAGTACAGCTTCCAGGAAGTTCTGGAGCTACTACTTCATCATTCAGACAAATACAATCTGCAGCCTACTTTGGGCATGAATGGAACATTACTGATAAATTGATTTTTGATTGGGGAATTCGCTATGAATCATTACATGTTTATGGTTATAACGCACCAGCTGTTGCAAATGCAGAATCTGCAGGTCTTGACAACAATCCATTAACCATATATGACAATTTTGGAGGAACTGCGGGACCACATTTGAATATTGATAACACAGTTAATACCGTTTCATTTTCAGGAGGTTTAAACTATAAACTAGCTGATGACCAAGCCATATATGTTCGTTATTCTAATGGAAAAAAATCTCCGGATATTAATTTTTATTTAGCCCAAACAACTCAATTCTTAATTGACAATACCGAGGCTAATGCCCAAAAAGTAGAGCAATTGGAAGTAGGATATAAAATAAATACTCCTAAATTGAAAGTATTTGCAACGCCTTTTTATAGTGTATTGAGCAATGTGTCAACAGTGCAAACTTTCATTAATACAGATGGAACTTATTACAATCCTGGCAACCAATTTAATGCCTATAAAACGTATGGACTTGAATTAGAAGGCAACTATGCTTTTACTGATGCCTTTGGTGTAAGAGTTGGCGCAACAATGCAAAATTCTAAAGCAACAACCTATAAAACATGGATTGCCAATAATCCTGGACCAGATGATGATGTAGTACAAGATTTATCTGGAAATGAAACGGATAATAATGCTAAATTAATTTTTAACGTTACCCCAACTTATAATTTGAATAAATTTTACAGCGCTCTAAATATCAGCTACATGGGATCAAGACAAGCTAATGTCCAAAACGCTTTTAAACTACCTGCTTTCACTACATTAGATTTATCTATGGGTTATGATTTCAATAAAAAATTCGGAATTCAAGCTAATGTAAATAACATTTTGAATACATATGGCGTAATGGGCTGGTCTGGTACGGGAGGCTTCCCTGCTGCTTTAGACCGTCAATCAGTTACAAAAGAGTTTGTTGCAGCTAATCCTAATGCAGCTTATTCTACACAAGGAAGTATGCCTAGAGCTATTTTCTTAACTGGTACTTACAAATTTTAATTTAACTAAATCCCCCGAAAGGGGGATTATTTGTCTTATCATGAAAAACAAATTTCTTACTTACGAAAACGGAATGGTCGGCTTAATGGCTTTAGTATTTGGCTGCCTCTTTTTTGACCGTTTAGCACTTAATTTCCTTATGCCTTATATAGCAAAAGACCTTCTATTGAGTGACACCCAAATAGGATTACTAGCTGGGTCTCTTTCATTAGCTTGGGCTTTTTCAAGTTATTTTACAGTAGCATGGGCAGAAGTTAAAAATCGAAAAAAAATGGTTTTTCTTGTAGCCGTAATCACTTTTTCACTGTGTTCTTTCGGTTCTGGAATTGCCCTTTCTTTTGCTACCTTATTTTTAGCCCGATTCATCATGGGATTTTCGGAAGGTGCAGTGATTCCGCTGGCGCAAAATTTTGTGGAAAGAGAATCCTCTCCCAATCGATTGGGGCTTAATGCCGGAATTCTGCAAGGTGTGGGATCGGCTCTCTTTGGTTCTATACTTGCACCTATCATTTTAGTGGCTATTGCAGAAAGTATGGGATGGAGAAAAGCTTTTTTTGTGGCCGGTATTCCAGGTCTTATTTTGGCAATAATCGCTTGGCGTTATATCAAAAAATCAACAGCCGAGAGTACTGAAAAAAAAGCCGATGCTTCGATAAATTTTGCGGAACTTTTTCAATATAATAATATAAAATGGGGAATTCCATTAGCCTGCTGTGCTTTTGGCTGGTGGTTTGCAACACTCCCATTCCTTTCTAAATATTTTATAGAAGTACAAGGTATGACACCCGACGAAATGGGAAAAACAATGGGACTCCTTGGTTTATCAGGTTTGGTAGGTTCTATAATTGTTCCCGGACTTTCTGATAAATACGGGCGCAAACCCATCATGTATATTTTTATAAGCCTGGGTATTTTATATCCTTTTGCAGTATACTTTCTTAAAGGCAATATCCTTCAACTTCCTTTAATGTTTATCAGCTATTTTGCGATGGGTTGTATTGCGATGGTAGCAGCGGTAATTCCTTCTGAAGCCGTGCCAATCCATTTAAGAGCCAAAGCCATGGGACTCGTCATGGGAGTTGGTGAAATCGTAGGAGGTGTGCTTATCCCTGGAGTTTCAGGTGTTCTTTCAGATAACATTAATCCATCAGCCTTCTTATGGGTTTCGGCATTCATGGCTGCATTAGGTTTGTTTTTTGTTTCTAAATTAATGGAAAGCAATAAAAGCTTAAGTAAAAAAGAAAGTTTTTCGGAAGTTAAAACAGCATTTGAAACAAATTAAATACAAACGAGACACGCAAAATCATATTGAATTGCAGATTACAATTTTAAAATCGTTTCTATGAACAAATATATAATCTTAACGTTTTCTCTAATCCTTTTTTCTTGCTTGTCATTTGGTCAAAAACAACGGGTTTTAGTAGTAAGTGATATTGAAAATGAGCCGGATGATGCTGAATCATTAGTTCGTTTTTTAACATATTCAAACATGTGGGATATTGAAGGAATAATTGCTTCAACTTCTGCTCATATGAAAAATAAAATTGCAGATTGGCGAATGCACGAAATTGTCACCGCCTATGGAAAAGTCCGAAACAATTTGATTTTACATGAAGAAGGTTTCCCTAAAGAAGATTATTTACATGGAATTATCAAAAAAGGAATTCCTGTTTTTGGAATGGAAGGCGTTGGAAAAGACAAAGATTCAGAAGGATCTGACTGGATTATTTCCGTGGTTGATAAAGAGGATAACAGACCTGTTTGGATTACCGTATGGGGTGGGCCAAATTGTTTAGCACAAGCTTTATGGAAAGTCCAAATGACCCGGTCTGCATTTGAAGTAGAAAAGTTTGTTTCTAAACTTCGGGTATATGCCATTAGCGATCAGGACGACTCCGGTTATTGGATACGTAAAACGTTTCCCAATTTGTTTTATATAGTTAGTCCAGGTTATTATGATTATTCAACATGGGCTGGAATAAGCGGGGAAAAAATGGGACAATTTTCCGGACCAGATTCTAATTTGATTAGCAACAAATGGTTATTAGAAAATATACGTACCAACCACGGTGCCTTAGGTGCAGAGTACCCAGAATGGAAATTTATTATGGAAGGTGACAGCCCAAGTTTTTTGTACCTTATTGACAATGGTTTAGGAAGTCCTGAAAATCCAAATTATGGCAGTTGGGGCGGTCGATATGAACTTTATACTCCCCGCCATCGAAATTGGCATACAGAAATTGAAACCCGCCCAATTTGGACTAACACCGAAGATAAAGTTAAAGGATTTGATGGCAACTTTTATTTTAGTGACAAAGCCACTGTATGGCGTTGGAGAAATGCCTATCAAAATGATTTTGCCGCCAGAATGGATTGGTGTGTAAAGCCATTTAATGAAGCTAATCATCCACCCATAGCTAAACTGACGCATTCTGATTTGATAACAGTAAAAAGTGGAGAAACGGTTTATTTAGACGCTTCAAATAGTGACGATCCTGATAAAAACAAATTGCAATTTGAATGGACGTATTATCAAGAAGTAGGTACTTATATGAATTGGGGACCTATTGAAATTAAAAATAAAAATACTGCCAAAGCTTCTTTTGTGGCTCCAAATGTATCAAAACCAGAAACAATACATATAGTATTAATTTTAAATGATGATGGCATTCCTTCATTAACACGTTACAAAAGAGTTATAATAACAGTATTACCATCTCTTTAATTTTTTAATCACATTATACGTCGAAATAAAAAAATAACTATCACTTATAAACATAAAAATCATGATTAAACGTATCTCCATTCTTTTGATTGCATTAGTAAGCATCATAGGCTGCAAAGAAAAAATAAAAGCACAACAACTGCCAACAGAAGAACCTTTTCTCTGGGGAGTAGCTTCTGCCGCTTACCAGGTGGAAGGCGCTTATCAAGCTGATGGTAAAGGGGAATCGAAATGGGATTTCCTAACCAATAAAGTGGGTGTAACTCAATTTATCATTGGTAAAAAAGAAACAGCCAATGTGTCCATCAATATGTATGATCGAACACAATACCTGAAAGACATTCAATTGATGAAAGAATTAGGGGTTAACTCCTACCGTTTTTCATTAGACTGGAGTCGTATAATTCCTGATGGCATTGGCGCCGTGAACGAAAAAGCATTAGCCCATTATGACGTTCTGATTGATGATTTGAAAGCCGCTGGAATAGAACCGGTAGTAACGCTTTATCATTTTGATTATCCCTTTGCCTTAGTACAAAAAGGCGGTTGGGGAAATCCTGAAATGATTAACTGGTATAAAAACTATGCTAAAATAGCTTTGGAACGCTACGGTAAAAAAGTAAAACATTTCATCACATTCAATGAGCCTTATATTGAATTCTTTGTTGCAGAATACCTTATGAATATGGAACAAAGCAAAGAACCGGCTATTACTCGTTTTGCACGAGGAATGATGAAAGCACACAGAGAGATGGTAGCCAGTGCAGAAGTGATCAAAATGTATCACGAAATGAATTTGGGCGGAAAAATTGGTATGACTTTCAATTTTTCTCCTTGTTCCCCATTGGATCCTAACAATCCAAAAGATGTTCAAGCTTCTGCCTTACAAGAGAAATTGCTGAACACAGTTTTTCTTGATGGGTATTTCAAAGGCACATATCCTAAAGAAGTGACAGATCTTTTTACAAAATATGATCCTGCATTCCAACCAACGGCTGCCGACATGAAAATTCTGGCTGCAAATAAGCCTGATTTCTTAGGTATTAATTTTTATGCCCCTGCCTTAGTAAAATATGATGCTGCAGAGCCATTTGAAACGAAGTGGATGGATGTAAACACAGACAAAATTAAATCCCACAATGGACCGGTAAGACCCGAAGAATTGTACAAGTTCCTTATTAAAATCAAAAAAGAGTACAACAATCCTGAGATTATGATTACCGAAAACGGAGCCGGTTTTGAAGGAGAAGACATCAAGGCAAATCCTGTTGTAAAAGATCCTTTAAGAGCTGATTACATCAAACGTCATACTGAAGCAGTTCTAAAAGCAAAAAAGGATGGTGTTAGAATGATTGGGTATTTTGCATGGAGTGGCTGGGATAACTTCGAATGGGTATTTGGTTATACTAAACGTTTTGGATTAATCTACGTTGATTTTGAAACACAGGAGCGTATCCCAAAACAAAGTTTTTATGAGTATCAAAAATTAATCAAAGAGTATCAAAATGAAAAATAAAATCTTCCTAATTATAGTATTAGCTGCATTTATTTCAAATGCCCAAAAAACGATTCCTCTATATCAAGGAAAAGCTCCCGGTTCAGAAAACTGGAATTGGCAGGAAAAAGAAATGTTTTCAGAAACGTTTCAAACCCAAGTGGTGTACAATGTTTCCCAACCCACACTTACGATGTATGCACCGGACAAAGCCCTGGCAAATGGAACTGCAGTAATTGTTTGTCCCGGGGGTGGTTTTCATACCTTATCAATAAACAGTGAAGGAATTGACGTAGCGAAATGGCTCAATGCAAAAGGAATAACTGCATTCGTATTGAAATACCGACTCGTAAAAAGCGAAACCGACGATCCCGTAAAAGAACTTTTTCCTTTATTCGAAAACAGAAAAAAATTAGATTCCATCAATGCTCCTGTAGTCACTTTGGCTATTGCCGATGGATTAGCGGCAATACAATATGTAAGAGAGCATGCCTCCGAGTTTAATATCAAACAAAACAAAATTGGAATTATTGGTTTTTCAGCAGGAGGAACAGTTGCTGCCGGAACCGTTTACAATTCGAAAGGAAACAATCGTCCTGATTTTGCAGCCCCAATTTATGCCTATACTGGAGCCTTAAAAAATACGGTTGTACCAGTTGATGCACCACCTTTATTTATTGCAGCCGCCTCGGACGACCAATTGGGATTAGCCCCGAATAGTGTTGCAACCTATAATAATTGGTTGGCCGCTGGAAAATCGGCAGAATTGCATATTTATTCTAAAGGAGGTCATGGTTTTGGAATGCATAAAATGAACTTACCGGTTGAGAGCTGGATTGATCGCTATGGGGATTGGTTGAAACTACAAGGATTATTGTAGTAATACCGCACATCGAATTTCCATTTTATTTAAAAAAAACACATCATGAAAAAATTCTTTCTTCTACTATTTTTAGCTTGTCTTAATCTGATGGTTTCGGCACAGGAAAAAGCATTACCCCAATTAAACAAGACTAACATAAAACAAGTAATCAAAGCATTAACCCTAGATGAAAAAGTAAAATTAGTCGTGGGTATGGGTATGTACATCCCAGGAGCTCCAGTAGGATTATTACCTCCTAATGACCCCGAAGATGACAAAATAGCACCAAAAGTTCCAGGTACATCTGGAAGAACACACGCCATAAACCGTTTAGGAATTCCTAGCATTACCCTATCGGACGGACCGGCGGGAATTCATTTTATGGATTTAACAAATTCAAAACCAAAATACGCCACAGCCATTCCTATAGGAACTTTATTGGCCAGTACCTGGGATACCATTATGACAAAAAAAGCGGGCGAAATATTAGGCCGTGAAGCTAAGGATTATGGAATCGACATTGTATTGACTCCTGCTTTTAATATCCAAAGAAATCCTTTGGGAGGTCGAAATTTCGAGTACTACTCTGAAGATCCTTTTCTTTCAGGGACTATTGCGGCAGCGGTAACAAATGGTATTCAAAAACATGGTATTGGAGTTTCCGTAAAACATTTTGCGGCTAATAATACCGAAACCAACAGAATGAAATTGAACACGATTGTTAGCGAGCGTGCCTTAAGGGAAATCTATCTGAAAGGGTTTGAAATAGCTGTCAAAAAATCAAATCCTTGGACACTAATGACTTCATACAATCTTATAAATGGTACCTACACCTCCGAAAGCAAAGATTTGATAAGCAAAATTTTACGCAAAGAATGGGGCTTCAAAGGTTTGGTGATGAGTGATTGGTTTGCAGGACAAAATGCTGCTATTTCTCTTGGAGCTGGAAATGATTTGCAAATGCCTGGAAGACCAGATCAAGCACAAACCATTATCAATGGGGTAAAGAATGGTTCGCTTGCTATGAGTGATTTAGATTCGAGTGTGGAACGCGTTTTAAATCTTGTTGTAAAGACCATTACTTTCAATAACTACAACTATTCAAATGATCCCGATTTAAAAGCAAACGCAGCTGTTTCAAGAATGGTAGCATCAGAAGGAATGGTTTTATTAAAAAATGACCATGCTTTACCATTATCAAAATCCAGTACGATTGCCTTATTTGGCAATGCTTCTTATGACATTATTGCGGGAGGAACAGGCAGTGGAGATGTGGTAAAAAAATATACGATCTCTCTTGACGAGGGCTTAGTAAATTCTGGATTCAAACTGCAACAAAACAGCAAGTCTATTTATGAAGATTACATAAAATCAGAAAATGCAAAAAAGCCAGCTCCTTCATTTATGGACGTTTTTAATCCTTTTTATATTAAAGAAATGGAGGTTAAAAATGAGCTAATTCTAGAATCAGCAGCTAATTCTGATGTTGCTATCATCACAATTGGCAGAATCTCCGGCGAATCTAAAGACCGAAAAGTAGAAAATGATTTCAATTTAACCGATGCTGAAAAGCAAACACTTAAAACACTTGCTGAATCTTTCCATGCTAAAAACAAAAAAGTTATTGTGGTTATCAATTCTGGTGGTGTTATTGAAATGGCGAGTTGGAGTCCTTGGGTTGATGCTATTTTGATGGCTTGGCAACCGGGTATGGAGGGTGGTAATGCCATCGCCGATATAGTATCAGGTAAAGTAAATCCATCAGGAAAATTAACGGCTACATTTCCTATTTCTTATACCGACGTTCCCTCATCATCAAGTTTCCCTGGAAAACAACTTCCTCTTAAAGAAAATGAAACACTCGATCCTGTAATGCCAACGTATCCAGCTGAGATAACCTACGATGATGACATTTATGTAGGTTACCGTTATTTCAATACTAAAAAGGTAAAAACAGCTTATGAATTTGGTTACGGTTTGAGTTATACTCAATTTGAATACAGCACTATTAAACTCAGTTCAACTGAATTTAAAGATAAAATTACGGCAACGATTACCATAAAAAATAGTGGTAAAACCGCAGGAAAAGAAGTAGTACAATTGTATTTAAGTGCTCCTTCAATTAAATTGAAAAAACCTTCCGAAGAATTGAAAGGATTTGCAAAAACTAAATTATTACAGCCCAACGAATCGCAAACTATAAGCTTCACGCTTAGTCCGGAAGAATTAGCGTCTTATGCCCCTAGCCTTTCTTCTTGGATAGCCGAAGCTGGAAAATATACGATTCGAATAGGAGCCTCTTCATTGGATATCAAACAAACAAAAGAGTTCAGTTTGAAAAAGGACGTAAAAATAAAATAAACGGATACTAAAATGAGCCCAACTAAAACCAAATTAATTCTAACGTTACTTCTATTGTTGCTAAAAGTAGTAATGCATGGTCAAGTGAGTTATCAGAATCCTGTTTTACCCGGATTTTACCCAGACCCAAGTATCTGTAAGGTAAATGATGACTATTATATGGTGAACAGTAGTTTTGGTTATTTTCCTGGAGTGCCTATTTTTCATAGTACCAATTTGGTGAACTGGGAACAAATTGGTTATGTTTTGGACAGAGAAGAACAATTACCATTAGCGAAAGCGCAAACTACTTTGGGCATTTTTGCACCGACCATTCACTATCATAATGGCCTGTTTTATATGATAACCACCAACAGCACCGATAAAGGCAATTTTTATGTAACGGCAAAAAATCCTGCTGGCCCTTGGTCAAATCCTATTTGGATTGCCACACCCGGAATTGACCCTAGTTTATTTTTTGATGATAATGGCAAAGTCTATGTTACGTCTGCACAAAATTGGGGAGCTGTAAAAAATCGTATTGTGATGTCTGAAATAGATATCACAACCGGAAAACTGCTTTCAGAACCCGTAACGATTTGGAAAGGAACTGGCGGTAAATATCCGGAAGGCCCACATTTATATAAAAAAGACGGTTTCTATTATTTGATGATAGCAGAAGGCGGAACAGAATACGGACATAAAGTTACCATCGCCAGAAGCAAAAACATTTGGGGAACTTATGAATCTAATCCTGCTAATCCTATCCTGACACACGCCAATTCGAACGAAGAAAACAATCCGATTCAAGGAACAGGCCATGCGGATTTGGTTCAGACTACCGATGGTTCTTGGTTTATGGTAGCACTATGATTCCGACCATTAAACGACCACCAAATTTTAGGAAGGGAAACCTTTTTAGCTCCGGTAGTTTGGAACCCAAACGAATGGCCGGTTGTAAATGGTACTGGCTCAATTTCTTTGGACATGAAAGTGAATAAACTTCCTGGACAACTGAGCGTTAAAAACTACGATCAGATGGAAGATTTCTCTGAAGATCAATTGGGATTGGAATGGAATTACATCAACAATCCAACAACTCAAAACTACTCGCTAACAGAACGCAAAGGATATTTAAGGCTTCGTGGAAGTGAAAAATCCTTGAGTGAAAATCCGGGAGTAACCTTTGTAGGCAGAAGACAACAGCAATTTAATTTTAATGCTGTTACTACAATTGATTTTAATCCGATTACTGACAATGAGGAAGCAGGAATTACAATGTACAAAGATGCTTTACATCATTACAAACTATTTATTCGGAAAATCGGAAAAGAAAGAGAACTCGTTTTGGCGTATCATATTGGTAACATTAAAGCTATTGAAAAGCGAATCCTTTTAAAAAAAGGAACTGTAAAATTGAGAATTTCAGGAACACCAGAGTTTTATGAATTTGGTTTTTCACAAAAAAATAATCCTATAACAACTCTCGGAAAAGTGGAAACAAAATACTTAAGCACCGAAACAGCAGGAGGTTTTACCGGAGCATACATCGGTTTGTATGCCACTGGAAACAATGCAAAATCCAAAGCTACTGCCGATTTTGATAATTTTATTTACAAAGTAGTCCAACAGTAATTCTAAAAATCCGATGACGAACTGGACAATTACATTTTACTCAGAATCAACCTTTATTAAAATAAAAAAATGGAAAAAAGAACAAACAAATATAAACTGAAACTGGAACTATTGGCGACAGCAAAAGTGGATGACACAATCTATCCACCAATAGAATTAGAGTTTGACAATCATGATAATATATTCACTATTACTGAAAGGATGAAACAAAGAAATATTTTTCATACCGAAAATCAAGCAGTTGAATTTGCTATTGGATTAAAAATGTTTAGCGAAGTCATGTTGAAAAATAGAGAAAATGAACTTTTTGCTGAGTTTAGACCTGCTTTCAGTGAGTTTATGAAAAAACTAAAGTCAACTCCAACTCAAAACGACGACAAAAAAGATTAAGATCAATAGCAAAATGAATTTACCAATTAGACGAATTGTAACGGGTCATACTACCGAAGGCACGGCAATATTTACTTCTGACGAAGAATTTGAAACCGTTATTATCCCAAGTGGCGATGCGGCGATGTCAACATTATGGACAACAGCTAGCGTTCCAGCAGATTGCAATGATACAATTGATGGTGCCAAAAGAGATGCGGGCACAACTCTAAAAGGAGGTTCGGTGATTCGCATTGTAGATATGCTACCGGGAGCTTCTTCCCCACTTCACCGAACGGACAGCATCGATTATGGAATTATAATTAGCGGTGAAATTGAACTTGAATTAGAGAATAAAGTTTCGAAGAAAATTGGTGCTGGAGAAATCATAATTCAACGCGGCACATTACATAAATGGAGAAACCCAAGTGAAACCGAAATTTGCAGAATTGTTTTTGTGCTCATAGAAGCAAAACCATACGAGATTAACGGAATCCCACTTCCTGAATATATGCAACATTAAAACTCATAAAAATAAACTTTGTCTGCAATTATTAAATCGTCAATCCGAGTCCTTTTTAAGTAGTGAAATAGAACAAAAAATGATTCATTGGAAATAAAGAAACTTTAGAAAAAAGATGAAAAAATTTAAAAATAAAGTTTGCTTAGTAACTGGTGCTTCATCAGGAATAGGCAAAGCAACAGCAATTTCATTTGCAAAAGAAGGAGCCAAAGTTGTAGTATCGGATGTAAACGAAGAAACCGGAGCTTTAGTTGTAAAAGAAATTACCGATTTAGGACATCAGGCGCTATTCGTAAAATGTGATATTTCAAAAAGAGAAGAAGTAGAAAACCTGATACAGCAAACTGTTGCCACATTCGGTCGGTTGGATTGTGCCGTGAATTCTGCCGGAATAGCAGGAACTCTCTCCTTGCCCACACATGAATATCCTGAAGATGCCTGGTTGCAACAGATGAATATCAACTTAACCGGAACTTGGTACTGTGTAAAATACCAGCTAATCGAAATGCTAAAACATGGTGGCGGCAATATTGTCTGTGTTTCTTCCGCTGCCGGGTTAGTGGGACAACCGGAAAACGTTCCCTACTCGGCATCCAAACATGGAGTGATTGGTATCGTAAAAAGTGCCGCAATAGAATATGCTACCAAAAACATTCGCATCAATGCCATCTGTCCAACCGCAATTGAAACTCCGATGATTATGGAAGGGCGAAGAAAACTGGCACACAACCCAGAAGCCTTGCAAGCGGCAATCAATTTACAACGCATGAAAAGAATGGGACAACCACAAGAAGTTGCCGATGTGGCTTTGTGGATGTGTTCTGACCAATCCACTTTTATTACAGGTCATGCTATGGCGGTAGACGGGGGAACATTTGCATAAAAAGAATACAAAAAACCACAAATAAGCCTTTAAAAAAAACAAAAGAATTGATTTTGAATAGTATTGGAATTAATTTGATTCACTTCTGTTTGCTAATCAGTATAAATTTGTAAAATAAATTACATTATATATAAAAAAAACTATAAATAAAAATACAAATGGCAAAAAACCCACACTATTTTTCACAATTAGCCCACGTAGAAGTTTTGACAACAGATTTAGCAAAGTCTGTAGAATTTTTTCGAGATGTGGTTGGAATGGATGAAACAGGAAGAGAAAAAGACTCTGTATATTTACGAGCATGGGGTGATTATTTTCATCACACCTTGAAACTCACACAAAGTGAGAAATCAGGTTTAGGACATTTGGGCTGGCGTGCCGATAGCCCAGAAGCTTTAGAAGATGTTGTAGCTTATTTAGAAAAAATCGGAGCAGGTATTGGCTGGGACGAAGGTGATTTAGGACATGGAAAAGCCTATCGTTTTAAATCTCCGGAAGGCCATATTCATGAGGTATTTTGGGATGTAGTATGGCTGAAAGAAGAAGGAGAAAGAGGTAGCGTTTATGCAGATCGTTATGCTAGCAACCGTCTTAACGGAGCAAATCCAAGACGATTAGACCACGTAACCTACATGGTGGCCAAAGGAAAATATGCTGATGAAAAGAAATTTTGGCAAGGATTAGGATTAAATAATCCTGACGAAATCCGTATTGCCGATGACATCCCTCCTATTGGTGGTTTATGGACTCTTGGAAATCTTTCTCACGATATTGCTATTTTCTCCGACCCAAATATTGGCGAAAATGAAGCGGTACTAAATCATATTTGTTGGAATGTGGATAGCCGTGAAGAAGTACTGTTAGCATTGGATTATTTTATCGAAAAAGGATACAAAAGTGTAATGGGAGCTCCTACCAGACATAAGGCAGACGAAGGATTCTTCATTTATATCGTTGACCCGGGAAGTGGCATTTTATTCGAATACTATGCTTGTGCCAGATTGGTTTTTGCACCAGATCATTTAGACGTTCACTATTTAAAAGACAATCCAAACGATGCTTGGGGATCTGCAAATCCATTTGCAGAAATGGCAAAAGGTAAAAAATTAGGATTAACAGATGGTGTGGTAAAACCAGCCGATGTCTAATGTAAAATAATTAAGTGCTGTCAGTTGCAAAAAAATCAACAAAGTTTTTACAACTGACATTCACTAAAAATGATAACTTATTAATAAAAAAAATTATGTGGCACTATTTTCCAGGGCAATACATGCCTTCTTATCAAGTAAACCGTGCGCTTACCCAAGCACATTATGGAGGAGGCGAATTTGCAGAAATATTAGAAGTAGCTAGTAAAATAGATCCTAATAACAGAGAATCCTATAATGAAGCTTGGCTGGAAATGGGGAATCCCGTTTATGAACTTGCCGAAGATTTTGAAAAAAACGGCAGCTTTATTTCGGCAAGAAGAACTTATCTAAGAGCTTTTAATTACTTGCGTTCGGCTGAGTTTTTTATGAACCTTGGTCATGAAAAAAAAATACCAACCTATTTAAAAGCAAGAGAAGCTTTCTTGAAAGCAATTAAATATTTTGACGAAAAAGTATTGCAGTTTGAAGTTCCTTTCGAAGGATCATTTTTACCAGGCTATTTATTTAAACCTACAGGCGTAAAAAACCCACCGATGATGATAATGTTTGGTGGTTTGGATAGTCTGGCCGAAGAACTTTATTTTGGTATTGGTCAGCATTTAAATGAGCGTGGAATTGCACTTTTGGCAATGGATGGACCAGGTCAAGGAGCTGCTTTGCGTTTAAATAATATCCATACCCGTTATGATTATAATGTGGCGGGTACGGCAGTTTTGGATTGGAGTATTGAAAATTTAAAAGAAGAAATAGCTGTTGATCGCATCGGTATTGGTGCTGTTTCTATGGGAGGATATATGGCTGCTCGTTGTGCTGCTTTTGAACCACGTTTCAAAGTATGTATGGTCTACGGTGCGGTTTGGTCTTATTACAATGTTTGGGCAGGACGGCCAGACAGCCATCCATTAGCAGAAATTGTACAGCATATCGTGGGAGCGCCAGACATGACTGAAACGCGCAAAAGACTAGAAGGTTTTACACTTGAAAATGGTGTTGCCGAAAAAATTTCAATGCCTACCTACATTCTTCATGGTGAAGATGATAAACAAAATTTTGTTGAACATGCTTATAGCCTTGAAAAACATTTAACTTGTGAACATAAGTTAGAAGTAATTCCAGTGGGAGAAAGCGGTTCTCAGCATTGTCAGATAGATGATTTTACAAAAACATTTAATATGTACGATTGGATAGCAAAAAGGCTGTAAATTCACATAACAATTGTTTTTAATAATATATAAACCGACTAAATTATGAAGTCCATAAATAAAGTATTAATTGTTGGTGGTGGCATTGGTGGCCAATCTGCTGGTATTGCACTTAGACAAATTGGTGTTGAAGTAGAGATTGTAGAACTACAACCAAGGTTTGATGTATATGGTGTGGGAATTATTCAACAAGCAAACGCATTAAGGGCACTTGACGCTTTAGGCTGTGCAGATGAAGCTCTTAGAAGAGGTTCACCCTACCCTATGGTAAAAATGTGTACTCCTACTGGTCATCAAATAGCCGAAGCAGGAACACCGCCTATTGGACGATTTCCAAGTCACAATGGAATTTCAAGAAGAGTTTTGCACGAAGTATTATTAGAAAGAAGTAAAGAAGTTGGAGCTGTATACCGTATGGGCCTTACCGTTGACACAATCACGGATAAAGAAGATGGTGTTGATGTTGTTTTCTCTGATGGTTCAACAGGAAGTTATGATATTTTGATTGGTGGAGACGGTATAAACTCTAAAGTTAGAAACTTAGTTTTTGGCGAATCAAAACCTAATTATGTTGGATTATCCAATTGGCGTTATGCATTCAAAAGACCTAAGGATTTAGATACGGGATATATCTATTTTGGTAAAAAAAGTAAATTAGGAATAATTCCTATGACCGAAGATAGTTGTTACGTCTTTGTGGTTTCTGCAGAAGGCGCTGATAATCCTTTTATTGCAGAGGATCAAATGATTCCAAAGCTACAGTCTTATATGGCAGAATATCCTATTCCGATGATACAAGGCTTAATCGATCAGATAGTCGATCCAAAACTGGTAAACTACAGACCATTAGAGACTTTGAATCTTCCCGCACCTTGGTACAAAGGGAATGTTATTATTATTGGTGATGCTGCCCATGCAACGATTCCACAATTAGGTTCAGGTGCGGCGTTGGCTATTGAAGATGCAGTGGTATTGGCCGAAGAAATTAAAAAGCAAGATGGTGTTCATGCTATTTTTTCAAGATTCATGGAGCGTAGATATGACCGCTGTAATATGGTTGTTGAAGCTTCTGAAAAACTGGGAGAATGGGAATTAATGACATTCGAAGGAAAAGCATTGCCAGAAGGCGCCAATGTTGGAGCTACAATGGGAAAAACATGCATGGCACTTACACAACCTATTTAAAAAATTAAGATGAAATTAATAACATTCGAAAATAAAGCAGGCGAAAGTCGTATTGGTTGGATAAATAATGTTTCGGTAGTAGATATGAATCTGGCCGATTCAAGATTACCAATAGACATGCTTTCATTCATAGACAATCACGAAGCTAATTTTAAAATTATAAAAGAACTTGGTGACGTAAAACCTCATTATTTTCTAAATGAAGTGAAACTATTGGCACCTTTGCCAAACCCTAGAAGTTTTAGAGACTACATCGGTTTTGAACAACACATGCTTAATGCTTCCAAATCATTTGGCCATACAGTAGGAGAAGCTTGGTACGAAATGCCTATTTTTTATTTCACAAACCACCATGGCGTTTTTGGACCAGATGACGCCATTAAACGTCCTGAAAAAGAAACAAAACTAGATATCGAATTGGAGATGGCTGTCATTATTGGCAAGAAAGGAAAAGATATTAAAGCCGAAAATGCAGATGACTATATTTTTGGATATACCGTTTTTAATGATTGGACAGCACGCGCCATCCAAAAGCATGAAATGACAGTGCCACTTGGACCACACAAGGGAAAGGACTTTGCAAATGCTATCGGACCGTGTATTGTTACCAAAGATGAATTTGAAAAATACCGTTGCAACATTTCAAGGGAATCACATCCGGAACATTTGGCCATGCCAAAAAGTACAACCGATCGTTTCGATATTAAAATGACTTCAAAAATCAATGGGGAAACAATATGCGAAGGCAATTACAAAACCGTTCATTGGACTTTCCCTCAAATGATGGAACGGGCTTCAGAAAACAATGTAACGCTGATGCCTGGAGATATTTTAGGTTCAGGTACGGTAGGCTGGGGAAGTTTAATTGAAAATAATTTCTCCGTACATAGACCGCTGGAACCTGGCGATGTGGTTGAATTAGAAATTGAAGGGATTGGAATCCTTAAAAACACAGTTGTATAATACGCTTACATAAATATTTTCAATTAGTTAATAAATATCTAGAACACTCGTTGTTTTAGATATTTTTTTTTGGTTAAAATCAATCTCATTTTATACTAATAAATAGCTATGCTTTTCATAAACGCTAATTTTTTAACTATTCTATATTACCTTAAAAATACACAATTTTAACTTAATACTAAATATATCGTTTTCGGAAGGTTAAAATAACATCGATATCAGAAAATGCAGTTGTGTTTTCAAAAACATTAACGTTCTACTTTAGCAATACAAAATTTGATTACTAATTTAAAACAACAATATTATGAAAACGATCTTAAAACTTAGCTTAGTAGTATTAGTAGCAATGACTACAATGAGTACTTTCGCAATCAATGGTGATTTTTTACTAAATGTAAAAAAAGGAACTGGCAAAGAAATTAGTTTTTCTGTAAACGAAATTCAAAAAGCAAATGTAACTATCTACGATAATTTCCATAACGTAATCTATGCTGAAGTTGTAACTGGAAAAGGGGGAATTGTAAGAACATACAGCCTTGAGGATTTCCCTAATGGAGTTTACTTTTTGGAAGTTGAAACTAATTCAAAAAAAGTAACACATGAAATTGTTGTTTCAAATGAAGCCTCAACATTATCAAGAAAATCAGTTGCAGAAGTGTATAATACTGATTTAAAAGTGAAAAATCTAAATGTCGCTACAGCGAATTAATTAGATTACTGTTTAAAAACAAATACTTCGAATTTACTTAAAACAGCCCTTCTTTAGGGCTGTTTTTTTTTAACCCGATTTCTAGCATTACAATAATTATTTTAAAAAGGCTCAAACATCAAATATGAATATATTGGTTTCAAATGCAAAATTCATGAAACATCAAAGCCCTAGAAATTAACTCAAAATTTAAGTCTCTCAAAAAAAAAAAAATCAATATCTGAATTAAGTGTTCGATTGAACCGCCATCCACTCCTAAACATTTATTAATTAGAAAATTCTCAATAACACTATTTAGCTTTTTTATACCCTTAAAATGATGACGTATGAATTTATTTAGACGATGATTAAAATATAGAGAAACAAATTGAAAGATGTCAAATTACAAATGAGAAAGATTATGAGCGAGCAAGTAACAAAAGACGACTTAAGGCAGTTTAGCCAACTTATTATTAGTGAAATACGTAGTGAACATAAAAAAGAAGAAGAATTTACTCCTGACTGGCTAAAAAGTCGGGTTGTAAAAAAATTATTGAACATTTCCGCAGCCTCTCTTCAAAGTCTGCGGGTAACGGGAAAAGTACGATGCAGAAAAATACTAGGCTCCTATTACTATAGCAAAACTGATCTGACAAATCTTTTTAAAGACTAATTAGTTATGCAAGCGTTTAATATTTTGAAATACTTGAACTTATTTGAAAAAGACACTAGATTAAATGTATGGCATTTTTCATTGCTTAGCGCAGTCTTATATTTAGGACATAGGCAAAAACAATCTAAAATTATAAAAGTGAGTAGAAGCAGAATAATGTCCTTATCACACATAAAAACTTTACCTACATACCATAAGTATTTTAAAGAATTGCAGACAATGGGATACATCAAGTACACCCCTTCTTATAACCCTGGATACAAAAGTGAAGTGGAACTATTGTTAAAATAAATTATAAAGCACAATTAGATATGAATCTACTTGTGCTTTATTAAATCATACATTTAAACCAAGCTTTCTTTTCATCTCCGCTAACTCCTTCTCCATTCTCTCAATTGTTTGCAAAGTTAATTCAGTAGAAACCTCTTCCTTAGCAGCCAATCTTTTCTTTAAGCCTTTCATTTCACGACCGATAGCAATCTGTTCCGTTAAAGCATACTCTTCAGTCTGACTGACCGACTGATGACCTAGCATTTCTTTTACCACATGAATTGGTACATCATTATTTAATGTTACAGTACTTCCAAACGTTCTTCTTGCCTTATGAGTATTTAAAGTACTTGCAATACCACATAAATCAGCTATTTCTTTTAGATATTCATTCATCTTTTGATTTGAACTCACTGGAAGTACTGAATTTCTTTCAATACAAACAGGATGATTTTTATACCTTTCTACAATTTCAGTCGCCTTTGGTAGCAAAGGAATACTAATAGGGCTTCCTGTTTTTTGTCTCTCAGTTAAAATCCATTGTTCGCCGTCAATACCCTCTTTTATATCCGATTGTTTTAAATTAAAAACATCAATATAGGCAAGACCAGTATAGCATTGAAAAACGAAAACATCTCTAACTACTCCCAAACGATCAGTAGAAAACTTATGCTTTTCTAAAAGGGACAATTCAAATCCTGCAAGAGGTTTTTTCGTAACCTTTATCTTTCTGCATTTAAAACGCTTAAAAGGATCGGTAGCAAGAAATTCTTTATCCAATGCAATAAGAACAATTTTCTTAAAATTAGTAATGTATTTAAGTGCTGTATTATTACTATTATTCTTTACTGTCTTAAGATAAAATTCATATTCTTTTACAAACTCAAAGTTGAGTTCGTTAAACTCCATATCCTCCATACCATACTTATAAAGCATAAAGTCCTTAACATGGTTTTTTGATATTACAAAACGTGTATGTATACCAATAGCGTACTCCCCCCTTTTCACTAAAGCAAGCATTTGATCGTTATGATGCTGAAATTCTTGAAGAACTGTAGTTCTCTGTTTCGTTTTACCCAAAATAAAATTAATAAGCTTTACACTGTTCAGAGATTCCTGTTTTTCAGTAAGCTGATCAGCATATTTTCTTATTTTCATCTCTAACGAGTACAAAAAGAAATTTAAAGATTTAGCATCTTCTTTATTTCCTGTTGCTCTTCCGGTTTTCTGCTCCCATCTGTTTACATTCCATTTGCGTTTGGTTGAGGTTTCTTTGGGAGCTCCATTTACAGTAATTCTAACATAGATAAATCTTTCATTTGTACTCTTTGCAGAACTCTTCAAAAAGAAGATAATTCCAAGACTGTTTTCTAACATAATTCAACAATTTAATAAGTTAATAAAGGTCGAATTATAATATTCCAAAATCAAGTCGTTAACCAGCTTTACATATTAATTACCAATAAGTTAAGCATATTTTTGTGGCAGTTTTTTTTACTTAATTGATTGCCACAAATCACCAACAAAAATTTATGCGATAAATGTGCTCTTTTGAAATTCAAAACAACCGTTTAAGCAATTTAATAGCAATTTTTTGTGGCATTTTTTTTGACTGCGTAAATTGCCACGAATAATCCACAAAAATTAATGCAATTCTGCGCGTTTTTGAAAACAAGATGAAGAATAAAAAAACCCGCATCGTAGTAATGATGCGGGTTTTCAGCGTTTAAACCAATTTTAAAAATCAGTTTCAGTGAACGCAGAAGGATTCGAACCTTCGACCGCCTGCTTAGAAGGCAGGTGCTCTATCCAGCTGAGCTATGCGTCCATTATTTTTATTTGTCGGGGTGGCAGGATTCGAACCTGCGGCCTCCTGCTCC